>JABAHQ010008645.1_pt1 | contig 20126 bp, 20 predicted proteins | sample 7062091 | NCBI WGS metagenome assembly JABAHQ01 (sample SAMN14534359, study PRJNA622989) | marine sediment metagenome | biome: marine biome [ENVO:00000428]; feature: marine pelagic biome [ENVO:01000023]; material: deep marine sediment [ENVO:00002113] | place: India: Gulf of Kutch | collected...
ATGCAGAATGCGCCCGCGGCCGCAGCCCAGATCCAGGATGCGGATGCCCGCCTCCAGGCGTTCACTCAAACCGGGCACCAGCGGCAGGATGTGCGACTCCAGGGACGAGAGCACGGATTGGCCGCTGTCCTCGGCCATCACTTCGTGAAAGCGGGGGTATCTCTCGTACGGTACTCCGCCGCCGTTGACGAAGCACTGGACGATGTCGTCTTCCACCGCGCCGAGCACGCCGATGTACTGCGCGAACACGGCCATGTTNNTGCCCGCTGTCCTCGGCCATGACCTCGTGGAAGCGCGGGAACTTCTCGTAGGGCACGCCGCCGCCCTTGCGGAAGCACTCGACGATGAGGTCCTCGACGCCGCCGAGGCTGCCGATGTACTGCGCGAACACGGCCATGTTGTCGGCGTTCGCCTCGCGGGTGAGCGAGGCGGCATGCTCGGCGGGCAGGGTGTAGCGGCCCGTGGCCGGATCGATCTCGACGATGCCCCCGGTCACCATCGCGCCCAGCCACTCGCGGACGTAGCGCTCGTTGAGCCCAGCAGCCGTCGCGAGATCCTGGCAGTTCGCCGCCCCCGAGCGGCCCATGACGTCGAACAGCCCGGTGCGGTGGCCAATGGAAACCATCAGGCAGAGAGCCCCTTGGTTGAGGGCCTCCAAGAACGCGCCGGCGAAGGTCTCTGCGCGTGCGGTGTCGAATTGTGGTGCGCGGGCTGGATGTGTCATGTCGGTGTCCTTCTTTGCGGCATCCGTGGATGACATGGTCGGAAATCCTCAATCGGTTTGAGGGTGACGCCGGCCGGCTTCGCTCGGGCGGCCCTCAAACAATAGGCTACCCCCGGACGCCGGCCTGGGCTAAAGTCATTCCGGGCAATATGCGGACGAATCTGCCATGGGAAACACGAACGGTAGGCTGACGGTGGCGCTTCTTGCGGTATCCGAGTCCTCGGCCTCCACGTTGTACGGAATGCACGAGCTGTTGGGCTCGGCGGGGCGCGATTGGGATTTGGTGACGACAGGGACACCGGGGGTGTCACCGATCCGGCCGGCGATCGTGTCGGGGGACGGCCGGCGCGTTCAGCTGCCCAGCGGGCTTTCCATCGAGCCGGAGTGCGCCCTGGCGGATTGCCCACGGCCGGAGGTTGTCGCCGTGCCCGATCTCATGGTCGACCCGCAAGACGACATCTCCGGGCGCTACGAGCGCGAGGTGCGCTGGCTCGGCAAGCTCTACGCACAGGGGTCGACGGTGACCGCCGCGTGCTCGGGCGTGCTGGTCATTGCCGAGGCGGGGCTGCTCGACGGGCAGGACGCCACCACCCATTGGGCGTACTGCGAGGCCATGGCCATGCGTTATCCGGCGGTGCGCGTCCACGCCAACCGTCCGCTCGTCGTCTCCGGAGAGGACCAGCGCCTTGTCATGGCAGGCGGCGGCACCTCCTGGTACGATCTGGCGCTGTTTCTGATCGCACGCTTTGTCGGTACCGAAGAGGCAATGCGGGTCGCGCGTCTGCATCTGCTCGATTGGCACCATATCGGTCAGCTGCCTTACGCCTCGCTGACCTGCGCACGCCAAGCGGATGATGCGCTCATCGCCAAGTGTCAGGAGTGGATTGCGGTGCACTATGACCGGGATTCACCAGTGACGGAAATGGCGCGTCTCAGCGGCCTGCCCGAGCGTTCCTTCAAGCGGCGCTTCGTGCGCGCCACGGGAATGTCGCCCCTAGAATATGTGCACACACTGCGCCTAGAAGAGTCCAAGCACTTGCTGGAGACGACGGTCGCATCGGTCGAGGCGGTGGCCAACGACGTAGGCTACGAGGATGCGAGCTTCTTCGGGCGTCTGTTCCGGCGCAAGGTGGGCCTGACGCCGGCGCAGTACCGCAGGCGTTTTGCGGCCCTGCACAGGGCACTGGAGCAGGAGGGTGGCCGCGATCGGGCGGGTGAAGTCGGCTGACAGCTCAAAGACAGGACAGAGTCACCCAATCATTGCGTCAATCGATCGAGGACAGGGGGCTTTGCGCCGCTTACGCTCGCACGCCGCTACGCTAAGCCCCTGTCCTCGATCGCCCTGGCGGTGCGATCCAGCCGCAAGTGTCCTGTCCAAGCCAAACACTGCAATTTTCAGTACTTCGCTCGTTTTTGCGGCGCTATTTATGCAACTGTCGGGCTTCTTCTTTGTGAATTCTTGCCCGGCGCATCCGATCGACCGCCGCGGGCCTGTGAAGCAGGCGCAATCCCGTAGGGGCGGGCGGGTGGCGTGTTGTGGCAGGCGTGCGAAACGCCAAGAAAACAAATCTGTCCCCTTAGCGTGTCCATCGGGCTTGACGTGCCCTGCTGTCCGGACAACCATACCCAAGACAGGGGAGCCGATGGACCAGCAACAAGCCCAATCCCGCGCGGACCGCATCCACGCCTTCGCCCAAGAGCTCGCCGAGCTGGGGCGCGAGGGGGTGCTCGATTTGCCCGCCGATGTCCGCGCACGGCTCGATGCTCACCACGCCGATCTGCTGCGCCGCCTCACGGCCGAATACGACATCGATATCAGCAGCGGGCAGAAGCGCCTGTCCTGGGGCATGCGCATCGCCTCGTTCCTGGGTGCGCTGGCGCTTTCGGCGGCGGTGTTCTTCTTTTTCTACCGCTTCTGGGGTGCGCTGGAGACCTGGATGCAGGTCGCGTTCTTGATCGCCGCACCGCTGCTGGCCACCCTGGGCGTGGAGGTGGCCGCACGGCGCGAGCGCAGCTTCTATTTCGCCTCGCTCGTCGCCCTGGTCGCCGTGGCCTGCTTCGTGCTGAACGTCTCGGTGCTGGGGCAGATCTTCAACATCACGCCCAGCCAGAACGCATTTCTAGTCTGGGGCGCGTTCGCGCTGCTGCTGGCCTACGCCTATGGGCTTCGGCTCATTCTGGTCGCGGGGCTCACCAGCCTGCTCGGCTATCTCTCGGCGACGGTGGGTACTTGGAGCGGGGCCTACTGGCTGTCGTTCGGCGAGCGTCCGGAAAACTTTATTCTCGGCGGTGCGGCGCTGTTCGCCGCCGGGCTGCTGCGCCACGGCGCCCGCCCGGGTTTCGCCGGCATCTACCGGGTGTACGGCCTGCTGGTGATCTTCATCGCCATCCTGATCTTGTCCAACTGGGGCCGGGTCAGCTACTTGCCCTGGTCCGGAACCGCTATCGAGTATTCCTACCAGACCGTAGGGTTCGTGCTGGCCGGTCTGACCATCTGGCTCGGTATCCGCAGGCGATGGTCCGGAGTGGCGAACCTGGGGAGCACGTTCTTCGTGCTGTATCTGTACACCAAGCTGTTCGACTGGTGGTGGGACTGGATGCCGAAGTACGCATTCTTCTTCGTCCTTGGCTTGATCGCCATTTTGCTGCTGCTGGTGATGCGGCGCGTGCGGACCGGCGGCAGGGAGGCGGTGGCATGAGGCGGATGGGGCTCGCGGGGGCGTTCGCCCTGGTGGTGCTGGTCAACGGCGCCGTCCTGGCGGGGGTGGCCTGGAACCGGTCGGGGACGCCGGATGCGACCCTCCCGCTCACCGAGCGCGAGCTGCGAGTGCACTACAACACCTTTCGCAACCGTGAGAACAGTGGTGTGGCGCTGTCGTTGATCACGACCCGCACCACGCGCTCGCCGCAGTGGCTGGGCGAGGCCAAGCTCCGCCAGCTCGGCTTCGAGCCGCAGCGCCTGCGCGATGGAGGCTCCGAGTATCGCAAGTCTCCTCTGCCGCGGCGCGCCTTCGTCGTGTTGGAGCATGACGGCCCGGCGTGGGCGGCGCTGCTGAAGGCAAAAGAGCGGGAGGTGGCGCAGTTGCCGGCGCGGATCGAGGCGGGCGAGCGCACCGAGCGGCATCTGGAGCAGGCCCGGCAGGCGTTGGAGCGGATGCGCGAGTCCGCCTCGCGCCTGGTGCCGGTGGATGTGGGGATCGATCCCGAGGCGCTGCGAAACCAGTATTCGGACCGGCGGCGCTACGCCGTGATGGCGGCGGAGATTCGGATGGGCTATGGCGGGCGGGGGTCCATCGGGCGCATCCTCTCCGGACCCATTCACGTGCCGGTGCGGTTCCATGACGAGCTGCGGGCGGCGACGGGGTCGGCGTCCGCGCGCGACGCCCGCCCCTGGGTGGCCGCTCGCTACCGTCGCAAGGGTCCGCCGCGCTATCGGGTGACGCTGCACGTCGGCAAACGGTACGAGCCGTGGATCGGCGACCTGGGGCGCGTGCCGTGAGCCTGGGGACACATGGGTACAAAGGGCAAAATGCATGCGCTGGTGGGCACCTGCGGGTTTTGCGAGGCGCAGGACAGGATCTTTCGGGACTTCGGGATCCTGGAGGTGCAACGAACGTTCTATCAGCCGCCCGGGGTGTCGACCGCCGCGCGCTGGAGGCAGAGGGCGCCGGAGAGATTCGTCTTCACGCTGAAGGCCTGGCAGCTGATTACCCACGAGGCCTCGAGCCCGACCTACCGCCGTTTAAAGGAAGGCCTCTCCGAGCAGGCGCTGGCCCGGGCCGGGAGCTTTCGTTGGAACGCTACGACGAGAATGGCCTGGGACCGGACCCGGGAGATCGCCGAGGCCCTGCGGGCCGAGGCGATCGTGTTCCAAACCCCCAGGCGCTTCGTGCCCACCGGGCAAAACATCCGCCGGCTCTCGCGCTTCTTCGAGGCGATCGAACGCAACGGGCGGCGCATGGTGTTCGAGCCACGGGGCGAGGCCTGGAGTGATGACATCGTCCGGGCGCTGGTTCGGGACCTGGACCTGATCCACGGGGTCGATCCCTTCCTGCGCAAGCCGGTGGGGCGTGGGCTGCGCTATTTCCGCCTCCATGGCCGGCCCGCCTACCACTATCGTTATCGTTACGCCGACGCCGATCTGCGCGCCCTGCAGGGGATGCTGAGCAGGATTTGGCCGAACCGGGTCCTGTTCAACAACGACTCCATGGCCTCGGACGCCCGCCGGTTTCTCCGGCAGATGGAGCCGGCCCGATGATTGGCGTTGGCGAAGCCCGTGCCGCTGCCTCGGAAACGGCCCGCTTCCCGATGCGGCCAGCCGTCCCGCTCGGCCACTGGCGCCCGCCGGAGCCGGCAAGACATCCCGGCTGCATCTTCCCGGCCTCGTTTGTGCGCCGCGCTCCGGTAATCTCGATCCCGGGTATTCTCGGACGGTCGCCTCGCTCACTCTGGTCTGGACAGCGGTTTCTCGGTAGGCTGTTGATTTCGGGTACCAGACGGGAGGGGAACATGCACATGGGACTGGGAAAGGCCCTAGGGATAGGTGCGCTGGTCGGGATGGCGTTCAGCGCGATGAGCCTGCAGGGCCCCGTGCCCTACGCCATCGGAGTACTGCTGGGCGGCGCATTGAGCGGGGCGGTGCTGGGGGTGGTAGTGTGGAAAGTGCTGGACCTCACCCAGGGCTGAGCGGGCAGGCACCATAGACGTGCTCGCTTGTCGCGAGCTGAGTGTCTTGGCTCTTCGGCCCCTACCCCAGCGACGATCGGCGGGCCGCCGCATCCCGCATCGCCGGCCCCCTCGATGGAATTTGTCGTCGAAATGCCAGTTTACATGGCCCATAGCCGCCTGCTCCGTTTGCGCCCATTTCGGCCTTGCGGGCGGCGCGCCGGGCGCTGAACGCCGCCCGACTGCAGGTCAGTGGATGCGCGTCCGAGCGTTCGACTCGTCCGGCGCGCGAAACGCCGGGGTCTTCGGCGCGTGATGCCCCGATCCGCTTCTATACTCCAGGCTCGGCGTTCAGACAGCTTCGGGAAGAGCAGCATGGACAAGACCCTTATGGTCGACTATGACCCGGAAACCGAGGAGTGGATCGTCCACGAGCGGGATCTCGACGATCCGGACAAGCCCCCGATCAACCACGGCTCGTTCCGCTCTGAAGATGAGGCCAGGCAGGTGCTTGAACAACTGAAGAAGGCCCGCGAGTAACACGAGAACCCCTGCGCCGATGTCCCTTTTCCAAGCGGCCTGCATGTAGAGAGTCGCGCGGGGCTTGGGTCACGGCTGGCCGATGCCGTATTATCGAGGCGTACGGTGCCAACCTTGAGTGCCCCGCCACCTTCCGGTCGGACGCCGAGACAGGAAGGAGCTCGCCATGCCTCGCAACGCCTACATCCGCAAGACCAAGGTGGTCGCCACCATCGGTCCCGCCTGCGATGACACCGAGATGCTGGCCGACATGGTCCGCGCCGGCATGAACGTGGCACGGCTCAACCTCTCCCACGGCGCCCTCGAGCAGCACGCGGCGCGGCTGCGGCGTGTCCGTGAGGCGGCCCGGCGGGTGGATGCCAATATCGCCGCCATGATCGATACCCGGGGACTGGAGATCCGCACCGGCCTGTTGGCGCGCGAGTCGGTGGAGCTGGGGCCCGGGGCTCCGTTTACCCTGTATACCCGAGATCGAGTGGGCGACGAGCGGGGCGTGGCGGTTTCCTACGACCGTCTGGCCCAAGAGGTCACGGCGGGTACGCCCATTCTCCTGGATGACGGGGCCATCGAGCTCGAGGTGGAGTCCACCGAGGCCGAGGCGGTGCACTGTCGGGTGGTCCATGGCGGCGTGCTGCATGCCAGCAAGAGTGTCAACCTGCCCGAGAGCCGATTGTCGATCAGCGTGGTGAACACCCGGGATCGCGAGGACGTGATGCGCGAGCTCGCCTTTGCGGCCGAGCACGAGGTGGAGTACATCGCCGCATCGTTCATTCAGAGCGCCGACGAGCTGGAGCACATGCGCGGGCTTCTGCGCGAGCGCGGGGCGCAGATCCCCATCATCGCCAAGATCGAGAACAAGCGCGGTGTGGAAAACCTGGAAAGCATCGTGGAGGCGGCCGACGGGCTGATGGTGGCTCGCGGCGACCTGGGCGTGGAGCTGCCCTTGGCCGACGTGCCGGGCACGCAAAAGAGAATGATCCGAGTGACGGTGTCCAAGGGCAAACCGGTGATCACCGCCACCCAGATGCTCGCCTCCATGGAGCACAATCCCAAGCCCACCCGCGCCGAGGCCAGCGACGTGGCCAACGCCATCCTGGACGGGACCTCCGCGGTCATGCTTTCCGGAGAGACCGCCGTGGGCAAGTACCCGGTGGCGGCGGTGCGCACCATGGCGGCCCTGGCCCTGCGCGCCGAGTCGCACCTGCGTGAATACGGTTATCTGCAAAAGATCCTGCCCCACCCGTCCAACGTTGTTACCGAGGCGGTAAGTCAGGCGGCGGCGGGCATGGCCAACCAGCTCGGGGCCGCGGCGATCTTCAGTCTCACCGAAACCGGATTCACGTCGCGCCTAGTGTCCAAGCACCGGCCCGACTGCCCGATCCTGGCGGTAACCGCCTCGCCCGTGGTGGCGCGGCGCCTGGCCCTGAACTGGGGCGTGGTGCCGGTGCTGTTCAGCGGCGCCCGTTCCGACGAGGACAAGATCGAGTTCGCCATCCAATGGGCCAAGGAGCGCGATATCGTCACCGGCGGCGACGTCATCGTCTCCACCGCCGGTTATACCCAGCGCGCCGGCGGTACCGACCTCATCCGCGTCATCACCCTCGGCAAGTGATCCCGCCCGGGTTGTCGTTCGCCCCGCCGCAGTGTGCAGCGTGCGGCGGGGGGAGCCCGCAATCGCACCTGCGCAGGGTGTTACCCCGCCCGTTCCGGCTGCAGATGCAGCGCTCTGCGAAACAATGCGGACAGTTCCCCGCGCCCGGCCCTGTCCACGATCTGCCCGGCGGTCTGCACGAGCTCCGTGAGGGGCCCGGTGAAACATACTATGCCGACTCATAAAATGAAGACGGATGGCCCATTCGCGGCGCGGCAAAAGCTCAATTGCTCAAGGGTTGTCAGACAGTACAGTGCTGGCATTGTCTCGCGCGGCAGTGGTATTTTGCCCCGAGCGCTTGGGCACTTGGGGTGTCGATTGGATGAGCGGGAAGCAGAGCGAAAGCGGAGCAGCAGTGGAGCGGCGACAGCGCCTTGCCGGTGCGATGCGCAAGCGCATGCCGGCGGACTCGGTGCTCGCCGACGACGAGGAGCTTCGCCCCTATGAGTGCGACGGCCTTTCGGCATATCGCCAAGTCCCGCTCCTGGCAGTGCTCCCCGCCACCCTGGAGGAGCTTCGCCATGCGCTGCGGGTGTGCTCGACGCAAGACGTGCCCGTCGTGTGCCGCGGCGCCGGTACCAGCCTGTCCGGCGGCGCGCTGCCGCGGGCCGACGGCGTATTGATCAGCCTGGCCCGGTTCGATCGGATCCTGGACATCGATCCCGTCAACCGAACCGCCCGGGTGCAGCCCGGGGTGCGCAATCTGGCCGTGAGCGAGGCGGCGGAGCCCTTTGGCCTGTACTACGCGCCCGACCCCTCTTCGCAGATCGCCTGCTCCATCGGCGGCAACGTGGCGGAGAACGCGGGCGGCGTGCATTGCCTGAAATACGGCTTGACGGTCCACAACGTGCTCCAGCTCCGGTTCATGACCATCGACGGCGAGCTGATGACCGCCGGCGGCAGCGGATTGGATGGGCCCGGCTATGACATCCCGGCGCTCCTGACCGGATCGGAAGGCATGCTGGGTGTCATCGTGGAGATCACGGTCAAGCTGCTGCCGCGGCCCGAGACCGCTCGGGTGCTGCTGGCGTCCTATGACACCGTGGAGCGGGCCGGCGCCGCGGTGGCGGACATCATCGCCCAGGGAATCGTCCCCGCCGGCCTGGAGCTGATGGACAACGCCGCGATCCGGGCGGCGGAGGCCTTTGTTCACGCCGGCTACCCGGAGGACGCGGCGGCGATCCTGTTGTGCGAGCTGGACGGCGAGGAGCAGGAAGCGCAGGCACAGGTCGCGCGCGTGCGCGAGCTGCTGTTGGCCCGCGGGGCGACGGGCGTGCGTCTGGCAAAGAACGATGCCGAAAGGCGGCGCATGTGGGCCGGGCGCAAGGCGGCGTTTCCGGCGGTCGGACGCATATCGCCGGACTACTACTGCATGGACGGCACTATTCCGCGAAGGAACCTGGCGCGGGTGCTCGGGCGCATCTTGCAGCTTTCCGATCAATACGGCTTGGGGGTGGCGAACGTGTTCCATGCCGGTGACGGCAATCTGCACCCGCTCATCCTCTACGATGCGAATGCCCCGGGGGAGCTGCAACGCACTAAAGAGCTCGGCGCCCAAATTCTCGAGCTGTGCGTCGAGGCCGGCGGCACGATCACCGGCGAGCACGGCGTGGGCGTGGAAAAGATCGACCAGATGTGTGTGCAGTTCGGCTCGCAGGAGCTGGCGCAATTTCACGCCGTCAAAGAAGTCTTCGACCCGAGGGGTCTGCTCAATCCCGGCAAGGCGGTTCCGACCCTGGCGCGCTGCGCCGAGCTCGGGGGCATGCACGTGCATGGGGGCCGGCTGCGGTTTCCCGAGCTGGATCGGTTTTAGTGGACATGATGAGGCGCGCATGCCGTGAATCGGACGGTGTGACCGGATCGGCTTTCAGGTAGCCCGCGAACCGCATCGACGAGTTTCTCCCTGAGGGAGAAGGGACGTTCCGATGGGCGTCATCGTGTCCAAGACGCGTTGTCTCCCCGGGAGAGCGTACGGAGATACCGAGTGACGCCTACATCAAACAGCGCTGATGGGGCGGCAATTGAACCATGTATCAGGATCAAAGTGCCCAGCTACGAGAGCTCGTGCAGTGCGCCTTCGACAAAGAGGCGCCGGTCAACATCACCGGGGGCGGCACCAAGACATTCTATGGGCGCGCCGGCGAAGGCGAGCCATTGAGCGCGGGCGGCCACCGCGGGATCGCCTGCTACGAGCCTTCCGAGCTGGTCCTGACCGCCGCCGCCGGAACTCCCCTCGCGGAGATCGAGGCGGCCCTTGATGAGGCGGGCCAGATGCTGGGATTCGAGCCACCGTACTTCGGGCGGCGGGCCACGTTGGGCGGGGCGATCGCTTGCGGGCTGTCGGGGCCGCGCCGGCCCTATGCCGGTGCGGCGCGCGACTGCGTGCTCGGCGTGCGCTGCATCAACGGGCGGGGCCAGGCGCTGCGCTTTGGCGGACAGGTGATGAAAAACGTCGCCGGCTACGACGTCTCCCGGCTGATGACAGGGGCCCTCGGTACGCTGGGCGTCCTGTTGGATATCTCACTGAGGGTGCACCCCAGGCCGGAGGCGGAGCGCACCCTGGTCCTGGAGAAGGAGGCCTCCGAGGCACTGGTGTGGATGAGCGGTTTGACCGCAAGGCCGGTGCCGGTATCGGCTCTATGCCATCTCGACGGGCGCGTCTACATGCGTTTGTCGGGATCGGAAACCGCCGTGAAGGCGGCGGCGCAAACCGTCGGCGGCGATGTCCATACAGGAGGTGCAAGTTTCTGGAGCCAGCTCCGCGAGCACACCCATGCGTTTTTTCAAAGTTCCTCGCCGCTGTGGCGGATCTCCCTGGCGCCGGCCAGCCCGCCCTTGGCTCTGCCGGGCCGTTGGCTGCACGACTGGGGCGGGGCGCAGCGCTGGCTTTTCAGCGGCGCCCCGGCCGCCCGGATACGCGAAGCGGTCGATGCCGCGGGCGGTCACGCCACACTGTTTCGCGGCGGTGATCGCAGCGGCGAGATATTCCATCCCCTGCCGGCGCCGCTGGCCAAGCTGCACCGGTGTTTGAAGGCAGCGTTCGATCCGAAGGCGATCCTCAACCGCGGTCGGTTGTATCGCGACGATGCCCCGCCGGGAGGGCGGTGACGCGAGGGCTATGCAGACATCGATCGACAAGACGGTCAAGGCGGCGCCCGGCGGGCGGACTGCGGATCGCATCCTGCGCACCTGCGTGCACTGCGGATTCTGCAACGCCGTCTGTCCGACGTATCAACTGCTGGGAGACGAGCTGGATGGACCGCGCGGCCGCATCTATCTGATCAAACAGGCCATGGAAGGACAGCCGGTAACGGGCAGGACGCGCGTTCACCTGGATCGCTGTCTGAGTTGTCTGGCGTGTGAGACGACGTGCCCGTCGGGGGTCGAGTACGGCCGGCTGCTGGATATCGGACGCGAGCGGGTGGAGCGGCAGACGGCGCGGCCCTGGACCGAGCGGCTGCTGCGCAGGCTCCTGCGCGGCATCCTGCCTTACCCGAACCGGTTCGAGCCGCTGTTTCGGCTTGGTCAGACGCTCCGCCCGTGGCTGCCGAAACGGATCGGCAGCGCGATCCCCGGACGTACCCGGAGAGCCAGCTGGCCCACGGGGCAGCATGGGCGCAAGATGCTGCTGCTGGAAGGGTGCGTACAGCCGGTGATCGCACCTGACATCAATGCCGCGGCGGCTCGGGTACTGGACCGCGCGGGGATCTCACTGGCGCGGGCGCTCGGTGCCGGCTGCTGCGGCGCCATCAGCCAGCACCTGGCGGCACCGGAAGAGGCCAGAGATCTCATGCGCCGCAATATCGATGCCTGGTGGCCGCACATCCAAGCCGGCGCCGAGGCGCTAGTCATCACCGCAAGCGGCTGCGGGGTCGTGGTGAAGGACTACGGTAAGCACCTGGCGCACGATCCGCGGTATCGTGAAAAGGCGCGCCGCGTCGCCTCCCTGGCGCGCGACCTGAGCGAGGTCGTTGTGAGTGAAGACCTTTCGCTCCTGAGCTTATCCGATCGGGCGCGTGTCGCGTTTCACGCGCCATGCTCGCTGCAGCATGGGCAGAAGATAACCGGCGTCGTGGAGAGGATCCTGCGAGGGGCCGGGGCCGCCTTGACCGCGGTTCCGGACGCCCATCTGTGCTGCGGCTCGGCCGGAACCTATTCGCTGCTCCAGCCCGAGCTTTCGCAACGGCTGTTGAAGAACAAGCTACAGGCCCTGGAGGGGGGCTGCCCGCAGTGGATAGCGACCGCCAACATCGGCTGCCTGAATCATCTGGCCTCGGCCGCATCGGTGCCGGTCGTGCACTGGATTGAATGGGTGGACCGGTCGTTGAGCCTGCGGGAAACACGATAAACATTGGGATTGTTTTCAGAACAATGCTGGTCGGCGATTGGCCCCGGTGTCCGGCCACTCCGGCAACAGCAAACGACAATGAAAGAGAGGCATGTATGGATACGAACGACATCAAATCTTTTGTCGCGCCGGTGCGGACCTTGATGGGTCCCGGCCCGTCGGACGTGCATCCGCGGATATTGGGCGCGATGGCAAGACCGACCGTGGGCCACCTGGATCCCGTATTCATCAGGATGATGGAGGAGCTCAAGGCGCTGCTCCAATACGCGTTTCAGACCCGGAACGAGCTCACCATACCGGTCTCGGCCCCCGGATCGGCCGGGATGGAGACCTGCTTCGTGAACCTCGTCGAGCTCGGCGACAAGGTGATCGTGTGCCAGAACGGCGTTTTCGGCGGGCGCATGAGGGAGAACGTGGAGCGCATCGGTGCGACTCCGGTGATGGTGGAAGACGAATGGGGCAGGGCGGTCGATCCGAACAAGCTGGAGGCCGCCCTCGAGGCCAACCCGGACGCCAAGGTCGTGGCATTTGTTCACGCCGAGACCTCTACGGGTGTGGAGTCCGACGCGAAGGCGTTGTGCGAGATCGCGCGCCGCCACGACTGCCTGACGATCGTCGACGCGGTGACCTCTCTGGGCGGGTCCCCGCTGAAGGTCGACGAGTGGGGAATCGACGCGGCGTACTCGGGTAGTCAGAAGTGTCTGTCATGCACCCCCGGCCTGTCCCCGGTGACGTTCAGCGCGCGGGCGGTGGAAGAACTCAAGAGCCGCAGAACCAAGGTGCAGAGCTGGTTCCTGGATCTGAGCCTGGTGATGGGCTACTGGGGCGGGGACGGGAAGCGCTCATACCACCACACGGCGCCCATCAACCCGCTGTACGGGCTGCACGAGGCGCTGGTGATTCTCAAGGAGGAAGGCCTGCAAAATGCATGGGAGCGTCATGCGCGCAATCATCACGCGCTGCGCCGCGGGATCGAGGCCATGGGACTCACCTTCGCCGTCCGCGAGCAGGAGCGCCTGCCGCAGCTCAACGCCGTCAATGTCCCCGAGGGGGTGGACGAGGCCGGGGTGCGCAGGCGCCTGCTCAGCGACTTCGACCTGGAGATCGGTGCAGGGCTGGGCAGTCTGACCGGTCGGATCTGGCGGATCGGGTTGATGGGGCATGCGAGCAACATCAAGAACGTCATGTTCTGCCTGGGCGCGATGGAGTCGGTGCTTGGCGAGATGAAGGCGCCCATCAACCAGGGCGCCGCCGTGAGCGCTGCGGCGCGCGGCGCAGATGGTTGATCCCGCGCAGCCAGACGCAACCGCCGCCGGCGGGCGGCATCGAAGCGCGCGGGTGAGGATCGACCCGCGATCGCGATGCGAATAGTCGCCATTCGCCGCCGACTATTTTGCTTTCAATGTGCGTGCTAGGGAATCAGCGCAATCGCGCCTACGATCACCAAGAACACAGCCCATACAAGGTCCATGTTGAACCACGATCTCCGCAGCATGCGCAGGCCGAAGTAGCGGAACACCAGCCAGGCGACGATGCCGGCAGACAAAATCATGAATGCGGTGTGCACCAGTGTCACCAGCACGGCGGACGCCAGCCCGCCCGGCATCGCGTGCGCCAGGTGCCCGGCGTGTCCGGCGGAGGTCGCGCCCGAGCGCTCCATGTCGAGTAGAAACGGGACAACCATAAGGCCGGCGCCGTGGATGGTGGCCATGAGAAACGACCAAAGCACGAGATGCCGGGGCCCGATCCGGGCAAGAAAGCGGGGATGGCGGGTGTACACGAGCTTGTACGCAGCAAACCCGATCAAGAGCACGCCCGCCGCCACCTCCAGCAGTTGCAGGTGGAGCACGTACCACGACAGTGCGGACACCGGCATCAGGACGGCGGCAATAGCGAGGAGGTGGCCGGTCGCCAGTGCGGGCAAGGCAAGAAAGACGCCTTTTGCCTCGCCGGTCTGCATGCCGTTCGATACCGCGAACAGCCACCCCATTGCCGGGTTCACCCCGTGAAAGACACCCAGCCCGCAGATCGCGATCCAGGCCTCCAGCACGTCCAGCCGATCCCCGCCGTCGGACGCTCAGTGCACGGAGGGGTAGCAGAACGAGTCGGTCGAGCAGTCTCCGCCCTCGAGTCGCACCTGGTGGGCGCGGTAGCCTTCGGGAAAGGCCACGTAGAAGTCCTTGTTCAGAGCAATCCCCCCATTGGGATCGGCGTCGGCCATTGCCTGCGCTCCCGGGATCCCGCCGGGATAAAACTGGTCGTCCCAGCTGCTGTACAACGAGTTGGTGAAATAGACTCGCCGTCCGTCGCGGCTGATCTCCACCATCTGCGGCCCGCCTGCGAAGTCGCGCCCGCTGGGATGTCTTGCGTGCTGGACGATGCCTCCGATCCGGACCGAGCCGCTCAGTTTCGGATCGTGGGGGTCGCTGACGTCGTATTGTTGCAGCTCGCCGGTTCCCCAGCACGAGACGTAGAGGAATCAATCGTCGAGTGACAAATCGATATCGGTGACCAACGGGGGCACCGCGGAGAAGGGCTTGAGGAGGTCCGGCAGCTGCTCCGGCTCGGCCGCCTGGGGCGGGATATCGATGATCTTTTTCACCTTGAATTGGGCGTCGGCCTTGTGTTCCTTGTACCAGAGCCAGATCTCTCCATTGAGATTCTCGGTGTTCACCACCACGCCGGCGAAACCGTGCTCGGCGGTGGGCTCATGGGCGGGGCGCACTTCCAGCACCATCTGGCGATTGGCGCCGAGGTCGACGGTTTGTGTGATGCGCCTGCGGGACAGGTCCCAGAAGTGTAAACGGTGACCGTATTTGTTGCCCAACAGCTCCTCGGGGACGAGCCCGCCCTCGAACTGCGGCGGCCGACCCCACTCGCTGCTGACGGCTACGTTCTGCGAGATGTGCCACCAGAAATCGTAGGCCAGCACCTGGCCGCCGTGGTCGATCTCCCAGGGCCCGCGGATCTCGAACGAGTCGCAGTCCATTATGAAAATACCCGCCTGACCTTCGTCTCCGTTCGGCCCCTTTCCACCAAGGCAACTGACGTATATGCCCTCCGGGCCGCAGTGCGTGGTGTGCGGGCGCGAGTAGCCCGTCTTGCGCCTCAGCTCCTCCGGCTCGATGATCTTGGCGATCCGCGCGCGGGTGGGGTCCGGCTTCGTGTCTATGATGTAGATCCGCGAGGAGCGAATCCCGGGGACAACCAGATAGCGCCGCTCAACGAACGGGTGCGCGCCCAACGGGCACAGCATGGAGCTGCACGCATTCCAGCCAAAGTGGTGCAATTCATCGCCGATGTTGGGCAGGACCACCTAGTGTACGACTTGCGCGTATCTCGATGAACGTGGATCCAGGTCGACCACCGCGAGCGCGTCGGGGCGCGACCCGTCCGTGCATATGTTCGCCGCAAATCCATAGGTCTCGCGGGGTGCCTCCATTGCGATCTTGGGCGAGGGATAGAACGTGGGGTCAGGGCGTAGCAGTGTGGCCATTGCAAATCCTCCTGTGACTTGGACGGCCGGTCGCACCTGTGTGCCTGAGCGGCTGGGCAAGGGCTGAAGCCCGGCTTCGGCCCCTTCGTCGGGGCACTCACCAGTATAGAAGCTCTTTCCGGCGCCGCCGTGAGGGCGCGAGCATGCACGGCTGCCGGCGCTTCAATGCACCACTTTGACCACTGCTTCTTTGTCCGCGCCGTGATCGAAGACGCCCGCAGCCGATTGGGCCACAAACGCAAACGCGGGCCAAGAGAATCGTTGGCGAGTGACGATCATCCGCTCTTCAGTCTCGGCCAGCCGGCCTTCGAACGCTCGCGAGAAGCGAATCCGCGCGATGGTCACGGGCAGGGCAGTCCCAGCGAGAAGATCTCGCCGGGCTTGAGCAAGGAGACGGCCGTGCGCGGTCCGATCACATCGACCCAGATGGTCCAATCCGGATTGGTGAGATCCACCCTGCGCGCGATGTCGGCCGCCAAGAACTCGACAATGTCGATGGTGTGATAGCGCTGCCAGCGCCGCTTGCGCACCCTCAGGCGCCAGGTCTCGTCCTCGGCGATGCGCTCTTTGATGCGCGTGTCGATAAGCTGCTTTATGGCGTTTAGGTTGGACTCACACCAGTAGTCGACGGGAACCCATTTGATCGCCGACTCGAAGGAGTCCAGGGGCTGATCTCGCCAAAGCCTCCAACAGCGTTCGATGACCTCGCGGTTGTCGAGCCCGGTGTGGGCGACCGCGATGCCCATGACGGGGGTCTTTTCGACCCCGGGATCGGGATCGCCGAATCGCTTTAGGATCCGGATGATCTCCGGCTTGGCCCGATAGAGCTGCCCCCAGGAATAGGATACGAGTAGGTCCATGAGTTAATCTCTGTGCGGCTCTGCCTGACGCGTGTATGCGTTTCGGCACCGGCGTCAAGGCAACAGGTTGTGCAGCAGCTCGCTATAGGCCCTGCCTGCCGGCAGATCCAACCGGCATTTGATACGCCGCCGGTCGGCGGTTACCGGCCTTCCGGAGATCGGGTCATAGCCGCGTTTTTCATGGTGCTCCCAGTGTATGCCTACGCCGTGGCGCTGCCAGGTTGGGATGCGTTCGGGCTCGACGCCGTATCGGGACAGCAACGCCTTCTGCTCACGAGAGCTCCTGTTGTCGAGCAGTCTCGCCGACTCGGCACCGCTGATGCCGGCCCCGCGCAAGGTCCAGTAGCACCAGCTGTGCAGGGCGCAGCGCACCGCATCGGCTTGCCGCCACCGGAAATAATCGATGACCTCGTCGCGCCTGTCGCTTTGCCACAGCCGGCTGTCGAAGTGGGCGGCCTCGCCCGCTGCTCGTGTGAACCGTGCGCTCAGCAGCCCGGCGGACAGGGATACCAGTTTTTCCACCCGGCCGCCGAACATGCTCCAAGCGCACGGGAGTGCGACAGACACCTCGTCACTGAAGGTGTACGCGAAGCAGCCTTGAAAGTCGGCTGTCAGCCCGGTGGCGGCCTCGATCATGCAGTCGCGCAATCGGTGGTCGAAGGGCTTGTCGAAGCGCCCGGCCGTGAAGCGGCCAAAGGCGCGACCATCCAGGCGAATGACGGTCCATTGCCCGGGCGCGATCCGCAGAGACTGGAACCTCTCCCGTTCCAGCATCCGCTTTTCCAAGACCTCCAGTTTCACCGCAACTCCGTCGGGTCCTTTGCGGCGCAGCGATGAAGAGCGTTCTACGCCAGCGGCGAAACGCCGAACAGCCAGGTGTGCAGCCAGAAGAGAAAGGCCGCGTACAGCGCCAGACCGCCCGCGATGGCCACGGCGTCATTTGCCCGGAATGGCGGCGCCCCTGGCACGGGCCGCTGTTGGCGGCGCCCCATGGATATGCGATCGGCCACCGCCCAGACGAAGAACGACCCGAACAGGAGCACATCCGCCAGCATGCCGTTGGCGAGCAAGTGCGCGAAGGCCCAGATCACCGTGGCGGCCAACATGGGGTGCTTCGTGACAGCCCGGATGCGCCCTGGAAAATAGGTAGCGAGCAACAGCGGGAAGACGAAGATCATCAGAACCAGCGATACGTGGCGCAGCCGCGTCGGCGGCATGTAGAGGGTGATCGGGTCCTGCCGGGCCAGGTCGTAGCCCCAGACGATCAGCACGAGCCCGGCAAGGGCCAGGAGCGAATAGATGCCCTGCCAGGGCATCTCTCCGATGCGGGCGACCATGCGATTGCGCCACGAATCGCTGACGATCGATACCGAATGGGTGGCGAAGAACAACGCCAGTCCGGCTATCAGTATACCCACTGTCTCGGTCCCCGGCTGGTCGAGCATCACCGACTCTAATACAGCCGGAGGCAAATTTCAGCAATGGCAACAGGAAACCGATATCGCATCGCCGTTTCAGAGGCCACGCCACTCTCGCTGGCGCAGACAGAACAAGGGAAGTCGATTTCGGCCCGATCCAGCGGCCAAACTGTAAGACAAGTGGGCGGTCACCGGCGGCATGCGAAACCCTGGCCAAAGGACGGGATAGAAGATATCCATGTTTCCGCTGACGATATCTTTCGGATCGGATGGCCGCTTGGCTTGTAACGGGCATTGTCGGAGGATCGAGTCTCGATCATGTTTCGGATCCGAATGAGGTTGCGATACGGGGTTACCCGGAAATGACGGAGACCGGCACGCTAAATCTGGTGCCCCACAGCGCGCAAGCGGCGGCGATGACGTTCATCGTGGGCGGGATGATCATCCTGTTGGCGGGGACGCGGCTAACGAGGCTCGCGGACCGGCTGGCCGACCGCACGGGCCTGGGCGAGGCATTCGTCGGGGCCGTGTTTCTCGGGGCCAGCACGTCTCTTCCCGGTATCACCGCCTCGGTGACCGCCGCGTGGGACGGGCATGCGGCGCTGGCCATATCCAACGCCGTTGGCGGCATCGCGGTTCAGACGGCCTTTCTGGGCGTGGCGGACATCGCCTATCGCCGGGCCAATCTGGAGCACGCCGCCGCCTCCCTCGGTAACCTGATGTGGGGAGGGCTGCTGATCGTACTCCTGGCAACCTTGCTCTTTGGCATGGTCAGCCCGGAGATGAACGCGTTCGGAGTTCATCCCGTTACGCCGCTCATGATCGTCATATATCTCTTGGGGCTGCGGCTGGTGCACCAGGCCCGCCGGCAACCCATGTGGCGGCCGAGGCTCACGCGGGCGACCCAGCTGGACAGACCCGCCCGGGAGTCCGCCGGAAGAGAGTCGTTGGCGTGGCTGTGGTTCGGCTTCGCAACGACGGCGGTGATTGTCGCCGTCTCCGGCTGGGCGGTTGCCCGCGCGGGTGAGGTACTGGTGACCCGGGCCGGCATCTCGGAGAGCCTGGTGGGAGGGGTCCTGGTCGCCATTGTCACCAGTCTGCCCGAGCTGGTGACGTCGGTGGCCGCGGTCCGCCGTGGGGCTCTGACACTCGCGGTGGGCGGAATCCTCGGCGGCAACACGTTCGACACCCTGTTTGCCGCCATGGCCGACGCGGCCTATCGTGAGGGCTCGATCTATGCGGCCGTCAGCGCGCGGGAGGCGATCCTGACCGCGCTCACGATCATCATGACGGGCGTCCTGCTCCTGGGCCTGTTGTGGCGCCAGCGGCTCGGCCCCGGGCGCATCGGGGTGGAGAGCGTGGCGATACTTGCGCTCTACGGGGCCGGGCTCGCCATCCTTGCTGGGCACGGATGAACCGCGAGTGAGCCGAACCACAGGTCGATTGCGCCTGCAAAGTGCCCGGGCACTGGATGGGCACGCTGGCCGCACGCTACGGAATCGGCTAGAGTCGCCCCCATGATCCAGCTCAGCGAGATCACCCTGCGCCGCGGGATGCAGGTGTTGCTCGAAGGTGCCAGCGTGACCCTTCACCCGGGCCAGAAGGTCGGGCTGGTGGGCGCCAACGGCTCAGGCAAGAGCTCGCTGTTCGCGCTCTTGCGCGGCGAGCTTCACGCCGACGCCGGGCAGGTGTCGGTGCCGGCCCATTGGACCATCGCCCACATGGCCCAGGTCTTCACGGACCTGGAGCGCCCGGCCATCGAGCTCGTGTTGGACGGCGACGCCGAGCTGCGCGCAGCCGAGCGGGCCATCGCCGAGGCCGACGTCGCCGGCGACGGTGAGGCCATCGCCCGGGCCCACGGGCGCTACGACAGTGCCGGCGGCTACGACGCCCGGGCCCGCGCCGGCTCGCTGCTGGACGGGCTGGGCTTCGACGCCGAGGTACACCACCAGCCGTTGGGCGCATTTTCCGGCGGCTGGCGCGTGCGCCTGGGGCTTGCCCAGGCGCTGATGTGCCCCTCCGATCTGCTGCTGCTCGACGAGCCCACCAATCATCTGGACCTGGAAGCGGTGCTATGGCTGGAGGACTGGCTCAAGGTCTACCGCGGCACTCTGATGCTGGTGTCCCACGACCGTGACTTTCTCGACGGGGTGGTCGATCATATCCTGCACATCGAGCACCGGCGTTTGAACGCCTACGCCGGCGGCTACAGCGACTTCGAGCGCCAGCGCGCCCAGCAGCTCGCCCACCAGCAGGCCACCTATGAAAAGCAGCAGCGCGAGATCGCCCACATGCAGCGTTTCGTGGACCGGTTTCGCTACAAGGCCACCAAGGCCAAGGCGGCCCAGAGCCGCATCAAGGCCATGGAGCGCATGGCGCTGGAGGCGCCTGGCCATGTGGACTCGCCGTTTCGCTTCTCTTTCC
>JABAHQ010004448.1_pt7 | contig 20117 bp, 24 predicted proteins | sample 7062091 | NCBI WGS metagenome assembly JABAHQ01 (sample SAMN14534359, study PRJNA622989) | marine sediment metagenome | biome: marine biome [ENVO:00000428]; feature: marine pelagic biome [ENVO:01000023]; material: deep marine sediment [ENVO:00002113] | place: India: Gulf of Kutch | collected...
ACATAGACATACGGATCGTCTGGGATAACGCACGGATGAAGATATCCAAGACGATGACCGCAGCCGACTGGAGCGTGAAGCATGGTTTTCCTTGGGCGCATCGGGAAGTGCCTGAAGAATGGCTGAATGAAACTAAAGGAGAGAGTAAACGATGACGAGAGAAGAGAGACTACAAGGGATCAGATGCAAGGACTTAGCGAAGTGGAGGGAATGTCGCTGGTTCCTGAGCGAGGCATTGACGTGGAGTGACAGTGTCGAAGGTTGGGACTTCTGGGATAAGTTGGACACTAAATTTTTAGGCATCGCGATGGCTTTAGCAACCCCCGAACCTACAGAGCGCGAGAAGAAACTAGCGGAACTCAAGACCACCGCAGCGAAACTTCAGGAACAGATTGATAAACTGGAGGGTGCTGAATGACAAAACTTATTGAACTACGTGAATACGAAGGCGAACTTGATGTCCCCCTGAGACATGGTGCGGTGTGTTGTTCCTTCGTTGTCCGCGGTAATACCTTCTATGAATGTTTGGAAGAGTTGCAGGCGGTTTTTCCAACAGGCTGTTTCGAAGATATCCGCATTGAACCTTGCGGCACTGAAATCNNAATGAAACCCCGCAGTAAAACCAACCTCATAGTCATCCACTGTTCCGCAACGCCCCCTTCGATGGACATCGGGGCTGAGGAGATACGGCGGTGGCACGTTGAGGATAACGGATGGTCGGACATCGGCTATCACTTTGTAATCAAAAGAACTGGAGAACTTGAATATGGTAGAGAACTTAAAAACATGGGCGCTCACGTTGCTGGATATAATGCTACTTCCGTTGGTATTTGTCTTGTCGGTGGTGTTGATGGTCGCGGTAATCCCGCTAGCAATTTTACACGGTCTCAATTTAAAGCACTGCGAGAAGTTCTTCGATATCTTAGAGGACTTTATGTACCAGACATTCGGATTGTAGGCCACCGCGACATAGACCCCAAGAAAGCTTGCCCGTCCTTTGACGTGGCTGAATGGTTACAACAGGAGAACATTACCAATGGCAGTTAAGACAGTAGAAACAATCATGAAGAGTTTCACCAAGACCCTCAAGGAACTGGAGAAACTGCGGTTACATCACATTGCTCAAGGCGATACGAAGGAAGTAGACGTTCAGAAACTCCGCAAGGAGATTGAAGGGCACGACAAGGAAGCCGAGCGTATCGCTAAGTTCGAAGGGAAACTGGCAGATTTACTGGGAGTATAAGATGGAGGCAGGTTATCTCTCCAAAGCACCTCAGCCAATAGCTGACAATTTTCTGTACACGTATGAACGAACGCTCTCAAACCTCTATGCTAAAAAGGGACTCAAACCTATGACCACTTCAGTAAACATCACCAACCTCACTGACGACCAACTCTTTGAAGCCCACCCGAAACCTTGGACTTACAAACAGTTCGTAGGCTTCGAAGATAAGTTTGGTCGCCGCATCGCTAAAGATGACCTCATCACCCGCCAGTTGATCAACACTTATGGCGTTCAAGTTGTTACCGAGGAAGACACGGAGGAAGACCTTGACGTATAATCGCCGACCATCCTTCCGCTCCCAAGTATACAACCACCTGATCCACAAAGGTAAGAGGCTGACACCTCTGGAATCCTTCAGCCTCTTTGGTATGGGCGATCTCTCAACGGCCTTACGTGATATCACCAATCGGCTGAAGAAGGAACGTTCACCTTACACCATTGAAGCAGAATACCACAAGGACGACCGAGGTAGACGATATGCAGAGTACCGAAGAAAGCGTCTTTCTACGGCATGAATCCTGCCCCAACTGCGGATCACGTAACAATCTAGCAAGATATTCTGATGGCCACGCTCATTGTTTTGGGTGTGGGCATTTTGAATCTGGGGATGGAAATACACGTATGACAGACACACAACGACAAAAGAACACCAACTTAGTTGATGGTGAATTCAAAGCCCTCCCTTCACGTAAGATCACCGAGGACACCTGCCGTTTCTGGGGGTATCAAGTAGGATACTACAGCGGCAAGGCGGCACACCTCGGTAACTTCTACAAGTCCGGCGTAAAGATCGCCCAACAGATACGACTCCCCGAGAAGAACTTCCCGATTATCGGCCCGGTTACTGACCTGTTATACGGGGCGTGGCTCTGGGGTTCCGGTAAGAAACTCGTGATAACTGAAGGCTACCTCGATGCCATGTCGGTATCTCAGGTCCAAAACCATAAGTGGCCTGTGGTCTCTGTACCTAATGGTGCAGCCGGAGCCGCCAACGCCATACGGAAGAACCTGAAGTGGCTGGAAGATAACTTTGAGGAAATCGTCTTGATGTTCGACATGGACGAGGATGGACAGAAGGCCGCTCTTGAGTGCGCCCCTTTGTTCTCTCCGGGTAAATGCTCGATTGCCTCCCTGCCGCTCAAGGATGCCAACGAACTGTTGGTTGCCGGAAGAGGGCAGGAGATCATCAACGCCATCTGGAAGGCCAAACCTTATAAGCCTGATGGTATCGTTTCCATCTCTGACCTCATCGATAAGATCGGACAGAAACCGGAGATGGGTGATAGTTTCCCTTGGCCGACCTTAACCTCGCTGACCTACGGAATGAAACCCGGACAGGTCTGGGTGTGGACGACAGGCTCAGGCATGGGGAAGACGGAGTTCTTCAAGACCATCGCGCCGCACCTTGTGGATACCCATGACCGCAAGATCGGCATTATCTTCCTTGAAGAGGAGGCTCAGGAGACTGCGGTGGCTCTCGCCGCCAAGCACAATAAGACCAACTACAATGACCCTGAAGCTGAGTACGCTGAAGAGGAGATTAAAGATGCCGTCAAACGTATCGAGGAGAAGGACAAATATATCTTCTTTGATGCCTTCGGACACGATGACTACGAGAGTATCAAGTCGGTCATCAGGCATATGGTTATCAGTCATGGTTGTGAATACATCTTCCTCGATCACCTGACGGCCTTCATTGATGGTCTGCCGTCTTCTGAAGCCAACGCTCTGGCCGAGAAGATGTCTAAGGAACTCGCAACGATGACGCGGGAACTGAAGTTCAACCTCCAGACTATCGCCCACATCCGCAAATCCGATAGTAGCCGAAAGCCAGCCGAAGAGGGTGGCCGGGTGAAGATTGATGACATCAAAGGATCAGGAGCCTTCAAGCAATGGGCCAACTACATCATCGCACTGGAGAGAAACCTTCAGGCTGAAGACCGCGATGAGAGACACACGACAACCATCCGTATCCTCAAGGCGAGGAACTGCGGGAAGAACGCAGGGTCAACCTTAGCCGTCAAGTACAACGAGAAGACAGCACAACTGACTGAGGTCGGTGATGTCTTTGGTGACGAGGGTGGGACTGAGGACTGCCCGTTTTAATCAAATAAGGAGAACCAATGAAAGATTTTGCTGGAACTGAATTAAATATTGGAGATCACGTCGCATACGTACATCCAAACGGTACGGCACCGGGAGGCTCTTTGAAGACCTCGGTTGTCACGCGGTTCACTCCCAAGATGATCGGTATTAAAGGGGGCTGGAAAGGCGACAAACTTCTAAGTCCCGACAAAATAATCAAACTTTGAGAGGAGAGCCAATGGCAGGACGTTACATCCTCGACATCGAGACCAATGGACTTCTCGATGAATTAACCAAAGTCCACTGTATAGTTCTAAGGAGTTTAGAAGATGGNNACGTTTTATAGGGGCTTTAATCGGAGTGACAATGGCGGGGTTGGCAATTTGCCTAGTAATCGTGCTGGGAATATCATTGACGGACTTAGAGTTATCTCAGAAGCAGACCTCATCGTCGCCCACAACGGGATAGGCTTCGACATCCCCGCCCTCAGAAAACTCTACCCCGAATGGGACACTAACGCTGAACTGCACGATACTCTCGTCCTCTCCCGATTAATCTGGCCGGACATCAAAGAGGTAGACTTCAAACTCTATAACGCCGGAAAACTAAAGGGTAACCTCATTGGTCGCCACAGTCTCGAGGCTTGGGGTTACCGCTTGGGTGAACATAAGGGTGACTACAAGGGCGGTTGGGAAACCTTCAGCCAAGAGATGTTGGACTATTGTATTCAGGATACCGAAGTCACCCGCAAACTCTGGAACCTCATCCAATCCAAAGAACCTGACCCCCGTTCCGTAGAGTTGGAACACAAGGTCGCTGAGATATGCTTCAAACAAGAGCAACGTGGATTTACCTTTGATGAAGAGAAGGCCATCAAGCTCTACGGTGAACTGGCAGAAAGACGACAGGAACTCTTCACGAAGATGGAGGAATCCTTCGATGGTTGGTGGTACGAAATGAAGACCCCTGAATATTGGGAGGTCGAAGGTTTACGTGCGGCAACCAAGGCGGCACTCAAGAAGACATTAAAGGCCAAAGGTTTGCGCCAGTCTCTCGCCGATGATGCCACTCCCGGCCCCAACAAGCGAAAGCACATTCCGTTCAACCCGAGCAGCCGCGACCACATCACCAGAGCCTTGCGGGAGAAGTACGGATGGAAACCTACCGTCTTCACGGATAACGGGAAGGCTAAGGTCGATGAGGTTATCCTCTCGAAACTGAAGTACCCCGAGGCCAAACTGATGTCCGAGTATTTCCTNNGGGAACCAAGCGTGGCTGAAGTGTTCTAAGGAAGGACGTATTCATGGACGAGTCATTACGAACGGTGCTGTCACAGGTAGAGCAACCCATCAAAAGCCTAACGTGGCCCAAACTCCCTCCTGTGGTGCGCCCTACGGAGCCGAGTGCCGAACCCTCTTCATACCAAGAGTGGGTTACAAACTTGTTGGTATGGATGCACAAGCATTGGAGCTACGATGTCTTGCACATTATCTCGCTCACTGGGACACTGGAGCCTACGCTAGAGCAGTTTGCAATGATGACATCCATACGGTCAACCAGCAAGCCGCAGGTCTGCCTACGCGGAGTAATGCAAAAACATTCATCTTAATTCTTAGGATGACTTGGGGGAGACCCCTCGATTAAAACCATGTGAAAACGGTGGAACTCTCTCTGAGACAATACCGTGCCAAGCTTGCGGCGTTAGCTGCCTGAAGGTGTAACGACTAGGTGAAAACCGTAGGATCAAGCGATCCGAAGCGCATGGCCCCTGAAAAGGGTGAAGATATAGTCTGGTCTATACAGCGATGTATAGCTGCGTGTAATGGCGCGGGTAGAGATTAGCGACCTCTACTGAACATCACGATGGATGGCTCTACGGAGCCGGACCCACAAAGATTGGAGCCATTGTCGGCAAAGGTGCAAAGGTCGGTAAACAACTCATTGACCGCTTCTTGGAGCGTCTACCAGCAGTCAAGAAACTCAAGGCAACCGTGGATAAAGCCACAGCTAAAGGGTGGATCAAAGGACTAGACGGTAGGAAACTTCCTGTTCGACACAAACACGCAGCCCTCAATACCCTCCTGCAATCTGCCGGAGCCATCATCTGTAAAAAGTGGATGGTCGAATTAGACAGGCTCATCAAAGAGAATAACCTCGATGCACACCAAGTCGCTTGGATTCACGATGAGTTACAGTTCGAATGTAAGGCTGACCAAGCGGAACTTCTCGGGGAACTCGGCGAGAAAGCCATGAAGATCACCGAGGAATACTTCAACTTCAAATGTCCTCTGACCATTTTGGACACAGACAAAGGGGCGTTCGCCTCTATAGGAGCCTCATGGAAAGAAACACACTAAGTAAAAAATCAAAAGCACATTTCAAAGGGGCCATGTCGGAGTATCGAGTGGCCTCTTTCTATTTGGGGAAGGGCTATCAGGTCTATTGGCCCTCCAGTCACCACACGGGTGTCGATTGCGTCGTTGAAGATAGCGAGGGTGATCTATACGCCGTGCAGGTGAAAACAGGTTACCAAAAGGGAAAGTACATTGTTGCTGATACGGTTCCCCGGGATAAACGCGGGACACCTCCAGCCAAGCTCTATGACATCCTTGCGGTCGTCTATAAGGATTCCCTCTGGTTGATCCCCACCAAGGAGATCACAGGCAGTAAGATACGCCTTGCCGGACACCTCCCCAACTACACCAACAAGTTCGACCGATACAAACGAAAGGAGGGTCTGGCATGACAACTCTCTTGATCGATGGCGACATCGTAATCTACAAGGCCGCTTGTGTCGCTGAGACCCCTATCAATTGGGGTGATGGTATTTGGACACTTCATACGAATGAGGAAGAAGCTCAGGCTATCTCTCGGTCTTACGTGGAGAACATCACGAAGAAACTCAAAGCCGACAAGGTGGTCGTCTGTTTCTCCGATAAAGAGAACTTCCGCAAGGACATTCTCCCCGAATATAAAGCCAATCGAGACGGAACACGGAAACCCATGTTGCTTCAGGAACTGCGGGAGTTCATGGGTACACTCTATCCCGTCAAGGTCATTCCCAAACTGGAGGCGGATGATGTCATGGGGGTAATCTCCACGCGCTCTAAGGACAAGACCATCATCGTCTCCGAAGACAAGGACATGGAGCAAATCCCCGGCTGGATATTCAACCCCAATAAGGATGAAGAACCCCGCAAGATCGGGGAGGAACAGGCAGACCTGAAGTTCTACATTCAGGCGGCTTCGGGTGATCCTACGGATAACTACGCGGGATGTCCGGGTGTCGGTGAGAAGACCGCACTGAAAGCCTTCGAGAAATCCGAGGGGACACATTGGGAGGCCGTCTTGTCTCTCTATGAGAAGAAGGGATTGACTGAAGACGATGCGTTACTACAGGCACGTATGGCCCGTATCCTTCGCGCTGAAGATTACGATTTTAAAAAGAAACAACCGAAACTATGGGAACCCTCTTTATGAACAAACAAGAATACTTCGAATACCACAAGAACTTCTGCGAGAAGATGATCTCCGTTACCAAAGCCAAGAACGCGGATTACACAGGGATCACCGACGACCCCTTCGCCAACTTCACACGTGTGGAGGCTTTGGGTATCTGCTCGACCGAACAAGGCTTCCTCACCCGAATGATGGATAAGTTCTGCCGGATCACCTCCTTCGTACAGAAGGGTGTTCTGGAGGTCAAAGATGAGAGCGTTGAAGATACCTTACACGACCTCGCCAACTACTGTGTCCTCATGGCCGGATTCATCAAACGGAAACGGGAGGAAAGCATTGGACAGCACACCCTCATGCTCACTCATAATTCCACTGACTAAACACTTTCTGACCCACAGTTACACATGGATGTGCCGCAATCCCACCCTCGTTCACTTTGCCAAACTGAAGAAGCAAAGGACGGGGAGGGGCCATGTGTATGTCAGTCAGAATCTTTAAACAGGAGAACAGAAAAATATGCTGGAAGATGTAAACTTAAACCACGAAGGAGACGCTTGGTTCGGCGAGATGACTGAACTGTCTGACGGTTCCTTCGAACAACCCGTGTTCTACCAACACGAAGACACGGTGAAATACTGCCTTGCCATCGGGGAAGACCCCGTAGATGTCAAGCGGGATTGGGCGTATGAGTTCCTCGATATCTTCGGGGAGAACGAACATGATCCCGATGTTGACGAGGAGGGTGACGATGAGTTGCCTGAGTTTATCACCGGTAAGCAATAAGGTAGCACTATAACAAAATATGTCTATAAAACAACCGTTTAGCGGCCTAATGTCAATAGAGGATTTCGTTGATAAGGTCGAAGAAGTATATCCCAATAAATTAATCAGAGTTACCGGGGATCCCCAAGAGGATACCTACCGTCTCTATAAAGAGACCGGGCGACAGGAGGTCATTCAATGGATGAAGAGATACTGTCAGGAACTCAACGAAAACTAGAGCGGGAGTGGTACGTTGTATTCTCCCCGACTGATACCAAAGTTAAACGGTGGTGGCATAGGTTTATTCCCGATGAAAACATGAGACACGTATGGGCCTTCACGCAAGAGGGCAACCGTGTCGTCTTCTTCAATCGCCTATGCACCCACCTACACTTTGAAGTTCACGACAGCTTTACTGTCGATACTGCCGTACAATGCTTGAGAGACCTTTATCAAGGCTACTCCATTCTAAAAGTGACCACCTCAATTCCGGTAGACGAGACATCCGTCCGATACCGAGGAGCATTGTACTGTGTGACCGTAGTGAAAGATTTACTCGGCATTACCTCGTGGTCCATCACCCCCTCCCAACTCTACCGATACCTCTTGAATAACCTTAATGCAACGAAGGTCTTATAAACCCCATGAAAAGTTCTGCCCCCAAGATCGCTCCGATCAAACCATATACCCCACCGCCTAAAACAACTACAGACCAGCTTGCTCCCGAGATCAACGATAAGGACGAGAAGCCCCGCAAAAAGAAGACCAACCGTTTTCGCATTGATCTGGGTGTCTCCGAGAATGGCACAGGTCTGAACCTTCCCAACTAAAAGAAGAGTACAACGATGGCGACATCCTTCAAATACCCCTCTCGCGGGGAGTTGCTTTTAAATACCTACTACCTACCGAGCGGCGGTGTCTACCGCCCAAACAAGTGGGAAGCTTTTGATCTTATGGGGGTTGCCGCCCGGACACGGTTTTCGGAGGTTGCTCGGGAGAGTCTCATCTCCAATGAACTGAAAAACAATAAATCATTAAGCAAAATTAGGCCGAGCAATCCGTGGTTAGGGTTTAATCCTATACTTTACTATCGGGGAAACCCAACGCTTACAACAGGAAGCTGCCATCGATAGTCTGGTCAAGAACGCCGCCAAGACGAACGAAGAGTTCTCCGGTATGGGCCCGCTTAAGGATCGCGATAAGATTTTCACGAGACTCCAGCAGATAGAGATCGAAGGGCGCACCACGCGAGACCCTAATCTCCCTCCACCTCCCCGCCCGACGACCAAGCAGCAAGCTCCTGACTCCCAAGTGAAACGCTCGGGGTCATCCCCGCAAGCCTCCCCCACGAAGAAACGAGGACGATCCTCCAGTCCCTTCCGTATTGACGTGGGAACAGGACAGCAGAGCGGCACTGGTCTCAATATTCCCCTATAAGTAGGACTACCACACATGGAAATACAGAAGAACACCGTAGCCAGTCGGTATGAGCAACTCTCAGCCGACCGCCAGCCTTATCTGGAGAGGGCTAGGGAAGCCTCTAAGCTAACCCTCCCGTACATCCTCCCGCCTGAAGGCTATGGTAGCCACGATAAACTTCCCACCCCCCATCAAAGTGTTGGATCAGACGGCGTTAAATCTCTCTCGAATAAGATCGTCACCTCACTCTTCCCCCTAAATTCTCCTTTCTTCCGATATACCCCCGATGAGGGGGCCATCCAAGAATTACAACAGCACGACCCTAATGCACGAACGGCAGTCGAAACGGCTCTCGCCCGTGAAGAAAAGATCGCCAATAATGACATTGAAGGACGCAGACTGCGTACTCTGTCGTTTACTTTGGCCCGACATTTAATCATCGCAGGGAACGTCCTGCTGTATTACCCCAAGGATGCCAAAGGTGTCCGTATGTATTCCCTCGACAGTTACGTTGTCAAACGTGACCCTCGTGGCCGCATCCTAGAAGTCATCACCAAAGAGACCGTCGATCCCCGGACGTTACCTAAAGAGGTACAGGAGAAGGTTGCCAAAGGTGATGAAGCCACCAACACGAAAACCTCCGTCGATCTTTATACCCATGTTGCCCTCTCTGAAAAGGGTGATAAGTATGAAGTCATCCAAGAGGTCGCCGGTGAGAAGGTTGATAAGACCAAAGGTGATTACCCGCTCGACATGCTCCCTTGGATTCCTCTCCGACTCCTCCGTATTGACGGAGAGAACTACGGACGTGGTTTCGTCGAGGAACACATGGGTGACCTCGTGTCACTGGAAGCCCTCTCAGAAGCTCTGACGATGGGCGCAGGGGCAGCAGCCAAGGTCGTCTTCCTCGTGTCTCCTAATGGCTCCACACGCCTTAAAGACCTTACAGCAGCCGACCATGGTGATTGTATCCCCGGCCATGAACAGGATGTATCCGTGCTTCAGGTCGGTAAACACGCTGACTTCGCCACCGTCGAACGGCGTATTCAACGCCTAGAGGACAGGCTGGCAAGTTCCTTCCTGATGATCCAAAGTATCCAAAGAGATGCCGAACGTGTCACCGCCGAAGAAATCCGCCGGATGGCTAATGAATTGGATAACAACCTCGGTGGTGTCTACAGCCTCCTCGCTGAAGAGTTCCAGCTTCCAATTGTGAAACTCACAACTAAACGGCTACGCGCCGATGGGAGCCTACAGAACGTCCCCGAGGATATCGTACAGTCACGTATCATCACGGGTCTTGAAGCTCTCTCTCGCAACCACGACCTCAATCAGTTGGCCCTCTTCAAACAGACCATCCTCGAATACATGCAGGTTGATCCGAAGATCGGCATGTATATCAACTGGACGGCCATGCTTCACCGAGACGCAACGGCCCTCGGCCTTGATAAAGAAGGTCTCATCCGTGGTGAGGAAGAAGTCGCCGCCGAACAACAACAAGCGCAGATGGAACAGATGGCACAGCAAGTTGCCCCTCAAGTNNTCAAGTCGCTCAAGCTGCCATGCAACCCCCGCCGGAATAACTACAGGAAACAATACGATGTCTAAGAATAAACCAAATAAACCCAAAGCTGATAAACCAGAGGCAACTAAAGCTTCCAAGGAAGATAAGACCAGCCTCGAATTTATTGCCAAAAAGAAGAATGGAACCGTTGTCACACGGAACTAAGGAGATAGCACTTGTCTGATCAAGTCACAATTAAATCTGAACCAACGGGAGCCTTTGCTCCAGAACCCGAACAACAGCAACCAGCAGAAACGAGCGACCGCCCTGAGTGGCTCCCCGAGAACTTCAAAAGCCCTGAAGACCTCGTAAGCAGCTACAAGGAACTCCAACGTAAACTCGGTGGGGGTGAGGCGGCAGCACCTAAAGAAACTGAAGAAGCTCCGGATGCGACCAAGACGGAAGCAACTGAGGAAACTCAAGAGGCTCCTGCCGCAGACATTGATCTGCCGGAAGGCGCACAAGAGAAGCTCGAAGCCGCCCGTATTGATGTCAATGCCCTGCGGGATGAATACCTCGAACACGGCGAACTCACTGAAGAATCCATGAAGGCTTTAGAGGCCGCAGGTTTCCCCGAGGATATCGTCAATGAATACTTCGAGGGTGTTCAGTTGAAGTCTCAACAGCTTCAAAACCAAATTATGTCGTCCATTGGTGGTGAAGAGAATTTCACTGCAATGAGTAAATGGGCGCAAGAGAACCTTTCCAAAGAGGAATTGACGGCGTACAACAAGGCCGTTGAAACCTCCCCTGAACTGGCTGGTATCGCCGTGCAGGGTTTGTACTCGAGATACACCAAGGCCAATGGCTCCGAACCGAGCCTCATCGATGGTGGTGGTAGATCAAGTACCTCACAGGGATTCCGTAGCTACGCTGAAATGACAACGGCTATGAGCGATCCCCGATACCACTCTGACCCTGCGTATCGCGCTGACATTGAACAACGCGCCTTACGCTCGTCACTTTAATAACAACTACCAAAAACATGATCTCACAAGCAAACAATATAAGACCCTACGGTTCCCGCCTGACCCTCTGGAAGAGGACAATCTTGCGGCATCGAGAGGACAATCTTGTGAGGGTGCTATGTGCTGATGTTTTGGTGAAATCCCAAAATCAACACATGGAGAAATCTACAAATGACTGACTTTACAGCTTCACGCTTGGGCCAAGTTAATGGCNNATAACGCTGCCAATAAAACTATGGACAAACACCTCGTCCGTACGATTGCCAGCGGTAAATCCGCGACCTTCCCAGCCATCGGCAAGGCTTCCTCAAGCTACCACACGCCGGGTAACCAGATCACTGGTTCTGCCATCAATCACAATGAGCGGGTAATCACCATTGATGACATCCTTCAGGCCAACGTCTTTGTCGCTGACATTGATGAAGCCATGAACCACTTCGATGTCCGAGGTGAATACGCACGACAACTCGGTGAAGAACTCGCCCTTCAGAATGACAAACACGTCCTTCAGATGATGGTTCTCGCTGCTCGTGCCTCTGCGACCATTACAGGTGGCGATGGTGGTACGGTACTGACCAATGCTGACTACGCCGATACTGGTTCTGCCATTGCAACTGGTATCTATGATGCGGGTACGGCACTGGATGAACACAACGTCATCGTCAATAACGATGTCTACTGTTACCTGAAACCTGCTCAGTATAACCTCCTTGCACAAGAGAAGGATGTTCTGAATAAGGATTGGAATGGTGAAGGCTCTTATGCCCGTGGTGTCCTTGGTCGCGTCGATGACATTCAGATCGTCAAGACCAACAACCTGCCGACCACGGATATCGCTAGTGGCCCGACGAAATACCAAGGTAACTTCTCGACGACCGTCGGTGTTGTCACCCATAAGGCCGCTGTAGGTACCGTCAAACTGATGGACATGAAGGTCGAGAAGGAGCGTCAAACCTCACGTCTCGGTGACTTCATGGTCGCTTATCAGGCTATGGGTTCAGGCATCTTACGTCCTGAGTGTTCCGTAGAGATGCGTACCGCCGCACCGGTATAATACTACTGTCTACGAAGGGGAGGCTTAACGGCTTCCCCTTTTTTCTTTTCATCCCGAGGTTCTCAATATGTCACTTACCCTAACTCCAATGACAGAGTTGGATGCAGTCAACGCTATCCTCTCCTCAGTCGGCGATGCCCCCGTCAATGATTTTAATCTACCACAGGCGGCTAGAGCCAGACAGCAACTCCACAATACTTCCCGAGAAGTCCAACAGGAAGCCGAGTGGGAGTTCAACTCCGAAGAGGATGTAAACCTTATTCCCGGTAGCGATGGGTACATCCAATTAGCACAGAATACTCTCCGAGTTAGCAGTAAATACAATCGAGAATTAACACACAGAGGCTCTCGTCTTTACGACAGACAGAACCGTCGATTTACCTTTGATGACGCGCAGAAGGTTGATGTCATTTACTTCATCCAATGGAGTGACCTTCCGTCAACTGCACGATCTTACATCACCGTTAGAGCCGCTCGGAAATTCCAGCGGGATTACATCGGCTCCTCAGAACTCGCGGCAATCAGCGAGGAGGACGAGATGAAGGCTCTGATGGCCTTCCGCAATGATGAAGCCAAGGACAGACGCGCCTCGATCTTCGATGGGTCTCCTTCGCTCTGGAAGGCTACCAAGGGAAGGATTTTATAAACAATGCGATTAGTTAATGGTTCTATTCCCCAGATTATGAATGGAGTCTCGCAACAATCCGCGTCACTCCGCTTGCCCTCCCAAGGTGAGGAGCAGATCAACGGGTTCTCCTCAGTCGTCGATGGGCTTTACAAGCGGCCATCATCGGAACACGTAGCGAAAGTCTCGGAGACATCCTTTGGCTCTGCATATACACACATCATCAATCGTGATGAAACCGAGCAATACGTTGTTGTTGTCACCAATGGAGACCTTCAGGTCTTCGACTTTGACGGTAATGAGATGACAGTTCTCTTCCCCGATGGGAAGGATTATCTTACCAACACCTCTCCACAACAAGGCTTTGCGACCCTGACGATTACTGACTACACCTTCATTGCCAACCGTTCGATCACCGTAGAGCTTCTTGATGCCCCCGACGATGAGACCTTGACGGGTTCCTACGAGACCTTCGCGGACCTCCCGGCCTCTCCGACGGACGGCGAATATTACAAGATTAATAACACCTCTGCCACCAGCGACTCTTACTTCGTCCTCGTAGAAGATGAACGATACTACGAAAGCCGCGCCCCCAACACTGCGTATCAATTCGATGCCTCCACGATGCCACATGAGTTGGTACGCACGGGTGTCGATGAGTTTACCTTTAGACAGGTTGTATGGGATGAAAAGATGGCGGGTGATGAGGATACCAATCCAGCACCTTCCTTTGTCGGTAAAACCATCTCAGATATTTTCCTCTTTAGGTCACGTATGGGTTTCATTGCTGACGAGAGTATCATTCTTTCAGAAGCCGGAAGCGAACACTATTATAACTTCTGGAAGACAACCGTCCGAACTTCTTTGGATAGTGACAGGATTGATACGCCAGCCTCCCACACGAAGCTTGCCATCCTGAAACACGCCATCCCTTACAACGACTTCCTTCTGGTCTTCTCCGCGCAGACCCCCTTCAGATTAACTTCAGACGGCCCCCTGACCAACTCTACGGCCAAGCTGTCACCTCTCTCGGAACTGGAGTCTTCCCTTAAGGCCCGTCCGGTAGGCGTAGGTAGTTACATTTACTTTCCCGTAGAACGGGGCAACTATACCAGCATCATAGAATTATTCGTTGATCAGGATACCGATAACATCGATGACTCCGAAACCTCCAAACACGTTCCAAGGTATATCCCCAAGGATGTCATTAAGATCGCAGAGTCCTCCAATGAGAATATGCTCGTCTTACTGTCCGAGGATTCTCCTGCGAACCTCTACGTCAATCAGTTCTACTATGGTCCCGCTCAAGAGGGGGGACTTCAGAACTCCTGGCATCGTTGGGAGTTCGCTGAAGGTGATACGATCCTCGATATTGAGTTCATTAAGTCCTACCTGTATATCCTCGTGGAACGCTCGGATGGTGTCTATCTGGAACGTATGGGTGTCGAGAGTGGCCGCAAGGATGATGGTCTGGACTTCCTGACACGCCTTGATCGCAAGGCAACACTGACGGGTGTCTATGATTCTGATAGCCACACGACGACTTGGACGCTTCCCTACGGGGAAACCGAAAGCCTCTCCGTCATTAAAGGCGGGGATTGGGAGATAGGAGCAGGGTTGAAGGTATTAAATACCGAACAGCCAACCTCAGACACCATAACGGTGACGGGGAATTACAGCGCCCATCCTTGTATCATCGGGCGAAACTACACCTTCGAGTATCGCTTCTCTGAACAATTCGTCAGAGAGGATAGAGGTCGAGTGGCTGTTACTTCAGCACACCTCCAGCTACGTCGGTTCCTCATACGGTATGCCCTCAGTGGATACTTCAAGGCGGTTGTATCTTCAACCTCCCGCGATGATGTCGAAGTGCCTTTCACCGGAAGGGTCATTGGTTCCTCCAATAATACCATCGGGCGAGTTGCTCTGGAGACAGGGGACTTCATATTCCCCGTGGATGCACGATCAGATCAAACGGTCGTAAAGGTCGTCTCCGACAGTTATCTCCCTCTGTCCCTTTTGTCGGCAGAGTGGGAGGCGGGTGTCCATTTAAGAGCCAAACGAATTTAAACGACTTCGGGGAGGGGTTGTCTCCTTGCCCCTCCCACCATTGAACAATTTTTATAAAGGTTATTAAACATGGCTGATCCAGTTACAGTCGGTCTGATGATCGGCTCGTCCGTCCTGAGCTATGCCTCTCAGTCCTCCGCAGCGAACGCACAGAACGCCGCCAATGCTCAGGCAGCCCGAACGGCGCAGCAGTCCTACGAAAACGAGGTGGAAGCCATCGAAGCCCGTAGAACACAAGAGTTTGAAGCGTCCAGTCAGGCCCTCCAACAATCGCAACTACAAGCGATGAGAGAACGGGCGAAGGTGCAGGTGGCTTCAGGTGAGGCGGGTATCTCGGGGTTATCTCTGGATGCTCTCATGCAGGACATTAATATGGCGCAAGGTCAGAACATTGTGACCTCCAACCGAAACTACATCAACATCTCCGAACAGTTAGATCGTGACCGTAGAGCGGCGGCGGCAACAGGCCAAAGCAGGATCAATTCCCTGACACCCGCGCAAGGTCCAAGTCTTGTAGGACATCTCGCCGGCACAGGCGCACAGATCGCAGAGTCTAAAGCCGGACAGAATTTGTGGGATAAATATAAAGGATAAATAAATATGGTTGATCAGATCGCGGTACGTCCTACAGCATCCCCACGTTCTACCTTCGTCACTCCTGAGAGAGCTTCTAGCCCCGGGATTGCACTGGCAGAATCATTAGGCGTTGCCTTTGGTTCCCTCGCGCAGACCTCCGAGCGGATTACATCCGAACGGGAGAAGCAGGAGGCACTTGATGCCCGAGCCTTGGGGATTAACGCGGGACGGGAACAGTACACCCGTGTCCTCCAAGAATACGCCCCGATGAAGGATAGCTTTCGGTCTATCGATCAGGCTGAAGAGTTCCTCCGCAGCCGCCTCCTGAACGAAGAAGTCCTTGGACAGTTCGAAAGTGAACACGCCGCCAAGGGTTATACCGATCAGGCTGAAGATGAAATCCAGCGGGAACTTCGACAGTTCAGCGGTCATCTCACCGTTAAGAAACAAGAAGAACGGATGAACAACATCTTCGGTGTTGTCGTTGACCGAATTGAGAACGGACTGTCAGATGGTCTCGACGCTCCTTCAGTCTTCCAAGGTATCAAGACGGAACTCTCGAAACCTGAGAGCTATGGTATCTCTCCCGAAGCTTTCGATAATGTCTACGCCATGCCACTCGCAGATTACCTAATGGACACGGGGAAGCTCGGTGTTGCCAAGAGTCTCCTAACGTCTCCACGCGGTAACGGTCTGCCGCCTCTCGTTGAAGATAAGAACGGTAAGATACGTAATGCCGCCAGCGCCAAACTACAGCAGATCGAGAAGGCGCAACAGGTGGATAACACTTTGGCTAACCAATGGAAGGCCATTGAGTTGTCACAGATGGCCGAACAAGGGCAGATCACCGAAGAGTTCCTTAAAGAAGGTATTGAGAAGGGTGAATACTCCTTCCTGAAACCCAAGCAGATCGTTGATCTCTTAGAGAAATCTAATGAGGCGAGGGTCCAAATTGAGAATGAAGAGGCGGCTTTCACCGCCGTACAGGAGGGAAGGCTCTGGGAGATCGACGATAAGAAGCAGCGTCAAACAGCCATGGAGCGTTTCCTCACAGATATCGATGATAGAATCGAAAAAGGTAAACTTCCTCCTGAGTTAAAAACGCCTGTCCTCCTTAAAGCTGCCGAAGAAAACAGTGAAGCTATTCCCGAGTGGGAACGAAAGCTTAAAGCTGGTTTCTATAATGTAGGCCTCTCCGAGTTAATCGAGGGGGACATCCCTGATGTTACCAAGGATAGCGTCGAGCTTTACCTGACCCTACGTGCCTCCAACCCTGCGGTTGCCTACTCCCACGTCAAAGAAGCTCGTATGCAGCGTTTCTACAACACCATTGAGAGAAGTATCACCTATCAGGGAATGGATGTAGATCAGGCCGTCAAGAAGGCCGCAAACCTTCTACAGGTCACCGATGAAGAGTATGATTCCCAATTACGATCCTTCAACTATGACGAACTCCGCGAAAAAGCGAAGACAGCTTTAGATAAGAAATGGTCGTGGAACAATGGTGAAAATGTCGGAGCCTATGAGCCAATCATTCAACGCTTGGCCGCAGATTATCGTATTGGAGCCATGAGTACCTCCGACGCTCTTGATGCCGCCGTAGAGGATATCAAGGATAATGTCTTCATCATTGATGGATACGCCGCGCCTCGTGGGGAATGGATGACCCTCCCAGAGCTTATCCCTGAGAAAATGGATATCGTCAGGAAAGCTTACGTCCATGAGTCTCCTGATGCTGGTTATGAACCTGACGACCTCGTTTTGACACCTTCAGCGCTCGATAAGAACCTCTGGCTTCTCGTCCATAAGCACACAGGAACACCCCTCCGTCGGTACACCACCGAACAATTAAAAGGTATTAAATAAACATGGTTAATATTCCTCTCTCGGATACGTTAGATGTTCAGGCGTATACAGGCGAAGAGCCTCAAGCACCTGTCGTTCCTACAAACGAACCTACCACTCCGCGTACCTCCAACTTCGTCTCCACCGCAGAAAGCCCCGAGCCTACCTTTGGTTCCCTCGTGTCGGACTCTTTTGCACACGATACCATTCAGGGCTGGATGTTCAAGGAGTGGGGCGGGAGCCTACCTGAGCCTGATCCCGACTTTGGACTTACCAAAGACCTCCTCAAGGAACTCGGTGAAGGTATCCCACAGGAACATTGGGAAAACTTCTATGATGCCGAGAGCCGTGAACACGCCTACCTCATCCGGGAGAATATCTTAAACCGTATGAAGTACGAAGAGGACTTGGCGAAAGCCCCTTGGACGACTTCTGTTCCCGCTGTTCTGACTTCAGGTGTCATGGATATGCCAGCGAACTTGGCCGCAGCCGCGACAGGTGCGGGGGTGGCTAAACTCTGGCAACCTGTATCCCGTTTAAAAACCATAGCCCGAGCAGGGCTTGTAGGCGGCGCGGAGACTGCGGCCATCGAAGGCTTTCTGGCTTCGCAGGATACCTTTAGAGACAGTTCTGATGTGGCTTTAGCTGCCACCATTGGCACAGTCTTTGGTGCTGCGGGTGGTACCTTGGCCTCCCGAGCCACTCCCGAAGAGCAGAAGCTCATGGAGTCTGTCGTTAGAAAATCAGAGAAACAGGTGTACCTGAATGATCTGAAGTATAACAACCTTCCGATGACTGAGAAGGGGCAGAAGTTCTTTGCTGAGGTCTCTGACTACGGGGATGTCCCTGACTTAGATGTCCTTACTGATGAGACTGTAACCCGCACCGCCTTTACCAATAAGGGGGTATATAAACGTGTCGATATGGCGGGTATTTTAAAAGGCCATGATGCGCCGGAGATACGAGCTATCGGCGAGTTCTTCGAGGATTCCGTAGGTAACAAGAACCACGCTGTTACGAAGCCTACGATCTCTCTGACTGCCTCCGACATTTTCGATAGACACATGTATGGCATGTATAATACCACCAACGCCGAATACTCCAGTTGGGCGAAAGAACAAGGTGTGAATTGGGTTCAACGTGGATCAGGAAAGGCCCGTGAAGATCTTATGACGGAAGCCTCCATGGTTGCCCGTGGTATTCAAGATGTCAATACGTCTCCACAAGCTCGGAAGATCGCTAACACCTTCAGAGAACAGGTTGACCACCTCTACCAACTCGCACAAGAGGCGGGGGTGAAAGGCTTCGACGGCGCGAAAAGAGACTCCTATGCCCCTCGTATGTGGAGACCTGACCGTATAACAGAGATGGTAAATACACACGGCGAGAAGGAGGTCATTGAGACCCTTGCGGAAGCTTTAGAAGCAGGTAGCACCCTGACGAAGAAAGAAGCCATGAAGGTTATGAAGAGTTCCTTCAAGAAGATTCACGGACGCTCCTTCGGTAACGAAATGGCTATCGGACGTTTATTCGATAAGAGTAATCGGGATATCCTAGAAGAACTTTTGGATGAGTCTAATCTGGATGGTGATGAAGTTAAGAGCATCCTTAACAAGTTAGATGAAAAACCAGATGGTAAAATTCCACGAGCCAAGCAGCGCATGGATATCGATGAGGGATATACGTCCCCGCGTAGTGGCCTACGTGTCACTGATATGCTGGAGAATGACCTAGAGAAACTCTATGGTACATACGTCAGACAGCTTTCAGGCTCTATCGCTATGGCGAGGTTTGGTTTTAAAGGAAAGAACGACTTTATTAACTGGACGGAAAAAGTTTTCGATAAAGTTAAAAGCGAAGGACGTGCCACCGAAACACAGATTAAACGCTATCAAGCCTATGTGAAGCTCCTTAATAACCACGTCTTAGGTAAACCTGTCGAAGAATTAAACAACGCTTGGACACAGGGTTTAAGTGCTGTCCGTGACTTCAACTTCATCCGTTTGGGTTGGTCTTTTACAATGGCCTCCTTGCCTGAAGTGGGGGAGTTGTTTGGTCACTTTGGTCTCCGCACAATGCGCCGCCATATTCCTGTATTTAACCGCCTGTTAAAACAAGTGGAAACAGGGGATGTTCCTGATACAACCCTACAGGAAATTGCCTCTTGGGGTATTGGCGCAGATCACGCCATCATGGATTCCTTTAAACGGTACGATGTCGTAGATGACATTATCCCCGAACGGGATGACCTTAAAGTCTTGAACAAAATTCAGGACAAGTTAAATACCGGGAAGAAGGCTACAGCAATCCTGTCGGGCCTTGGCCCGTTCACAGGGTTCATGCAGAGAATGACAGCAAAGACTGTCGTCCAATCCTTCACTGATCTTGCACATGGAAAGAACGCG
>JABAHQ010005352.1_pt5 | contig 20110 bp, 24 predicted proteins | sample 7062091 | NCBI WGS metagenome assembly JABAHQ01 (sample SAMN14534359, study PRJNA622989) | marine sediment metagenome | biome: marine biome [ENVO:00000428]; feature: marine pelagic biome [ENVO:01000023]; material: deep marine sediment [ENVO:00002113] | place: India: Gulf of Kutch | collected...
CCGCCGCGCACGGTGCTCAGCGTCAATGTGCCCAATCTGCCGCTGGATCATATCCGTGGCATCCAGCTGACCCGCCTGGGCCATCGCAGTCGGGCCAAGCCGCCGGTCAAGCAGGCCAATCCGCGCGGCAAGGAGGGCTACTGGATCTCCGTGGCGGGCGACGTCGAGGATGGCGGCCCGGGAACCGATTTCCATGCGGTGATGCAGGGCTACGTGTCGATCACCCCGTTGCAGCTGGATCGAACCTTCCGCGAGGCCTTCGACGGCCTCGAGAGCTGGCTGGAGAGCGTGCTGTGAGACATCGCGGACAAGACAGCCTGCTCCACGGCTCGGGTATGACCTCGCAACGCACACGTGACCGCTTGATTCAGCGACTCTACGAAGAAGGCTTGTCCAACGCCCATGTGCTCGAAGTGATCCGCCGTACCCCTCGTCATCTGTTCGTCGACGAGGCACTGGCGCATCGCGCCTACGAGGACACGGCGCTGCCCATCGGCCACAACCAGACCATTTCCCAGCCGTTCATGGTTGCGCGCATGAGCGAACTGTTGCTGGCTGACGGCCCGCTGGACAAGGTGCTGGAGATCGGGACCGGCTCGGGCTACCAGGCCGCCGTGCTGGCGCAGCTGGTCGAGCGGGTGTTCTCGGTCGAGCGCATCCAGGCGCTGCAGGATCGTGCCAAGGAGCGCCTGGTCGAACTCAAGCTGCGCAATGTGGTCTTTCGCTGGGGCGATGGTTGGGAGGGCTGGCCTGCACTGGCGCCTTACAACGGCATCATCGTCACCGCGGCGGCAGCCGATGTGCCCCAGGCCTTGCTCGATCAGCTGGCGCCCGGTGGGCGCCTGGTGATTCCGGTGGGGGCCGGCGAGGTCCAGCAACTCATGCTGATCATTCGAGAGGAAAACGGCTTTTCCCGCCATCTTCTGGATACCGTACGTTTCGTGCCGCTGCTCAATGGACCCGTGATTTGATCATTCAGCGGAAGGAAGCATGAAAAACGCTTTTTTGTTGTACGCCAAAGGCATGGCGATGGGTGCTGCGGATGTGGTGCCCGGTGTCTCCGGCGGTACCGTGGCGTTCATCACCGGTATCTACGATGAGCTGCTGCGCTCCATCAGCGCAGTGCCCTACGCGGTAGGCCCATTGCTGCGGGGGCGCTTCGCCGAGGCCTGGAAAACCGCCAATGCAAGCTTCCTGCTGGTGCTGTTCGCCGGCATTCTGACCAGCATCCTAAGCCTCGCCAGGCTGATCACCTATCTTCTGGAAGCGCATCCGATTCCCGTCTGGTCCTTCTTCTTCGGGCTGATCCTGGTTTCGGTCCATCTGGTGGGCAAGGAAATCCAGCGCCGCAACCTGTCGCGCCTGGTGAGCTTCTGCCTGGGCATCGGTTTCGCCTACTGGATCACCGTGGCTGCGCCGGTGCAATGGGGCAGCAGCAGCCTGAGCCTGTTCTTCGCCGGCGCCATCGCCATCTGCGCGATGATCCTGCCGGGCATTTCCGGCAGTTTCATCCTGGTGCTGCTGGGCTTGTACCCGGTGGTTCTGGGGGCGGTGAAGAGTTTCGATCTTGGCGTGATGGCGATCTTCGCCGCCGGGTGTCTGGTAGGCTTGCTCAGCTTCGCCAAGTTCCTCAGCTGGCTGCTCAAGCGCTGGCGGGACCTGACCCTGGCGTTTCTCACCGGTTTGATGCTCGGCTCGCTGAACAAGGTCTGGCCGTGGAAGGAAACGCTGACCTGGCGCACCAATTCCAGTGGCGAGAACGTTCCGGTCCTGCAGCAGAACCTGCTGCCCGGCGCCTATGGCGATCTGACCGGCCAGGACCCGCAGCTGCTGCTGGCGGTGCTGCTGGCTGTGGCCGGTATCGTGCTGGTCCTGGGGCTTGAGTGGTTTGCTGGCCGGCGTCAGCCGATGACCGAAGGCGTCTGACGCACTTGTCTATGAAAGGGAGCGGGCATTGAGGCTCACAGCAGTACCGCGGTGGATGCGCGACCCCATGGTCCGTTCGATGCTCGGCGTTCTGGTGATAGCCGGAATGCTGGTCGGTTGTGCGTCATCGCCTCAGGGTGGCGGCGTACAGGTCGTCGACCGCAACCAGCGTGACAAGGTCACCAGCGGCCAGTACATCGTGCGGCGCGGCGATACGCTCTGGTCCATCGCGTTCCGTTTCGGCTGGGACTGGCGCGAGCTGGCGCGGGTGAACGGCATTCAGCCGCCGCACGTCATCTACCCTGGGCAGAAGATCCGCTTCGACGGCGGCGCTTCGCGTGTCGCCTCCGCCGCGCCGCGACCGGCGCCTCAGCCAGCCCCAGCACCTGCGCCAACCAGCCCGGCCACACCGGTGCCGCGTCAGCCTGCCATTACCACACCCGCCAGCCCGCCACCTGCCGCTCCGCCGGCAAGCACTCCGGTTACGCCGGTTGCCCGCTCGGCAAGCGGTTGGGCATGGCCGGCGAACGGCACGATCATCGGTCGTTTTTCCTCAAACGGTAGTTTGAATAAAGGAATTGATATCGCTGGGGAATTAGGACAGCCTGTTCTGGCTGCTTCTGATGGGACTGTTGTGTACGCCGGCAGTGGATTACGGGGTTACGGCGAACTTGTGATCATCAAGCACAGCGATACCTATGTAAGCGCCTACGGACACAACCGCAGGCTGCTGGTGCGGGAGGGCCAACAAGTCAAGGCTGGGCAAAGTATTGCCGAGATGGGATCGACGGGAACCGACCGGGTGAAGCTGCATTTCGAAATTCGTCGCCAGGGTAAACCCGTAGACCCGCTGCAATATCTGCCAAGACGTTGACCTGTCGCCTGCCTGTTCCAGCACTAGGTTAGGCTTGAGCGTAGCCAGGGACCCGCGTCGCTTGGGCCTGTTGTCGAACTCGGAACAGGACAAGAATAATGGCACTTAAAGACCAAGCGCTGGAGTTTGACGTCGACGATGCGGTTCTGCTCATGGAAACGCCCATCCACTTCGACCAGAAAGACAAAGTGACCAAGGCTGCCTCTGCAGGCAGACCCAAGGCCGCATCCAGCACCAGACAGCACAAGTTCATCGACTACAACCGGGCCCTGGATGCAACCCAGTTGTACCTCAACGAAATCGGTTTCTCCCCCCTCCTGACCCCCGAAGAGGAAGTGCACTTCGCGCGCCTTGCGCAGAAAGGCGATCCGGCGGGGCGCAAGCGCATGATCGAAAGCAACCTGCGACTGGTGGTGAAAATTGCCCGGCGCTATGTCAACCGCGGCCTGTCCCTGCTGGATCTGATCGAGGAGGGCAATCTGGGGCTGATCCGTGCGGTGGAGAAATTCGACCCGGAACGTGGTTTCCGCTTCTCGACCTATGCAACCTGGTGGATTCGGCAGACCATCGAGCGGGCCATCATGAACCAGACCCGCACGATTCGCCTGCCCATCCATGTGGTGAAGGAGCTGAATGTCTATCTGCGGGCGGCTCGCGAGCTGACCCAGAAGCTCGATCACGAACCCAGCCCTGAGGAAATCGCCAACCTGCTCGAAAAGCCGGTCGGCGAAGTCAAGCGCATGCTGGGCCTGAATGAGCGGGTCACCTCGGTGGATGTCTCGCTTGGCCCGGATACCGACAAGACCCTGCTCGACACGCTGACGGACGACCGGCCCACTGATCCATGCGAGCTGTTGCTGGATGATGATCTGTCCAACAGCATCGATCAGTGGCTGTCAGACCTTTCGGAAAAGCAGCGCGAAGTGGTTATCCGCCGCTTCGGCCTGCGGGGCCACGAAGCTTCGACACTCGAGGAGGTGGGCCAGGAAATCGGTCTGACGCGTGAGCGGGTGCGCCAGATCCAGGTCGAAGCGCTGCGGCGTCTGCGCGAAATACTGGAGCGAAACGGCTTGTCGAGCGACGCGCTGTTCCAGTGANNCTGGTTTCCGGGCCCCGGCGTTACGCTGTGCCTCCTCTGATCCCGCCGCTCTTATCCGGCATCCGTCCCCGAATGGCATCACTCCATAGGGTTAATCCATTCTCGGGTCGATTTCCTGAATCTCTCATTCGTGTGTAAGCATTTGCTTACACGCTCTGTAAGCAAAGCCCAAGGGTGCGTGCTGACAAACGACGATTCCGCTGTTGATAGTTTTTTAACTCATTGATTTGGATGAGTTTGTTTTCGTTGGTCGTGTATCGTCCGCGGCCCTGCGCGAGTGTGTCGCAGCTTGCTGCGCAAAAGGCTTCCATTAATATCGCTCCCGCGCTCAGGGATTAGCGCGGCCCTCAGGACGAGGGTCAGGACCATCGCAGGACGCGATGTCATCCAGGACGATGAGAAGGGATATAGGGAACAGGGAAGGAGGCGGGCGGGGTCAACCCCGCCCCTTTTTTTTGCCCGCCGGAAACTCCAGCTGAACCCAGTGGCCGTGGCACGGCCTAAGGTGAACAGCCCATCAGCGGAGGAACCTATGAACGGCGAACAGCACAACGATCAGCCAACCAAAGAGCGGGACGACGTGGTTCGTCGGCCGGATGAAGCGGACGAGGATCAGCTCGATGAGGCGATCGAGGAAACCTTTCCCGCCAGCGATCCGATCTCGCCCTGATTTCCTACCTGGCCCGCGTCGCGGATTGGCTCTCGGCTTGCGCCGCGCGGGCCAGCAGCGCGGGCATGATGTGCCTGCGTAGCAGCGGCGCGATGTCCTCGCGCTCGCATGGCGCAAGCGCCAACCATCCCAGTTCTTCCAGTTCGGCCTGCACGGTGACGGCACGAGGCAGCCGCGCCATGAACACGTCTGCCTCGACCTGATGGCCCGGCTCGTTGGCGGCAGGCGCCTGGAAGTGCCCGAGCGGCTGGAAATCGGCTTCTGCGAGTTGTAGGTCGAGCTCTTCGTGCAGCTCGCGTCTCAACGTGTCCAGCGGCCGCTCGCCTCTTTCCGCCTTGCCACCGGGCAGCATGAAAAAGCGGGTCCCTCGTTTGCGTACCACCAGCACCCGGCCTTGTTCATCGAACAGGCAGGCAATGGCGATTGTCAGGGTCGCGACGGGCATAGGCTCTATCCTTCGGTCATTGAGTAGCGCAATCAGCGTCTTGGTGCGTCGATAGCGGGCGAGACGCTCGGCCAGCGTATCCGGTAGCTGGTCCGCGACACCGAAGCCCAGACGCGTATAGAAAGGCAACAGTTCGGGCTTGCAGAACAGCCAGACCGGCCCCGCGCTGGCGGCCAGTGCCTCGCGCACCAGTCGTGCACCGATTCCGCGATTGCGTTCCGGCGGGGTTACCAGCAGCCCGGTCAGGAAATGCCCGTGGGCGACGGGCGTCAGGCATAGACCCGCCAGGATGCTGCCCCGCCTGGCGACCCAGCAGACCGCTTCGGCGCGCACCCGGTTACGGCTGTTATGCGCTCGATAGAATCTCACCAGCAGCGGTTGCATGGCTTGTGGAAGCGGCGAAAAGTCGAGAGCGGGCATGGCCAACCGGGCTGTTTGCGGAGCCCGCTAGTCTAGCGTCTGGGCCGCCGGCGCCAAACTTTCTTCGCCGATGTGTGCCGTTTGTCCGTTCGCTGCATCTTTTCCGTCGCCGAGGTGTTCTCACCCTTAGCACCTCCAACGACAGGAATAACAACATGTTGGACCTACTGATTGTGCTCGCCTTCGTCTTCTACGGGCTGTCTGCGGGGATGCGAGCGCGCAGCAAAGCCTCTCAGAGTCTGCACGAATACTTCCTTGCCGGACGAACCATCAAGGGTTGGCGGGCCGGCGTCTCCATGTCCGCCACCCAATTTGCGGCCGACACGCCGCTGCTGGTCAGTGGACTCGTCGCCACTGCCGGGGTTTTTGCGTTATGGCGGTTGTGGATCTACGGCCTGGCCTTTCTCCTGCTCGCGTGGGTATTCGCGTCTGGCTGGCGGCGCGCCGGCGTGCTTACCGATGCCGAACTCACCCGGGTGCGTTACAGCGGCCCTGCCGTCGTGCCGCTGCGGCTGTTCAAGGCGATCTATTACGGCACCGTGATCAACTGTGTCGTCCTGGCCATGGTGCTGGTCGCGGCGATCCGGATCGCCGAGGTGTTCCTGCCCTGGCACGACTGGTTGCCGGGCGGGCTGTACGAAATGATCAAGGGCGTGGTCGAAGCCAGCGGGATACGCCTTGGCGACAGCATCACCGGGCTCGATCAACTGACGACCAGCACCAACAACCTCATTTCGATCGTGCTGATTCTGGTCTTCACCGCCATGTACTCCATCACCGGTGGTTTGCGCGCGGTCGTCCAGACCGACGTCATGCAGTTCAGTGTGGCCATGCTGGGCACGCTGGCTTATGCCTGGTTCGTGGTCGATGCGGCCGGTGGACTCGGGGGGCTGACCGACCGGATCGTCGAGATCTACGGCAGCGAGCAGGCGGCCAAGATGCTTTCATTCTCGCCGCCCAGTAATGCGGGTGAGGCGCTGATGCCATTTCTGGTGATCGTCGGGCTGCAGTGGCTGTTTCAGATGAACTCGGACGGCACCGGCTACCTGGCGCAGCGCAGCATGGCCTGTCCGACCGATCGCGAAGCGCGTATCGCCGGTCTGGTGTTCACCTGGCTGCAGATATTCCTGCGCAGCCTGTTCTGGCTGGCAATTGCCATTGGCCTGCTGGTGCTCTATCCGTTCAGCCCCGAGGAAATGAATGGTGACGGCTTTACGGCCGCCCGCGAGGCGCTATTCGTCACCGGCATCGACGAGCTGCTGCCGCCGGGCTTCCGCGGCCTGATGTTGGTAGGGCTGCTGGCAGCCCTGGCCTCGACGGTGGATACGCATCTGAACTGGGGCGCCTCGTACTGGAGCAACGACGTCTACGGTGGTGTGGTGGCGCCGAAGCTGCTCAAGCGCAAGCCGAAGGACAAGGAGCTGGTACTGGTGGCGCGACTGTCCAACGTGCTGATTCTGCTGATCGCCATGGTCATCATGGCCAATCTGGGCTCGATCCAGACCGCCTGGTTCATCTCGCTGCTGTTCGGGGCCGGCATGGGGTCGGTGCTGGTGCTGCGCTGGTTGTGGGAGCGGATCAACCTGTATTCCGAACTGACGGCCATGGTGGTGTCGCTGATCACGGCGCCGCTGCTGCTGTATTTCCTTGGGACTGACCCTGAGCGCGAGTGGATACGCCTGGGCATCATGTCATTGGTGACCTGCAGCGCGGCAATTCTGGTGAGCTTCGTCACCCCTGCGACCGATACGCAGACGCTGGATCGCTTCTACCGCAAGGTGCGCCCGTTCGGGTTCTGGGGGCGGACCGCGTCGCGTTGTGGCGTTACCCGCCGTGAATCGCTCAAGGCATTGGGTGCCCGGTTGTTCGCCGTGGCGGTAACGGCCCTGTCGGTGTACACGCTGTTGATCGGTGTAGGTCGCCTGCTCTTCCCGCAACCCGACGGCAGCCCGATGTTGGCCTGGATATGTGTGGTGATCGGCCTGGTCTTGATGCCGGTCTGGATGTATCTCGCTTTCAGCCATTATTTCGATGATCAGCATGAAGAAGAGGCACCCGAACTTCAGGCCGAGCGGCCGGACATGGCAGGTTAAATAGCGGGGCGTTTCGTTACATATATAACGCCCCGTTTTTGAGTTGTGTCATTTTAATAGCACATAGCGGTAGCGGGTACTGGCGAAACAATATCGTATGTATACATAAAATGATAAGAATCATCGTATTAACGCATTTTTCTCTAGTTTTTGATGAAAAGTAGGTCATTCGTCGATTCTTTGGGCAACCATTGGAATTAGCTGCTTGTCTCACCACTACGCAGTGCTTATTGCGTATTTCAAACAAGCATAAACAGAGGTGCCGTCATGAATCGACTTTTCAAAACTTCCTTAATGGTTGCCGCAATGCTCCCGGCTATTGCCGGTGCGGCGCCGATGGCCGGTGACAAGGAAATCACGCTCGGTGGTGCAGGTAGCAGCGACAAGGACTTTGACGATACTGTGTTTTCCGTACAGGGAAGTTGGGGGCAGTATTTGAGCGAATCGTCCTTGTGGGGCGTCCGGCAGACTGTCAATGCGCGGGATACCGAGGGTGAGAGCGTCAAGTTCGATGGCTCGACTCGCGTGTTCTATGACTACCACTTCGGTAACGGCAAGGCGCGGCCTTTCATCGGTGCCAGCATCGGCGGTGTCTACGGTGATCGCGTCGATGAGACCTTCATGGCCGGCCCGGAGATCGGATTCAAATACTGGGTTCAGGACAAGACGTTCATTACTGCAATGGCGGAATATCAATTCCTGTTCAAGAGCGGCAGTGATGCGCAGGACCGATATGATGACGGCGTATTCCTCTACAGCATCGGTATTGGCTTCAATTACTGATCGAAGCATGCGCGGCGCCTCGTTGGCGTCGCGCAACTTTTTTACTTCCTGTCGCGTATTTTTCTATCAGGCTTCCACCAGTTGCTGCAGGAAATTCCTGAGTGCAATGCCGGGCTCATCGTCCTCGGACGCAATCATGCGAATCCCCCATTGGCGCAACACCTCCTCTTGAACCGGATTCGGCTTGTGCGAGAACACATATGAAATAGGGCGCACGCCCAGTGTTTCGTGTTCATTCCATATCTTCGACAGCTTGTGGAAAAGCAATCGGATATTGGTGTCCGACAGGCTGTAGCCGATAAACAGGACGGCCTTGCTCAACGTGTCGGCGCGCAATTTGATATCCAGTGGCGTCTCGAATTGCAGCCGTTGGTAATAGCTGGTCTCGTCGAGCCACGATCGAGGCGTCGTCATCGAAATCGCCATGAAACTTGACGATCTGCCGGACGCCATCACGCGCCTTGGTGAGGTCGCTGGCATTGGCGATCTTGATGTAGTCCACCGCGTAGGCGTCATGGGCATATTCCAGCCAGCGGTCGTAGTTGGTGGTGTAGATCGCCGGAAAACGGCCATGAACGATGAGCCGGTGGATCTCGGAGTCGCGGATCTCGATGTTGCGGTGCCACTCGCGGTCCATCCAGCTGCGTAGTGGGCCGATGCTGCCTTTCTTGATCCGGTAGTACTCAGCCAGGGCGAGGAAATTGCCGTAGGTGTTGAAGACCTCCGGGTCATAGTCCAGCTGCACGGCGATCTCGTCGATCAGCTCTTTCCAAGGCGGCAGGCCGATGTTGGCCGACACCCCGGAGCCAACGAAGAGGATCAGTCGATTGTTGCGGTAGGCGTCGCGCAGCTGGTCCATGATGCGTCAGGACTCCCGCAGAAAGGTGACGAAGGCATCCAGCGCGCGACGGCGCATGGACAGGCCGTTCTTCTGCGTGCCCAGCTGCGCGAACGTNNCAGCTGCGCGAACGTCTGGTTCTGGCCTTCGGGAATGAACACGTCGTCCCACTCGAAGCCGCCATGGCCGGCCGGCGACGGCGAGATGCGACCCGGCACCACGCCTTCGAAGAAATGTCGCTTGCGCCCATCGCAGTAGCCGATCAGGGTTCGCGCTTCGGCTGCAGGGTCGTCGAGCCTTCCGATCAGCTCGGAAAAGCGCTCGGCCTGCAGGCGGTCCCAGAATATCTGGGTCAGACCGCCGGGAAAGCCGTTGAGGCTGTTGATGAACAGCCCGGTATGCTCGACGAACACCGGCTTGCCGATCATCTTGAACGCCACCAGCAGCTTGTCGCTGACCAGCTGGTAAAGGTCCTCGGTACGCAGCTCTTCGATGCGGATCGGAAAGGGCTTCACCTCGATTCCACTGGGCTCGAGGATCTCGCGAACCTCGCGGATCTTCTGCTGATTGATGGACGCAAAGCGGATTTTCATCGAACGAGCCAGCTCCGGTTGCGCAGCGAATGGATGTCGCGTCGGTATAGCCATGCTTGTATGACGCAAGGGGAAGGGCTCGGTTCTCCTGCGTGGCGGATTTCGCCTAGCAGGCGCGACGCGATCATCGATGCGAACGGCGGCTTAAACGCAAGCCAGGATGTTCAGGCGAGGCGTCCTGCGCAAGGGCATGCCTTCGGTTGTTTGCGTCGGGCCGACCGCCTCGGTCACTGCGCTCAGTTCTGACCTGGGCGGGCAGGGCAGGCGGCCTGCACTTGGCGGATACGCTCGGCCGGCACGCGCAGCTGGCGTAGCAGATACTCGGAAAAGTTCGGGCTGTAGGCTTGCCTGGTGATCGCCTGCTCCATACAGAACAGCCAGGCATCGCGTTCGGCTTCGCCGACCGGCCATCGGGTATGAAATTGCGGGATGCTGATGGCGCCATATTTCTCGGCGTAGCGTTTCGGCCCACCCAACCAGCCGCACAGAAAGCTGGCCAGTCGATCGGCGGCTTCGCTGACGTCCGCTGGGTACATCGCGCGGACGTTCGCGGCCTCGGGCGCTTCGTCCATCACCCGATAGAAATCGGCCACCAGCCGCTGCAGGCCGGCTTCGCCACCAGCTGCCTGGAACGAGGCGTCACCGACGCCGAAAACGGGACGTTGATCGGGATTCATAGTGCGCCTCTGGCTCGCAAACGGGGCGCGGGATGATGCGCGCTTGTGCCAGATCAAGACAAGTGCAAGCAGTGGCCACAACGCCGCGGCAGCTGGTCTAAGCTGAAAACCTACCCAACAGCGGAGACAGGAAATGCGCAGGCTTCTGGTTGCATACGATGGTTCGGACAACTCCAAGCGCGCCTTGCAGTATGTCGTCGATCTGGCCCGGGACACCGGGATGGCGCTGCAGGTCCACGTGGTCAATGTTCAACACGAGCCGATCATCTATGGCGAGTACGTCACCTCGGCGATGATCGACGAGCTCAACAACAGCCTGATGGCCAAATCTCGCAGTGTGCTCGACGAGGCGGCGGCGATGCTGCAGGCCGGTGGGCTGACCTGCGAGACCCACACCCAGCTGGGCAACGTGGCCGAACAGATCAACGATGCGGTCAAGCGGCTGGGCTGTGACACGGTCGTGATGGGCACTCGCGGCCTGGGCAGCTTCACCGGGCTGGTGCTGGGCTCGGTGGCAAGCCGGGTGATCCACGAGGTGTCGGTTCCGGTTCTGCTGGTCAAATAGAAGGAGGCATCCGGCCTGGCCGATCAGCCCTGCTTGCCCTTGAGCAGGTCGGCCAGGTTGGCGAAGGCCTTGAAGGTTTCCTTCGGGCCTAGGTCACTGCCGGGCCGGGCTTCGGCCTGGTACTGGTTGTCGGTATAGCGGGAATGCTCGTTGTCGTGACAATAGAGGCACAGCAGCTCCCAATTGGAGCCGTCTTCGGGGTTGTTGTCGTGATTGTGGTCCTTGTGATGGACCGTCAGCTCGCTCAGGCGCTTGCCGGAAAACTCCCGCGCGCACCGCCCGCAGACCCAGGGATACATCTTCAGTGCCTTTTCCCGATAGCCCTGCTCGCGCTGGCTGTAGGGCGTGGTGGGTTTGTTGCTGCTCATGATGAGTACTCGCCGGCTGCTTGGGTTGTCGGTGACATCCGGTCACGGCGTGGCCGCGAACCGAACGCCACCAGGGCCTAGTAAAGACGATGGGCCATCAGCCCGCCAAGCCGACATAGACGTTCTGCACGTCATCATGGGCGTCGATGGCCTCGAGGAAGGCTTCGACCTCTTCCAGCTCGGCACCGGACAGACTGACCGGGTTCTTGGGTCGATAGCCCAGCTGCGCCGATTGCACGGTGAAGCCGAATTCCGGCAAGGCCTTGCACACGGCATCGAGGTCGGTCGGCTCGGTAATGAACAGCGTGGCGCCATCGTCGGCAGCCTCGGAATCCTGAGCACCAGCCTCGATGGCGGCCATTTCCGGGTCGGCGTCGCCTGCGGGTGCGGCTTCGATCATGCCGACATGGTCGAAATCCCAGCTCACCGACCCGGAAGAGCCCAGCTGGCCCTTGCGAAACAGCACGCGGATCTCGGCAACGGTGCGGTTCACGTTGTCGGTCAGGCATTCGACGATCAGCGGCACCTGATGCGGAGCGAAGCCTTCGTAGAGGGTGCGCTCGTAGTTCACCACCTCGCCGGTCAGACCCGCGCCTTTCTTGATGGCGCGCTCCAGGGTGTCCTTGGGCATAGAAGCCTTCTTGGCCTGCTCGACCACCAGACGCAGGCGTGGGTTCATGTCCGGGTCGGCACCGCTGCGGGCCGCGATCATGATTTCCTTCGACAGCTTGCCGAAGATCCTGCCCTTGGCGTTCGCCGCCGCTTCCTTATGCTTCGCTTTCCACTGTGCGCCCATGCTCGTACTCGTCTGATGTGAGGGAACCAGGCGCGAATTCTATAGCGTCACCGCGGGTTTCGTCGCCGGTGCTGGGCGAGGATGAGCTTGGGCCGATCGACGGCGAAGCCGGACTGTGCCGGCCAATTCGCTGCTCACTGTATGGAGCGGTACAGCCATCGCGCCGCTCTAATGGATGTTTTCGTAACAGGGTGCGTCGTCATGTCGCCTCGGGACCTGCTGCTCGCACTGGTAGTCATCGTCGTCTGGGGAATGAACTTCGTGGTCATCATGGTCGGCCTGCACGACGTCCCGCCCATGTTGCTCGGTGCCCTGCGATTCATGCTGGCGGCGGTGCCGGCGGTGTTCTTCATCAGACGGCCGCANNGCCGCAGGTGCCGCTGCGCTGGATGCTGGCCTACGGGCTGACCATCTCGCTGGGCCAGTTCGCCTTTCTCTTCACCGCCATGAAGCACGGCATGCCCGCAGGCCTGGCGTCGCTGGTGCTGCAGTCCCAGGCGTTCTTCACGCTGTTCTTCGCTGCGCTGTTTCTCGGCGAGCGCTTGCGCGCGGCCAACCTGCTGGGCCTGTTGATCGCGGCCTGCGGCCTCGCACTGATCGGCGCGCAGAGTGGGCTGGGCATGACCCTTGGCGGATTTCTCCTGACGATCTGTGCCGCCTCGATGTGGGCGCTGGGCAATATCGTCACGCGCAAGGTCGGCAAGGTGAATCTGGTCGGGCTGGTGGTGTGGGGCAGCCTGGTGCCGCCGTTGCCGTTTCTCGCGCTGTCACTATGGCTGGAAGGCCCGGGCGTGATCGAAGCGGCGCTGCGTGGTATCGGCTGGCAGACGATTCTGGTCCTGGTGTACCTGGCCTTCGGCGCGACCGTTCTCGGTTATGGCCTGTGGAGTCGGCTGCTGTCGCGCTATCCGGCCAGCCAGGTGGCGCCGTTTTCGCTCTTGGTGCCGGTGGTGGGGCTGACCTCGGCCAGTATCTTGCTGGGCGAGCGGTTGGCCCTGTTGCAGCTGGCCGGTGCGCTGCTGGTGATGATCGGGCTGGCAGTCAATGTCTGGGGAGGCTGGCTGTTCGGCCGGTTGCGCCTGGTGCGCGTCTGAAAACGCCCGGCATCAGCCGGGCGTTGTGGCGATCAGGCTCAATGGGTGGCGGCGTGGGTGCCGAGCAGTGTGGTGGAACCGCTCTTCTTGTCGCGCTTGGCCATACGTTTTTCCTGTGCCGTTTTCATCGGCTTCTTCTTGCTGTTCTTCTTTGCGTCCATTCCCTTGCTCATGGTGTTCACCTCTGATTGCTGGCTGGACATGTCCTGATGGGCGAAGGCCTGACTGTCGCTGCAGGAGCGATGCCTGTTTCCGGCCTGCCGTCTTCCGTGACTGCTGCAGTATGGCATTGCTGGGCCGCAATGCACGCGTTGCGTTGCTTAGGACTGTTCCCGTTTCGTTGCAAGGCGCGTCGCTGCGCCAAACGGCTCCCGCGCGGCCGCGTACGGAAGGGGAAAAGACCCTAGGTATCAGTCGAACAGGCTGTGCTGGTCCCGCTGGCCGCGGAGCACGTCGTAACGCTGGCGAAAGATCGCCCGATAGTGCATGGCCAGAGGCTGCAGCTCGGCAAGCTGCAGCAGGCTGTCTCGCGCCTGGTTCGGATCGAGAAAGCAGCGCCACAGGTAGGCGACGCTTATGTCCGGGTGCGGGCGCTCCAGCAGTTGCAGCGTGTCGCCAGGGCGCACGTGGCCTGGCTCCAGGGTCCGATAAAGCCAGCCGGTGCGGCCACTCGCTGACAGCTCTCGCGCCAGACCGCGGATGCCGTGACGGGTGTCCAGGCGCACGCAGGGCGAGCGCGGCTGACTCACCTCGATCAGCGCATCGCCCCAGCGCAGGCGATCACCGATGCACAGCTGCGCTTCGTTCAGCCCTTCGCTACCCAGATTCTCGCCGAAGGCGCCGAGCCCCAGCTGCGTGCGCAGCGGCGCAAAGCGCTGCGCCCAATAGAGGTAATGTTGCGTCGGGTAATGGCACAGGGCACGGTCCGGCCCGCCATGAAAACGCCGCTCGGCGACCCGGTCGCCCTGCAGGCCATCCCGGCCCAGCCAGAGCGGGCCGTCTGCCGGTTGCTTGTCCATCGCGGTCGCCTTGCGGCTGCCCGGCAGTGGGGTGAACGCATGGCACAGCAGTGGACCGCTAACGGTCCAGGACGCAGCCATTTTATCGCTCAAGGTTGGGCCAGACGTTCGAGTTCACGACGAACCATCGAGGCGTATTCCGGCGGGCTCAGGCGATACAGCTCGCCGGCGACCCAGTCCAGCCAGCGAGCGCCCAGAATGGCGCGCTGTTCGATCAGACGTTGGGCTTCGGCGCTGGCTCGTTCGGCGTTGCGGTGGTGGAAGTCGGCACGACTCACGGCTGGTCTCCGTCGCGATGTTCTGGCTGGCAGGTGGGCGGCGATGGTAAACCCGGAACGCTCGCGTTAGGCTCCGGGGCTGTTTGTCGCGCCATGAGAACGATGCATGTCCGAGCCCGTGAACTTCAAGCACAAGATTTCCCGTCAACGTCCTTACGGCAAGGCCGAGCCCGGCCTGCGCGCCAGCGAGGGCAATCTGGGCGCGGTCATCGACCAGTTGGAAAGCGATCGCGGGCGCATCATCAATTCTGCGGCGGTGCGCCGCCTGCAGCAGAAGACGCAAGTCTTCCCGCTGGAGCGCAATGCCGCAGTGCGCAGCCGCCTGACCCACTCGCTGGAGGTGCAGCAGACCGGCCGCTTCATCGTCCGTACGCTCTACAAGCAGCTTGGCAGCCGTGCCGCAGCGTTCGGCCTGGATGGGCTGGAGACGGCACTGGAAAGCCTGGTGGAGATGACCTGCCTGATGCATGACATCGGCAATCCGCCATTCGGCCATTTCGGTGAATACGCCATCGGCGAATGGTTCGAGCGCCACCTGGATGAACTGTTCGCCGCTGCCGTGCCGCCAGGGCAGGGCGACACCGGGCTACGCCAGCGCATGCTCGATGACCTCAACCACTTCGAGGGCAACGCTCAGGCGATTCGTCTGGTGGTCTCGCTGCAGCGCCTGAACCTGACCTACACCCAGACCGCCGGCCTGCTCAAATACGTCCGCCCGGCCTACATGCCGCGACCGGACAAAGGCACGCCGGGCGCCTATCTGCAGAAGAAGCCCGGCTTCTACCTCTCCGAAGAACCCTTCGTGCGTGCCTTGCAGGCGGCCCTCCAGATGCAGCCCTGCACGCGCCACCCGCTGGCCTACGTGATGGAGGCGGCGGACGACATTGCCTACTGCCTGGCTGACATCGAGGATTCGGTGGAGAAGGGCATCTTCAGCATCGAGCAGCTGGCACAGCTGCTGCTGGACAAGTTCGCCCTGCATGGCGACGTCGATGCGCCCGTGCCCGGTCCGGAGCGCAGTTTCCGCAGCATGGTCAGCTACGCCCTGGAGCGGGCCCAGAAGGAGCCGATCAACAAGGCCGGCGAGTTCTTCATCTGGCTGCGGGTGAACATGATCCATCCGCTGGTTCAGCACGCAGCCCGTCAGTTCATCGACAACATCGAAGCGGTGTACCACGGCACGCTGGACCGCGCCCTGCTTGAGGACGACAGCCTGCCCAACGCCATCGTGCAGACCTTCAAGGATGTGGCGATGGACAAGGTGTTCTGCCACCGCGAGGTGGAAACGCTGCAGCTGCAGGGCTATCGCATCCTCCAGGGACTGCTGGACTTCTATGCGCCGTTGCTGCGCGTGCCGGCGCCCGTGTTCGACGCGCTAACCCTCGGCGGCTGTCGCAGCGAGCCGCATCTGCAGATGCTGGCGCGGCGGCTGCCCAATCAGCTGGTCAAGGCCTATCACGAGGCGCTCAAGCCCCATACCGAGACGTCGGACGATCGCCCGCTGTGGGAGTTCTACTACCGCAACCGCATGCTGCAGGACTTCATCAGCGGCATGACCGACCAGCTTGCCCAGGACGAGTACCGCGCGCTGTCGGCGCTCTGAGCCCAGGTCGATCGATGAGGCTGAAGCCGGTCTCGGCAGCGCTCAGCGCTGCGCTTGGTACAGGCATTGCTATGGCTTGGTGCAGCAGTCGTCGTGCAAGCCCCGCAATGGCGCACGATGAAATCCCGGCAGTTCCCATAACCCGTTGAAAACAAAGGTTTCATGGTGCCTCGGCAATTCTACCGAGGCAGGCTCCGGCTGCAGGTGGCGGTAGTCGTCGCGGGCGCGGTGATGCATCTCGGTGCATTCGCACCCTGGTGATTACCGTTTTGGTGCGTATTCCCGCTGAGGCTGTAGTAACCCATGGAAAACCTCAACAGCGCCGTGGAAACCCTGGTCCATGGCTCCAATACCCTGTTCCTCCTGATGGGCGCGGTGATGGTGCTGGCCATGCATGCCGGCTTCGCCTTCCTCGAAGTCGGGACCGTGCGCCTGAAGAACCAGGTCAATGCCCTGTCGAAGATCATCACCGACTTCGCCGTGTCGACCCTGGCGTACTTCTTCATCGGCTACTGGATCGCCTATGGCGTGACGTTCATGCAGCCGGCCGATCAGCTGGTGGCCGACCACGGCTATGCCCTGGTGAAGTTCTTCTTCCTGCTGACCTTTGCTGCGGCGATTCCGGCAATCATCTCCGGCGGCATCGCCGAGCGTGCGCGCTTCGGTCCGCAGCTGTGCGCGACGCTGTTGATCGTGGCGTTCGTCTATCCGTTCTTCGAAGGGGTGATCTGGAACGGCAATTTCGGTTTTCAGGCCTGGCTGGAGCACCAGTTCGGTGCACCCTTCCATGACTTCGCCGGCTCCGTGGTGGTGCACGCCATGGGCGGATGGCTGGCGTTTGGTGCGGTCATCCTGCTCGGACGTCGCAACGGCCGCTACCGCGACGGCCGGCTGGTGGCCTTCGCCCCGTCGAATATCCCGTTCCTGGCGCTGGGCTCGTGGATTCTCATCGTCGGCTGGTTCGGCTTCAACGTCATGAGTGCGCAGTCCATCGAGGGCATCAGTGGCCTGGTGGCAGTGAACTCGCTGATGGCGATGGTGGGCGGCACCGCCGCGGCCTGGCTGGCCGGCCGCAACGACCCGGGCTTCCTGCACAACGGCCCGCTGGCCGGCCTGGTGGCGGTGTGCGCCGGCTCAGATCTGATGCATCCGGTCGGTGCGCTGGCCACCGGCGCGATTGCCGGGGCACTGTTCGTCTGGGCGTTCACCGCCACGCAGAACCGCTGGAAAATCGACGACGTGCTGGGTGTATGGCCGCTGCACGGTCTGTGCGGGATCTGGGGCGGCATCGCCTGCGGCATCTTCGGCCAGGCGGCGTTGGGCGGGCTCGGCGGCGTCAGCCTGATCAGCCAGGTGATCGGCAGCGGTCTGGGCATGCTGGTGGCACTGGTTGGTGGCTTCGGCGTCTACGGCCTGCTCAAGCACTCCATGGGCATTCGCCTCNNCAGGAGGAAGAATTCAACGGGGCGGACCTCTCGATCCATCGAATCGGCGCGCTCAGCCACGACTGAGGCGCTGCGCTGGCGCAAGCCGCGGCTCAATAACCGCGCTTGCGCTGCACCAGATGGCTGATCGGCCGGCCGTCGCGCAGGGCCTGCAGGTTCTGCGCGACGATCGACGCGGCGCTGCGCATGTCCGTCGCGGCGGCGCTATGCGGCAGGACCGTCACGCGCGGATGGCACCAGAACGGATGGTCCGTCACCAGCGGCTCCTGGCGAAACACATCCAGCACCGCACGATCGAGCTGTCCGCTGTCCAGCGCCTGCAGCAGGTCGGCTTCCACCAGGTGCCCGCCACGGGCGAGGTTGACCAGGGCAGCGCCGCGGCGCATGGCGGCGAAGAACTGTCGGTCCAGCAGATCGGCGGTCTGTGCGGTGAGAGGCAGCAGGTTGATCACGATGTCACTGCGTGCCAGCAGCGGCCACAGCGCTTCCAGGCCGTGCTCCAGCGCCATGCCGGCGATGGCGCCACCGTGCAGATTCCAGCCGGTCACCCGGTAACCCGTTTCCAGCAGCCGCCGCGCGCAGGTCCGGCCCATCTGCCCAATGCCCAGCACGGCTACCTCGATCTCGTCGGCGCGCCGCTGCGGCAGAGGGTACCAGTGGCGATCGCGCTGCTGTTGCGCATAGTCGAAGAAGCGGCGATGCAGCGAAAGCGTCGCCCACAAGGCGGTTTCCGCCATGGCCGCGCTCATCGCCGGGTCGACCATGCGCGCCAGGGGTACGTCCGGCAGGCTGGGATCGTCCAGCAGGCGATCGACGCCGGCCCAGAGCGACTGGATCAGGCGCAGCCGGGGCAGGCCTTGCAGGGAGCCTGGCGGCGGGTTGGCAACCACGGCGGCGACGATGCGCCCGGCGTTCTGCGTCGGGACGTGCAGGTGCCAGCGGGCATCGGGCATGGCGCGTTGCAGCTCGACGAGCCAGGCGTCGCGTTCTTCGCTGTCGAAGCTGCCGCAAAGCAGTAGGTCCATGGAATGGCTCCAGGTGGGCGAAGCGGAACTGTAGTCAGCCGCGGAGTCTCTGAATAGGCAAGTCACGGACGGCGCTAGCGCCGTCCGGCCCATTGTCCAAGCCCAAGGAGAATCTCATGGAACTGCCCAACAAAGACCTCGGCACCCTGTTCGAACAGCTCGGCCTGGAATCCGATCCTGCCAGCATCGATGCCTTTATCGCCAAGCACGGCCGGTTGCCGGAGGATGTCCGTCTGGCCGATGCCCCGTTCTGGAACGAGTCGCAGCGCGCGTTCCTGCGTGACGAATGGGTCGAGGACGCCGAATGGGCGCCCATCGTCGACGAGCTGAACGTGCGCCTGCACGAGCATTGATCGCCACGCAGGCTGCGGCAGCGACCGCAGCTTGCGCGGGCTGTGGCTCAATCCAGCAGATCGGCCGGCACATTGCCGCCGTTCTCGGCCAGCCGCTTCAGCACGGCCTTGTGCAGCCACAGATTCATCTGCGCCGAATCGCCCATTTTGTCCGCTGGGCAGCCGAGTTCGGTGGCAAGCTCCTTGCGCGCCGTCAGGCTGCTGTCCAGGCCCAGCAGCTTGAGCAGGTCGACGATGGAGGTGCGCCAGTTGAGCTTTTCCGGATGATTGTTGGCCATACCGTCCAGCTTCGCTGCTACGTCTACCTGATCCACGGCAGGCGTCGTGGGTGCGCCGGCACCACCGGTGGACGCTTCCGGCGGGGTAGTGGGTGCGGTGGTGTCCGGCTCGGCGTGCGCCCGGCCGATGCCGATCTTTTCCAGAATCGAACTGAACAAGCCCATGAGGATTCTCCTGTCTGCGTGGATACGTGAGCCTTGGCTCGCAGTTAGGACCGCCGGCGCTTCGATTAGTCGCGCCTCCTCGCTCGTGGCCGGCTACCAGCCGAAGCCGTCGGGCTGCACACCACTCCTCGTGCTGGGCTTCACGTCCGCCTAGAATGCCGCTTTTGCCCGGGAAATCCGCCATGAGCAACCTCGACATCGACGCCCGCTATGCCTGCGCCAAGAGCCTTGCGCTGGAAGCTGCGCAGCTCGGCATGACCTATTACCGTCAGCGCGAGACACTGGATGTGGAGCACAAGGGCAGCGATCGCCAGGACGTGGTCAGCATCGCCGACAAGCGCATCGAGGACTTCATTCGCGGGCGGCTCGCCGAACGTTTTCCCGAAGACGGCTTTCTCGGCGAGGAGAGCGGCTCGGCCGGTCTCAAGGCACGCTGCGTCTGGGTCATCGACCCCATCGACGGCACCGCCTGCTTCGTCAACGGCCTGCACAACTGGTGCGTCTCCATCGGCCTGTTGGTGGACGGCGAACCGCACGTCGGCGCGATCGCCGATCCGAATCACGACGAGCTCTTCCACGGCTGCCTTGGCCGGGGCGCCTACGTCAACGAGACGCCGCTCAGAGCCAGCACCGCGACCCACGTGTGCGAGGGGCTGACCGGCGCCGGTACCTTCCATCCACGCGGCAAGGAACATTTCATTCC
>JABAHQ010004035.1_pt1 | contig 20089 bp, 16 predicted proteins | sample 7062091 | NCBI WGS metagenome assembly JABAHQ01 (sample SAMN14534359, study PRJNA622989) | marine sediment metagenome | biome: marine biome [ENVO:00000428]; feature: marine pelagic biome [ENVO:01000023]; material: deep marine sediment [ENVO:00002113] | place: India: Gulf of Kutch | collected...
TTACAATGGTCAGGATCTGACGACCATTTCAGCCCACCGAAATTCGTACGTGGAATTGCGCCGAGAATCCAATGACAATTTCAAACGTGCGACGAATTTGGTGACCGTGGCTTTATTCAATCATCTTGTCAGCGCCATCGAGGCTGGTTTAAGCGCCAAACGTTATAACGAAAATCTTGGTTTCAAAGCCAACCTTCGTATGAAAGGTATGTATTATGAGGATGAATTCGTACCAGCCCTGAGCCTTGGGATGACATGGTAAGCGCCAGGTTTCAAATTGTCGTTTTTTTTACGGTTCTTTGTAACTTCCTGCCGAGCCATTTGGCGTTGGCCAAACTACCCACTGAGAAAGCCGGTTCTTCAAATTCTGGTTCTCTCAAGCCGTCCCTTACCAATTTTCATAAAAGGCAAGACTTTCTGAATTCTGTCTCAGAAAACAACGCCGTATTTCAACCAAGAGCTGTGGCTTCTTTCGAACAAGCTAGCTACAAGTCAAAGGGTCGGGCGTTTATTCAATCATTGATTTTGCCAGGTTGGGGGCAGGATTATGCTGAATCCAAAACCATGACGAAAGTGTTCATCGCGTCGGAAGTTGCCCTGCTGGGCACGTTCTTGGGATTTACAGTTTGGAGCAATTGGCTCGAAGACGATTTCACGACGTTTTCCGTTAATCACGCTGGCATTGTGCCTGAGAATAAGCCGGATGACTATTTTGTCGATATTGGCAATTTTGATGATATCTTTGAATATAATCAAGCGCAGTTGAGAGATCGTGATGTCGCTGACCTGTATCCGGAAACAGAGGAGTTTTTTTGGAGATGGGATAGCCGGGAAAACCGCCTTAAATTTGAGGAAATGCGCATCAGAAGCGATCGTGCAGCCAATAGGGCTGAACTAACATTGGCCGCGGTTTTATTAAATCATCTAGTCAGTGCCATTCACTCCACATTGGCTGTGCACAATTTCAACAAACGGTTGGATGAACAACGCAACCTGGGATTACGTATTCGGCTGGACAGAGATCTTGATAACCTCTTTTTGAAATTGGAATTGGTTAGAGTTTTTTGAACGTTCACGTCGATGTCCATCCCAGGATTATTTCGCATCTTTAAGTCAACTTTTGTCCGTTAACCGTTTTAAGTTTCGTCTTGTTTACGTAAATAGTCCTTCCTAAGATCTTAACACAAAATTGTAAAATCATGGATTCTCAAACCGCTAAAAAGGCAGCGGCAGAGGCTGCAGTGTCTCGAGTAGAGAACGACATGATAGTCGGCCTGGGCACGGGTTCTACCGCTTATTACGCCATTCAACTCATAGGGAAGAGAATTGCCGAGGGACTGAGGATCCGTGGAGCAGTCCCAACATCCAGGGAGACGGAGAAATTAGCAAAGCAGAATAAGATTCCCCTCATTTCAGATTTTACCTACATTGATTTGACCATTGATGGCGCGGATGAAGTAGAGCCAGCCGGAGACCTGATTAAGGGTGGCGGTGGAGCCCTGACTCGTGAAAAGATCGTTGCAGCCGCCAGCACTCAGGAGATCATCGTTGTGGATGAGGGCAAACTCGTCGAGCAGTTAGGTGCCTTCCCTTTGCCAGTTGAAGTCCTTCCGTTCGGGTGGAGGTTTGTGCAAAGTGAGCTGAGCTCATTAGGTTGCGAGACACACCTCCGAAAAAAAGACGAAAATATTTTTGTCACAGATAACCAAAACTACATTTTAGATTGTATATATGACCGGATTGTTGATCCTGGTTTGTTATCTCGGGAAATCAATTCACTTCCGGGCGTTCTTGAAAATGGGCTATTTGTGGGGCTTGCTGACCTGGTAATTGTTGGCAGTCAGGACGGCAGTTTTCGCGAGATTCAGGTGGGCATGGGGTAAGTCAACCTTGCTTCCTGATGCGGCAGAGCCTCTGCGTATGTTGATCCGGGAAATGGCTAACAAATTGCCCAAGAATGGATGAATATGTTGCCTTGAATTCAAAAATATGTTAAAAACTGCTAATAATACAAATATTGTTATTTTGTTCTTGACTTTTTCAAATAATGATGTAAATTAATTTCTATATTTTTCCTCAATAAAAGGGTCTTTCCTCTTAAACTCAACTTTTGGGATTTGCACCGGTGAGATTTGATATACCGAGTTCCGAACGAGATACCCCTCAATCCATTTCTACTCAATCGACCGAGCACCAAGACCGTTATAAGTTGGACAGATTTCCCAGACAACTGAAGAAAAAGTTTTATGATACCGTTGAACCGCGATTCCTGGTTATCCTATTAAGCTCGCTTTTTTTGCATGCGGTCGTTGTTCTATACTTATCAGAACATATCCCCAAAAAAGATAAGACAGTAATCACGCAGAAGGTCCGTGATCGGTTCACCAAACTGCTGTTAAAGGATAACGAACAGTTTGGTGGTGCGCCGATAGCCAGAAGTGAAGACACTGAGACAGAGCGCCTTACTGATTACGAACTGCTGGAATCCCTTTTTGCTGAATTACAGGAAGGCGGCCCCCGGATCGACGATTTGCTCGATTTGCCTGATACTGACGCGCCGGAGACCAGCCTACCCACCGCAAGAAAAAGAAAAGCCGATCGTCTTTCCAGATCACAGATAAGGCAGCAGGCGCTGGATGCACTGTCTCGAGATATCGAACGTATCGGTCTGCTCGGTGTACTCACCGCGGATACGGGCAATCTCGGACTCGCCCAAGTTATGGATATTCTCAATTTTGCGGATTCAACCGCCACGGATTTAGAGACGAGTTTGGCTTTCTTGACGGGACTCAGAGTACCTCGCGGCGATAACCCGTTGATGTACACATCTTATGAACGTTCGGATTTTTTTGGATTTGGAGAGAAAGCGCTATCAAATCCAAAGCCAATCATTCGGGGAAAAAGGGTCAAAAGCAATGTGGAAGTGGATGATGTGGTAGAGAAGTTGGCAGATGTCAAGCAAGTGTCAGTAGAGAAGAGAAAAGATTTCGAAAGTGTCCCATCTTCATTTGCATTGTCTAAATTGAATGGCCGTGCAGGCAACGGTCACGTCCCAGGCGTTAAGCGAGATCCGAAGAAAGTAAGAGAGGTCGTTTTATCGCACTATTCTGCAATTCAGGATTGCTACAATCAGGAACTTAAAAATAACGCAAATCTCAAAGGAAAAGTGATCGTCCGTTTTGTTATCGCACCGAAAGGCCATGTGATTCATGCTTCTATTGTGTCTTCTACAATCCCCGCCAAAGAAATGCTTGACTGTCTCCTCAGTCGCATTTTGAACTGGAATGATTTCTCTCCAATACACCCCTCGTCGGGCAACATGGCCATTAAACAAACCTACGTTTTTGGCTTTTAGCATTGCACGTCACAAGAGGGGAACGATCGGTCTTTTTTCTCTGCGTCTATTCGCCTGAATCAAACTCACACGGTGTCAATTGTCAATTACTTGCGTAGATTATTGGTCCCCGGAAGACACAATGGTCCATTCTCGCTTTAGTCATGCAAGTACCAGTACGTTCCCCTCGCTTTGTTTAAACAAGCAAAATTGATGGATATGACTTTCGAAGGCTCTAAGCCATTTATAAGCGGGCTTGGGAAAAAGATGGGGTGTTTTTTCTACTAAATCTCCTTAGTCCTTGGGGATTGCGTATTTTTTCATCTTAAAACGAAGTGTCGCTTCCGGTATACCCAAAAGTCGAGCAGCTTTGACTTGGTTACCGGCAAATTTCCCCAGTGCTTTTTTGATCAAATACGTTTCAACTTCCGAGATGACACCCTTCAAATTTCTGACTTCCAAAAAGTCTAATGGATGACGTTTAATTTCAAACGGCAAGAATTCCGTTGATAGTTCACCATTTGGTGACATCATCACCAGGTTTTCTACACAGTTTTTGAGCTCACGAACGTTCCCCTTCCAATCATATTCCAGGATTGATTCAAATATCTCAGCAGGGACGGCAGGGATCTCTAACTCGTTTTCACGACAATATGTTTTCAGAAAGTAGATGAACAATTCGGGAATGTCCTGTTTCCGTTCCTTTAAGGACGGTACCTTTATGGTTAGCCCCTTCAAAAGATAATAAAGATCTTTTCGGAACTTTCCTTGTTCAATCGCCGGTTCTATATCGATGACGCTTGAAGCAATGATTCGAACATCCAGTGGAATGGTTTCGGAGCCGCCAATTCTTCGAAATTTCTTTTCTTTGAACACCTGTAAGAGTTCAAATTGATAATCAGAAGCCATGTCACCGATATTGTCCAGGTAAAGTGTGCCATAATTGGCTTTTTCAAAAATGCCAATTGTCCGTTGAATCGTACCGGAGCGCTCTTTTTCCTCGCCGAATAAGTCTCTCTTGTCCATGGTAATGCCCAAGGCAGAGCAATTGAGAACCACAAACGGTCGATTCTTCCTTGTGTGAAGCGAATGGATTTGCCTGGAGACAAACTCCTTGCCGGTCCCGGTATCTCCCACAATTAGAATGTTGGTATCCAGCTTAGCAAACTTCTTGATCGCTCGGTTAGTCCTCTTTGCCCCAGGACTATTGCCGATAAATCTCTTTTGCTCGCTGTTTTTACTGTTAATTAAATGATTTGAATTCATATCACTCAACCCCTTTAAGTAGTACCAGTTTAAATTAAATGTTGTTGCGTCTTAAGGACAGCAAGTTTCCATTTCTTAAACGTTTTTGATATAATGCTGTCAAATAATAAAAAAGTACTAATATACCAAATGAGAGGACAGCCAGATTTAATTTTACAAAAAGAGAGACCTCAAAATAATTGATACAGAAAATAAAAAATAGTGTAATGGAGCCAATTGCGTTTCTGCGCTGATGGAAATAGGCTCTTACAAAATCAAAGATTGGGACTGATGCACTTTTCTTTCTTTTGATTGGAACCCCTAGATCTTTTTGCGAAATGACAATTGAATTGTAAAACTGCCCAAACTCTGAATATGAATGGTTGAGCAATCTAAACATCGTCAGGATGAAAAAGGAAAGACTTAGCGAAAGCACATATTGTGTCAAGGAGAAAATCGAAATCTTGTAAATATAACCAAACAGATTGGTGATATCCATGATGGTCATGATAAAGAAGCAGACCATAATCGTATTAATGTGTTCTCCAAGTGATCTGTCATATTTATAAAGGACCATGCCATAAAGTGCGAGAAAAAATAACGGAAGGAAATTGGTGAGAAGTATGATCTTTTCGATGGTCATCTCTTCAATTTCCAGCAGATACTCCTTGTGAACAAAAAACGGGTGATAATACCAGATGAAGATTGGTAGTACGACCCCTAAGGTGATACCATAAATATGGATATCACTTAAATCTTTAAAGAGATACTTAATACAAATATAAACAATGCAGAAAACAAATAAGAAACTTTGTAAAATATCTAAATAAGTGAAGAAATAATAAGCAAAGTATTGACTTCCAAAAAGATTCCCCACACCAAGAAAGGGGGTTACAAAGCTGAGACTGTGCAGAAGGGCGAAGAGCCCTACATTGAGAAAAATAAACTTGTTGTATTGATCTTGCCTAAATAAATAGACGGATTGCAGGAAAAGTAGAAAGTAAATGGAACAGTTTACCCAAGAAAAAATGGGTGCAGGCTTATGAGGCAGATTCGAAATAATGATGAGAAATAGGACAAAGAATAGCCCAAAGTTGATAATCCTGAAATGGACATTGAAGTTTTTCTTAAACATGAGTGACCCGAACAGCGATTAAGTTAACTTTATGCAACCAAAAAATGATGACACCTTAGGTTTAATTAGGTTTAATTAGGTACGCCTAATTATAATACCTCCGGCTCTGGGGGTTCTGGTCGCGGTGGTTTTGGCATCGGTCTTCTAAAAGTTGGACTCAAGTTTGTGTCAGAATCTGATGCTAATTGAATTGACGAGGTTGATATATCCGAGTTGTCACTCCATCCAACTTGAGTGAAAAACTGTGAAACGTATCCTTGGCTGTCGGCGGCGGTGAAGACGAAAGCAAAAAGAACATAGATTGAAACTACCATAACAACGGCGAACAGTTTTACCTTCATAATGTCACCCTCCTTACTCGAAGATTTAACTGTTCGGGTCGTTACAATATAACACCGCCCCCCTATTATGTCAAGCGAAAACGTATTAAATTGCGAATATTTTTAAATAGTTATCGAAAATGTTAAAAAAAAATAACAAAAGGAGGGTTTATTAACATTTTCTTAATTTTTTCCCCAATTCGTGGTGCAACCGTTCTTCAATAATAGCAAAGATTTTAGGAATTGTCAATATTTTTTTTGTTTTTTAGCAATAATCCGTCGGTATGCAGCTAATACCCAGCCGCAGTGAGCAAAATTGTTGCTTTCGAGAAGTGCTTTAAAGCTTCATTAAGTTGTTTGTCCCTCCTCATGTTCACCCTGAACCGAGCATCGCTGCCCCAGATTATATAAGCGAGTTCCCTTTTGAGCAAGAACTTGATGTCTTCTTTATCAGCCGAAAAGTCAATTCTTGCGAATTTAGAGTCAGTTTCTTTTACAAGCTTAATGAATTCTCGGTAAAGGTCATCGGTAATATAAAAATCTCGAATGAATTCTGTCTTCTTACCCTTAATAGACGGATTTTTATCGAAAAAATTCTCACAAAAACTATGAAAATGTCGATTTTTATCATAAAAAAGCAGACGCAGGTTCTTCGATAGGATATTTTCCTTATTATTTACCTGGATATCCGGGTTGATCCCGCCGCCTCCGAGGACCACTCGACCTGAGACCGTCTTGAAGCTTCGGCCTTTTACGCGATGTCTGCCATTTCTTTTTTTGTCATCGTATGCATCGCTGTAATATTCGTCTCGAGTCATCTCGAGGTAATCGCGTTGAATGGCCCGACCGCTCGGTGTGTAATATTTTGCGGTGGTAATGAGGAGGGCTGAGCCATCGTGAAAACGATACTGACTTTGAACCAGGCCTTTACCAAAGCTAGCCTTTCCGACTAACAAGCCTCGATCTAAGTCTTGGATGGCGCCGGCTACAATCTCAGATGCGCTGGCCGAACCATGATCAATAAGTACGATCAACGGATAGAAATCTTGAGTGACTTCTGATGTGGCGTAATATTCTTGATAGCTGCTGGAGAGTCGTCCTTTTGTCGTGAGAATTTTGTTTCCACCGGGTATGAATCTATCCGCTACTTCCACTGCTGCGTTCAAATATCCGCCGCTGTTTCCGCGCAGGTCCAAGATCAGTTTCTTCATCCCTTTTGTCTCAAGCAGGTTCAATGCTTCGTCTAATTCGGTTGCTGTTTTGCCGGTGAACCGTTCAATTTTTATGTAGCCAATGTCCGGATGAATGTATAGCATTTTTGTTACGCTTTCCAGGATGATTTTTTCGCGAACCAGTCTCATGGTCTTGGGATGCATCCAGCGATCGCTTTCCACAGTGATGTCAACAGCCGAACCCACCGCTCCCATCATTTTCTCTGTAACACGCTCCCCATGCATTCCGATCACCGATTCTGAATCAATTTCGACTATTTTATCTCCCGGGCGGATGCCATGGTTGTCCGCCGGCCCCGATTCGATGGTTGACATCACAGTAATCTTGTCGTCGATTATTTCAAAACTGATGCCTATCCCGGTGTAACCCTCAAAGTTTTGGTTCCAGGATTTAAAATCATCAGCGGGCAAATACGCGGTGTGGGGATCGAGGTTTGAGAGAACGCCTTTGATGGCATCTTCGATGAGTTCGTCCGGGTGCTTTTCGTCGATGTAGACGCGTTGGATGGTTTCCAGTATGGACGTAAAGATCTTGATTTTATTATAAATCCCCTCAGTTCTGGCAAGAACAGTGCTTGCATTGACATTCCAAAAGATGTATCCAAGTGAAAATAGTATCAAAGCCAAGGCCGTAGGTAAAAGCTTCCTTCTCATGATGTGCTTCCCTGATGTTTTTTGCGTGAATGATTGTTTCAAATTTTACCTTAATGGAATGAAATTTGCGGAACACCCATAATCAAATTATCGGGAAGTCGGGTGAGAAAAATAAGAGATAATCTATCTATTATAATCTTTTAATGTTCGTTTGGAAAAAATTAAACTTGATTTACTCTCGCAAAATTTTAAATTCAAAAAAGGGTGATTTTGACGATAATACGAAATATTTGGTCATCAAGGAATAAAGCCTTTCGTTTGTATGTAAAGATCAACTGAATGATGGTTATGCGTCTGTAAGTGAAATCGTTGCTGTTTAGGAATTCTCCCCAAATAGAGAAGTATTGAAAATGAAGTTTAATAAAACACTCCTCGTTCTTTTGTCATTTCTGCTTTTGTTTAGTGTGGTTTCAATTTCTCATGCCCAATATTATTTCGGCCGCAACAAGATCCAGTACGATGACTTCAAATGGAAGATTTTGAAGACAGAGCATTTTGATGTTTACTTTTATCCCGAGATGCGGGAGTTGGCTGAGATTGGCGCCGCATTTGCTGAAGAGGCCTATAGCCGGCTCGAAAGCAAAATGAATCACAACATTACGAGACGAATCCCCCTGATTTTCTATTCAAATCATTCTCATTTTCAACAGACTAACACCATCCCCAATTTGATATCCGAAGGTGTCGGTGGGTTTTTTGAGTTCATCAAAGGGCGTGTGGTGATTCCCTCAAACGGTTCCATTCCCGCGTTCAAGCATGTGATCAATCACGAGCTTGTGCACGTGTTTACCCGCAGCAAAATGAATCGTGTACTCAAAGACCATCGCAAAACCTCCCACGCCGGGATGCCTCTTTGGTTCACAGAAGGCATCGCTGAGTACTGGTCGGCAGGGTGGGACTCACAAGCTGAAATGATCGTTCGAGATGCCGTTCTCAATGGCCACATTGTTCCCCTGAGCAGAATGGACAGCATTTATGGGTCGTTTTTGATGTACAAAGAGGGTCAGGCCATTTGCAAGTATATTGCCGAAACCTTCGGCGAAGAAAAGCTGCTGCAGTTGATAGAAAACGTGTGGAAAGAAAGCCATTTTTCCGATGTGATGAAATTGACCGTCGGACTTAACTATAAAGAGTTTGATGAAAAGTGGCTCTATTATCTTAAGAAGAAAAAATATCCCTTGCTGGAGGGCAGCGACACACCACGCATGGCCAGCAAGCCAATTACGAAAGAAGGCATAAATACCAAGCCCGCTTGCTTTAAAAAGGACGCTGAAAGTTATACGGTTTTTGTTTCCAATCGAACGGGTTATTCTAATATTTACATCAAGCCGTTGTCTTCCGGAGACAGCGAAATCGAAGTTTTGGTAAAAGGTGAAAGAACCTCGGATTTTGAGTCGTTTCATTTGCTAAGAAGCAAAATTGATGCGAACGATGCAGGGTTACTGACTTTTGTTGCAAAGAGCGGGGCCAACGATGTCATTTACATCTATGATATCGAAAAAAAGCAAGTGAAGAAAAAGCTGGAGTTTGACAAGCTGGTTTCTTTATCATCGCCCAATTGGTCACCGGATGGCAGCAAGATTGTTTTCTCCGGGATCAGTTTTGCAGGTTTAAGCGATCTTTATATTGTTGATATGCAATCCGAGGAATTACAAAGGCTCACGAATGACTTTTATACGGATAAAGATCCTGCCTGGTCTCCTAATGATAATGCCATTGCTTTCAGTTCGGACCGTTCTTATTACGGAAAGCAGGGCAAATTAAATCTGTTCATTTATGATTTGCAAAATGGTGCGATTCGATATCTAACTGCAGGTAACCATAATGATTATTCACCCGTTTGGTCTCCTGACGGCGAATATTTGGCTTTTACCTCGGATCGAGATGGTTCATTTAACATCTGGATGATCAAAAACAACGGCAATAAACAGCCTAATTTTACTGAGGCGTTAAGCGCTTCCATTCTTCATACTGGAATAAACGGATTCGACTATGCGATTGCTGCTAATGGCCAAAATGGGTCGAATGAATCAGCAAATGGGATCAACGGAAGCAACGGGCTTCATCCGGAACGCGCGGTTTTGCCTGATTATCCTTCGGCTATTGAAACCACCGATCAGCTTAAGAAGGTGACCAGTTTCACGACCGGTGCATTTGATCCTGAGTGGTTAGAAGAGGATCGGATTCTGTTCACTGCCTTCGATAAGTTCTCCTTTCAAATTCATGAAATCACCGACCTTGAAAAAAAATTCGATGTGGCGCCTGACGTCGTGAACGATTCTTTGTTCCTGAGCAAAGAGCATTGGACAGCCAGCAAACTTGCTGGTGATGTGGAATCCACAACCATCAAATACAAGAGGAAGTTTAATCTGGATATCGCACAGAGCGCCATCGCTCAAGATCCCCTGTTCGGAACCACTGGCGGCGCCCAATTAGCCATGAGCGACATGCTCGGAAATGAGCAGTACTATTTTCTGCTTTTCAACAATTCACAGACGCGAGGCAATTTCCTTGAGAGTTGGAATGTCGCGGTGACTCGCGTGGAAAAATCGAACCGTGCAAACTATGCAATTGGTGGTTACCGTCTCACGGGGCGGTTTTATGACAGAATCGACAGCTATTTTGAACGAACACAACTCGGTGGGTTTGTCGCTGCAAGCTATCCTTTTTCGGTTTTCAGCCGAATTGAGGGAAGCATCAACATTCGGAAAGAAACACGCGAATATGATTCGCGCAGTACGAGGGTAGATGGCGTCGTGGTTTCCAACTCGGTCTCGTATGTGAAAGATAATTCCATATGGGGTTGGACCGGTCCCATTGATGGAGAAAGATTCAATTTTTCGCTCGGACATACCATCGATGTACAAAGCAANNAGTCGGCGATCTACGTTTGCATTTCGAGCCATGGGTCGGTTTAATCTCGGAAAGGAACCGTTCCGGTATTTTATGGGAGGCAGTTGGGATCTGCGCCTGTACCCACGCTGGCGAATCTGGGGTCGAAAGCTGTTCTTGATCAATAACGAATTGCGTTTCCCGTTTCTGGACCGCTTCTTATTGGGGTTTCCTTTCGGTGGCTTGAGCTTCCGAGGGGTCAATGGAGCTGTCTTCGTCGATGTGGGCCAGGCATGGGATCGAGATCATCAATTCAACGAACTGTTGGGGAGTGCAGGCTTCGGTCTGAGAGTGAGACTCGGCGGATTTTTAGTACTGCGATTTGAGGTAGGCAGAAGGTTTCAACTTCAGGATTTAAGCAGCCCGACCTTGAATTTTGAAGATGGATTTAAAAAAGCCTTCTGGTTTGGATTCGACTTTTAGCTTTGAATGTCCTCCAAACTTAAAATCGAGTCCAAACATCTTTTCCTGTTCGCAGCCTGTTTAGTCTGGGCTTGCGGTTCCTTTAAAGTAAAACAGCATGTCTCCCCAGAAGGTTCAGCAATAGAGAATTGGACACAATTTGGCGGTGACCCCACACGAAGTAATTTCCATTCGGAGACCGTAGACCCCCCTCTTAAGAATATCTGGAGCTACAAAGCAAGTTCGGCAGTCGGTCGGAGTTTGGTGGCCATCGACAACGTGCTCTATCTTACCACATTAGATGGCAAATTTGAGGCTGTGGACATCAGAACTGGCGAGAAAATCGGTAAGGAGAAAACCCACACAACACATGAGTCGGCACTGGCTTTTCGGGATGGCCACTTAATTCTTGCATCGAGATATGGGGGCAAGACGTTGGCAAATTTTGATTTGAAAACCGGAAAGTATCTGTGGCGAATCGATGCAGGCGATATTGCCAGCGAACCTTTGATCGTTGATGACGCCATTTACATTTCGGCGCTCTACAACCATGTTGACAAATACGATGTGACCACCGGTGAAAAATTTTGGAATTTTAAGACCGATGGTCAGTTGCGATCGTCTCCTGCTTTAAGCGATAACACAGTTGTGGTAGGGTGTGACAATGGATCACTGTATGCTGTGAACGCAAAAACGGGCGAGTTAAGATGGCAATTTGAGACCGGTGCAAGTATCTCCGCAACGCCGATCATTTGGGAAGACACGGTTTTCGCAGGCTCTCTGGACAGTACGTTTTATGCCCTAAGCCTAACTTACGGAGATGCATTTTGGACATTCCACGCTGAACGACCGATTTTCGAGAGCGCAGCCACCAACGGCGATCGCGTTATTTTTGGCACCAGCGATGGGAAACTGTATTGCCTCGATACTCGTTCCGGACGCGAGGTCTGGCGCTATCAAGCTAAAAGCGCTGTCAGTACAGCGCCTTTGATTTCCGGTAAAGTCGTGTATTTCGGTTCTTTGGACACGTACTACTACTGTTTGAACCTGGAAACCGGAAGGGAGCTTTGGCGCTTTGAAACCAAAGGGCGGATCCGTACCTCACCGATCATTTGGGGCAACTACATGTTTGGAGCATCCGAGGATAAATTTGTTTACGCGTTCCTTCCATCCGACAGTACGATTGCGAGTCGAGACCGATAGCCCCTCCCGTGACCTTTCTGGTTTGTCGTTTTTGGTTGTAAAACAGTTAAATATTTTATACCTTGCATGAATTAAAGGGCTGAAGTATGAAACCAATCATGATTCGCAGTATCGCGCTTTTTCTTATAGTTTGTTTTATCTTGGCAAGTCTCCCAAAATTGGCCTTGGCTCGTTCCCATCCGGTTCGAGATGAGGGTTATTTGAGTTTGCAAACGAAACATAAGGGGTTGGAGGTTCAAGTTGATGGCCAGTTTGTCGGGTACACCTCAGACGAAGTTATTACTCTGACAGAGGGAACCCACAAGGTTACGGTTCGGCATCCGGATCGTTCGAATTGGTTAGACGAGGATTGGTTTGCCAACGTTCGTATTCAACCTGGCGATACGCTACGCGTGCCCGTTGTTTTTAAAAAAAGTTATTCCATTAACTCCAGGCCCTATGGAGCATCCGTCTATTTAGAAGACGAATATATCGGGGAGACACCAATCTATTTCCAACTTCTTGAGAACGAAGTCGGGAAAGTTCGGATCTCAAAATCCGGATTTAAGAAAAAGGTGTTGACCGTCGGGGATTCCGAGCAACAGTTCTTCGACGTTACTTTGAAAAGAAAGCCTACAGCAGTGGACACAACCGTAACGAAGAAAGGTGACGACCTGCAGGACTCAAATTTCAAGGTGTACCTGTATTCGGCCATAGGATTGGCAGCCGTTTCCGGCGGACTGGCGCTTTATTTTCGAAACGAGGCCAACAATAAATTCGATCAGTACCAAAACACCGGTGATCCGGAGTTATTTGAGACTTTCTTTGATGATGCAGAACGATACGATCGCTATGCTGCGATTTCGTTTGGCGTGTTTCAAGCCAGTTTCATCGCTTCGTTTTACCTTTTGTTAAAAGAAGCCAATCGCTAAATAAAATCGAAAAGTGTTGTTTTACATGAAAATTAAAACGTATTTGCCTCTTCTTGGGCTCATTGTAGTTGTCTCGCCGGGGCTTTCTCAAAACTCAAGTCCATATTGGGCCAAAGGTGCGGTTTGGTATGAAATTGTTCCTGAGCGTTTTAGAAACGCTTATCCCGGAAACGATCCTATTAAGGAACGTGTGGTTGGTGCGGACGTGAAGGACTGGCAGGTCCACCCCTGGGCGTCGGATTGGTATAAACTTCAAATTTGGGAATCCGACCGGAATCTCGAGTTTTATGATCTCGTTTCCGATCGTCGGTATGGGGGGGATTTGATTGGTGTTCTTGAAAAACTGGAGTATTTGGAAGATTTAGGTGTGGATGTCATCTGTCTGAACTCGATTTTTGAATCGCCATCGATTTTGAAGCAAGATGTCGCCACCTTCCATCATGTCGACAACAATTTTGGTGCGGATCGAAAGGGAGACTGGTCCATCCTGAATGCCCAAAGCGAAGACAGCTCCGCTTGGGAAATAACGAGCTCAGACGAAATTTTCTTTGAGCTGATCGAGGAAGTCCACAAATCTGACATGAAGGTTGTGATCGAGGCGGCTTTTGCTTTCTGCGGGCGCGAATTTTGGGCCTTCAAAGACGTTGAGAAAAATCAACAGCGCTCCAAGTATAAGGACTGGTTTGAAGTGATTGTATGGGATGACCCGGCCACGCTTGATACAACCGAATTCGACTATGAGTGCTGGCAAGACCAACGCAATCTACCCGTCTTCAAAAAGGATGAAAACGGACTGGTCCAGCCGGTTAAAACATACATATTTGACAGCACCCGACGTTGGATGGATCCGAATCTTGATGGGCTGCCGGACGACGGCATCGACGGCTGGCTGATTGCAAAACCGGAGGGACTCGACGCGAGCTTTTGGAGAGAGTGGATTGAGTTGGTTAAAGGCATCGATCCGCAAACGCTTGTCGTCGCCGAGACCTTTGTCAAAGACAGCAGTCTGGTGAGAGAAGGTTTATTTGACACAATCACCAATTATGACTTTGCAAACCTTGCACTTAAGTTCTTTGCTCGTGAGTCCGGAATACCGGCTTCCGAATTCGATGCAAAGCTAAAACAACTTCGAGAAATGTATTCGGATTCAATCGACTTAGCGCTCTTAAATCTTGTCGATAGTCATGAAACGAGCAGAATTGCAAGCAAAATTGTGAACGCAGAGATACAGCACAACAGCAATGGCACAAATCACGATTTTGCGTACGATCCCAAAGAGCCCGACAAAGCACAAAGACAAATTCAGAAATTGATGGCTGTTTTTCAACTGACTTACCTCGGCGCGCCCGTGATCTATTATGGAGACGAAAGTGGCATGTGGGGAGGAGCCGCACCTGACAATCTCAAACCCATGCTCTGGCGGGAATTTGTCTTTGAATATGAAACGTACCTTACCATCCGTGACGATTTGGAGGCGGTATCGGAAAATACCTTTGATGGTCAACTCTTTAGCCTTTACAAAAAGTTGACTGGAATCAGACAGGAAAATCCCGCCATCCGGCTTGGCAGCTTCAAATCGCTTTTGGTCGATGATGAGCGAAACCTTTATGTTTATCTGCGAAAATTTGACACAAACGAGGTGGTAGTCGTCCTGAATAACAGCGCGGAAAAGCAAGCGTTCGAACTCGAAGTTCCATGGGAAAGCGGAACCAAAGCAAAAGATGCATTGAATGATAGAAAATATGAAATCAAAAACAAACGTCTCAAATTAGAGTTACCCCGGAAATGGGCAGCCATCCTTGTTAAAAGCAAATGATCCAACTCGAAAATCTCACAAAAGCTTTCGATGATCAGAGTGCAGTTGACCGTTTAACGCTGCAAATCAACCGTGGCGAAATCTTAGGGTTCCTCGGTCCAAACGGCGCTGGCAAAACGACCACCGTGAAAATGTTGAGCGGCATGCTCTCTCCGACGTCTGGCACAGCAAAGGTAGCGGATTTTGACATTGTCGAGGAGACCCTTGAAGTCAAGAAGAGAATCGGCTACGTACCCGAATCCGGTGCGCTCTTTGAGTCGTTGACCGCTTGGGAGTATCTGGAACTCGTGAGCGAACTGCACCATCTGAGCCGACGCATGGCTCAGCAGCGAATCGAAGAGTTTCTAACTCTGTTTGGGATTTTTGAAGAAAAAGATCGTCTCCTGAGAAGTTTTTCCAAAGGCATGAAACAGAAGGTTCTGCTTTCCGCTGCATTCCTTCACAATCCCGATGTGCTGTTTTTGGATGAGCCTCTAAACGGACTTGACGCAAACGCCGCTCTGGCTGTGAAAGAGCTCCTCAAAAAATTCGCAGGCAACGGCAAAACCATCATGTTTTGTTCGCACATCCTGGAAGTGGTCGAACGAATTTGCACCAGGATCGCCATCATCAATAAGGGACAACTCATCGCGGACGGCGATGCACGTGAAATCACAAAAGGAACGCGTCAGTCAACTTTGGAGGAAGCTTTCAACAAGCTCACCGGTGCTCAGGACATCCACGCCTACACCGATGACTTCTTACAAGCTTTGCAACGTGCCTGATGATCAAAAGCGTCTTTCATTCATTGGGTGTCGATTACCTTCAATGGTCGAGCCTGTTTAAAGTTACCATAAAGAAGGATTTCCGCGAATCATCCATGTCGGCGACTTTCCGCCATGGGCGCTCCGGTGGCAGAATGTTTTTCACTCTGGTTTTTTACTACGCCCTCACCGGTCTCGTCTTCGTTCCAATTGTGTTGAGCAGTGGCAATGTTTTTTTAACCGGTACCTTGCTGATCACCTTTACCATGTTTATGATCGGGAGTCTGATTTTGGTTGAATATCACTCCGTGGTGATTTCTCCGGATGACTACAACGTGCTTGGATATCTCCCTGTGACTTCACGCACATTTTTCCTGGTCAAGATCGCTAACATCATATTCTATGTTCTGATTTTTACAAGCGTATTGGCCCTTCCCGCGATCCTTGCCATCACTTTCGCACAAGGATTCAAACTGATGCTGGGCCTGACCACATTTGTGAGCGCTTTTCTGGCAAACTTCTCAGTATCTTTAGCTATCATTTTTCTTTACACATTCATCTTGAAAAAGGTGAGTCTGTACAAACTTCAAAATGTCATGGCCTTCTTTCAGGTTGGCCTGGCATTTGTTGTTTACAGCGGATTTCTTATCGTTCCACGGCTTTTGGAAAACGGTGGTTCTCAATTGGCGCGATTGGCTGAGTCAAGTTGGTTTGAGCTGTTTCCGGCTGCCTGGTTTGGAAGTTATTTGAAGATTGTGCTTGGTGAGGCCGCGCTTTTGGACTGGCTTCTCGCTTTGCTGTCGGTAGCAGCTACGGGGTTCTTGGCCTATTTTGCATTTGCGAAGCTTTCAATTGGTTACTCGGAAAAGTTGGCGGCCCTCTCGAGCGCCTCGGTGAGAAGAAAACATGCGGCCTCAAGGGTTATGAATCCGTTTCTCATGTTTGCCAATGCCCATGAAGAACGGGTCGTCTCAAAATTAATCCGAAATCAATTCTTATATGATAACAAATTTAAGATGGCCGTTCTCGGGATTCTTCCTTTGACCATCTTTTACCTGTTCATCGGACTGGAAGAAGGCCCGCTTCCCGACCCGTTTGTCAATCCCAATTTTGAGATGAGCCGAACCGGGTTGCTTTATTTGTTGGTGTTCCTGTTTCCGATGATGCTGCGCACGTACGTCACTCAAAGCGACGCTTACCCAGCATCCTGGATATTTTACACAACTCCGGCGGATGTTCGCCGGGTCATTTTAGCTGAAAAGAATTTCTTGATGATTTATTTTGTTCTGCCATTTTTGATAATTCTGGGATGCATCTTCTTCTATTATTTTGAAAATCTGTTGCACGTGTTGCTCCACATCCTGGCATTAGGTCTGCTCGCGCATCTCTTCCTGCAGTTTGCCTTTCTTTACTCCCCCGATCTGCCGTTTTCGCGCCCAAACATCAAGGGAAGCCGTTCTCGAAATTTGGCTTTGTTATTGATTTTGGTGCCGTTTATTATTTACTTAATCTTGCCTTTGATTTTTAGTTATGTTTACACTGCGGCTGCCAGCTATTTAACATTTATTATCACGATTCTAACTGTGTCTTTGATTGTAGAAAGCCTGATTCAGGTGAGAGTGTCTGCGTATCTTAAAAAGTTGGAATTCACAGGTTGAGCGTTGCTGTTCGATGAGTCGGTTCGCTTTTTGACTGGGTAGCCTGGTTAATATGACGAATCCCGCCATTAAGGTCCAAAATTTATCAAAGCATTATGGCAAGATCAAAGCGCTGGATGACGTCACGTTTGAGATCGAGCGGAATCGAATCACAAGTTTGCTCGGACCCAATGGAGCCGGCAAAACCACGCTCATCAAGATTTTAACCACCATTGCGGAGCCGACCGCTGGCGAGGCCTGGGTGGATGGCAAGCATGTCGGGAACGAGGGGCTTCAAGTCCGCTCAATTATCGGTGTTGTGCCACAAATTAACAATCTGGATAGTCATCTCACGGCTCGTGAAAATCTCATCATGCATGCAAAAATGCATTTCATGCGGAAGAAGGATTATTTGGAAAAAATTGATGAATTGCTACGTTTTATGGGCATCTATCAGCGCCGAAATGACTACCCGGATTCGTATTCCGGAGGCATGCGGCGACGCCTGATTTTTGCCCGCGCTTTGATTCATGACCCTCAGATATTGTTCCTGGATGAACCGACCACAGGTCTGGATCCGCAATCGCGGCGAGCCGTGTGGGATTATATCGAAACCATCAAGAATAGCATGACGATTTTTCTGACCACACACTACATGGAAGAAGCAGATTTCCTTTCGGACCGCGTGATCATCGTGGATCATGGAAAGATCATCGCGGACGGAACCAGTGAGAAATTGAAGCAACAGGTGCGACAAGCTCACGTTCCAACCCTGGAAGATGTGTTTCTGAATTTAACCGGAAGGAGGATCAGAGAATGATTCTGCGACCCACTTTGCCGTTTCGAGGCGCGAGCACAATTGTGTATCGAGATATGAAGGTGTTTTGGCGAAGCAAATATTCGGAGCTTTTCACCACCGCTGCCAGTCCGTTAACCTTTTTCCTCATTTTTGCGTTTGGTTTGAAGGGCTATATTCGAAATGTTGAGGGCGTGTCGTATGTGCTTTTTGTCGCCCCGGGATTGATATCGATGGCTGCGCTCGAAGCATCGTGGGGAGCGAGTGCCTGGAGCTTGTGGTATCACCGGAAGCATTTGCGATCCATTGATGAATATCGTGTGAATCCGATCACCGTTCACGATATCATTACCGGCAAAATCTTCGGCGGATTCATCAAAGGAGCTTTCAAAGGATTGGTGGTGGCTTTAATGATCCTGCCCCTGACGGGAATGAATTTTCACACGTCCGGTCTGTTTGTGTATCTAACTTACGTGATTTTTGGCTCCATGATTTTCTCTTGCATTGGTATTATTTGCGGGACCCTCATGGATAAACCTGAGCAACTGGGTCGGACCTACAGCGTCTTAATCATGCCACTCATTTTTCTCGGCGGCATGTTCTTTCCCATCCAAATCTATCCCGATCCCATTCAAGCGCTGGTCAAGCTTCTGCCGGTCACCCCTGTTTTTGATGGCGCCCGCGCTGCGCTGGTGATGGGAAATATCGAGTGGCATTATCTTGCCGTTTTGGTGTTTTATGCGCTCGTGTCTTTTGGTTTGGCGGTGTATATTTTTAATCGAAGAATTGAGGAGTGATACTTGGCGAAGGAAAGGTACTTTCTTCGACGTGGCCACAATTCTAAAAGCTACTTCCTGAAAGACAAATGACTTATAACCAATGCCAGAATCCATATCAAAAAAGTTCGCCATAATCAGCCTTTTGACCGTTCTTTTTCTTTTCGATGAAGTGCTCATTTATCTTCTTTTGGAGCAGCTCTACGACTGGGAATTGCATCCGTTGATTCTGGCAGGCGGCGCGATAGTCGTCGTCGGACTCAATGCTTCTTTGGCTGTGATTGTTTATAAACTTTTGCGGCGAAAGCCATCCACCGGAGACGAAGGCATGATTGGCCAGATTGGGGTAGCCGTATCCAGAATTCGCGGTGAGGGTAGAATTAAAGTACGAGGCGAGATTTGGAAAGCGGAAAGTTCAGACGTCATTAAAGCGGGAGAAAAAGTGGTCATCGATGGCATGTCCGGATTGACTTTGCGGGTGAGCAGATTGAAAAATGACAGCGAATGACTGCTCCATTTCATCAATTCGGTGACATGTTATTCGCTGTTGGGTCTTAATTGATGTTGGACAGGATTAACAAGATGAACATGATGGAAGTCAGCCTGTTTATCTACAGAAGTTCTACTTCCTCACAAACCGTGACCCGGAAGATGATCCTGATGAAGTAAAATCTCACGTGACATTTTTTTCTAACAAAAGCCAGAATTCGTCATGGATTCTGACTTTTCTGTTTATAGGCATATTAACAGCAACCGAGAGTCGGGAGCACGTTCCGGAGATAGTCAGCCTTCGGAACGGTGCCATGAAAATAGTGCATAAATCAAGCAGGGAACGCTGACGACCATTCCCTGCCGTTTTCACAATCGAAAAAAAATCAAAAAATTACAAAAAACTTATGGGGGTATTGTGGCATAAATTCGTTTTACTATATTATATATATAGAGATAAATTTGGATTTTAAGAAAATTCGCAAAAAATTAAACTTTTCTCTT
>JABAHQ010002324.1_pt5 | contig 20033 bp, 19 predicted proteins | sample 7062091 | NCBI WGS metagenome assembly JABAHQ01 (sample SAMN14534359, study PRJNA622989) | marine sediment metagenome | biome: marine biome [ENVO:00000428]; feature: marine pelagic biome [ENVO:01000023]; material: deep marine sediment [ENVO:00002113] | place: India: Gulf of Kutch | collected...
TTTTGCAGGCGACGAGGCCGCGGTTCGGGCCGCTCAGGCGCGCCGGATCAGGGTGCCGACGCCCCGGTCGGTGAAGATCTCGAGCAGCATCGAATGCGGCACCCGGCCGTCCAGGATGACCGCCGCCTCGACGCCGTTCTCCACCGCTTTCACGCAGGTCTCCACCTTCGGGACCATGCCGCCGGCGATCGTGCCGTTGGCGCGCAGCCTCTCGACGTCCGCCACCGTGAGCTCGGCCATGAGCTCGCCCTCCTCGTCGAGCACGCCGACCACGTCGGTGAGCAGCAGCAGGCGCGAGGCGCCGAGCGCCGCGGCGACCGCGCCGGCCACGGTGTCGGCGTTGATGTTGTAGGTTTCGCCTGCCGGGCCCACCCCGATGGGCGCGATGACCGGGATCATGCCCGACTGCTCGAGCGAGGTCAGGATCCCCGGATTGATGTGCTGCGGCTCGCCGACGAACCCGAGATCGAGGATCTTCTCGATGTTCGATTGCTCGTCGCGCACGGTGCGGCGCAGCTTGCTCGCCTGGATCAGGCCGCCGTCCTTGCCGGAGACGCCGATCGCCGCGCCGCCGGCGGCGCTGATGGCGTTGACGATCTGCTTGTTGATGGTGCCGGAGAGGACCATCTCGACGATCTCGACGGTCTCCGCGTCGGTGACGCGCAGGCCGTCGACGAACTCGCTCTTGATCTTGAGGCGCTCCAGCATCTGGCCGATCTGCGGGCCGCCGCCGTGCACCACCACCGGGTTGATGCCGACCTGCTTGAGCAGCACGACGTCGCGGGCGAACAGACGCGCCAGCTCCGTGTCGCCCATGGCGTGGCCGCCGTACTTGATGACGAAGGTGCGCCCGGCGTAGCGGCGCATGAAGGGCAGCGCCTCGGTGATGGTCCGCGCCGTGCGCAGCCAGTGCTTGGTGTCGGAGATGCTCCTGCGGGCCATGGCGCGCAGTCTAGCCGTCGCGCGCCGGGGCCGCCAGGGCGGCGAGCGCGGCGCGCAGCTCGGCGACGCCCAGTCCGGTCCTGGCGCTGGTCGCCGCACACTCGGGGTGCGCCGCCGGGTGACGCGCGAGGTCCCGCTCGGTGACGCGGCGCACGACGGCAAGCGCCCGCGGCTTCAACTTGTCGGCTTTGGTCAGCACCGCCTGGTACGACACCGCGGCCTGGTCGAGCTCGGCCATGATCTCGCGGTCGTTGTCCTTGAGCCCGTGGCGCGCGTCGACCAGCAGGCAGGCCCGGCGCAGCTCCGGCCGGCCGCGCAGGTAGCGGCGGGTCAGCGCGGTCCAGCGCCTGATGTCGGCCTTGGAAGCCCGGGCGTAGCCGTAGCCCGGCAGGTCGACCAGGATCAGGCGGCCGCCCAGGTCGAAGAAGTTCAGCTGCCGCGTGCGGCCCGGGGTGTGCGAGGTGCGGGCCAGCGTCTTGCGCCCGGTGAGCGCGTTCAGCAGGCTCGACTTGCCGACGTTCGAGCGGCCGGCGAAGGCGACCTCGGGCAGCCCGAGCTCCGGCAGCCGGGCGTCCTCGGCCACCGAGCCCAGGAAGCGGCAGTCCTGCGCGAAAAGCAGCCGGCCGGCCTCGACCGCCTCGGGCGTCGGGGCTTCGCAGCCGGTGCGTCCGGGCCGGGGCGCGGCGTCTGAGGCATCGTCCGTCATGGTCACCGTGAGGGCGCGGCCGGCGCCCCTCAGGTCTTCGCCGCCTTGCGGCCGATGGGCACGCCGGCCCGCTTCATGATCACGTACTGCTGCAGGATCGACAGCACGTTGTTCCAGGTCCAGTAGATCACCAGGCCCACCGGGAACCGGGCGAGCAGGAAGGTGAAGATGATCGGCATGAAGAGAAAGATCTTCGCCTGGATCGGGTCCGGCGGCTGCGGGTTGAGGCGCTGCTGGAGGAACATGCTCAAGCCCATGACGATGGGCCAGATCCCCAGGTTGAGGATCTCGAAGGGACCGAGCGGCGGCACCGTCCAGGGCAGCAGCCCGAAGACGTTCACGATCGAGGTCGGGTCGGGCGCCGAGAGGTCCTGGATCCAGCCGAAGAACGGCGCGTGGCGCATCTCGATGGTGACGAACAGCACCTTGTAGAGCGCGAAGAACACCGGGATCTGGATGACGATCGGCAGGCAGCCCGAGGCGGGGTTGGCGCCCTCCCGCTTGTAGAGCGCCATCATCTCCTGGTTGAGCCGCTGCTTGTCGTCCTCGAAGCGCTCGCGCAGCTCCACCATCTGCGGCTGCAGCTTCCGCATCTTGGCCATGGCCGTGTACGACTTGTTGGCCAGCGGGAAGAACACAAGCTTGATGGCCACCGTCAGGATCAGGATCGCCACGCCGAAGTTGCCGACCACCTGGGCGACGTAATGCAGGGCGTAGAACAGCGGCTTGGTCAGGAACCAGAGGTAACCGAAGTCGACCGCGCGGTCGAACAGGGAGATCCCGAACCGATCGCGATAGTCGGCGAGCAGGCTGACCACCTTGGCCCCGGCGAACAGCCGGCTCTGGCTCCCGACCGTGGCGCCGGGGCCGACGCTCAGGCCTTCGTAGAGGTAGTCGGCCTGATACTTGTCCGTGCCGCTGGCGGCGCTGTGCACGAAGCGCGTGTCGATCGGTTTGTCCTGGCCCGGTAAGAGCGCGACGAGCCAGTACTTGTCGGTGATGCCGAGCCAGCCGCCCGTGGTTTTCTTCTGGACGACCCCGTCTTCCTGCAGGTCGCTGTAGTCGATCTCCTCCAGCGTCTCGTCGAACACGCCGAGCAGGCCCTCGTGCAGGATGTAGAACCCGAGCACGTCCGGCGTGCCCGTCCGCGAAATAAGCGAGTAGGGCAACAGTGTGACCGCCTGCTGGCTCTCGTTGACAACGCGCTGCGTCACGGTGAACAGGTAGTTCCGGTCGATCTCGTAGACCCGCTCGAAGCGCAGGCCCTGGCCGTTGTCCCAGCTCAGCGTCACGGGCTGCCCGGGGGCCAGCACCTCGGCGTCGGCCTGCCACACGGTTTGCTCGTTCGGCAGCGGCAGGTCGCGGCCCGTCGTGGTCCACCCGAAGTCCGCCCAGTACGGGTGCTCCGCCCCTTCCGGCGAGAGCAGCACGATGCGCGCGCTCTCCGGCTCGATGGTCTCCCGGTACCTCTTCAGGATCAGGTCGTCGAGTCGGCCGCCGATGAGCGAGATCGAGCCCTGCAACGTGGGCGTCTCGATCCGGACGCGCGGGGTCTCGCTCAGGATCTCGGCCCGCGTCACCTCCTTCCTTGGCTCGGCCGGACCGGTGACCCCGGGCGGGCTCGGCGCGCCGAGCGGCTCGGCACCCGGCCGGCCGGTGTCCGGGGCCTGGGGCTGCGGCGCCGGCTCCGCGACTTGCTCTGCGACCTTCGGCTCGGGCGGGACCGGCGGTTTTTGGATGAAGAACTGGAACGTCAGCAGGATGAGGACCGACAGGACGATCGCCAGGACGAGGTTGCGCTGTTCCATGGCTGGCTCGGGCTCCCGGGACCGCGCGCTCAGGACCGGCCGCGGCCCGGGCGCGGCGCGCGCGTGGCTGCCGACAACGCGGCCAAGAGGCCGGCCAGCGGCGGAGCCACGCGCTCGGGTACCGGGTCGTCGCCGCCGGCGCGCCAGGGATGGCAGCGCAGGACCCGCCTCAGCGCCAGCCAGCCACCGCCGAGCGCGCCGTGCCGGGCGATGGCTTCGCAGGCATAGTGCGAGCAGGTGGGATGATAGCGGCAGCTCATGGGCAGCACGGGCGTGAGCACGAGTTGATACGCCCTGACAGGACCGATCAGAACATGGCGGGCCAGCCTCATGCGCCCTTATCCCTCTCCGCCCGCCGGCGCCTCGCGGCGCCGCCGGGCCGTTTGTCCCGCGCAACCCGCGCGAGCGCCGTGCGCAGGTCTTCGACCAGCTCGGCATAGGGCCGCTCGAGGGTCTGCGCCCGTCCGATCAGCACGTAGTCGTAGCCGGGCCGGCCCAGCTCGGGCAACACCTGCGCGGCGACCGCGCGCAGCCGGCGCCGGGCCCGGTTGCGCTGGGTCGCGTTGCCGACCTTGCGACTGACCGTGAAACCGACCCGAACCTCGTCCATGTCCCCTGGCTTTTGGCCGGCAGCCCGCCCGGCTCGCGCCGGCGCGGCGGGCGGACGCCGGCGCGCCTGGAGTATCAGACCGGGAGCGACCCACCTGGGACCTGCAGCGGCCACCCTGACGAAGTCGGGTCGCGTCTTGAGGCGCCCGACCGTTGGCATCAGCGCGATTTATGCCGACAGGCGCTTGCGTCCCTTGGCGCGGCGGCGCGCGAGAATCCTGCGGCCGGCCACCGTCGCCTTGCGGGCCCGGAACCCGTGGCGGCGCTTGCGGACCAGCACACTGGGCTGAAAGGTGCGCTTCACGGCATGAACTCCGTCCGTGCGGATGGCTTGAATTTGCCGAGGCTGTATAAGGGCAGCCATCGGGTCTGTCAACGACGCGCGGCGGGCCCGCGGACCCGGGCCTTCCCCGGGCCTTCCCCGGGCCTTCACGGCGGTTTCACGCCTTGGTGACTGGCTGTCGCCCGGCTCCGATGCTAAATAACCGGCCACGTGGGGCGTCCTCGACCGCAGGGACGGGCAGGTGGGGGACGCCCTTGAATTTGCGGCCCGGACCCAGACCTGCCCCGGCGGGCGCGCTCCGGGCCCTCGATGGGGACGCGACGCCGAAGCTGCATGATGGGTGAGCCGACGAGGACCGCCGCCTCCATCAGCCGTCACATCGGGCGGGCGCTTCCGGCCGGCGTGCTGGTGACGGGGCTGGTCCTGTTCTTCGCGCTGGGCCTCAACCGCTACTTCGGCTTCGAGACGCTGCAGGCGCACCGCAGCTGGCTGATGGGCCGCGTGGCCGAGCTGGGCCCGCTTGCGCCCCTGCTCTTCATCCTGCTCTACGCCGCGGTGACCGCCTTCTCGGTCCCCCTCGGGGCGACGCTGACGATCATCGCCGGGTTCTTTTTCGGCACGATCCTGGCCGCCGGCTGCGCCGTGATCGGGGGGACGATGGGGGCGGTCGCCGTCTTCCTCGCGGCCCGCACGGCGTTCCGCGACCTGTTGCGTGCCAAGGCGGGGCTGGCGCTCCAGCGCATGGAGGCGGGGTTCAAGAAAAACGCGTTCAATTACCTCTTGGTGCTGCGGCTCATCCCGATCTTTCCCTTTTGGCTGGTCAATCTGGTGCCGGCGTTCCTCGGGGTGCCGCTGCGGGTCTACATCATCGCCACCTTCGTGGGCATCATCCCCGGAGCCCTGGTGTATGCCAGTCTGGGCAACGGGCTGGGAGCGGTCCTCGACGCGGGCGAGCAGCCGGATCTCTACATCGCCTTCGAGCCGGAGGTCCTGATACCGATCCTGGCGCTCGCCGTCTTGGCACTGCTGCCCGTCGTCTATAAGAAGCTCAAGAGGCGTCGGACCGCGCCCGGCTGAACCGGGCCGCGCGTCGGCGCGGGATCCAGGCGACGGATATCCTCCTCCATGGCCAGCCCCCTCAAGCCGGACATCTGCATTCTCGGGGCCGGGTCGGCCGGCCTGTCGATCGCTGCCGGCGCCTCGCAGATGGGCGCCGAGACGGTGCTGATCGAGCGCGGCAAGATGGGCGGCGACTGCCTCAATTACGGCTGCGTCCCGTCCAAGGCCCTGCTCGCCGCCGCCAAGGCGGCGAGCGCCCACGCGCGCGCCGCTCGCATGGGCGTGCGCGGCGCCCCGCCCGAGATCGATTTCCGGGCCGTGCACGACCACGTCCACGAGACGATCGCGGCGATCGCGCCACAGGACTCGGCCGAGCGCTTCGCCGGCATGGGCGTCACCGTGCTGCGCGCCGAGGCCCGCTTCGTGAGCCCGCGCGAGGTCGCGGCCGGCGAGGTGCGGATCCGCGCCCGGCGCTTCGTCGTGGCGACCGGCTCGATCCCCTTCGTGCCGCCCGTCCCCGGCATCGAGAGCGTTCCCTACCTGACCAACGAGACGGTCTTCGACCTGAGCGAGCTTCCCGCCCACCTGGTGGTCATCGGCGGCGGACCGATCGGCTGCGAGCTGGGCCAGGGGTTCCGCCGGCTGGGCGCGCGCGTCACCATCGTGGAGTTGGCCGGCATCCTGCCCAAGGACGATCCGGAGCTGGTCGACATCCTGCGCACCCGGCTGCGCGGCGACGGTCTCGAGGTGGTGGAGGGCGCCCGGGTGGTCGGCGTGGAAAGGTCGGGCGCCGGCATCGCGCTCACGCTCGAGCGCGACGGCGCCCGGCGGAGCGTGACCGGCAGCGCGCTGCTGGTCGCCGCCGGGCGCCGCGCCGGGGTCGAGGGCCTCGGCCTCGAGGCCGCCGGCATCGAGTTCGATGCGGCCGCCGTCAAGGTCGACGCCCGACTGCGCACGACCAACCGAAAGGTCTACGCCGCCGGCGATGTGGTGGGCGGCTCCCAGTTCACCCACATGGCCGGCCACCATGCCTCGGTGGTGATCCGCAACGCCCTGTTCCGCCTGCCGGCCAAGGTGGAGACCCGGGCCGTGCCCAGGGTCACCTTCACCGATCCGGAGCTTGCCCATGTCGGCCTGGGCGAGGAGGCGGCGCGCCGCGCCCATGGCGAGATCCGGGTGCTGCGCTGGCCCTTCGCCGAGATCGACCGGGCGCGGGCCGAGCGTTGCACCGACGGCCTGATCAAGGTGATCGCGACCCCGCGCGGCCGGGTCCTCGGAGCCTCCATCCTGGGCGCCCAGGCCGGCGAGCTGATCCAGCCCTGGGTTCTGGCCATCTCGCGCCGAATGGGGCTGTCGGCCATGGCGCGAATGATCGCCCCCTACCCGACGCTCGGCGAGGCGGGAAAGAGGGCCGCGGCCAGCTTCTATGCCGACAAGCTGTTCGCGGAGCGGACCCGGCGACTGGTCCGCCTGCTCCTGCGTCTCGGCTGAACCGCGCTCGCGCGGCCTGTCCGGCTCTCACGGAAAGTTGAACCGAATCTCGGGGAACGTGAATCGAGATTGCCCGGCGGTGGAGCCATTATCGAAGGGCAAGAGTTGCGTGCCCTCGGCCGGGGTCATGGGCGACCCCGCGGGCAGCGGAGCGAGATCAGGCCGGCGCGTCCGGCGTATTTGTTTGGAGGTGTATATGCTCAAGAAAACTGTTGTCGCGCTCAGCGTCGCGACCTTGGCGACCGGTGCCGTGGCCCTTCCGACGGCCGTGTCCAAGGCCGCGGGTCCGTCGATCCAGGTCGCGGCTGGGTGCAATCCCTGCGCGGCCAAGACCTGCGGGGCCTGCAATCCGTGCGCGGCGAAGGTCTGCAATCCGTGCAATCCGTGCGCGGCGAAGAGCCCGTGCAACCCGTGCAACCCCTGCGCGGCCGTGGAGAAGAACCCCTGCAATCCCTGCAACCCCTGCAAGACGAATTAGCCTGCGCCGGGCTGATTTTCGTTTGCTGAGGTGCTGGCGCGTCCGCTGCCGTCCGAACCCTCCCTCTCCCTTGGTCGGTAGCGGCGCGCCACTTTTCTGTCCCACCTGATCGCCGGGTCCTGATCGAGGCGCGTCGCCTTGGGGCGCCGCGCCGGCGAACGCCGCGGGTGCGGCATTTTGCCCGCGCCCGTGTTAATCTTCGCCCATGACGGGCAAGAAGCTCAGTCTGCCGCCGCTGGCCAAGGGCCTCTCGGCGCGCCTGCTGTTGCTGACCATCGCCTTCGTGATGTTGGCCGAGGTGCTCATTTACGCGCCCTCGATCGGGCGCTACCGGCTCGTCTATCTGGAGGAGCGGCTGGCCGCCGCGCACCTGGCGGTCCTGGCCCTCGAGGCGACGCCGGACTACGTGATCGGCGAGGACCTGGAGCGTGAGCTGCTTGAGCATGTCGGCGCCTATTCGGTCGGCTTGACTAAGCCGGGCCCGGTCAAGCTGATGCTGACGGTGAATCCGCCGGAGCGGGTCGATGCCAGCTACGACCTGCGCGAGGGCAGCTTCTTCGGGCTGATCGGCAGCGCCTTCGTCACCCTCATGCAGGAGCGCGGGCGCGTGCTCAGGGTGGTGGGCGTCTCGCCCAAGGACCAGGAGGCGCTGGTCGAGGTGGTGCTCGACGAGGCGCCCCTGCGCCGCGAGATGATGGCCTTTTCGGAGCGCATCCTGGCGCTGTCGCTCGTCATCTCGCTGTTCACCGCGGCGCTGGTCTACCTCAGCCTGCACCTGCTCATGGTCCGGCCGATGCAGCGCATCACCGAGAGCATGGCCCGCTTTCGCGACGATCCCGAGGACGCGTTGCGGATCATCACGCCGTCGACGCGCAGCGACGAGGTGGGCGTGGTCCAGCGCGAGCTGGCCAACATGCAGCATGGCCTGCGCGGCGCCTTGCAGCAGCGGGCGCGCCTGGCCGCGCTCGGCGCCGGGGTGACCAAGATCAACCACGACCTGCGCAACATCCTGGCCACGGCGCGCCTCGTCTCGGACCGCCTGGTGAAGAGCGAGGACCCCGAGGTGCGGCGCGCCGCCCCGACCCTGCTCGACGCCATCGACCGCGCCGTCAGCCTCTGCGCCCAGACGCTCAACTTCACCAGCGAGGGCGCACCGGTGGTCGAGCCCAGCCGCTTCGACCTGCGCGAGCTGATCTCCGAGGTGGGCACCTCGCTGCCCGCTCAGGTCAACGGCCAGGCCGTTTGCCGCAACCTGCTGGAAAGCCGCCTCGAGGTCGCCGCGGACCGCGAGCAGCTGCATCGGGTGCTCAGCAACCTGGCGCAGAACGCGGTGCAGGCCGGCGCCACGCAGGTCGAGGTCGCGGCCCGGCGCGAGGACGACCGCTTCGTCATCGACGTCGTCGACAACGGCCCCGGGCTCTCGCCGCGGGCGCGCGAGAACCTGTTCAGGCCCTTTGCCGGCTCGTCGCGGCCGGGCGGGACCGGGCTCGGCCTGGCCATCGCCCGCGAGCTGATGCGCGCCCACGGCGGCGAGATCCGGCTCGAGCGCTCGACCTCCGAGGGGACCTGCTTCCGCCTGGTCCTGCCGGCCGATCAAGGGCGGCCCTGAGCCGGCGCACCCGTCGCACCCGGCGAGGGCTTGCGCGGACGGTCCTCGAATTTGGCGCCCCGGCCCCTTCGGGCAACCGTGCGTGCGCGTCCTGTGTTAGGGTGGCGCCATCTCGCGTCTTCGTCCGTGTGCTGCGGGGGAGGGGTGTGACATGGGCATCGACCGGGCGCCGTGGATCGCTGTCCTGGTGGCGTGCGCCGCACTTCTGGCCGGGCCGGGCGCGGCCGCCGAGGACAGCGACGCGCCCTACGCCGAGCGCCGGGCGCACATGCTCGAGGTCATCCAGGCGCACGCGCGCGGCGGCTATTCGCCGGCCCTGGCGCCGGCGATCTCGCCGGCCGTGATGGCCGCCATGGGCCGGGTGCCGCGCCACGAGTTCGTGCCCGAGGACGTGCGCGCGCAGGCCTACGCGGACCGGCCGCTGCCGATCGGCTACGGCCAGACCATCTCGCAGCCCTACATCGTCGCCCTGATGACCGACCTGCTCGAGCCGGCCGCCGGCGACAGGGTGCTCGAGATCGGCACCGGCTCCGGCTATCAGGCGGCCGTGCTCGCCGAGCTGGGCCTGGAGAGCTACACCATCGAGATCATCCCGGAGCTGGGCGCGGCGGCGGCGGCGCGCCTGCAAAGACTCGGCTACGAGGCGGTCTTGACGCGCACCGGCGACGGCTACTACGGCTGGCCCGAGCACGCGCCCTTCGACGGCATCGTGGTCACGGCGGCGGCCGACCACGTGCCGCCGCCGCTGGTCGAGCAGCTCAAGCCCGGCGGGCGCATGGTGATCCCGGTCGGCCCCGCCTTCATGGTGCAGCAACTGGTCCTGGTCACCAAGGCCGCCGACGGGGCCGTGCGCACCCGCCAGCTCCTGCCGGTGCGCTTCGTTCCGCTGACCCGCCAACGCTGAGCATGCCCTTCGTCGCCATCTCGATCGTCTCGGCCGGGGTCATCGGTTACGAGATGCTCCTGATGCGGCTGTACGCCATCGTGCAGTGGCATCACTTCGCCTACATGATCATCAGCATCGCGCTGCTCGGCTACGGCGCGAGCGGGACCTTCCTGGCGCTGGCCCGGCGCTGGCTGCTGGCCCACTTCCTGGTCGCCTGGCAGGTCAACGCGGCGCTCTTCGGCGTGAGCGGGGTGGCCGGCTTCGCGCTGGCCAAGCTGATCGTGGTCAATCCGCTCGAGCTCGCCTGGCAGCCGGGACAGGCGCTCCGGCTGTCGGCCACCTACGTGCTGCTCATGGCGCCGTTCTTCTGCGCCGCGAACTGCACCGGCCTCGCCTTCGTGCGATTCGGCGAGCGCATGGGCCGGGTCTACCGGTTCGACCTGATGGGCGCCGGCCTCGGCGCCGCCGGCGTCGTGGCGGCGCTGTTCGCCGTTGCGCCGTGGACCAGCCTGCGGGTCCTCCCGCTCCTGGGCTTCGCCGCCGCCGCCGTCGCCGGCCTCGGCGCCGAGGCGCCCGGGCGGCGCGTTCGGCCCGCGGCGCTCACGCTTGCCGGCGCGGCGCTGTCGGCCCTGTTGCCGGGCGCGTGGGTCGTGCCGCACCTGTCGGAGTACAAGGGCCTGAGCCGCGCGCTGCGCGTGCCCGGCGCCGAGGTGGTGTACGAGAGCTCCAGCCCCATGAGCCTGCTCACCGTGGTGCGCAGCCCGACGATCCCGTTCCGCCACGCCCCGGGCCTGAGCCTGGCGAGCCGGGCCGGGCCGCCGGAGCAGCTCGGCCTGTTCACCGACGGCGACGACATGACGGCCATCAACCGCTTCGACGGCGCGCGCGCGGACCTCGCCTTCCTCGACTTCACCACGCGGGCGCTGCCCTATCACCTGCTGGAGGACCCCGGGGTCCTGATCCTGGGGACCGGCGGCGGCGCGGAGGTGCTGCTGGCGCGCTACCACGGCGCCAAGCGGGTCGAGGTGGCCGAACCCGACCGCGGCATGGTTCGCCTGCTGCGCAACCGCTTCGCCGAGTTCGCCGGCGGGGTCTACGACCCGCGGCGCACCACGGTCCACCTGGCCGACGCGCGCGGCGTGCTGGCGCTCGCGGGGTCGGGCTACGGCCTCATCCAGATCGCCGGCCTCGGCGCACCCAGCGGCGGGTTCGGCGCCCTGCAGGAGACCTATGCCTACACCGTGGAGGCCGTCGAAGGTTACCTGGGGCGGCTCGATCCGGGCGGCATCCTGGCGCTGACCGGTCCGTTCGAGGTGCCGCCGCGCGCCACGCTGAAGCTCGTGGCGACCGCGCGCGCCGCCCTCGAGCGGCTCGATGTGGCGCAGCCGGGCCGGCGCCTTGCCGTGATCCGCGGCTGGAACACGGCCACGCTGCTGGTCAAGAAGGGCGCATTCACGGCCGCCCAGATCGATGCGCTGCGCGCTTTCGCCGCGAGGCGCTCGTTCGACCTCGGCTACTACCCCGGCATGGCGCGGGCCGAGGCCAACCGGTTCAACCTGCTCGAGGAGCCCTACGTCTACGACGGCGTGAGCGCCCTGCTCGGCCCCGAGCGGGCCGACTTCATGGCGCGGTACAAGTTCGACCTGCGCCCGGCGCGCGACGACCGGCCGTATTTCTTCGACTTCCTCAAGTGGGGCTCGCTGCCCGAGCTGTTGGCGCTCAGCCGCCGCGGCGCCATGCCGCTCATCGAGTGGGGCTATCTCATCCTGTGCGCCACCCTGGTCCAGGCCGTGGGGCTCAGCGCGGTCTTGATCCTGGCGCCGCTGGCGCTGCGCGGGAAGCGCGGCCTGGCGCGCTCGGGCCGCGCCCGGGTCGCGTTCTATTTCCTGGCCCTCGGGCTCGCCTTCCTGTTCGTCGAGATCGCGTTCATCCAGCGCTTCACGCTGTTCCTCGGCCACCCCCTCTATGCCGTGGCCGTGGTGCTCGCCGCCTTCCTGGTGTTCGCCGGCATGGGCGCCGGGGTCTCGCCGCGCCTGGCCGAGCGCTTGCCGGCGGGCCCGGGGCGGCTCTCGGCGCTCGAGGCCGCGGTCGCGGCGATCGCCGCCATCGCGCTCGCCTATCTGGCGGTCCTGGGCCCGCTGAGCGAGTTCCTGGTCACCCTGCCGCTGGCGCTCAAGGTGCCGCTGTCGCTTGCCCTGATCGCGCCGCTCGCGTTCTGCATGGGCATGCCCTTCCCGCTCGGCCTCTCGCGCGTCGGCCGCGAGGCGCCGCGGCTCGTGCCCTGGGCCTGGGGCCTCAACGGCTGCGCCTCGGTGGTGAGCGCGGTGCTGGCCACGCTGCTGGCCATCGAGGTCGGCTTCAGCGCGGTCATCGGCCTGGCGGTCGCGCTTTACCTCGGCGCTGCGCTGGTCTGGCGCGGGGCGCTGTGAGCGCGGCCCGGGGCAAGGGGGGGCGCGGCCCGGGTCACTCGCGCAGCGCGGCACCCGCGCGGCGCGGGATCGCGCGTGCCGTCTCGCTCGGCCTCACCCCCCGCGCCTCAATCGCCGCCCGCCTCCTCGTCCTTCAGGGTGATCGTGAAGCTCGCGTTGCCGTTGATGGAGAGCAGCGGCCGGGGAATGTTGTTGCGGTATTGCTGCTGGATCTGGGTGTTGACGTTGAGGTTGCTCAGGCGGCAGGTCTCGGCGAGCACCGCCTTCAACAGGGCGCATTCCTCCCGGCCCACGCGGTAGAGACGCTCGCGCGCCGCCTTCTGCGCCGCGGCCACCGCCGCCTCGCTCAGGTCCGTCAGCGGCACCCGGGTGTGGAAGCCGACGTTGACGTGGACCGGCTGGTCCTCGGCGAAGGGCATCACCATCGTCGCCTCGGCCGGCGCCGCCGCCGGCGCGAGCGTCAGCCCGGCGAGCAGCACCAAAGCCGCAAGGCCGCGGGGGAGGGCGTCGGGCAGGGCAAGAAACCGCAGGTCGCGCATGTCCAGCTCCTTTTGGCTGCCAAGGGCCCCAGAGGGGCCGGAATAGTCAGCCCAGGAGTAGGCGCGGAAAGGGTGGCGACAAAACGGCGCCGCCGCGGCGATTGCGGGGCGCGGGAGGCGTTAGATGGTTACCGAATCCCGGCCTTGCGCATGCCGTCGAGGAAATGCGGCATGGCGCGGGCGGTGTAGGGAACGTGCTGCTCGATCCACTTGATGGAGATGTTGGGCTGCACCTCTCGCAGCCTGACGACCGCCGCGCGGGTTTCCTCGGTTCTGCCCGCCTGCGCGAGGCTGGCGCAAAGGATGCGGTGGGCGGCCGTGAAACCGGGGCGCTCCCTGATCGCCCTGCGGCCCCACTCGATGGCTTCGTCGTAGCGCCGGGTATAGTAGTGGGCCACGCAGGTGCCCGAGTAGAAGAAGGCCTTCAGCGCATCGTGCGGGCTCATCTGAAGCGCCTGCTGGAAGTAGCGGACCGCCTCCTCGGATTGGCCGTCGAACACGAGCGCCCAACCCAGGTAGCCGTAGGCGGTCGCGAAGTTGGGATTGAGGTCGAGCGCCCGCGTGTATTCGCGCACGGCCTCGTCGGTTTGCCGCTTGGTGAACGCGACATAGCCCAAGGCGAGGTGGGCCCAGGGGTTCTCGTGATCCAGCTCGGCCGCCCGCCGCGCGAGTTCGGCGGCTTCGTGAAAATCATCGCTTTCGGGTATCCAGCCGACATGTCCCGAGACCAGCAACGCGAACGCGAGCAGACTGTGGGCCGGCCCGTAGTCGGGATACTGGCGAACCGCCTGCCGAAGCATGTCGATGGCTTTTTCGCTTTGCTCCGTGGTCATGCGGCCGTAGTGGGCCAGCGCGCGCATGACCAGGTCCCAGGCGTCGAGGTCCTCGGGCGAGCGGTTCTGCGAGCGGCCCGCCTCGGCCGCCACCAGCTTGGGCTCGATGGCAGCGGTCACGCTCCGGGTGATGTCGTCCTGCAGCTCGAACATGTCGGTCAATTCCCGGTCGTAGCTCTGCGCCCAGTGAGACGTGCCGTGAACCGCGTCGACGAGCTGCGCCGTGACCCGTATCCTGTTTCCACCCTTGCGGATGCTGCCTTCGAGAATGTAGCGCACCCCCAGGTCCCGACCGATCTGCTTGGCGTCGAGCGACCTGCCCTTGTAGACGAAGGTCGAGTTGCGCGCGATGACGAGGAACCATCGCAGCTTCGACAGAGCCGTGATGATGTCTTCGGTGATGCCGTCGCTGAAATATTCCTGCTCGGGATCGCCGCTCAGGTTGATGAAGGGAAGGACGGCGATCGACGGCTTTTCCTGGTGCCCCTGAAGCGGGGTACCGTTTCCGCCGTATCGCAAGGCGGTGTCGTCCTGCGGGGCCGTGCCCGGTGCGCAGGGTCGGCTGAGCCGGATCCGAGCGAACAGCCGTTCCGTTTGCTCATCGGGCGCGGCTTGGAGTTCCCGCCGCAAGGTGTCGCGACAGGCTTGATACTGCTTGAGGGCCAGGCCCACCTGTCCCTTGTTCGCGTAGTGCTCCATCAACGTCCGATGCGCGATCTCCTGCAGCGGATCGATGGTCAACAGCCGCTTTGCGGCAGTCGCAGCCGCATCATTCGCGCCGCCGGCTTGCAGCTCATGATGCAGAAGTTTGGTGCAGCCATCGACCGCCAATTCGTGCAGGCATTCCGCTTCGCCGCGCAGGAAGTCCTCGAACTCGGGATCGCGGACCCGGGTTCCCTCGAGGATCTCGCCGCGGTAGAGCGCGAGAGCGGAGCGCAGAGCCTCCGGTGAACCCTGGGAGATCAACTCCCTGAACGTGATGACATCGGTTTCGACGGCGGCCGGATCGAGCGTGAGCGTCTCACCTTCGATGATCAGCGGGGGCGGCTCGATCTTCTTGAACGCTTGGCGCAGGGCCCAGACGGCTTGACGCAGGCTGCCCCGGCCCTGGCTCTCGCCCCGATCGCTCCACAATAAGCGAACCAAACTTTCACGTGGGAGTGCTTTGCCGGGTTGCAGGGCCAGATATGCCAGCAACAGGGCCGCCTTGGTGCCGGGGATGGCTATCGTCTCTCCTGCCGCACCGCAAACCTGAAACCCGCCGAGCAGCCTTAGCCGCAGGGACCTCATGGGAATGCCCTCTCCGTAAAGACCGTAAGGGGCGCCCGGTACCGGAGGCCCGCTCATTTAACGCCGAATTAACGCTTGCCGCAACGATCCGGGCCGCCCGGGTAACGGTGCCTGAACAGGCCTCGAACGCAGGCTCGTTAGGATTGCGACCAGGCTGTCGATTGAAGGAGGTTCCAATGAGACATTGGATTTGGCCGGTCGTTGCGAGCCTTGCGATCCTTGCCGCAACGACGGGAGCGCTGGCCTTCGATGAGGCGCAGTATCAGGCGCTCAAAGACGGCCGCAAAGCCTGCCTGTGGTGCAACCTGGGCGGTGCCGATCTCGCGAATATCGATCTCTCGGGTGCCGACCTCTCTGGCGCCGACTTGACCGGTGCCGACCTCAAGGGCGCCGTGCTCAGGGGCTCCAACCTGACGGGTGCCGACCTCACCGGCGCCGAGGTTTCGGGCGCCGACCTATCGGATGCCATCTTCATCGGCGCGGAGCTCGATCAGGTCGACCTGTCGCGTGCCGTTGTCGCGGGGGCCAGACTCGAACGGGCCTACTGCGATTGGGCAACGAGGTTCCCCCCTGGTTCGGGATTTTCGTGCGTGGGGGTCACGGTCGAGCGCGAATAGCCTCGCCGGCCGGGGCGACGCCAAGACACGGAGGCGGCGTTCGCGGTCGCGGCGGCTAATCGCCCAGGGCCACGCCCTCGCGGCGCGGGTCGGCGCCGCCTTCGAGGCCCCGCGGGGTGACCGCGATCCCGTGCAGGCCGCTCGTCATCGGCCGCAGCCGCACCTCGTGGCCGAGCGCCTCGAGGCGCGGCTTGAGATCGGCGACGGCGGTGCCCTCCTCCAGGTCCGTCGGCCCGTTGCGGTTGACCGCGTTGGGCAGGCTGATCGCCGCCTGCATGTCGAGGCCCCAGTCGAGCGCCGCGACCAGCGCCTTGACCACGTAGCCGATGATGCGGCTGCCGCCCGGCGAGCCGACGGCGAGCACCAGGCGCCCCTGCTCATCGAGCACCAGCATGGGCGACATCGAGCTGCGCGGGCGCTTGCCCGGCTCGACCCGGTTGGCGACCGGGCGGCCCTCGACCTCGGGGCGGAACGAGAAGTCGGTCAGCTGGTTGTTGAGCAGGAAGCCGCCCGCCATGAGGCGCGAGCCGAAGGCGCTCTCGATGGACGAGGTCATGGAGACCGCGTTGCCGGCCGCGTCGACCACCACCAGGTGGCTGGTGGCCGGCGGGTCTAGCTGCGCCGGCATGGCGCCGTTCTGCGCCGCCAGGCCGGGGTGCGCCCGGCCCAGGCTTCTCGAGGGCGAGATCAGCTTGGCGCGGCGCGCCAGATAGCGCTCATCGAGCAGCTTCGCGACCGGCACCGCGACGAAGTCGGCATCGGCCAGGAAGCGGTTGCGGTCGGCGAAGGCGAGCCGGCTGGCCTCGGCGACGAGGTGCACCGCCTCGGCCGAGTCGGGCTCGAGCGAGCCCAGGTCGAAATGCCCCAGGATGCCCAGGATCTGCAGCACCGCGACCCCGCCGGAGGTCGGCGGGCCCATGCCGCAGACCCGCCAGGCCCGGTACGGCGCGCAGACCGGCTGGCGCCGCTTGGCGCGGTATGCCGCGAGGTCCTCGAGGCTCATGCCGCCCGGGTTGCCGGGCGCGCCGCGCACGGCGGCGACGATCTCCCCGGCGATCGGGCCGCGGTAGAAGGCCTGCGCGCCGGCCTCGGCGACGAGGCGCAGGCTCCGGGCGTAGGCCGGGTTCTTCAGGCGGCTGCCCACGGCGCGCGGCGCGCCCGCCGCGTCGTGGAAGTACGCCGCCGTCGCCGCGAAGGTCTTCAGGTACTTGTCGCGCGCGATCAGCTCGTGCAGCCGCGGCGAGACGGCGAAGCCGCGCTCGGCCATGTCGATCGCCGGCCGGAACAGCGCCGCCCAGGGCAGGCGGCCATGGTCGCGGTGCGCCAGCTCGAGCATGGCGAGCAGGCCCGGCACCCCGACCGAGCGGCCGCCCACGACGGCGTCCCAGAACTTCATGGGCTCGCCGTCGGGTTTGAGGAACAGGCCCGGCGTCGCGGCGGCCGGCGCGGTCTCGCGCCCGTCGTAGGCCGAGACCTGCCGGCTCGCGGCGTCGTAGTGGAGCAGGAAGGCGCCGCCGCCGAGGCCCGAGGACTGCGGCTCCACCAGGTTGAGCACAAGCTGCGTGGCGATCGCCGCGTCGAGCGCCGAGCCGCCGGCGCGCAGGATCTCGAGCCCGGCCCGGGCGGCCAGCGGATTGGCCGCGGCGACCATGTGGCGCTCGGCGCGGGCCGGCGCGGTCCCGGCCTCCGCCGGACCCGGCGCGGGCAGGGTGAGGGCAAGGAGGAACGCGAGGCCGGCGCGGGCGAAGGTTTTCCTGGTCAATGTCCGTTCTCCCATCCAGGCGGCGCGGCCGGAGGGGGCCGTGTCGCGGTTGCCCTGGCAGTCTAGCGCGGCGGCGCGCCCGTGCCACCGGCGGCCGTGGCGCTCGAGAACGGGCCGGACCGTGGGGCCGGGTCGCCGCGAGCCCGGCGGGCGCGCTCAGGGCGGCAGCAGCTTGCACATGCCAATGCTTTCCACCCGGTGGCCCCGGGTGGAGAGGATGTCCACGAGGCCGCCCCCGCGCGCCGGATTCACGGGGTCGGTGTGGAGCAGGTGGGTATGGACCGCCGTGCACCGGAGGTCCCGTGCCAGTGACTCGAGCCCCTCGGCCAGGGCGTGCGCCACCAGGCGGCGGTCCAGCAGGTCGAAGGCCAGGAAATTGTCGGCCGTAAGGCGCAGGCCGTGGACCAAGTCGTGGTCGATTTGGTAGCTGCACAGGCCCGCGATGTACTCCCGTTCGGAGATGACCGTCATGATGCCGGAGTGGGGCGGCTCCGCCCGCGAGACCAGGGCCGAGGCGAAGTCCTGCCACGCCTCCAGCGTCACATGGGGCAGCGACGCCTGGACCAGGGGGAAGGCCTGAGCGATGCGCTCGACGGTTAGCGGCCGGGTTCTGAGATGTCTCACGGCGCGGCGGCTCTCCAGGCCTCGATTGGCGTTATGCTGGAACCGCGGGGCGCTCATCGTCCTTGACCTACATCAACGAGCGGGGCGAATCCGGCCCGCCGGGCGAGCCGATTTCACACCGTGGGCTTGGGCGCGACGGCGAAATCCGTGACTGGCCATGGCGGGGGCGGTAGGGTAGAGTTGCGCTCGCGAGGGAAGACCGGGATATGGCCGCGTTCGACGTGAAGCGAATGGGACAGCTGCAGGAGCCGATACCCCGCCTCGGGCCTGTGGCGTCGCCGTGCAGCGCCTGTACGGTGCGACATCTGACTCTGTGCGCTGCCTTGGGCGAGCAGGAGATCGCCCAGATCTCCGCCATCGTCTCCACCGTCGAGCTCGACCCCGGCGACCCCCTGTTCGACGAGGGCGTGCCGGCCCGGCACGTCTTCAACGTGACCGCCGGGGCGGTGAAGATCTACAAGCTCCTCGCCGATGGCCGACGGCAGATGACGGGGTTTCTGTTCCCGGGCGACTTCCTCGGTCTGGCCAACGAGGAGACGTACGCCTACAGCGCCGAAGCGGTCACCCACACGGCGCTTTGCCGCTTCCCGCGCCGCAAGCTGGAGCGGCTTCTCGAGCGGTATCCCAAGATGGAGCACCGCCTGCTCGGAATGGCCAGCCACGAGCTCGCGGTGGCGCAGGAGCAGATGCTTCTCCTCGGCCGCAAGACGGCCCGGGAGAAGATCGCCTCGTTCCTGCTCATGCTCTCGCGCCGCGCCGCGCAACGGGGCCAGACCGGCAACCCGGTCTCCGTGCCGATGAGCCGCAACGACATCGGCGATTACCTGGGGCTGACCACCGAGACCGTGAGCCGCACCTTCACCCAGCTCAAGCAGGGCGGCTGCATCAATCTGCTCCAGGGCAGCAAGGTGGAGCTGGCCGACCGGGGGCGGCTCGAGGGCATCGCCGAGGGTCTGTAGGGGCGCCCGTGGCGCCGCATGTTGCGCTGCAACAATTTTCCATGTAGAAGGATGCCTGCGCTGAGTGTTCGGCCTCATGTCCGGGAGGCTCGGAATGACGACTACGCATGCGGGCCGGGAGCGAGCGCATCTCGTCACCGTGCGACGCGTGGCGGAGATGCGTGCCGTGGTCGCGGAGTGGCGCAAGGCCGGGATCAGCATCGGGCTGGTTCCCACCATGGGGGCGTTGCATGCCGGCCACATGGCGCTGGTCGAACGCGCGCGGTGGGAATGCGACCGCGTGATCGTGACGCTCTTCGTCAACCCGACTCAGTTCAACGAACGCAGCGACCTGGAGACCTATCCGCGTGACGAGGCGGCGGACGCCGCGCAGCTCGAGGCGGCCGGCGTGGACCTCCTGTTCGCACCCGCGCTCGACGAGATGTACCCGCTCGGCTTCGCCACCAGCGTATCGGTGGCGGGGCTGAGCGACTGTCTGTGCGGGACGGCGCGGCCGGGCCATCTCGACGGCGTGTGCACCGTGGTCAGCAAGCTGTTCAACCAGGCGCAGGCCGACCTCGCCTATTTCGGCGAGAAGGACTACCAGCAGCTCCAGGTGATCCGCCGCATGGCGCGCGACCTCGACATACCGGTGGAAATCAGCCCTGTGCCGACGGTGCGCGAGGAAGACGGACTTGCCCTTTCGTCGCGCAACAGGGCGCTTTCGTCCGCCCAGCGCGCCGTCGCGCCACGGCTCTCACAGGAGCTGGCACACGCCGCGCAGGTGCTGGCCGACGGGTCGACGTCGGCGGGTCCCGTTCTGGCCGATGCCCGCGCGCGTCTTCTGGAGGCCGGCTTCGACGCGGTGGATTACGTCGACCTGCGCGATGCGGAGAGCCTGGAAGCGCTGGAGTTCGCGGACCGGCCGGCGCGCGTCTTTGCCGCCGCATGGCTTGGCGACACGCGGCTCATCGACAACCGCCCCGTCTGAAATCGGCCCGTGCGAAATCGACCCGTCTGGGAGGCGCCGGCAGACCCTCAGCCGCGCTGCGACTTGATGATCGGCGGCACCGACTGGGGCTCCGTGTCCCAGGGAAAGAGGATCCAGGTGTCCTGGCTGACCTCGGTGA
>JABAHQ010001835.1_pt1 | contig 20012 bp, 18 predicted proteins | sample 7062091 | NCBI WGS metagenome assembly JABAHQ01 (sample SAMN14534359, study PRJNA622989) | marine sediment metagenome | biome: marine biome [ENVO:00000428]; feature: marine pelagic biome [ENVO:01000023]; material: deep marine sediment [ENVO:00002113] | place: India: Gulf of Kutch | collected...
GCTGAAGATGTCTCCCTGTTCGCCTTCAACATCGATAGAGCTGACATACAGACCCACGTGGAATACTTCGACTTTGACCGCGACGGCGATGTGGATCTTAACGACGCCCAGGCTTTGGCCGCTTTGGTTGAAGGGGCTAATCCTCCATCCACTAGCCTGAGGCTGGAGCACGACCGGGCCGGCGCCGGGGAGGAAGTGGAGCTGAACCTGATCCTGGTCCAAGCGCCACGAGGGGTGCAAAAATTCGACATCGTTATCTCCATATCCGACAGCAATATCGCCCAGATCAAGGGAGCAACAAGCGGGGCGATAGATCCGAGGTTCTTTCAGACAGTAAACCAAAGCCCTGGCTCCATCGAGATCAGAGCAGCAGATTTTAATGATCAGATCCAGCCTGGAGCAGAGGGGCTCATCCTGGCCAAGTTCGTCCTTGTGGGAAGGGGCAAGGGCGAAGCGGCGCTCGACCTCGAAGTTAAGCTCATGACCGACGACGACGGTAATTCGATCGAGCCGCTGGTGCAATCAGGCGGGGTGAGCATAACCATTGCCCTTTCCCCGATCGGCGGTTCGACCAATCCCCCGAGGGATTTGGACGGTGACGGTCGCTATGAGGATATCGATGGGGACAGAAGGCTGACGTTCGCCGATCCGCTCTTGCTGGCATTCAATCTGGATAGCGAGGTCATTCAACAGAATCCGTCGCTATTCGATTTCGATGGCGACGGTGACGTCGATTTCGACGATGCTACCGCCCTGGCCGAGCTGGCGGATGAAAGAGCTGGTCAGCCCCGGACATAGCCGTTCTTCCGGAACCAATCGACTGCCTTGCCCAGGGCCTCTTTGGCCGGGGTCTGGGGAAAGCCGAGCTCTTTTATAGCTTTGCTCGGATCGTAGAACATGTAGTGATGGGATAGGCGGATCGTCTCCGGGGTCATCCGGGGCACGGCGCCGCTCAGTGAGCATCTCACGGCATTCAGATAAGCCAATCCGAGGATTGGATAGTAGGGGAGCCGAAACCGCGGTGGGGAGAGGCCGGTGATCTCCGACAGGTGCTCCAATAACTCTTTCATGGTCATGTTCTCCCCGCCGAGGATGTATCGCTCGCCGGCTCTTCCCCTCTCCGCCGCCAGCACGTGTCCTCGGGCGACGTCCTCCACATCGACGACGTTCATTCCCGTCGCCAGGTAGGCCGGCATCTTCCGTTGTAGAAAATCTACGATAACCTGCCCCGTTGGGGTAGGCTTGACATCGTACGGTCCTACTGGAAAGCTGGGATTGACAATCACCACCGGCATTTTTTTCGCAGCTTCTAATGCTAGCTGCTCTGCCAGGTACTTGCTCTTCTTATAGGGGCCGACGATCTTTTGCCGATCGACCGGCGTCTGCTCATCCGCCGGCTTTCCCCCTTCCGGCAGGCCCAGGGCGCTGACCGAGCTGGTGTGGACGATCCGCTCTGTTTTTAGCTCCCAGGCCGCCTGGAGGACATTTCGCATCCCCTGAACGTTCACCTCGTAGAGGAGCCTTCTTGGGCGCACCCAGAATGAATACAACGCCGCCACGTGGAACAGCAGCGAACACCCTTCCAGGGCGCGCTTGATCGAGCCAAGGTCCCGGATGTCGCCTATGGCCAGTTCAAGGTCCAGGCCATCCAGATTTCGCTTGTCACTATCCGGGCGGACGAGTGTTCGGACCTTAACATTCTGTTCGAGCAAGGCGCGGACCAGGTTCGCTCCGATGAAGCCCGTCGCCCCCGTTACCAGTGCCTTCATCCTGCCTATCCTAGCCTGGGAGTGAGGAGAGCGCCAAATACAAGCTGGGTCGTGCGAGATGCGACAGACCTGCTCCTCTGATATAATGGGTCGATCCGGATGGAGAGTTTATTGTTGAAGGAAGCGGGCAAGCGGCTTCTGCTCCTGGGGAACGAGGCCATTGTCCGCGGAGCGCTGGAGGCGGGACTTGGCTTTGCCACCACCTATCCCGGGACTCCGGCCTCGGAGATCGGGGACAGCTTCGCCCGGCTGGCCGAGGAAGCCGGCATCTATTTTGAATATTCCGTCAACGAGAAGGTCGCCTTGGAGATGGCCGCCGCTGCCGCAGCTTCCGGCGTCCGTTCCCTGGTCTCCATGAAACACGTGGGGCTCAACGTCGCCGCCGATGCCTTCATGAGCGCGATCTATACCGGAACTCGAGCCGGTTTTGTAGTAGTCACGGCCGACGATCCCTCGATGCACAGCTCGCAGAACGAGCAGGATAATCGTTACTACTCTTACCTCTCCGCCGCCCCGTTGCTCGAACCGGCTGGTCCACAGGAGGCCTACGAGATGGCCAAGGCGGCGTTTGAGATCTCCGAGGAGCTGGAGCTGCCGGTCCTGCTTCGCACAACCACCAGGGTCTCGCACACCAGAGCCGGCGTGGCGGTGGGGGAGCTTCCGCCTCCCGGGATGCGGAAGACCGAGGGCCATTTCCAGAAGGAACCGTTCCGCTTCGTCATCGTCCCCTCCGTCGCGCGGAAGCTCCACCGGCGATTGTTGGAGCGCCTGGAGCGGGCCGAGGCCCAAGCGGAGCGGACAGAGTTCAACTTGGTCCTCGGCGAGGGAAAGGACCTTGGAATAGTCACCTCGGGCGTCTCCTACAACTATGTGTCCGATGCCCTGGAGGAGCTTGCGGTGGGAAAAAGAGCGCGGGTTCTGAAGCTCGGGATGGCTTATCCCCTGCCCCGTAGGCTCATCGGCCGATTTTTGGAATCGGTCGACCGGGTCCTGGTGGTGGAGGAGCTGGAGCCGATCCTGGAGCGGGAGTTCCGGGCTCTAGCCCAGGAATTGGGCTTCAAGGGAAAAATTTTCGGCAAAGGCATTGCTGGCCTCTCGCGGCTCTACGAATACGACCGGGACCGGGTGCAAAGCGCGATAGCTCATGTCTTAGGGGTTCCGTTAAAAGAGCCGGAACCGGTTCAATTGGACGCGGACGGGCTCCCTGACCGCCCGCCGGTGTTGTGCCCTGGCTGCCCCCATCGGGCCACCTATTATGCCCTCAAGCTAGCCCTGGGCGGTGCAGTTGAAGGGACGATTTTCACCACCGACATCGGTTGCTATACCTTGGGCCTGCTCCCGCCGCTTTCCATGGCCGATTATCTGCTCTGTATGGGCTCATCCATCGGGACGGCCAACGGATTCGCCCGGGCGACCGATCAGCGTGTAGTGGCGTTCATCGGCGATTCAACCCTCTTCCATGCGGGCATTCCGGCGCTGATCAACGCCGTCCACCACCGGCACCGGTTTCTTTTAGTTATCCTGGACAATCGGACCACGGCGATGACCGGGCACCAACCCCATCCCGGGTTGGACTTTTCCCCGTGCGGGCCGGTTCAGACAGTGGAGATGGAGAGACTGATCGCAGGATGCGGCGTAGAGAGGATCCATACCATCGACCCGATGGAACTACAAGAGGCGGTTGAGGTCTTCAAGCAGGCGCTCAGGGAGAGCGAGGCGGAGGTCTCCGTGGTGATCTCCCGGCACCCCTGCGCGCTCCTCGACGGAGGAGGATAGATGAACATCGCCCGGGTGGACACCGCCAGATGCAAGACCTGCTGGAGTTCAGTTTTCCCATGCCCGCTCTCCAATGAGGTGGGGTATGGGCTCTTCCGCTCCCAGCAGACGGTCTTGGTTGGCCCGGCGCGGAAGATGTCCCTTCCTCCGTGTGTGGCCGCCTGTCCGGCGAACATCTGTGTCCAGGGGTATGTCGGGCTGATCGCCGCCGGGCTCTATGAGGAGGCCTATCGCCTAATTCGCTTGAGCGTTCCCTTCCCCCAGACTCTGGGCCTCGTCTGTCCTCGCCCTTGCGAGGAGGCCTGTATCCGCGGCGACTGGGACGAGCCACTGGCCATAAATGCTCTGAAACGCTTTGCCGCCGAGCGAGTTACCCCGGAGATGTGCCGCGGGATCTTGGAGGAGCTGAAAGACGCTCTCATAGAGAATGGCCTCCGGGTCGCGGTGGTCGGCGCTGGTCCCGCCGGGCTGGCCGCGGCCCACGACCTGAGGCTGTTGGGCTACGCGGTGACCGTATTTGAGAGGTTGGAACAGCCAGGCGGGATGCTGCTTACCGGTGTCCCCGGATATCGCCTGCCCCGCTCCGTGCTCCAGCGAGAGATCGGGGAGATCCTGGAGCTGGGGATCGAGCTGGAGAGCGGCCTTCGGGTCGGTAAGGACGTCTTAGTTGAGGAGCTGCTTGGGGAATATCGGGCCGTCCTTCTGGCCAGCGGCGCTCCGCGTGGGGCGAGGTTGGGGATTCCGGGCGAGGAAGCCCAAGGGGTGATCGACGCGCTCCAGTTCCTGCGCGAGCTAAATCTGGGCGGAAATCCCCCGGTCGGCCGGAGGGTCGTGGTCATCGGCGGCGGGGACGCCGCGGTGGACGGGGCGCGGTGTGCCCTGCGCCTCGGCGCAGGGCGCGTGGCCATCTTATATCGCCGCTCCCGGAGGGAGATGCCTGCCCACCCCGAGCAACTGGAGCAGGCCGAGGCCGAAGGAGTAAAGATCGAACAACGGGTCGCGCCGGTCCGGTTCCTGATCGAGGATGGCCGCTTACAGGGCGTCGAGCTGGCTCAGGTGGAGTTGGGCGACCCGGATGAATCCGGCCGCCGCCGGCCGGTTCCCATCCCCGGCTCGAACTTCGCTATGGAAGCTGACACGGCGATCGTGGCCGTCGGCCAGCGGGCCGATCGGCAACTCTTGCAGGGGGTTAATCTGGAGCTTGACCGCCGCGGTTGGGTGAAGGCGGATGAGGAGACAATGCAGGCTTCAGTGGAAGGCCTGTTTGCTGGTGGGGATCTCACCTCGGGCCCGGCGACGGTGATCGCGGCGATCGCCGCCGGGAAGCGAGCTGCGCAGGGAATCGATCGGCATCTTCGTCGCGATAAGGCCCAACGGGCCTACTTTTCTACCTCTGCCGATCTGGAGGAGGAACAACGCTATCGCCCAGCTCATGTCCCGGAGGAGCCGCGGGCGAAGATGCCCCAGGCTGCACCCATAGAGCGCCTCAAGGATTTCAGGCAAGTGGAACTCGGCCTGAGCGGGGCTCAGGCCCGTGGCGAGGCTGGAAGATGCCTGGCCTGTGGCCTCTGTGCCAACTGCAACTCCTGTTTGGATACCTTCGCCTGCCCGGCGATCTCCTTTGAAGAGGAGATCACTATCAATGAGGCCTTATGTGATGGATGTGGCATCTGTATCCAGCTCTGTCCCAACGAGGCGATCGAAGAGGTCGCGGTGCCGGAGGGGGAGAGGATTGGCGCGTGAAGGGTTGAAGGTCTACATCGTCGGTGTCGGCGGTCAGGGGACGCTGACCGCCGCGCGGCTCGTGGGGGAGACGGCCCTCCGTCGGGGGACCCCTGCGGTAGTGAGCGAGGTCCACGGAATGGCCCAACGCGGTGGGGTCGTGGAGACGGCAGTCCTCCTAGGTGGTTTTAGTGGTCCGATCATCGGCCGCGGCGGGGCTGACATAATATTAGCCTTTGAACCCTTGGAAGCGCTTCGCGCTCTCCCTAAGGCTTCCCCAAAAACCTGGGTCATCACCAATACCCGTCCGATCAAGCCGATCACCGTGGCCTTGAAACTCGGGGAATATCCCGATCTAGAGGGCGCATTTAGCTCAGTTGAGGGTCAAGTAGCGCGCTTTCTCAAGCTGGATGGGACGGGGTTGGCCAAGGAGGCCGGCTCGGCCATTGCCCTGAACATGGTCATGCTCGGCGCGCTCGCGGCCACCGGACGCCTCCCTTTTCCCCCCGAGGAGCTGGAGGAAACCATCGACCAGTTCGCCCCGCGTTTTGCGGCGGCCAACCGGCGGGCCTATCACCTGGGGCAGAAAGCCGCAGCCCGGGACCTTTCAGGTGTTGCCATTACCTCTTCCTCGGGGTCTGGGGGCAGTTGACCGGGAGCGAGGGGTCTAGTTTCCCGCTCCGCGCGGCATAATATCCTTGATCGTTCCTCGTCGGGCTCTTGAGAGGACCCATACGGCTTGGTATAATTCAATTGCAGGCAAAGGAGGAAGAGATGAAGCGCGGGACCTTCAAGGTGAAGAGCGGTTTGGCGGAGATGCTCAAGGGCGGGGTGATCATGGACGTGGTCAACGCCGAGCAGGCCCGGATCGCCGAGGAGGCCGGCGCGGTGGCGGTGATGGCCCTCGAGCGCGTCCCGGCCGACATCCGCGCCGCCGGCGGCATCGCCCGGATGGCCGACCCCCGGAAGATCAAGGAGATTATGGAAACAGTCTCCATTCCGGTGATGGCCAAGGTCAGAATTGGCCACTTCGTGGAGGCCCAGATACTGGAGGCATTGGGCGTTGATTACATCGATGAATCCGAGGTCTTAACCCCGGCCGACCCCTGGCACCACGTGGACAAGTGGCGGTTTGCCGTCCCGTTCGTCTGCGGCTGTCGGGACCTCGCCGAGGCGGCACGGCGGATCGCCGAGGGGGCGGCGATGATCCGGACCAAGGGCGAGGCGGGGACGGGGAACATTATCGAAGCGGTCCGCCACACGCGGTTGATCAACAAGCAGATTCGCGAGGTCCAGCGGATGCCGGAGGAGGAGCTGGTTGAACACGCCAAGGAATTGGGCGCGCCGCTGGAAGTCCTGAAGGTAATTGCCGAACAAGGCCGTTTGCCCGTGGTCAACTTCGCCGCTGGCGGGATCGCCACGCCGGCGGACGCCGCCCTGATGATGCAGCTCGGCTCCGACGGCGTCTTCGTCGGGTCCGGTATCTTCAAATCGAGCGATCCCGAGCGAAGAGGGAGGGCCATCGTCGGGGCGGTTACCTATTATAATGAACCCCAGAAGCTCGCCGCACTGAGCGAAGACCTGGGTGAGCCGATGAAGGGGATTCCCATTGAGGAGCTCTCCCCGGAACAGTTGCTCCAGACGAGATGAGGAACGTTAGTGCGTTGCGCGTTAGAGCGTTAACGCGCAAACGCAAGAACGCATAAACGCATGGTATGAAAGTCGGGGTCTTAGCGCTGCAGGGAGATTTCCGCGAGCATCTCCGGGTCCTGGAACGGCTGGGCGTTGCGGGGACGGAAGTGCGGAAACCGGAGGACCTGGAAGGAGTGGAGAAGCTGATCATTCCCGGGGGGGAATCGACCGCAATTTCGCTTCTAATGAAGGATTACGGCTTAGATCAACGGGTGGTGGGGTTGGCCCGGGAGGGCCTGCCGATGTTCGGGACTTGCGCCGGGTTGATCATCTTGGCCCAGGAGCTGATTGCCGACCAAGGGCATGAAGGGCCGCTCGGCTTGATCGATATCACCGTTCGAAGGAATGCCTATGGGCGTCAACTGGATAGCTTCGAGGAGGAGCTGGAGATCAACGGTCTTGGGAAATTCCACGGCGTATTCATTCGTGCGCCCCAGATCGTGCGCGTCGGACCGCAGGTAGCAGTCCTGGCCTATCAGGATGGACTACCGGTGATGGCCCGAGAGGGGAAGGTCCTGGTGAGCAGCTTCCACCCGGAACTCACCGATAATGGGCGTGTCCATCGCTATTTCCTGGAGTCGTAGGGGGGAGGCCGGCGATGATGACGCCGCGGAGCTGATGGCGATGGGGCGCGCCACTGCGCTGACGAGGGAGCTTGCTTCGGGGGTGCTGGGGCTTCTCTATCCACCCCATTGCTATCTTTGCGGCGTCCCGTTGGAGGAAAGCTTCGTCTGCCCTGATTGTTACAGGAGGCTGCCCCGTCCCCAGCCACCGTGGTGTGCGCGCTGCGGTGCCCCCGTGGAGGAGCCGGAGGTCGATCTGTGCCTGGAGTGTGCCACCAGGCCCTGGTTCTTCGACCGGGCGCGGAGTTTTGGCTTCTACGCGGGGGGATTGGCTGAGTTGATCCGCGGATTGAAATACGGCGGCGAGCGGGCCCTGGCCTGGGAGCTCGCCCGCTACCTCCTTCAGGCTGGAGATGAATTGCTACCACGGATTGAGGCGCTGACCTTCGTCCCCATGTCCCGGCCAAAGTTGAGGGAGCGCGGGTTCAACCAGGCGGAGCTCCTGGCCCAGGAACTGGGGAAGCTAGCGGATCTGCCGCCCGTTTCGGCCTTGGTGAAGGTTCGCCAGACCGAGGATCAGACGGGCTTGGGTCCGGGGGAGCGGTTTAAGAACATCAGCGGGGCCTTCGCCCCTTATGGGAAAACGTCCCTCCAGCGGGGCTTGTTGATCGACGATGTCTATACCACGGGGGCGACGGCTGAGGAGTGCGCTCGCGCCCTCCTGGAGGGCGGCTTCCAGGAGGTCTACGTGCTCACCGTAGCGCGCTCCCGGCCCCGAGTTCCCAAGTTCAAGGTTCCAGGTTCAAGGTTCAGGAACTTGGAACTTGCGAACTTGGAACCTGGAACCGATCTTCTACGAGGGGCGGTCCAGGGTGGTTGAGCGGCTCGTCGTGGGGGAGCTTCAGACCAACTGTTACCTGTTGAAATCGGGAAGGGAGGCCCTGGTCATCGACCCTGGGGCGGCGGATAAGCGGCTNNGGGCGGCGGATAAGCGGCTCTTAGGGGCTTTGCAAGGCTATCGGCTGAAATATATCCTGCTCACCCACGCCCATCCCGACCACCTGGGCGGGGTCCCCTGGCTCAAGGAGGGGGGAAACGGAGCCCTCCTTCTCCATCGAGCGGCCCTCGATGGTCTGCGCCGGTTCCTGTCCAACGCGGAGCCGGACCGGTGGCTGGAGGAAGGGGACTCGGTCGAATTTGGGACGGAGGTCCTCCGGGTGCTGCACACTCCGGGGCACTCCCCGGGGAGCGCCGTCTTCCTTCGGGAGGGGGAGCTGTTCGTGGGGGATCTCCTATTTAGGGGTGGGATCGGGCGGACTGACCTTCCGGGCGGCGACCAGGCGGAGATGGAGCGCTCGCTGCGGCGGATCATGGAGCTGGAAGGGGATTTTAAAGTGTACCCCGGCCACGGGCCGGGGACTTCCCTGGCCCGGGAGCGGATCAGCAATCCTTTCTTGAGGGAGATCGGAGAAATATGGCCACCCGAGAGGAGATAGAGCTGATCCGCGAGCGGGTGGACATGGTCGAGGTTTCCTCCCGCCACATTGCGTTGAAGCGGAGGGGGAAAAACTACCTGGCCATCTGCCCCTTCCACCATGATAAGCGTCCCAGCCTGGTTATCGATCCGGAGCGCAAGCTCTTCCACTGCTTCGGCTGCGGGGCCGGGGGGGATGTGTTCAAATTCCTAATGAAGATCGAGCACCTTGACTTCGGGGAGGCGGTGGAGCGCTTAGCCCAGGAGACCGGGGTAGAGCTAAGCAAGCGCGGTCCTTCCCCCCAAGACAATCTCCGGGAGCTCAACAAGCGGGTAGCCCGGTATTTTCAGGACAACCTGGGGGCGGAGGCCGGGGCGGCCGCCCGGGCCTATCTTGACAACCGGGGGATAGGGCCGGATGCGATGGAAAGCTTCGAGCTCGGCTATGCCCTTCCCGGCTGGGATAATCTGCTGAAAAAATTTGGGAGCACGGACGGGGAAAAGCGCCTCCTGGTCCAGTTGGGACTAGTGGTCCAGGGACGGGAAGGCCGCTACTTTGACCGATTCCGCGATCGGATCATCTTCCCCCTGTGCAATCCCCAGGGAAGGGTCATCGGCTTCTCCGGCCGCGTCTTTCGCGGGCCCGGAGAGGAGCCGAAATATCTCAACATCTCTAATACGCCTCTATTTAAGAAGGGCGAGACGGTCTACGGGCTTCATCTGGCGCGACAGGGGAATCCCGAGGAGCTGATCCTCGTCGAGGGCTATACCGACGTCATCGCTCTCCATCGGGCAGGATTTAAAAATACGATCTCGACCATGGGGACGGCGCTCACCGAGGGGCAAGCGCTTCTGTTGCGGCGCTTCGTCGAACGGGCCGTCTTAGCTTACGATCGCGACTCTGCGGGGCAAGCGGCGGCCCTGCGCGGAATGCGCGCACTGCGTAACGTCGGACTTGACGTCCAGGTGGCCCTGCTCCCTCCCGGGGAGGACCCCGATAGCCTGATCCGGACGGGGGCGCCGGGGGCTTTCCGCGGGGCACTTGAGGCGGCTCTGCCGTTCCACAAGTTTTATATTTCCCAACTGGTTGAACGATCCCGAGGCGGGGACCCGGTGCTCATCGAGCGGGTTCTCCACGAGGCAGGGAGCTTCATCCAGGGGATCGCCTCGCGGCCATTGCGGCATGAGCTAATCCGGGGATTGGCACAAGAGTTCGGTCTGCCGGAGGAGGAGATCGAGCTGGAGCTGGGCCGGGGCTCTCATCGGCCCCGGTCGGGAGTGAGGGCTTTAACGGATGAGCGCGCCAACGCGTTAGCGCGTCAGCGCGTTTGGGGTCCGGAAGAGCACCTTCTTTATTTCCTCTTCCAGGGGGATCTACCGGTGGAATGGGCAGTTAAGGAGCTTGAGTTGAACGATTTCTCCCGCTACCGGGGCATCATGGAGCAGGTCTTTGCCCAGGCCGCTCGGGGGTCGCTGCGGCCGGAGGGGTTATTGGCCGGCTTGAACGAGGACGACCAACAGGCCGTGACGGAGCTGGTGCTCTCTCAGATCGAGTTCAGCGATCAGCGGGGAGAGAAGAGGGTTAACGACGTGATTATCCAGTTGAAGCTCCGGAGGCTGCACCAAGATATCCAATGGGTGCAAGGGAGGCTCAGGCGAGCGGAAACGGAAGGGGACAGCGAGAAGATCAAGCTCCTTTTCAAAGCCGGGTTGGAGTTGGAGCAACTGCGGGAGAGGTTAGAGGCGGCCAAGGCCCGTGGAGATCAGGTCGAGACCAAGTCTTTGTTGGCCGAGCAGCGGCGCTGCGGCCAGGAGCTGCTGGAACTGAAAGGGAGGTGATCATGGAGGAGCCGATGAAGGAGAATGTAAGCCGGGATGGAGAAGAAGCCGAGGATAAGGATGTCTACTACATTCCCGAGTTCATCGAGGCAGAACTGGAAGAGGTGGAGGAGACGGAGGAGACAGAGGAGAAGGAGGAGAAGGATCTCGCCACCAGCGCCGGTGATCCGGTGAAGCTTTACCTGCAGGATATTGGAAAGATTCCGCTGCTCACCCGCGAGGAGGAGGTCGAACTGGCCCAGCGAATCGAGCGGGGCGACTGCAGGGCCAAGGAGAAGCTGATCCTCTCCAATCTGAGGCTGGTCGTCTCCATCGCCAAACGCTATATCGGCCGGGGGCTATCGTTTCTTGATTTGATTCAGGAGGGAAACATCGGCCTGATGCGGGCGGTGGAGAAGNNGTCGCGAATAACCAGGATTCCAGTCCACATGATCGAGACAGTCCGGGAGCTCGACCGGGTGAAGAAGGAGCACATCCAGGAGCGCGGCGAGGTTCCCGATCTGTTGAAGCTGGCCGAGGAATTGGGGATGCCGGTGGAAAAGATCAAAAAGGTGGAGAACATCTCCCAGTACACCGCCTCCCTGGAGCGGCCGATTGGCGAGGATGAGGAGGATACCTTAGGCGACTTCATCGAGGACGAGCGGGCTCCTTCGCCGATGAAGGAGACCCTAAAGATGTTCCTCGCTCAGGAACTGGAGCGGGCTCTTGCCCAACTCGATGACCGAGAGAAGGAGATCTTAAAGTTGAGATATGGCCTGGAGGACGGCCATCCCCGCACCCTCAAAGACGTGGCGCGAGTCTTCAACATTACCCGGGAACGGGTCCGCCAGATCGAGATCAAGGCCTTAGAAAAGCTGAAGCACCCCAGCCGGAAGCAGGAGCTGCGGAAGTTCAGGGAACTCCTGATGGATGAGGAATGACGAAGGTTTCAGGTTCCAAGTTCCAAGTTCCAGGTTCACAAGCTCAAGGTGAGGGGCCTGGAACCTTTGAACCTGCGAACCTGGAACCGGTTATCATCCTCGGTCCCACCGGCGTGGGGAAGACCGAGGTGGCCCTCGGGGTCGCCGAAGCCCTGGAGGGGGAGATAATCTCGGCCGATTCCCGGGCCTTTTATCGGGGGCTGGTGATCGGAACAGCCCAACCGGCGCGAGAGCAGCGAAATCGGGTCCCCCACCATCTGATCGACGTTCGGGAGCCGGAAGAGCGTTACGATGTAATGGAATTCCGCCGCGATGTAGCGCGGCTGATTGGAGAGATTCGCGGCCGAGCCGGGCTTCCGATTGTGGTCGGCGGGAGCACGCTCTACATTCAGGCCCTAATTGGAAAACTTTTCCCCGGCCCGAAGGCCGATCCGTCCTTGCGGCGGCGGCTCCGCGGCCGGCCGCTCCCCGAGCTATATATAAGGTTAAGGGAGGTCGATCCCCGAGCGGCGAAAAACATAGACCGGAACGATCGCCAGCGGATCGTCCGCGCCCTGGAGGTGTTTGAATTGACCGGCTGCCCGATCAGCCAACTCCAACGAGAGTCGGAGCCCTTCCCTTTCGACTTCCTCAAGATCGGGTTGAGGATGGACCGGGAGATTCTCTATCGGCGGCTCAACCGGCGGGTGGAGCGGATGCTCCAGGAGGGCCTGCTCGAGGAGGCCGAAAAGCTCATGGGAACGCTCACCCCCGATTGGCCCGCTTATCGCACCATCGGATACCAGGAGAGCTTCGCCTATCTTGAAGGCCGAATCTCTTTGGAAGAGGCGATCAGGCTGATCAAGCGGAATACCCGTCGCCTGGCCAAGCGGCAGATGACCTTTTTCAAAAGAATTCCGGATGTGTGCTGGATCGATGTTACCGAGAAATCACCGGGTGAGGTGGCCGAGGAAATCATCGGGCGCATAGTTCCAGGTTCGCAGGTTTCAGGTGCCAGGTTCTAAGATCCTGAACCTGCAACCTGTAACTTGGAACCTGGAACCGAATTTAAGGTGTAGCGTTGAGCAAGATTGTGATCGTATCGTCGTCCTGATCGGTAGTGACGAGGTCGAGCTTCCCATCATTGTTTGCGTCCAGGGCCAGCGCCGCGGTCGGCCCATCTCCCACTTCGAAGCTGAACGGAGGTTCGAAAGACCGATCGCCGCGGCCGATCAGGATGATCACCTGATTGCCCTCGCGATCGCTTAACAGGAGGTCAAGGTTGCCATCCCCGTCAAGGTCCATTAATTTCACCGAAAATGGAGGATTCGTTTGCAGGAGCAGCGGAGGATGAAAGGCTTGCGGTCCCGATCCCCAGCCGAAGTGGAGGGCCAGGCCCTCGCGGTGGGCCACGATCAGGTCATCCTTCCCATCCCGATCGAGGTCCGCCTGGCGGACAACGAGCGGCCCGGTGCCGGTGGGAAACAACCACCGCGTCGGAAAGTCGTGCTGGCCGCTCCCCAGGAAGATTCCCAGGTTACTGCTATCCAGGGCCACAGCGGCGAGATCCGGGTTCCCGTCGTGGTTGAAGTCGCCCCAGGTGATCGATTTGAGGTTTTGCAGCGACACGTCCCCTAAAGTATTCCCTTCAACGAAGCTCCCGTCGCCCTCCCCCCACAGCAAGGTGATGTCGTCACAGAAGTCGTTGACCACTGCCAGATCCAGATTCCCATCCTTGTTCAAATCGACCACGGCCAGGGAGCGCGGTCCGTTGCCCACCGGCTGCTCCACGAACCGCTTGAAGGTCCCGTCGCCGTTTCCCAAGAGGATGGAGACGGTGCCCGCAATGAGGTTTGCCACCGCCAGGTCCAGATTTCCATCCTTATCCAGGTCAGCGGCCGAAAGGTCCACTGGCCCGTCGCCGAGCTGCATCTCCCCTAGCTGGAAAATCCCATCGCCGTTGCCCAGCAGGATTGTCGCCCGATCTTCGAGCTGGTTTGCCACTACCAGGTCCTGCCTTCCGTCCCCGTTGAAGTCCGCAGCGGCCGCCGCAGTCGGGCCGTTGCCCACGGGGATGTTCGCCCGAGTGAAACTGAAGCTCTTGATTACCCTGATGTCCTTTCCTTTCTTTCCGCTTTCATCTTTCACAGTGAGGGTCACCGCGTAGAATCCCGGGCCGGCGTAGGTATGGCTCACCTTGGCGCCGGTGGCGGTGGTTCCATCGCCGAAGTCCCACTTGTAAACAGCGATCTCCCCGTCGGGATCATAGGAGCTGGTCCCGTCAAAGTTTACCGTCAACGGCGGTTTTCCCACCAGGGGCCCGGCCTGAATGATCGCCACCGGCGGCTGCCCGAAGAGAAACCCACAGCCGCTCAGAGTCAGCCCCGCTAAGATCACCATAGTCACTATGCCCAAGCCCTTCGCGTTCATTCCCACCTCCAAGGTTCGGTTCGCAGGTTCCAAGTTCTAGGTTCAAGGTTCATTATAGCACAAGACGCTCTTATCCAGAATGCCGCAAGGAGGAGATTCCATTTCTCCTTGCTCGATAACTCGGCTTCGCCTCAAACAGATCTCCCTGCGTCGAAATGAGAATCTCCTCCAGTTATGAGTTCATGGCGTGGCTGCAATATTTTGGACAAGAGTGTCACAACATTTGCCCCTTCTCCCCTGGAGGGAGAAGGTTGGGATGAGGGGGACATTACACACCCTCTCCCTTCAAGGGAGAGGGGAACCCCCCTCACGCCAAGCCGGTTGACCTCAATTGCGGCTGGGCTTACAATACTTCTGATATGAAGGTCTTAACCGGCGCGCAGATGGCCGAGATCGACCGGCAGGCGATCGACCTGGGCCTTCCGGTGGCGGCCCTGATGGAGAACGCCGGGCGGAGCGTCGCCCTGGCCATCGCCGAGCGCCTTCCCACCCTCACCCCTTCCCTTCAAGGGGGAGGGCGAGGGAGGGGGCCGGTGGTAGTCGTCGTCGCGGGGAAGGGGAACAACGGCGGCGACGGCTTGGTCGCCGCCCGTCACCTAAACAACCTGGGAGCCGTGGTCCAGGCCTTCATCCTCGGCGAGCAAGGCTCGCTCCCCCCCGCACCGGCGGCCAACGCGGCCCTCTTGGAGGGAGTCGAAAGCCGGTTGGAGATTGAATACCTGCCCGATGAGGCCAGTTTGGACAAACTGGCCTCAGCCCTGGAGGGGGCGGAGATCATCATCGACTCCCTTCTCGGCATTGGGATCGAAGGTGGAGTCCGCGGCTACTACGCCCGGGCGATTGAGCTGATCAATAGGTCCACCGCCCTGGTGGTGGCCGTGGACGTTCCTTCAGGGTTAGAGGCCGACACCGGCCAGGTCGCGGGGCCCTGCGTCCGGGCGGAGCTTACCGTGACCATGGCTCTTCCGAAGCTGGGGCTGCTCTTGTATCCTGGCCGCGGCTACGTCGGCGAACTGGTGGTGGGGGAAGTCGGCTACCCCCGCGCGCTTCTCCAGGGTTATGATTCCACTGTGGAATTGATCGATCGGGAGTCGGTGGTCGAAAAACTCCCCCCCAGGCGGCCCTACAGCCACAAGGGCGACTACGGACGGGTGTTTGTTTTGGCCGGTTCGCCGGGCTACACCGGCGCGGCAGCTTTGGCCGCGGAGTCGGCCCTGCGGGCCGGGGCCGGCCTGGTGACACTGGGCATCCCCGAGAAGCTCAACCCGATCCTGGAAGGAAAGCTCACCGAGGTGATCACCCGCCCATTGCCGGAGGTCAGCGGTTGTGTAGCTTTTACGGCCTTAGAGGAGATTAAGGAAACCTTGCAGCTCCAGGATGTGCTGGTGATCGGCCCGGGGATCTCCAGACACCCGGAGACGGCCCGACTGGTGCGCGAGTTGGTGAAAGAAGCGAAGCTCCCGATGGTGATCGATGCCGACGGGCTGAACAACTTGGAGGCCGCAGCGGGATTGCTAAAGGAGGCCAAAGCGCCTTGCATCCTCACCCCTCATCCGGGAGAGTTGTCGCGGCTGATCGGGCAAAGCACCCAACAGATCGAGCGCAATCGCCTCGGGGCAGCCCGGGAGGCCGCAGCGGAATTTAAAGCCATTTTAGTCCTGAAAGGCGTTCCGACCATCGTCGCTTTACCTTCCGGCCGTTCTTTCATAAACAGCACGGGGAACTCGGGGCTGGCCTCCGGGGGGAGCGGCGATGTGCTCACCGGGCTAATCGGCGGGCTGCTCGGTCAGGGGGTCGAGCCGGAGGAGGCCGCTTTTTGCGCGGTCTACTTGCACGGCCTGATCGCCGATCGGCTGAAAGAAACAAAAGGGGAGCGGGGGATGATCGCCGGGGATTTATTAAAAAAGATGCCCGAAGTCCTGGGGGAGTTTGAATGATCGTGTGCCGGTTGCATTGTAGGGGCAGACCCCTGTGTCTGCCCTTCGAGGATGAACGGACGACATAGAGGGCGAACACAGGGGTTCGCCTCTACAGGATGACAGGCAAGATCATTTAAAAGAGAGGACCGAGCGAGGATGAGAAGCTGGCTAATAGGATTGTTCTTCCTGGTTTGTCTGGGTTTATTGAGCGGCTGCGATGGCTGTTCCGGCGGGGATGATTTCTGTCCCCTCGCCGGGATGGCGGTGGAGAGAGGTCATAGCTTCGCAGGGGAGATGAAAGCCCACTTGAAAGCGGTCCCTTTTTTCTCCCTCCCCCTTGACGGGGGAGGGATGGGGTGGGGGTGGAACAAATAGCCCCCTCATCCCAACCTTCTCCCGCCGGGGGAGAAGGGGCTCTGAAGCGGCCCAAGTTTTGCGCGGATGCGGTGCAAATTGGGATTTTCATCCCGCGGCTACACGGGATAGGAATCACCCATGGGGTTAGCTAGGATGAGCGCGAGGAGTTTAGCGGCTCTGGCCCTCCTCCTTTCCGCCCTGGTCCTGGGAGGATGCGAGGGTTTCTTTCTCAAACCCCTGGTGGCCGATTTCAGCGCCTCCCCCAAAGCCGGGCTGGCCCCGCTTCTGGTCCAGTTTGAGGACCGATCCAGTTACGCGCCGCAGAAGCCCATAACGACCTGGAGGTGGGACTTCGGCGATGGAACGGAGAGCACCGACCCCCAGCCAGGGCATACTTACACCGAGCCGGGCGAGTATAGGGTCAGCCTCACCGTGAAAGATGAGGCCGGCCGCACGGACTCCATGACCAGGACCGGCTATATCGAGGTCAGGCCCGAGGATGATGAAGAGTACCCGCCCGTTGCATTGCCGCCGACGAAGGGTTCCCCAGAGGCCCCGGTGACCATGGTCCAGTTTAGCGACTTCACCTGCCCCTACTGCGCTCAATTTGCCCTCCGGACCCTCCCCAAAATTGAGAAAAACTACATCGCGACCGGAAAGGTTGAACTGGTCTTCCGTAACTTCCCCGTTCACGGAGATCGAGCGGTTCGGGCGGCGGAAGCCGCCCTCTGCGCTCACGAGCAGGGGGCATTTTGGGAGTACCACGACCGGTTGTTCGCCAATTCCTTGACCGGGAGCCGGGAGATCTTCAGCGTGGAGGATTTGAAAACTTTGGCCGCCGATCTCCGATTGGATACGGAGCGCTTCGATCAATGCCTTGCCTCTCAAAAGTACTCCCAGGCCGTTGGGGATGACCGCGCTTTGGGCAAGCGGCTGAGGGTGAGGGGCACCCCGACCTTGTTCATCAATGATCGCAAGGTCGTGGGCGCCCAGCCCTATGAGACCTTTCGCCGGGTGATCGAAGAGGAGCTGGCCAAGGGGGGATGATCGCCGGTGGCCTGCGGGAAGTTTGAAACCGGTTCCAGGTTCGGGAGCTTGGAACCTGTGAACCGGTTGATCGACACCCACGTCCACCTGGACATGAAGCCGTTCGATCGCGACCGTGAGGCGGTGGTGGCCCGGGCCCGCGAGGCGGGAGTGGGGATGATCACCGTCGGAATCGACCTGGAGTCCAGCGCCCGGGCGGTCGGGCTGGCCCGGAAATTTGGGATCTACACCGCCGTTGGAATTCATCCCCACGATGCCAAGCGATATCACCACGATTTGGACCGGACGGTGGGAAAACTGGAGGAGTTGGCCCAAGATGGGCGGGTGGTCGCCCTGGGGGAGATGGGGCTCGACTACTACCGTAACTACAGTCCGCGTGGGGCCCAACTGGCGGTCTTCCAAGCGCAGTTGGAGCTGGCCCGAAGGCTGGGCCTTCCGGCCATAATTCACAGCCGCGAAGCCGATGAGGAAATAGTGGCCATCGTGGGCAAAGCTGGAGTAAGGGGCGTGATTCACAGCTTCTCCAGCCCCCCGGGAATAGCGCAACGGCTGGTTCGGCTGGGGTTCTATCTGGGGTTCAGCGGCCCGCTCACCTTCCCCCAAGCGATTCAGCGAGAGGTGGTGCAGGAGGTTCCCCTGGAGCGGGCCCTGGTGGAGACCGACGCGCCCTATCTTGCACCGGTCCCCTATCGGGGGCAGCGGAACGAGCCGGGCTACGTCAAATACGTCGCCCAGGCAATCGCCGAACTCCGCGGGATGGCTGTGGAAGAGGTTGCAAAGCAGACCACTGAGAATGCGGAAAAGCTTTTCTGGTTCCAGGTTCCAAGTTCGCAAGTTCCAGGCTGAGGGGCTTGGAACCTTGAACCTGCAACTTGTAACCAATTATGGTCAAGCGATTTGAGGATTTAGAGATCTGGCAGAGAGCCTGCGACATGGCAGCTCAGGTGTACAAACTGACCGAGAAAAATGAGGCCCTAAAGCGCGATTACGGGCTGAAGAATCAGATTAGGCGAGCTGCGGTGTCGATCGGATCGAACATCGCTGAAGGCTTCGAGCGCGGGTCGAAGAAGGAGTTCATCCACTTTCTCTACACTGCCAAGGGATCTGCAGGCGAGTTGCGGACTCAACTCCGCATCCTGAGGGAGATCGGCTACATCTCCTCTACGGAATTTGAGCCCCTGCTCAAGGAGGTTGTATCGTTGTCGAAACAAATTGCGCGGTTCATCGACTATCTGAAGGAGGACCTGCGGAAGGGAGGAGTCGGGGGATAGGTACCAGGTGCAAGAACTGCTGAACCTGGAACTTGGAACCTTCAAACCTGGAACCGATGTTATTAGGCTGCCACTTGTCGATCGCTGGCGGACTGGAGCGGCCCTTCGACCGGGCGGAGGCCCTGGGCATCAATGCGATGCAGATCTTCTCCCATAACGCGCGCAGTTGGCGGATGGCCGAGCTGCAGGCGGGCGAGATCCGGGGGTTCCGCGGGAGGTGGCGGGAGAGCGAACTGGATTACATCGTGATCCACACGGGCTATCTCATCAATCTCGCCTCGCCCCGGGAGGAGCTCTACCGCCGGTCCATCGACGGGTTAGTTGGCGAACTTCGGCGGGCGGTGGAGTTAGGAATTCCCCAGGTCAACACCCATATCGGAGCCCACGTCGGCGGGGGCCAGCAGTGGGGTCTGGCGCGGGCCCGCGAGGGCCTCCGCGAGATCCTGGAACGGACCGAGAACCTGGAGGTGAAGCTTCTCTTGGAGAACACCGCCGGGGAGGGGACGGCCCTCGGCTCGCGGTTCGAGGAGCTGGCAATGCTTCTGAACGAGATGGACCATCCGAAGGGCCGTCTGGGAATCTGTTTTGACACCTGCCACGGGTTCGCCGCCGGTTACGATATCGCAAGTATAGCGGGCTTGGAGGCGACGTTGGAGGATCTGGAGGACCGGATAGGCTTGGACCGGCTCTCCTTGATCCATCTGAACGATTCCCGGCACCCGCTCGGCTCGCGCAAAGACCGCCACGAGCACATCGGGGAGGGAAAGATCGGGCTTGCGGGATTCAGGGGAATAGTCAACCACCCGGCGTTGCGCGATCTCCCCTTCATCCTGGAGACGCCCAAGCTCCCTCAGGAAAGCGATAAATTGAACTCGACCGCTGATGAGGTTAATTTGGAACGGGTAAGGGCGTTAGTGCGTTAACGCGTTGGCGCGTTAGGGCATTAACGCAGCAACGCTCAAACGCGAGAACGCGTAAACGCGAGAATGGAGGTTTTGATGAAATTATTCATCGACACGGCGAGCTTGGCCGAGATCCGCGAGGCGGCCAGTTGGGGGATCATCGATGGTGTTACCACCAATCCCTCGCTGATGGCCAAGAGCATTGGAAGCAGGAAGGAAGAAGGAAGAAGGAAGAAGGAAGATTCGAAGGGAGAAGATGAAAGATTTGCGAATCTTGGATCTGCGAATCTTCAATCTTCAATCGTGAAGGAACTGGTGACCGAGATCTGCGAGCTCATCGACGGCCCGGTCA
>JABAHQ010001922.1_pt18 | contig 20009 bp, 18 predicted proteins | sample 7062091 | NCBI WGS metagenome assembly JABAHQ01 (sample SAMN14534359, study PRJNA622989) | marine sediment metagenome | biome: marine biome [ENVO:00000428]; feature: marine pelagic biome [ENVO:01000023]; material: deep marine sediment [ENVO:00002113] | place: India: Gulf of Kutch | collected...
GGAGGCTTACCAGTGACGGTAAGCCTTTTCTTTTGGAACAGAATAAAAACGAAAAATGCCCACTTGGACGTTACATACAGAATTTAAATTTGATGCTGCTCATTTGATTGAGGGCTATGACGGGAAATGCGGTCGTATGCACGGTCACAGCTATAAAGTGCATATTTCTGCAAAGTCTCATAAATTAAATCCCTCGAAATACCTTGATACCGATGATATGGTCTGTGACTTCAAGGAGTTAAAGTGGGCGGCGAAGGGAGCAGAAAAAGGAGGGTTGGATCATTCGGTATTGAATGAAGAGATGCCGGTGAATCCCACGGCAGAACGCATAGCAGAATTTATTTACAAGGAAACTCAGCAACGCATTCCTGAGGATATAGAACTGCATGTTACCGTTTGGGAAACAGAAAACAGCTGGGTGGAATACACAGAGGACAATGTTTAACGAATTTGATCAGGAAAAGTTGGAAGGACTCATCGATCAGGACGAAATGAGGTCCGTGGAGTATCCGCTGGTAGAGGATTTCTATACCATTCAGGGTGAAGGAGCTCACAGCGGACGTCCGGCATATTTTATTCGAACTGCGGGCTGTGATGTCAACTGTTGGTGGTGCGATGTCAAGGAGAGTTGGGACGAAGACGAACATCCCCCCAAAACGGTTGAAGAAATAGTACAGGGAGCAAAAGAAAGCGGAGCCGAGTTTGCCGTTATCACCGGTGGAGAACCGCTCTTGCATGATCTCGATCCACTTACGTTTCAACTAAAGCAGGCCGGTATTGAGGTTCATATCGAAACAAGTGGTTCTTCTCCGATTTCGGGTTATCTTGATTGGATTACCCTTTCTCCCAAACGATTTAAAGAACCTTTGGATGATATTTTCCCGTATGTTGATGAACTGAAGGTTGTGGTATTGACCAACAAAGACTTGGAATGGGCCGAGAAGAATGCGGACAAATGCCCTGATAGCACACAGCTTTTGCTGCAACCCGAGTGGGAAAAGGAGGGAGCAGTAGATTTAATCATAGATTACGTGAAGGAAAACCCACAATGGGGCATCAGCTTACAGACCCATAAATTCATGGGTGTACGATAGTGGATAACCAGTCTGAACACTCTGTAGTTATTACNNAATTATGCTATACTGCTTATTGCCCGAACGAAGTCTGATTTAAGAGATACTCAAACGCTTTGTCGGAATATAGGGGATAACTATGTAGTTACCGCTGATTTGGATGCTGCAAATGACAAGGCTGTACAAAAGCTTAAATTGCCTGAAGATTTTCCCACGCCTAAAATCATCATTAATAATGCCGGCTCATTTTTGCTAAAACCGTTGAAAAAAACGACCCATGAAGAGTTTGTTCAACAAATGCAGGCCAACCTGTATTCGGCAGTAAATATAACCAATCGGTTTTTGGATTATCTTAAAGACAAGTCGAATGCCTTGGTTATCAATATTTGTTCGGTGGGTGCGGTTGAAGGACTCGAAGACAGTGGGGCTTATTCCGCCTCAAAACATGCGTTATTGGGATATACGCGTTCTTTGCGCAAAGAACTGATAGAAACCAAAGTAGGAGTGACGGCTATTAACCTTGGGCAAACACAGTCTACATCCTGGGAAGGTTCGCTTATAGATCGCGATCTTTTAATCGATCCTGATGATGTTGCAAAAATCATCCTGAATTTAACTCAGCTCTCACCACGCACAGTTGTAGAAGAAATATTAATAAAACCTCAACACGGACGCGTGCCCCCAATGTAATAATGGCCGGAAATCATTCCGGCCAAGTAGTAAGTTTAAACTTTGAACTTAACTAAGGTTGAGGTCTTTGGGCCACTCCACTCTTATGAGCAGCGTTTTTAACCTCTTCTGAAACTCTTCGTACCACTTCCTTATTAAATACGCTGGGTACAATGTATTCTTCGCTCAGTCCTTCTTCGTCGATGCATTCTGCGATAGCATGGGCCGCAGCCAGTTTCATTTCTTCATTAATGTCGGTGGAACGCGCATCCAACGCACCGCGGAATAGTCCCGGGAATGCTAATACGTTGTTTATCTGGTTGGGATAATCGCTGCGTCCGGTAGCAATAATTCGGGCAATTCCCTGGATTTCTTCAGGCATTATTTCAGGAACAGGGTTTGCCAATGCAAATACGATCGGATCATCAGCCATCTGCTCAACTGCTTCAATGGGGACCGTGCCCGGTCCGCTTACGCCAATAAGGAGATCGGCATTTTTGGTTGCTTCCAATAGGGAACCCGATAGATTTTCAGGGTTGGTGTTCTCGGCTACCCATCGTTTGCTTGAATTGAGATCATCAAGGTTGTCCCGATTGATGATACCACTTCTGTCGCAGCACAAGATTTCTTCTGCACCGGCTTCCAATAATATTTTGGTAATAGCTACACCGGCTGCTCCAACGCCAACAATCACCGTACGAAGATCGGAGAGGTCTTTATCAACAACCTTAAGTGCATTGATAGTAGCAGCCAAGGCTACAACAGCAGTTCCGTGCTGGTCATCATGAAATACAGGGATATCCAGCTCTTCTTTAAGCTTTTCCTCGATTTCAAAACAGCGAGGGGCCCCTATATCTTCGAGGTTAATTCCACCAAAGCCGGGTGACATCCATTTAACAGCATTGACTATTTCTTCAACCTCTTGAGTCTGCAAGCATATCGGATAGGCATCGACATCAGCAAACTCTTTAAATAACATGGCTTTTCCCTCCATTACTGGCATGGCAGCCTCTGGACCAATATCGCCCAGTCCTAATACAGCCGAACCATCACTCACAACGGCTACAGAATTTTCTTTAATTGTGAGTGAGTGGACTTTTTCTTTTTCCTTTGCAATAGCTTCGCATACACGTCCTACACCCGGGGTATATGCCATTGAAAGGGAGTCACGTGTATCGACAGGTACTTTGTTCTCGATGCGAATCTTACCCCCGAGATGAAGTAGAAAAACGCGGTCAGAAACGTTTCTCACTTTCACGCCATCTATTGCTTTAACAGCCTCAACAATAGCTTTTGAATGCTCTTCATCGCGGGCACTTACGGTCAAATCGCGAACCTTATATTCACCTTCTACCTCGACGACATCAACTGCGCCGGGGTCTGCCTTATGATCTGCAATTTCACTTAAAATCTTGGCCAGCATACCCGGTTTATTTTTGATGTATAAACGCATGGTAAAACTATAACTGACACTCGGTTGTACTTCACTCATTGGGGTATTTCTTTTCCGTTATAAATAGGTTCAATACTCAAAATTAGAAACAGCAAAGTTACAATCCTTAGAACTGTGCAACAAATTCTATTCTATAGTTTTTATCCATCATATCAATAGTGCTTTGAAAAAATAAACATGGCAGGTAATTGATTGTTCTCACTTGTAAAGATCTTGAACTGTACGCACAAACCAAACTATCAAAATATGATATGGTCGCTTTACATCTTTTTTCTTTTCGAAACTTTCAAATTAGAATCATAATGATATATTCAAATTGATTTAATTTGCACAAAAACAAACTTTTATGAAGAAAACAGCACACATTACTGTTCTTTGTTTTGCTTTCTTGCTGATGGTTGCATCGCAAGGATGGTCGCAGTCATCACCGGCTGAGGCTTTTAAAAATGTAACGATCCATACTGCTGATGGAAAGACCATTAAAAGTGGATCCATTGTTTGGAGAAATGGGATCATTACCGACGTCGGTAAAAATATTAACATTCCCTTTGATGCCTATGTGCGTGACGGCGGGGATAGCCTACATGTATATCCGGGATTTATTGATGGTCATGCGCACTGGGGTAGTCCTGATATAGCTGAAGATGTAGAAACTCCCGATGAGCCGGGAAATCCGGGATATGCTCGTGCTGGAATTCAGCCCGATCGTAAGGCATCAGAAGTGTTACAAACGGATAGTAAAGCTCTTTCTGAGGCCCCCAAGCAAGGATTTACGGCAGCCGCATTGGGATTAAAGGGACAGATGCTTCCCGGTCAGGTTGATTTGTTTTTTATTAACGGCAAAGAGACTGAAAACCTGCTATTAAAACAGGGCATTGGTATGACGGCCCAGTTTGAAGAGGCCCAGGGGCAGGCATACCCCTCGACAACGATGGGCATTATGAGTCAATTCAGGCAGCTCTTTAATGATGCTAAAGCCCTACAGCAACAGGAGCAGTACTTTGCTTCTGTTTCATCAAATTATCCTGCTCCAAAGCAAAATAAGGTGCTCGAGGCACTGTATCCGGTGATGAATGAGCAGCAGCCTTTCTATTTTATAGTAGATACTAAAGAGAATATTGAGCGGGTCTTTACGCTGCAGGATGAGCTTGGATTCGAAGTCGTTATTGTATCAGGAAAAGAAGCCTATAAACAGGCAGAGGCACTAAAAGCACGAAACATCCCTGTTCTGGCAAGCATTGATCTGCCCGAAGAGCCAAAGTGGCGCTCAGAAGAAGATGATGACCAACCGGAGATAACCGAGGAAATGCGGATTTTCAGAGATAAACAGGAGCAAGCCTATAAAGCAGACATCCAGAATATTGAAAAACTGATTGACAGCGGTGTAAAAGTCGGGTTTGCTTCGAATGGATTGGAACTTGCTGATATCGGTAAAAATCTTACGGTTTTAAAAGAGGAGGGAAACCTTAATGATGAAGATATCCTGCAGATGTTGAGCCAATCGACGGCTGATATCCTGGGATATGGCAACCGGTTGGGAAATATTTCTGAAGGTCGTATTGCCAGTTTTACGGTATTTAGCAAGCCATTTATGGAAGAGAAAGCTCAGGCGCTTTACTCTGTTACGGATGGAAATCTTATTGAATTTGAACAAGAATCTTCCGAGGAATAGCACTATGAAGAAGTTACTTTTATTACTATTAACGTTTTGTTTTAGTCTAACAACCGGCTTTGCCCAAGAGAAAGGGTCGGTGCTTATCAAAGACGGTACTTTGATCACCATTACCAATGGGAATATGTCTAATACCGATCTATTGATTGAAGATGGAGTTATCACCCAAATTGGAAAAGATATTTCTGCTCCCCGTAATGTTGAAACGGTTGATGCCTCTGGAAAATATGTAATGCCGGGTATTATCGATGCTCACTCTCATATTGCTGGAGTGGATATCAACGAGTGGACCAATCCCGTTACGGCTGAGGTTACCATGGAGGAGTCTATTAACCCGAATGATATAAATATTTATTGGGCGTTGGCCGGCGGGGTAACATCTATCCATTTAATGCATGGATCGGCCAATGTTATAGGCGGACAGAATGAGACACTGAAGCTTCGCTATGGATCAGATATGGATGGCCTGCGTTTTGAAGATGCTCCCCGGACGATCAAATTTGCTCTCGGTGAAAATCCCACGCGCGTCCATGGACAGGGCTTCGATGTACAGCCGCGTACTCGTATGGGAGTTGAACAAGTTATACGCGACCATTTTGATGCGGCCATCGATTACCAGCGTAATCGTCGAGAATACTTAGAGGCCAAAAAGGCTTATGACAATGGCAATCGCTCCACACCTCCCGTACCGGTTGCCAAAAATGAGCGCCTCGAAGTACTGGTCGATATTTTAGAAGGAGAGGTGCTTGTCCATACACATTCATACCGGGCTGATGAGATTACTATGCTGATGCGGGTTTTTAATGATTACGGGATTGAAGACTATACATTCCAACACGCAAATGAAGCATTTAAGGTAGCTCCGGAACTCAAGAAAAATGGGGCATATACTTCAGTTTTCGCTGATTGGTGGGCCTACAAGTTTGAGGTTTATTATTCGACGGCCTATAACGCTTCAATCTTAAATGCGAATGGTGTTAAAAACAGCATTAATTCCGATAGCGGTGAGCTGATCCGTCACCTCAATCATGAGGCAGCGAAAGCGGTTCATTACGGCAATACATCCAAGCAGGATGCCCTCAAGATGATTACCATCAATCCCGCTACTCAGTTGGGAATAGACGAAAAGGTAGGCAGTCTCGAGGTAGGCAAACACGGAGATGTGGCCATCTGGGACGGCCATCCGTTGAGTATTTATAGCAAGACGCTGAAAACATTTATCGANNGTTGATGCAGAACAGGATTTTGATGAGGCGTCCGGCAGATGGTATAACGAAAACGGCCGGCACTCAGAAACATGTTTGAGAGGAGCAGAAATCCGTTTTAGCAAACAAGGCATGAAACTTCAAGGCAATTAATTTAAATGACCAAAGACACAGAATTTATTATGACGTATTTTAAAAGCACAATATCAGCTTGTCTCTTGGTACTCTTTTTGGGGATGAGCGCTGAAGCCCAAATTACAAAAAAGGCGGAATTCGGGAAATTTGCTATTACCAATGGCACTATCCATACCGTTACTAATGGTGTAATTGAAAATGGGACGGTATTAATTGAGAATGAGCAAATTATCGATGTTGGTCCTGATATCAATATTCCTTCAGAGTATGAGCAGATCGACGCTTCAGGCAAGCATGTCTATCCGGGATTTTTTGATGCGGGAACGCAACTCGGACTCCAAGAAATTGGGGCCGTAGCCGTTACCAACGATCAGGCTGAGCTTGGCGATTTTAATCCTCATGTTCGAGCGTTTACTGCTATTAATCCAAGCAGCGTGAATATTCCTGTGACCAGGGTTAATGGTATAACGCATGTGATCTCTATGCCGGTATCCGGACGATTAGCAGGCAAAGCTACCCTGATAGATCTCTATGGTTACTCTCCTGATTCGATGGCAGTTAGCCCCAACGCCGGTCTCCATTTAAACTGGCCAACTTCCAAAAAAGGAGGCTGGTGGGATGATCGCTCAGACGAAGAAGTCAAAAAGGAGTATGATAAAGATCTGAAAAAGCTTAACGATTTTCTTTCTGAGGCACAGTTTTACGACAAGATGATGACGGATTTTGAACGTAATCCAAATGACAAACAGCAGCCTGATATGAATAAAAAGATGCAGGCAATGCGTGAAGTTGTCAATGGAGAGATACCTGTTATTATCTCGGTAGATGCTAAAAGTGATATTTTGGATGTTATCGAATGGACCAAAGATTATCCTGATATGCAGTTCGTGCTGGCCGGAGTAAGGGATGGATGGCGTGTAGCCGATGAAATTGCCGAAGCAGGTCTTCCCTGTCTGGTTTCTACGCTCTATACCCCTGAACGTGACTATGATAATTACCAGCGTCCATATCAAAATCCCGGGAAGTTACATGCAGCGGGTGTAAAAGTAGCTATTGCTACCGGAGAGGTCGAAAATGTGCGAAACGCTCCATATCACGCAGGTTTTGCAGCCAGTTATGGGCTTGGGAAACAAGAAGCGCTAAAAGCTATTACCATAAATGCCGCTGAAATATTTGGTGTGGATGACAAGCTTGGCAGTATAGAAAAAGGAAAACAAGCGAATCTGTTTATAGCAGACGGTGATCCTTTTGAGCCAATGAACCACATCACAGATGTTTTTATCCGTGGCAATAAAATTCCGATGGTGAGTCGGCACATACAGCTCTATCAGCAATATTTGGATAGGGGGGCAAAAACGAACTAATTTATTTTCTAAAATTTATTGAGGTGCGGCATGAATAGTGTCGCACCTTTTTTATTTTAAAGATTGTTTGTTAGTCATATCAACAATTACATTTTTATATATGTTTTCTGAGCCATACAAAGCGTCGGTCATACAGATGAACAGCAAAAAGGATTTGAAGGCCAACCTGGACTCTGCTTATAAACTCATTAAAGAATCTGTAGAACAAGGGGTAAAAGTAGTGGGGCTTCCCGAGAATTTTTCCTTTTTAGGTGGATTGTCGATGCGAATGAAGAAGGCAGATGAAATTGCTGAGAAGGTCCCGAAATTCCTTGCTGATGCGGCGAACGAATTTAATGTATACATCATGGGGGGCAGTTATCCTGTACCAGCTGATGGGGATAAAGTTTATAATCATTCTCCGTTCTATACCCCCGATGGAAATGAGGCAGAAAGTTATAATAAGATTCATCTTTTTGATGTCGATCTCGATGATGATGAGTCGTACCGGGAGTCCGATTATGTGCAAGCGGGTGATGCCAAAGCGGTGGTGTATGAGAATGAGTACATAGGTAATTGGGGGCTTTCGGTTTGTTATGATCTTCGTTTCCCGGAGCTATATCGCAAGCTGGTAGCTGGCGGGGCAGAGGTATTGTCCATTCCTTCTGCCTTTACATATACCACAGGACAGGATCACTGGCGTTCATTATTGAGGGCTCGTGCTATCGAGAATACATGCTATGTCTTTGCACCTGCACAAACTGGATTACATGGAAAAAACAGAAGGACATGGGGGCATGCAATGATCATTGATCCGTGGGGAAGGGTTCTGACAGATGCGGGGGAAGAACCGGGTATTGTTGTGGCGGAGATAGATCCTGATAATATTAAGAAGGTGCGTAGTCAGATTCCTTCACTTAAACACCGCAGGATATAAATTTTATTCTTCAGAGTCTGTACCGTATTGATAAAGCAGCTGATCTAAAAGTAGAATAACAAAGGAGAGAGTTGTGAGTATGATAATGCTTAAAAGTGGTTCCCAGATCACAAATCCACCAATTACACCTAGCACCGCTCCAAGATATTGGATATAGCGCAGCTGCTCATTCGTTGCCGACCGGATGATGTTCGAAATATGCTGCTCGTCGTAACTCCGTAGGTTTTCCTCTACTAAGGCATGTACATTTAGTTGGTTAATGAGCTTGTAAAGCAGTGTAGTAACAATATCTTCGATAGCATCACTGTTTTTGTCAATTTTTTGGGGAAGCTGGTCCAATAAATCATCCATTTTATCCAGTCCGCTTTCTACCGAGGTCGGTATTTGCACCAAGGCCTCTTCGATTATAGCCTGCATTTCCTGTCCTTTGACAAAGGTATAGGTTTTGAGTGCAATTTTTTCGAATGATTTGTTGTGCAAGGCCTCTTCGATCTGGGTGAGAATGCGTTTAGCAAGAGCTGCTCTGATTTCCGGATCTGCTATCATTTCATCAACGTATGCTACAACCCACTGTTTTATATCACTTCTGAATGCGGGATCATCGATGATGTTTTTGATATATCTTGTTGAGAGTTGGCGATACCGACCGATTATATTTGATTCTGAAATTTTTTTCTTGATGATTTCAGGGTTAATTAAATCCTGAGAGACTGCCTGTGCCAGTCGGTAGGCAATGCGGTTTTTTTGTGCTGGGATCAATCCGTGACCGAGAATGGGACGTTTTTCAGCGGGCTTAAAAAGCATGGTAATGGCCAACCAGTTTGTTAAAAATCCAATTAAACCACTGACGCTTAGAATTTTCAGGAGTCCCTCAAATTGAAGTGTATGTCCCCAGATAGTCCCGGACAAACCATCAAAATCCCAGAAAAAAGAGCCCCCAAAGATAAGTACCAACAGATAGGGAATAACCGAAAGGACTGAAATAAAAGTATTGCTGTATAACTGTTTACGCTCAGGGTGTTTTCGGGATTGTGCTTTTGGTTTGGTTATTTCCTTAATACGGGTATAGCGACTGATAATACTCCATAGACTCAGAGCATGTTCACGCGTCTTTTTTTTAGCAGCATTCAGAGCTCCGTCCGAGTTATCGTCAGGTAGTTGTTCTATACTCATTACTTATATCACATTTAATGAACTGTTGACGGAAAGCTGTACGTAAATATGGGTAAGTAGGTTAGGATCTGCAAAACGAAGGTACTCTTACCGTTTGGCAGCTATATTAAGATAGAATTCTTCCTTGTTCGTCATGTGCTCTTTTTCCTCTGCGGTTTGGTCTTCGTAACCTGCCAAATGTAGTAACCCATGAATATAGATCCGCAAAAACTCCCTTTCTGTGGACTCGTTAAATTCTTGAGCCTGTTCTATAATTCGAGGAGCACAGCAAAACATAGTGCCTTCGATATCATTTTTGCTATCAGAATCATCATATCGAAAGGTGATTATATCGGTTATATAATCCCGTTCAAGATGTTCGCTGTTGATTTCAACAATCTTTTCTTCATCGACATAGACAACTTCAACAAAGTTAAAGCTACATTCTTCCTGGTCAGAGAGCTGGCTTGCTACTGCTTGACAAAAGGATTGGTCGAGAGGGATAGAAAGGCTTGTCTGATTGTAGAGTTGAATATCAGGAAGTTCTTCAGCCATTGATCCTAATCTTCATCAAAAGAGAAGTTGTCTAGATCAACTGATTCGGTAAGCGACAGGGCAATGGCACACATCATCAGATCTTCCGGGAGCTGAGTAAAATCGCTGTTCAATATTGTTTCACTCACGTTGGCATATAAACTGCAACCGGCACCCGTTTCGACAATAAGACCTGAAGTGCGTTCATCTTGACGTCCAAAGAAAGTAACCTGTTGGAGCATATCGCTGGCAATAAAGGCTGTGCAGTTATGTAGTTGCAAAAATGTATTCTGGGCATATACCGAAACCATATTTGAGTTCTCGCCTTTTACCTCGAGTCCCAAGTGTATTTCCAGTGCGAGGCGTCGTTTTTCCTCTTCGTTGGTTACTTCAAAGCGAAATACATCGTTTCCAAGAGGCTTGGCCTCTGTTTCGAGTACATTAGCAATAGCATCAATATTTTCTTTTGTAAACTGATGAACCATTGGCTCGCGATCTTATAGAATCATTATTTTATTTCTATGGAATATACCATTCACAGCTTTAAATTAGAAATTTTGGCTGTGTCATTCCTATCACATGTTAGAACTTTTATAATTGAAACCTGTCGAATTCTTTTTTGTTTTCTTCTTTTGTAGCCGGAACTGAAATACGATTACCGGTGATCTCATTAACGCGATTATGCAGTCCCTTGGCTTCTTCATCATCACCATTCATAAAGTAAATACGCTGGATGATGGTTAGATGGCTTATTGATCTCGAAATATCACGGGCAATTTGCTGGCGTTCAGAGCTGATGCTCTGCATACGCTGTTTTAAGCGCCGCTGGGTATCCATATTCGCATTGTTACGCGCCTGTTCAGCCTCTTGACTGAGTTGAGAAAGTTCGTTTTGGATTTCATCGTATTCAGCAATAGTGCTTTCGAGATTTTCTAATACACCTTCTTCAAGCTGTCGGGCTAACTCTACGGCATTTTGGGTGTCACCTACATCTGCATAACTGTAAGCATAAAGTATTGTAGAGTTAATGTTATTATCGTTGATCCTAAACGGCAGCTTTTCCTCACCCCATTCCAGCCAGTAGCTGGCACTGTCGGGCATTCCCATTTCGCTGTATTTATTCGCCAGCTCAGTAATGCTAAAGCGATAGTTACCCAACATGCGACGAATATTTTCGTCAAAGTAATTATCAGGGTTACTCCATTCTCTAAAGCGGAAGTTTGAAAGTCGTTTTGCGTGAATACTGGCATCCATCCATCCATAGCCTTTAGCCTGTCGTCGTTGGGGGACAACCCGGAACGCCTTGCCTTCGAAACGAAAGTAGGGCTGCAGGTTCATCTGACTCTCAGTGGAAACCGTATTTGCAAAATATATTGGACGGATCCAATCATTATTTCGAAGTAGATTTAAAATAACCTCATCCTGTACTTGAGTATAGTATCTCTTATTTCCCTGGCGGTCTTGTCCGGCCGAACGTCCATCATAATACCAAGCTACTTCATTATCCAGAGAATCTATGGGTATCTGGAAATGTATCTTTGATAAATCAAAGCCAAGATTTTTGCTTGGATCAACACCCATGGCTTTTTTATAGTTTTCCATGCTGCTAAATGCATTTTCCAGCATACCTTTGTTTACCGGTATTCGCAGCGTATCGGGATTGTGCATAGAGAGTCCACTGGTCAGTTGTTCAACTTTCTCATCATCAAAAGAGATAGGGAGTGGAGCAGATTCATGAGACCACTGATCTCTCAGCTGTTTGATGTACCAATCGGTGTTGAGTAAACTCAGGCAGACTATACGTACATCAGTCCGTATGCCTTCAACTTCTTGTAAGTACCAAAGGGGGAAGGTGTCGTTATCACCATTAGTAAATAGTATGGAGTTAGGTGCTGTTGAATTTAGAAGGTTATAAGCATAATCCGGGGCAACATATCGGTCACCGCGATCATGATCATGGAAATTCTCCATCCCCATCCATACCGGGGCTGCTAAAAACAGTATTCCCAAAATTGCATAGGAAACGATTTTACTTGACTTTAAATAGTCTTTAACTAATTCAACTAATCCTATGCCACCCATACCAATCCATATGGCAAATGCAAAGAAAGATCCCACATAGGCATAGTCCCGCTCACGCGGCTGCATAGGGGTTTGATTGAGATAAAAGATAATGGCCAGCCCGGTAAAGACAAATAGAGCCAGTACTGTAAGAGCTCGTTTCCAATCATTTTGAAAGTGGAATAGCATCCCAAATAACCCGATCAAAAATGGTATATAGAAGTAACTGTTATGTGCCGGATTGTCTTCATGTTCGGTATCAGTAAAACCAGCCTGCCATCCCGCATCTTGTATATCGGCGTCACGACCAATAAAATTCCATGCAAAATAACGCCAGTACATATGATTTACCTGATATCGAAGAAAGAAGTCTAAATCGCTCGAATATTGCGCATACTGCCGCATATGCTGCGGGCTTGTAGAGTATCGACGAGGGAAGAAGGTCTCTTGGTCACGATTAACTCTTCCCTGACTATTATCAAAAGTGTGACCCGTAAGCAGGGGCGTTTGGCCATACTGTTCGCGTTCCAAATAATCAATAAAGGCTTCTACCGTTTCAGGATCGTTTTCATCGATGGGAGGATCGGCAATTGACCGAATAAAAATAAGAGAATACGAGGAATAGCCGATCAAGATCATCGTGTAGCAAAGTAATACAATATTTGCTATGCGATGCCCATTTTTATGGGTGTAGTAAAGCCCATATGTCATTGCCATGACAACCATAATTATAAAAGTCAGCGGTCCAATGAGGCCATAACTGGCATTCATAACCCATTCCATTAAACTGGGAAACCCTTGAATGGTACCGGGATAAATCAGCAGAAATGACCCGGCCGATACCGCCATGAGTACGGCAAAAGACTTGTAATTAAACTCGTATTTTTTGAAATAGATTATCAGTGCAACAAAGAACAGGGCAAGGAGGTTAAGCAGGTGAATTCCCAATGCAATGCCAAAAAGATATGCAATGAGGATTATCCAACGCTCATTGTAAGGTTCATCATGATTTTCAGCCCAAACCAGAGCCAGCCAAACAACCATAGCCGTGAATAACATGGACAGGGCATAGACCTCAGCTTCAACAGCGCTAAACCAGAATGTATCAGTAACAGCAAACGTAGCGGCTCCAAGTAATGCTCCCCCGTACATGCCAATTTTATCAATGGTAAGCATGTTGTCAGGAGCCCCTTTCCATTCTCTGACCAATCGCACGATAATCAGGTATAACAGCATAACGGTAAGAGCAGAACTCAGGACACTGATAAAGTTTATGCTGGCTGCCACATAAGCTGTTGGCATAAACATGGAAAAGATGCGTCCCAGCAGAGAGTAGAATGGTGCTCCGGGAGGGTGGTTAACCTGTAGGCCGTGACCAACGGCAATAAATTCGCCGGCATCCCAAAAGCTGGCTGTGGGAGCCATCGTAAGAAAATACAAAACAAGAGAGGCGAAAAATGTAATTAAAGCTAACGTACGGTTGGTCGTCTTATGATTCGAAAACATTCGTACCTGGTACTTTAAAATGCTGTTTAGTATGGATTTCTTTAGCAGGCAATAATAGTCATAGGCATGATAGAATCAAAATGATAATGTAGCCTTGCCTGACTATTGGAAAAGATTATTTAACGACTATTTATTGGCAATATTCTATTAAATGTAGTAACAATTGTTGGTGCAGGTTGCCACTTCGCAAAAAAATCATTAAAAATAGACGCTGGAAATTTTGAATCTATAAAAAATGAGGAATACGCTGTATGAGCGGTAAAAATGGATCAGGGGATCTCTTTTCGACGAAATTAGGGCTTATTTTAAGCGTGCTGGGTATTGCTGTCGGGACAGGAAATATTTGGCGGTTTCCACGTATTGCCGCACAAAATGGCGGACAGGAGGGAGCTGGAGCCTTTCTTATTGCTTGGATTACCTGTCTATTTCTGTTTTCGATTCCTTTAATAATAGCTGAATACGGCATTGGAAGGCACGGCCGAAAGGGCGTTATTGGTTCCTTCATAAATTTAGTTGGCAAAAAATATGCCTGGATGGGTAGCTTTGTTGGATTTGTAGCTACGGCCATCATGTTTTACTATAGCGTAGTTGCGGGCTGGTGTCTGTATTATTTGATAGAATCTATCTTTTCAAGTCTGCCTGCAAATATGGGTCAGGCCGAAACTATTTGGTACAGCTTTCAGGGCTCTATGTGGCCTTCGGTTTTCCATGCAGTAATGATTGGTCTCGGGGGCCTTATTGTAGTAAAAGGAATTTCATCTATTGAACGAATTAACAAGGTACTCATTCCATCACTGCTGCTGGTTGTGGTAATTTCATTAATACGAGCCGTAACTCTTCCCGGAAGTTTCCAGGGACTTGAATACCTTTTTACTCCCGATTGGGCTACGCTGGCGCAACCCAGCTTGTGGCTCGAAGCTCTTACGCAAAATGCCTGGGACACCGGGGCCGCATGGGGACTTATCCTCACTTACGGGGCCTATATGCGTTCAAAGGATGATATAACCATCAGTGCATTCCAAACGGGAATCGGGAATAATATAGTATCACTTCTGGCTGCTATGACGATTTTCGCCACGGTATTTGGGACGCTCGGCAGTAGTATGGGCAACGGAGAAATCCTTGACATCATGAAAACCTCGGGGCCGGCATCAACAGGATTGACTTTTATGTGGATGCCACAGCTTTTTAACGAAATGGCCGGGGGCAAGATATTTGCTATTCTATTCTTCCTGGGATTGACATTTGCAGCTTTTAGTTCACTTATTTCCATGATTGAATTGGCCAGCCGTGTATTTGTGGATATGGGATTTCCTCGAAGAAATGCTACTATAGCTATTTGTGTAACTGGTTTTCTACTGGGTATGCCCTCAGCTCTTTCCACAGATATCCTTGCTAATCAGGACTTCGTATGGGCAGTTGGACTGATGGTTTCCGGGGCTTTCATGTCATTTGCTATCATCAAGTTTGATCCCGAAAAATTTCGATCAATGATTGTGAATACAGGGAGTCAACGATTTGATTTAGGGAAGTGGTGGACAGTTATCATTAAATATGTTGTACCGGTAGAGGTGATTTCTCTTCTTATATGGTGGATATATCTGAGTATTACCTCATATGCTCCTGACAGCTGGTACAATCCGTTAAGTGCATTCTCTGTGGCAACCATAGCGGTACAGTGGGGTATTGCGATGGGGTTGTTTTACTTCTATAACGATAAAATTGCCGCCAACACGGCACGAGAGTCCGATTAAAAGTTATTTGGAGTTCATTTTTTGGTCTATCGATTTCAACGAGTCTCTAATTTCTTTAAGAACAGCCAGTGTAGACTCCTCGGTCTCACTTGTTGAGGATGAATATTTGTTATCCGTTACGTTATCACGTTGCTCTAACACTCGGCTTCGAAAGTTGGAAGCATCTCTGATACCTATTAACGTAAGGTCAGCTTGTCCTTGGCCACTACCACCGGCGGTTTCTACCTTAAGGATGCTTAAGCCGAAATATTTGAGAAGAGGACCTTCTTTAAAAGTAAGATCTTGAATTTTATCCAAGGGGATAGTACGCTCAACATGGAATAGCACCCCTTTTTCGAAACGAAGAGCCCGAGTTGTCAACTCGGCGCTAAGTCGATCAAAATATTTGTTTATCAAAATAGGTGCCACGACAAGATATATGGGTAGAAGCGGAATTCCGACAATAGTGACAATTGAGATGAGCACCCCGTAGATCAGCAAATACTTTTTTATTTTGGGATTAAACTCTGCCTTCTGTAATACTTTTGGTTTAGGTGCCATAATGATGTTTTTCGTTGCTGTATAAACTATTTAAATAATGTATTTGGTAATTTTTGTTAAAACAATTCTATTCCCAGTGTAGCTCCAAGCCAGAAAACATATTGCCGTCCCTTAGCTTTAATGTCAAATAATCGATAGGGAGCATAGTCATCGCTTTCCTCTAATCGTGAAATGAGCATATTTAGGGTAGGCCCCCCGTAAACTTTGAAATGTTTATTGAGCTCTTTTCCGAATAAAAGACGATATTTGAATATTGAGTTTATATCGTTGGTCCAGCCACCTTCATTGATTTTGTGGAAAGAAAAGTCAGAATACAGATCATATTTTTCGTATTCATGTAACCTTCCGATACTCCATCCAATCTGCCAAACATCCCGACTTATAATGGGGTTAAATCCAACAGAAAGCATATTATAAACTTGTTCTGTGCCCAGTTTGACCCCAACATTGGTAAAGCCGGTTTCGGTTGTCCATAGATCTATGTTTTTGCGCCCATTTCCATAGTAGCTTATAAGGCCGACTGGTACACCCTCAAATTTGTTTCCATAATTAACTAATCCGGCCTGTATACCTTGTCCGTCGTCAACAATATTTGCCATCCCCAGCTGGATACCCTGAAAGTCCTGGCTTATATTTACTGAACTCAGGCTTATTCCCTGGAAAGTCTTAGCGTAGTTTATTCCTCCCGATGCTATAATACCCTGCATATCCTGCTGGGCAATATTAGCAAGGCCACCAAGCAATAAACCCTGGATATCACCACCGGCAATATTGCTGACCCCTGAAACTAAAAGCCCCTGTATATCATCTTTTGCTATGTTGAACGCACCGGCAGTTTGCAGACCTTGAATATTTCCTCCCGATAAGTTGAATATCCCGCTAAATTGAAGGCCCTGCATATCCGATGATGCCCAGTTGCCGATACCTGAAAACTGTATTCCTTGCATGCCGTTGCCGCTATAATTTGCAATTCCGGCAAGTTGTACTCCTGAGGTAAGTTTTCCTGAGTAATTACCGATTCCGGCTATTTGAACACCGGATGCATAGTATTTATTGGCATTAATCAAGGTGCCAAACTCAAAACCTCTATGAAGAGCGCCATGGTAACCGCCTAATATGTTGAAAGAATATTTTGAGGCATAATCAACAGCATCAATACCATTTGTGCTTAAGCCCGGAACCAGGGTTAGACGATAGGTACGGTATTTAAGCTCGTAATTTTCCCACTGATGATCGACAGTTTCCTGAGCCTGTATTGAAGAGGGGGAAATTAGTATCGCGGTAAATAATACTATTATAGAAAATGTAATATTACGCATTGGTATCTATAAATGATTTATACTGTTTGCATTCGAAGGCATAATACATTTACGGAACCAAGCAAAAATTGTTATAGAAGAGACTAATTCGGTATCAATTAGTTATTAGCCAATCAGAAAATAGTAACCCCGGTATAGAAAATATTAGAATCTACGCCGGGATTAATTTCGCCTTGCTGCCCGTTAGATAGGTGATGATATTTGTATCCCACTGAAAGAGAGAGATTATCTAATACCATAATTTCCACTCCCGCACCTAATTCGAGCGTGAAATTAAATTGTACACCACGGTTATCAGGAAAGGGCTTTTTAAAATACATAAAGCCTGTTGAAGACTTAAGAAACGGTTGTACAATATCATATTGATTGAAATTGAACTGAAATCCTAAAGGGGCGATTCCAAAACCACTGTACGAACCTGCTTGATATCTAATGGTGTTAGAGAGGGTATAGTTTGCCGCTAAATTGGCTTCAGCAGTATATTCAAGAAGATGTTTGTTTTCATATATAACGAGCTTTCGGTTATACCGAAGGGTATAGATACTGAGAGTGGCTTTAGGAATTTGACCCCAGAATCCTTTTGTAGAAGCAAAGGAATATCCGATAATAAAATTCATTTCGTGGATGTCGGCATTTTTTTTATTTACCCACGCAAGCCGATCAGTAAAATTAGAGTCAGACTCTTGGGGTTGGATATTATCTGTAGTTTGCGATAGCCCTGTACTACAAACAGAGAATAATATTATGCAAGTTATAAATATCTTATCGCTCATTCTTATAAATGATTTACATGCAATACTTTATAAGTATTTTATATAATATTTAAAGGGGGCTGTTTTCTGCTTCTACAAATACACGTTTTACAAGAGGATACTCTTTTTTGATCTGGGAGGTCAACGTAGTGATATTTTCCTCCAAACTCTTCACATCCAGTTCGTCTTTAAAATCCACACTTAGATTTAGAAGTATATAATTCGGTCCCATATGCATGGTTAATACTTCATTAACATCAGATATGAAATTATAGTTGTTTGCTAAGGACGTGATTCCGGTTACTATTTTGGGATCAGCGCTTTCACCAATTAGTAATCCTTTTGTCTCATAAGCGAGCCATGCGGCTGTAACTCCCAATATTATTCCAATTACAATCGAAGCTATACCATCAAAAATGTGGAGGCCGGTGTATTGCCCTAATGCTATACCGACAAATGCGACAATTAATCCCAGCATTGCGGCGGAATCTTCAAATAAAACGACAAATAATGTCGGATTTTTTTCTTTACGGACCGCTTCGTAATACCCTCGTTTTCCGCGAGCCTTATCAAATTCTTTCCAGGCAAAAAACAAGGCAAAACCCTCAAAGATCATTGCCAGTCCCAATACGATATAATTGATCATGGGATTCTCAACAGGGTGGGGATCCATAAGGCTGTGAATACCTTCATAAATAGAAATGCCGGCTCCTACGGCAAATATCATGATAGCAACAATAAAGCTCCAAAAGTATATTTCCTTGCCGTGGCCAAATGGAAACTGTTTATCAGCCGGCTTTTTGGCTTTTTTTAGTCCTAGTAAAAGTAGTAGCTGGTTTCCCGTATCAACCGTAGAGTGTATCCCTTCCGACATCATGGCTGAGCTGCCAGTTATTACTGAAGCTATAAATTTGGTAATGGCAATAAGCCCATTCCCGATTAATGCAGCATAAATCACTTTTTTTGAAGAAGCGGCCATAACAAAAGAATTACTTAACTGTGAGAGTTATTGGTCATTTATATTGATCAGTCCAATTATAGGTAAATAAATTGTGTTCCTAAAAGCCTATATAATCAGCTTTGGTTCTATACNNAACACAAAGGAGATAAGAGTATGGGTAGATCGGTACTGCTTAGCAAGATTCGTACAGAGATAAGGAGACAGGGAATGAGCTATCACATCGAGCAAACGTATATCGGATGGATTACCCGGTTTATTTACTATCATAAATTAAAGCATCCGAAGAATATGGGAGAAGAGGAAGTGGTAGAGTTTTTAAACTATCTTGTTACAGTTCGAGAGGTCCCGGATTCTATTCAAAGCCAGGCCCGGCAAGCAATAGAATTTTTGTATCGCTACATTATTAGAGAACCACTGCCGTCGTTAAAGGGTGTTATACAAGGAGAGCCCCTTTATATTTGTCGGTGGGGAGGTCGCAATAGGAAACAACAGGTTTCAGCGTCATAAGTCAGGTTGGCCATTTCCTTTCGACCGACGTTCTTGGAAAAACTGCTTTAGAATCCACTCACAGTCTTCTTCCATAAATCCATGTATGACATCAATTTGGTGGTTTAACTTATCACTTGATGCAAGGTTGTAAACACTCCCACAGCTTCCTGCTTTAGCATCAAGGGCACCAATTACCACTTGATCAATTTTGGACCAGACAAGAGCTCCTGCACACATAGGACAGGGTTCAAGAGTCACGTAAAGCGTACAGTCCTGGAGGTATTTTTGTCCAAGCGTAGAGCAAGCTGCAGAGATAGCGAGCATCTCTGCATGGGCGGTGGGATCGTTTAATCGTTCCGTCTGATTGTATCCCTTTCCAATAATATGGTCATTTTTAACTACTACGGCTCCAACGGGTACTTCCTTTTCTTCATAGGCCTGTTCAGCCAGAAAA
>JABAHQ010007234.1_pt2 | contig 19939 bp, 17 predicted proteins | sample 7062091 | NCBI WGS metagenome assembly JABAHQ01 (sample SAMN14534359, study PRJNA622989) | marine sediment metagenome | biome: marine biome [ENVO:00000428]; feature: marine pelagic biome [ENVO:01000023]; material: deep marine sediment [ENVO:00002113] | place: India: Gulf of Kutch | collected...
GAACCCGTGACCTCTTCCTTACCAAGGAAGCGCTCTACCCCTGAGCTACCAGAGCCTGTCCTCGAGCCGTGATCCGGGAGCCCCCAGAGCGGGAGACGGGAATCGAACCCGCGGCCCTCAGCTTGGAAGGCTGATGCTCTACCACTGAGCTACTCCCGCCACGAACCGTCCGGTCCTCGCCCGGTCGAGGACGCCCGGTCGACGGTGTGGAAGTGGTGGGGGGAGGATTCGAACCTCCGAAGGCGTATGCCAGCAGATTTACAGTCTGCCCCGGTTGGCCACTTCGGTACCCCACCGCCGCCTCGCCGGAGGAATGCCGGCCGCCTCCCCGCCTCGCCCCGGCGGGCCGGGCTGACGCGCGCCTGCGCGCCCCTCAAAGAAACGAGCCGTCCTCGGGTGCGAGACGGCCATTTGCTGGCGAGCTTGGTAAACTAAGACGGAGCCTGGGTCACATCAACCCCTGTGATCCGGGGTCGGAGGGACGTCCGTCCACCGGGGGATCAGGACCCCGGGGACCGGGTGCCGGGGGGCCCGCGGATCCCTACTATCACGGGCAGACGGCAGTCGGTACGGACCGATCGAGCGGGAGGAGCGAAGATGGGTCGATGGGCGCCGGAATCGCTGGTGGTCTTCCTGATCTGTATCCTCGCGGCGAGCTGCGCGGAGGGATCGGTAGACCTCTTCGACGTGGTGATCGAGGGGGGGCGCGTCGTCGACCCCGCGACCGGCCTGGACGGGGTCCGGAGCGTGGGGATCCGGGACGGCCGCGTCGCCGCCGTGAGCGAGGGGGTCCTCGAGGGGAGGCGAACGATCGACGCCGCCGGCCTCGTGGTGGCGCCGGGGTTCGTCGACGTCCTCGCCGGATACCCGAACACCGACGAGGCCGCCGAATTCAAGATCTTCGACGGCGTCACGACCATGGTCTCCATGCACGGCGGCCCGGTGGACGTGGCGGAGTGGTACCGGGCTCGGGAGGAGCGGGGGGCCTACCTGAACTACGGCACCACGGTGGGCCACGGCAGCCTCCGGGAGGCCGTGGGCGCCACGGACCGCTACGCCCCGGCCACGCCGGGCCAGATCGACGAGATGGAGCGCCTGGCCCGAGGGGCCCTGGACGCCGGCGCCGTGGGGATCGGCTTCGGGATCATGTACGTGCCGGGGGCGTCCCGGGAGGAGGTCTTCCGCCTCTTCCGCCTCGCGGCCGAGCGCGGCGTCCCCGCCCACGCCCACACCCGCTACTTCGGCGGCGTGTCGGCGGACGCCAGCGGGGTGGCCGGGCTCCAGGAGCTCATCGCCGCCGCCGCCTCCAGCGGGGCCCGGGCCCAGATCGTCCACATCAACAGCATGATCGCGCCCGTGCGCCAGATGGCCACGGCCCTCGAGATGATCGAGGGCGCCCGGGCCCGGGGCGTGGACGTGATGGCCGACGCCTACCCCTACACCGCCTCGTCGACGGGTCTGAGCACCACCGCCTTCGATCCCGGCTGGCGGGAGCGCTACGGGGGGATCTCCTACGGCGACGTGGAGCTGGTGAGCACCGGCGAGCGCCTCACCGAGGAGAGCTTCCGTCGCTACCGCGCCCTGGACACGGTCGGGGTGGTGATCCACTACATGCCCGAGGCGTCGCTGGAGCAAGCCCTGTCCCACCGCTTCGTCATGGTGGCAAGCGACGGGGTGATCCGGAACGGCCGGGGCCACCCCCGGGGCGCGGGGACCTTCGCCCGGGTCCTCGGCCGCTACGTCCGGGAGCGGGGGGTCCTGACCCTGCCCGAGGCGATCCGGAAGATGACGCTCATGCCGGCCCTCCGCCTCGAGGACGCGGCGCCGACCATGGCCCGGAAGGGTCGTCTGGACGTCGGGGCCGACGCCGACGTGGTGGTCTTCGACCCGGAGACCGTGATCGACCGGGCCACCTTCGCCGAGCCCGCCCGGCGCTCGGCGGGCATCCCCTGGGTGCTGGTGGGGGGCGAGCCGGTGGTGGCCGACGGGGAGCTGCAGGAGGGGGCGCGGCCGGGCCGCGCGGTTCGGGGGCACGGCGGCGGGGAGGAGAGCTGACGGCCGGAGTCGAGCCGGCTTCTCCTCCCGCCCCCCGCGGCGCCTCAGAAGCGGACGGTGTGGAGGTATTTCAACAGGATCCTCCGCCTCCCGTCCCCGGGGAGGTCGCCCATCCCGGGGAGGCCTCCGGGGGCCCGGGCTTCATTGTAGACCACGTAGAGGTCCCGGCCCTCGGCGAAGCGGTATCGCAGCCGCACGTCCCCGGCGAAGCGCTCCCGGGAGGGCTCGTACTGGAGGAAGGCCTCGGCCGAGAGGCGGGTGTTCAGGGCGGCGCGCACCCGTAGCCGCGCCACGTCGGCGTCCACCGATTCGTCCCGGGTCGGGAACCAGCGGCGATTGTAGTGATACTCCAGGCCCGCAGAGAGGTGGGAGGAGAGACGGAGGGAGGGCATGAGGCGGACGTTGGCGAGCCAGCCGTCGAGGAAGCTCCCGCCGTGGACGATCGCCGATCCCCCGACGCGGCGGGCGGCGTTCAGGGAGAAGTAGAGGAAGAGGTTGGCGGTCCGGTAGATGCCGGCCGGAACGGTGGCCTGGCCGGCCAGGTCCAGGGGCTCCGCCAGGCTCTCGTGCTCCAGGTTGAGGGCCGCGTTGAAGAAGGTCCCGCCGTCGAAGGCCGCCTGCCACCGGAGGCGCTGGAGCGCCGACTCGGCCGACCCGTCCCGGTTCCTCAGGTAGAGGCGGCTGGTCACGATCGCCCGGTGCCAGCGGAGCCCCGAGTCCTCTCCCATCTGCCAGGTGTAGCGACCGCTGCCCTTGAACGCCGTGTAGTCGGCCCGCTCCATGAAGCCCAGGGCCGGGTCGAAGCCCGGGCCGGCCCGGGCCAGGTCCAGGTAGTAGCCCAGTCCGCTGGCCGAGCGACGCTCGAGAAAGAGGCGCGCCAGGCTGGCGTCCCCGATCGAGGAGGCGCCCTCCCCCTCTTCGCGCCAGCTCCTGGCCAGCTGGACGGTGAGGAGCTCCCGGTCGCCCAGGGCGAAGAGCCCGTCGGCGCCGTAGTCGAGCCTGGCGCCCCCCTCGGTGGGGATCCGGGAAGTCAGCATCCCCCCCACGTAGGAGACCCCGTCCCCCAGGCCCCGCCGGGCCCGCGCCACCCCCGTGTTCTCCCCCGGACGGCCGTCGGCTCCGTCGAGCTGGATGTCGAGGAGGCCCACGTCCCACAGCCCGGCCCGCCCGGCGAGGCGGGCGCCGCCCAGGATGCGCACCGGCTCCCCGTCCGGCCCCAGGCCGATCCGCCGGCTGTGGAAGAGCCGGACCTCGTCGCTGGCGTTGAACTCGAAGACCGACGCCCGCTCCTGGAAGAAGCCCCGCTTCTCGGGAAAGAAGAGGTTGAAGCGGGTGAGGTTGACCTGGAGGGCGTCGGACTCGACCTGGGCAAAGTCGGTGTTGGCGGTCAGGTCGACGGTCAGGTTGCTGGTGAGGCCATACTTGAGATCGAGCCCCACCTCCCGGGGCCCCGCGCCCTCGGGCTCCGCCGAGGGCGGCGCGTCCACCAGGCCCCGGAGACCCGCCAGGGCGTAGGGCGCCACCTCCACGAGGCGGTCCGACGACACGTCCTCCAGGATCACGTCCCGGGCCTGGGAGGGCTTGAAGTCGGGCGCCTCCCAGCGGGGTGGGATCGCGGGAAAGATGTGCTTCTCCGACTTCCGCGAGATGTAGCGCGCGGCGATGATCCCCATGACCACCCGGCCCCGGTCGTCGGGCTGGAAGCGCAGCGTGGAGAAGGGGATCCGTATCTCCGTGAACCACCCCTCCTCCGTGATGCGGGACTCTGCGCTCCAGAACGCGTTCCACTCCGGGTTCAGGTACTCGATCCCGGGGCCGGGCTCGGCGTCGTTGCGGATCTCGTCGTCGAGGAGGATCCCCAGGGGCGTGGTGGTGAACTTGAGGGCCGTGCGGTCGTCGTTGAAGGCGTCCACGATCAGGTCGAAGGCGTCGTCGCCGGCCCACCGGTCCCGGTAGAAGCTGTTCGCCCGGACGCCGCCGGGGTCGCCGTCCAGGAAGCGGCCGGAGGCGTAGAGCGCCTCGTCGTCGTAGGCGATCCGGATCTCGGTCTCCTCGGTCATCTCCCCCTGGAAGGAGGGCCAGAGCATCGTCAGCGGGAGGGGCGGAATCCGTTCCCACGCGGCCTCGTCGAGGCGACCGTCGACCTCGACGGGTCCCGGGAGGCGGGGCATCCGGAGGGGCCGGGGCGCCGCGGGTACCGCCGCGTCGTCGGGCCAGGAGATCGAGGCCGGGCTCCTCCCGGACGGACCCCGGGCCGCTCCGTCCTGCGCGGCTCCGTCCCCGGGCGCGCCCGCGACCGCGCCGGAGAGGAGGGTCACGATCGCCGCACTCCGCCACGTCTCCGTCCCCATCCCGTCCTCCCGCCTTCGGTCCCGGGTCTCCCGGGCGGCACGCCCGGGCCTCGGGGAACACGTTGGCCCCGCAGACGCCGGACGTGGTTGCGGCGACGCCAGGGACCGGTCAGGGAGATGTCAGGGAGATGCGTTCGGGGCGGCCGGGGCGGACACAGGACCCGTGGGCGAGGCCGGGCTTGGATCGGCCGGCCCGGGGGGGCCGAGCCGACCCCTTCAGCCCTCGAAGCGGTAGCCGCTCTTGTGGACGGTGAGGATGTGCCGGGGCGAGGAGGGCTCGTCCTCGAGCTTGCGCCGGAGCTCGGAGACGTGGGTGTCGACGGTGCGGCTCACCACGGCGGCCCGGTGGCCCCAGACCTCCCTCATGAGCTCCACCCGGGAGGCCACCGCGCCCTCCCGCTCCACCAGGGCCAGGAGCAGGTCCAGCTCCTTGGGGGTGAGGGAGACCTCCTCGCCCCCCTTCTCCACGGTCCGCGCCCCGGGATCCACCACCACGTCGCCGAAGCGGATCGTGCCCGGGGCGGGGTCGCCGCCGTTCCCGGCGCTCCGGTCCATGCGCACCCGGCGGAGCAGCGCCTCCACCCGGGCCAGGAGCTCCAGGACGCCGAAGGGCTTGGTCACGTAGTCGTCGGCCCCCAGGCGGAAGCCAAGGACCTTGTCGGTCTCCTCACCCCGGGCGGTGAGGACCAGGACCGGCGTGGTGAAGCCCTCGCGACGAAGGGCCTTGAGGACCCGGTAGCCGTCCAGCTCGGGGAGCATGAGGTCGAGGACCACCAGGTCGGGCTCCCAGACGAGAGCACGGTCCAGGCCTTCCCGGCCATCCGCGGCCACCTCCACCTCGTAGCCCTCGATCTCCAGGTTGTTCTGGAGCCCGTAGGCCAGGTCCTGGTTGTCCTCCACGATCAGGATGCGGGCGCTCACGGGGCCTCCGCCGTCGCCCTCGCCGGGGCGTCGGGGACGCGGACCTCGGGCCGCGCGAGCTCTCCCTCCTCCGCCGGCAGCTCCAGGACGAAGCGGGCCCCGGCGCCGCGGCCGTCCTCGACCCACACCCGGCCGCCGTGCCCCTCCACCACCTCCCGGACCACCGCCAGGCCGATCCCCGAGCCGGCCACCGGCGACTCCCGGTCCCGCTCCAGGCGGGAATACGCCTCCCAGATCCGCTCCCGGTCCTCCTCAAGGATCCCGGGACCCCGGTCCTCCACCGTGACCCGGATCCCTTCCGACGTGCGGGCGAGACGGAGGCGGACGGGCTCTCCCGCCGGCCCGTACTTGACCGCGTTGTCCAGGAGGTTGATCACGGCCTGGGGGAAGGCCACGGGATCGACCCAGCCCCGGACCCCGTCCTCCAGCTCGAGCTCCAGCCGGCACCCGGCGGCCGCGGCCAGGGGCCCGAAGGATTCGGCGACGTCGGAGAGCAGCTCGGTGAGGTCCGCCGGCTCCGGGCTCAGGCGCATCCCCTCCCGCTCGGCCCGGGAGAAGAGGAGGACGTTGTCCACCTGGTGGGCGAGGCGCCGGGCCTCCTTCACCAGGATCTCCAGGGAGCGCCGCTCCTCCTCCTCGCTCCGGACCCGCCCCAGGAGGAGGGTCTCGGCGAACATGCGGATCTGGGCCAGGGGCGTGCGGAGCTCGTGGGAGACCCCCGACACGAAGTCCGCACGGAGCACCGCCAGCTCGTGCTCCCGCCGGAGCTGGAAGATCGCCGCCACCACCATCGCCGCCGTGAGGGCCAGGAGCCCCAGGAGGAGCGGGAGCCGGGAGCCCGGCAGCCCTCCGATCACCAGGTGCTCGGCCGCCTCCGGGCGCACGGCCACCCGGGCCGTGAGGCCGCCGAAGGCGGCGCCCACCGTGTCGCCGGCGGCGTAGGGCGAGTCGAAGCGGGACTGCGACGCGAAGTACGTCTCGTCCCCCGGTCCCCGTACCGTGACCGAGAGGAACTCCGGGCTGGTGAAGCCGTTGGTGAGGGAGGCGGGGAGGAGGGGCACCACGTCGAAGATCTTCGCCAGCACGTAGCGGTAGGCGCCCAGGTCCGAGCGGAAGCCGTACACCGTCCGGGCCCCCTCCCGGGCGCCCGGGTAGATCCGGTACGCCAGGAGGCGCCGGTGGCCCGGCGGGCCCACCAGTCGGGCGCCCTGCTCCCAGTCCTCGTCGTAGGCGGCCCGGGGATCGGCGACGAGCGTGTCCCGGAGCCAGCGGAGCTCCTCTGGTCCCGGGGTCACGGGGCCGATCCGGTCCAGCCGTCCCGTGGCCAGGTCCAGGCGGAAGAAGTAGTCCCAGCTCCCCTCGTGGGGCCATCCCCAGGCCTCGGCCACCGAGTCCACCACCGCCCCGGGCCCGAAGGGCGCCGTCGGGTCCTTGCCGCCGTGGATCGCCGCGATGTCCAGGCCGGGCTTCACCGCCTTGGCGTGGAGGTCCCGGCGGGCCGTGCCCGTGTACTCCCATGCCGCGAAGGTGGCGTACTCCTCCACCGTGGTCTCCGCCATCGCCCGGTGCGAGCGGGCCGCGTCGTACGCCTGGTACGCGAGGACCCCCGCGAGGACCAGGGCCGAGAGGAGGAGGCCCACCGCCACGGCCGCACGGGAGCGTCTGGTCCCGAGTCCGAAGCGCGTGCGCATGGTCAAGAAGATAGGAAGGACGGCCCCGGAGCGCGGGTCCGGGATGTCAGAGAAATGTCAGGGCCCGTACAGGGTCTCGTACAGGAGGGAAGAGCTGACGGCCGGACTCGAACCGGCAACCTGCTGCTTACAAGGCAGCCGCTCTACCAATTGAGCTACGTCAGCGTCGTCCTTCGGCTCCCGCGCTCGGCCTCGACGGCCGCCCCGGGGGCCACCGCGTCCGCCCCGTCAGCCGCTGGCCGCCCCGGCCTCACGGGCCACCTTCCACCGGGTCCCCTGGGCGGTGTCCTCGAGGACGATCCCCTCGGCGGCGAGCCGGTCCCGGATCTCGTCGGCCCGCTGGAAGTCCCGGGACTGCCGGGCCTCCTCCCGCTCCCGCACCAGCTCCTCGATCCGGGCCACGGCGTCGGGGTCCAGCTCCCTTCCCTTCCGGGCCAGCTCCAGGAGACCCAGGACGTCGTCGATCGAGCGGAGGGCCTCCATCGCCCGGTCCCGCTCCCCGGGGCGCACCCGGTCGCCGGCCCGGTCGAGCTCGGCGTTCACCTCGCCGACGAAGGTGAAGAGGGCGCCCAGGGCCCCGGCGGAGTTCAGGTCGTCGTCCATCGCCTCCTCGAAACCCTCCAGCGCCTCCGCGGCGTGCCCCTCCAGACGGGTGGCGTCGGCGCCGGGGTCGCTCTCCACCTCCTCCAGGCGCGCCTGGAAGTCCAGGAGCCTGCGGATCGCCCGGGACGACGCCTCCAGGCCCTCCCGGGTGAAGTTCAGCTCCCGGCGGTACTGGGCCGACATGAGCTGGTGGCGGATCGCGGCCGGCTCGTGGCCCTCCTCCAGGAGCTCCCGGACCGTGACGGTGTTGCCCAGGCTCTTCGACATCTTCCGCCCCTCCAGGAGGAGGTGCTTGATGTGGAGCCAGTAGCGGACGAACGGCTTGCCGGTGGCGCCCTCGGACTGGGCGATCTCGTCCTCGTGGTGGGGGAAGACCAGGTCCTCGCCCCCGAGGTGGATGTCGATCGTCTCGCCCAGCTCGGTGACGGCCATGACCGAGCACTCCAGGTGCCAGCCGGGCCGGCCCCTACCCCAGGGCGCGTCCCACGCCGCTCCGGTCTCCTCGTCCTCGGGCTTCACCGCCTTCCAGAGGGCGAAGTCCCGGGCGTCCTCCTTCCCGTACTCGTCCGAGTCCACCCGGGCCCCGGGGCGGACCTCCTCGAGGTCCATCCCGGAGAGCTTCCCGTACGCCTCGAAGGAGGTGATGTCGAAGTAGACCGACCCGTCCTCGGTCCGGTACGCCATCTCCCGGTCCAGCAGCCGCTGGATGAACTCGATCATCTCCTCCACGAACTCGGTGGCCCGGGGGTAGGCGTCGGCCTCCCGGATGCCCAGGGTGCGGGCGTCGCCCAGGATCGCCTGGCCGAAGGGCTCGGTGTACTCCCGGACCGTGACCCCCTCCTCCAGGGCGGCCTCGATCGTCTTGTCGTCCACGTCGGTGAGGTTCATCACGAAGCGGACGTCGTGGCCCTTCCACTCCAGATAGCGGTGGAGGAGGTCGTAGACGACGAAGCTCCGGTAGTTGCCGATGTGGGCGTAGTCGTAGATCGTGGGCCCGCAGGCGTAGACCCGCGGCTTGCCCTCCTCGAGGGGCTCGAAGGGGTCCAGGGAGCGGCTCAGCGTGTTGTAGAGTCGCAGGCTCATGGCGTCCGTTCTTCCTGACTCTCTTCCTACCTGAGGATCCGGAGCTCGTAGATCCGCCACCCCTCGGTGCCGTGGACGAGGCCCACGAAGAGGGTGTAGCGGAGGACCTGGCTCGTCCCGCTGGGCACGGCGCTCCAGCTCAGCTCGGCGAAGCCCCGGGCCGGCGTGCCCCCGGCCGGCGACGTCCGGACGACCTCGATCCCACCCGTCCCGTGGGCCGCCAGGACCTGGCCCAGGACGGCGCGGGCCTTCCGGGGAGCGAGGCTCCCCCCCACCTGCCCCGGAACCTGGACCTGTACGCCCCCGGAGTCCAGGAGAGCCGCGACGGCGTCCAGGTCGCCCCCACCCCACATCCCGGCGATCCGCCGGGCCACGGCGGCGAGGTCGGGATCACCGGGAGGCCCTCCCTGGGCCGGGGCCGGGGAGGGGGAGGCCAGGACGGAGACGCAAAGCACCCCCGCGACGAGGAGGGGGCGATTCACGCGGCCTCCTCGGCGTCCTGCCGGATCCGATCCAGGGCGGCCCGGGGGTCGTCGGCCGCCGTGACGGCCCGACCCACCACCAGGAGGTCCGAGCCGGCCTCCACGGCCTCGGCCGGCGTGGCCACGCGGCTCTGATCGTGCTCGTCGCCCCCGGCCGGGCGGATCCCCGGCGTCACGACCAGGAAGCCGCCGCCGAGCTGCCGCTTCAGCACCCCGGTCTCCTGTACGGAGGCCACGACCCCGTCCAGCTCCGCCTGGGCCGCGAGCCGACCCATGCGGAGCACCTCCTCCCGCAGGGAGAGGATCGCCCGACCCCACACCGCCTCCACCTCGGCCCCGGTCAGGGAGGTGAGGATCGTCACCCCCACGAGCCGGACTCCCTGGCCGGCCGCCTCCCGGGCCGCCTCCAGCATGGCCGCGCCCCCGGCGGTGTGGAGGGTCAGAAGCTCCGCGCCCGACTCCGAGGCGGCCCGGACGGCCCCGGCCACGGTGTTGGGGATGTCGTGGAGCTTCAGGTCGAGGAAGACGCGCTTCTCGCGCTTGCGAAGCGCCTCCACCACCCGCGGCCCCTCCCGGGCGAAGAGCTCCAGGCCGACCTTGTAGAAGTCGGCTCCGTCGCCCAGGGTCTCCACCATCGCCAGGGCCGGCTCGCCCGACGGGTAATCCAGGGCCACGACGATCTCGGCCACGGCTCACTCCGCCACCGGCACCGGGTCCGGGACCGGCTCCGGGGAGCCGGGACGCGCTTCCCCGGCCGCCGGCCCCTCTCCGATCAGCGCCTTCACGGAGTCGACCCCGCGGCGCCGGCCCCACGCCGCCAGGCCCGCCACGATCCGGGCCGCGGCCCGGGGGTCGGCGAAGGAGGCGGTCCCCACCTGGACGAGGGAGGCCCCGGCCCGGAGATACTGGAGGGCGTCATCGGTGGCGCTGATCCCGCCGGCCCCGACGATGGGGAGGGAGGTGCCGCGTCGCGCCCTCCGCACCGCCCACACCCCGAGGGGGCGCAGGGCCGGACCGCTGACCCCCCCGGATCCCGCGCCCAGGACCGGATCTCCGGTCTCGGGCTCCAGGACCAACCCCGGAAGCGTGTTCACCAGGGTGAGGCCGTCGGCGCCGGCCTCCTCCGCGGCCCGGGCCGTGGCGCCCGGGTCCGGATCGTTGGGGGCGAGCTTCGCCAGCAACGGCCGCTCCGTCCGGGCCCGAACCTCCCGGATCACGCGGCTCAGGGCCTCCCGCTCCAGGGCGAAGGGAAGCCCTTGGAGACGGGCGTCGTTGGGGCAGGAGAGGTTCAGCTCGAAGCCCAGGAAGCCGTCCTCCGGCTCCAGGGTCTCCACGACGCTCACGTACTCCTCGGCGGTGTGGCCGGCCACGCTCACGAAGACCCGGGCCCGGCCGAGATTCGCTCCCAGCCAGGGGAGCTTCTCGCCGGCCGCCCGCTCCGCACCCGGGTTCGCCAGCCCGATCGAGTTTATCATCCCGGGGCCGAACTCGGCGACCCGGGGGGCCGGATTCCCCTGGCGGGGCTCCAGGGTCACCGACTTGGTGACCAGGCCCCCGAGGGACTCCAGGTCCACCACGCCCTGGACCTCCCGCCCGAAGCCGCAGGTCCCGGCCGCAAGGAGGACCGGATTCTGGAAGGTGGTCCCGAAGAGGGACTGCTCCAGCCTCATGGATTCGTCGCCGCCCCCCGAGGGGGATAGCGCTCGAAGAAGGACCGGACCGCTCGCGCCAGGGCCCGGGCGGCGTCCTCCTGGAAGCGCTCCTGCCCCAGGAGCCGCTCCTCGGGCCCGTTGGTGATGAAGCCGAGCTCGACCAGGATCCCGGGCATGAGGGCGTTGGTGATGACCGCGAAGGGGCCCTGCTTGACGCCCCGGTTCGGGCCCGGGTGCACCTGATCCAGCTCCTCCTGGACCATCTCCGCCAGGAGGGAGGACCAGTGTACGGAGTCGTGATTGCGGAGCTCGTTGAGGATGAAGCTCAAGTCGGGGTTCTCCCCCCGGGCGCCCGGACCGCCGTTCTCCTCCAGGCCCAGGGGCGCGTTCTCCAGCGCCGCCACCCTGCGCTCGTGCTCGGTCCGGGCCTCGGAGAGGAAGTACGTCTCGAAGCCGCGCACCGAACGGGAGCGGGCCGCGGCGTTTGCGTGGAGGGAGATGAAGATCCCGGGACGCTCCCCCTTCCACGCGGTGGCGCTGTCCCCCCGGGCCCAGAGCGGCATGTAGTCGTCCCGGGCCCGGGTGAGGCGGACGTCGATCCAGGAGTCCGTGGAAAGCTCCCGGGTGAGGGCCCGGGCCACCCCCAGGGCCACCTCCTTCTCGCGCACGCCGTCGGCCCCCCGGGCGCCCTGGTCCTTCCCCCCGTGGCCCGGATCGATCACCACTACCCGGACCCCGTCGTCCGGTGACGCTGGAACCCCACCCGGGGCCGCGGCCGGCGTCGGATCCGCGCTCGGCTCCGGGCTCTCCGCCGAGACCGTCGCCCCTCCCGCCGATCCGCCCGGATCGGTCCAGAGGGAGTCGGCCAGGACCAGGAGACGGGAGTCCTCGGCGCTCCAGGCGTAGCCTTCCCCGAGCCTGCGCGGGAGATAGTCGGTGAGAAGCTGGAGGGGCAGGTGGAGGCGCTCGGCGAAGAAGTAGGGCGCCTCCACCATCTGGCGGAGGTCGTCGTTCCAGTGGAAGAAGGGGTTGCCAGCGCTGACGCGGATCCGCACGCCCCGGCCCAGCTCGGCCCGGGCCCCGTCCTCTCCCGCCCGGACCGTCCATCCGATCCGCTCCAGCACCGACGCCGGCACGGCCGCGTATCCCCGGTGGCTCTCCACCGCCACGTCCCGGATCTCGCCGCCCGGCGCCACCAGGCGGAGACGGGGCCGCTCCTGGGCCGGGACGGCCTGTGCCGCCGAGACCAGCGCCGCCAGGGCGAAGACCGCCGCCCGGGGGATCACCGGTAGCGGTCCATCGCTCGCTCGGCCTCCCGCTCCATCGTCTCCCTCCGGAGCTTCTCTCGCTTGTCGTGGAGCTTGCGGCCCCGGGCCAGGGCCAGGGACACCTTCGCGTATCCACGACGGAAGTGGACGTCCAGGGGAATCAGCGTCAGGCCCTTCTCCCGGGTCTGCCCCACCAGCCCCCGGATCTCGTGCTTCGTCAGGAGAAGCTTGCGGGTGCGGGTGGGGTCCAGGTTCTCCCGGTCGGCGTGCTCGTACGGGCCGATGTGCAGGTTGTAGAGCCACGCCTCGCCGTCCTCGATCCGGGCGAAGGAGTCGCGGAAGGCGACCTTCCCTTCGCGAATCGACTTCACTTCCGGGCCCTTGAGCACGAGGCCGGCCTCGAAGGTCTCCAGGATCTCGTACTCGTGGCGCGCCTTGCGGTTGCGCGCCACCACCTTGCGTCCGTCGTCGTCCGCCATCGCCTCTCGCTCGGGTGCCTGGCCACGGGTGCGCTCGGAAGGTGAAGGCGGGTGTCTCCGGTGGGGCGGAAGGCGGCACGCGCCTCATGCCTCCTCACCGACGAGCACCCGGGATCGGAGCCGGTGGGCCCGGTGCATCGTGTAGACCTGCGCCACTTCGCCGCCGAGAATAAACACTACGGATCCGTAATAGATCCAGGCGAAGAGCAGCACCGCGATGGTCAGGCCTCCGTACCCGCTCGTGAAGTCGGCGGCGTTCACGGCGTACCAGCTGAACGCCAGCTTCATGAGCTCGTGGAGGACCCCGCTGAAGGTGGCGGCGACCAGGGCGGTGCGCCACGGGATTCTCCGGGCCGGAAGATAGCGGTAGATGAGGAAGAGAAGGATCCAGATCGCGGCGAACGCCAGGCCCACGCCGACGGCGCTCCGGAGGAGCTCCAGGATCCTCCCGCCGAGGCCGAGGAGATCCACGCCCCTTCGCCCGGCCGACTCCAGGAAGACGGTGATCCCGAAGTTGACCAGGACCAGGGCTCCGCCGGCAACCACCATGAGGGCGTCGAAGAGGATCCCCCGGAGGGCGCTCCGATCCTGGGCCACGTCGAAGACCTCGCCCAGGGAGACCCGCAGCGTCCAGACGAGCCGCGTGGCGATCCAGAGGAGGACCACGGCGCCCACGACGCTCAGCCCGGCCCGATCGGCGACCAGGGCGTCCACGAACGAGCGGATCCGCTCGTTCGTGGNNGAGCCGCGTGGCGATCCAGAGTAGGACCACGGCGCCCACGACGCTCAGCCCGGCCCGATCGGCGACCAGGGCGTCCACGAACGAGCGGATCCGCTCCACCAGGTCCAGGTCTCCGCCCAGGGCCGGCAGAGCCTCCACGAGAAGAGGGAGGATCACCTCGGAGGGGTCGCCGAACCGGGCCCGGAGCACGTAGCCCGCGACCCCCACGGTGAGAAGGATCAGGGGGACGACGGCGACGAGGAAGTTGAAGGTGATCGCGCCGGCCATGTAGAAGATCCGGTCCTCCAGGGCCTTGGACCCCACCCGGCGGAGGAAGTCCAGGGCCCGTCGGTGGAGGGGGAGGTCCAGGCCGCCCCTCACTCCCTTCACCCGCCGTCCTCCACCCCCGGTCCGATATGAAGAAGAGCCCCGGGGGGTGAGGTTCCGCCCCCCGCGGCTCGGCCCGTCGGCGTCATCGGCTGCTCGATCGGCCCGGCGCTACGCCTCCTCTTCTTCCTCGGCTTCGCCGCCGTTCCCTTCCCGGGCCGCGCTCCGTGCCGCGCTGACGCCGGCCTGGTAGGCGGCCTTCGATCGCTCCAGCCTGCGCTCCAGGTCGTCCCGGGCGCTCTGGGCGGCGTCCCGCCCGTGATCCACGGCCTCCTTCACCGTCTCGAAGCGAGACTGGACGCCGGCTCGGGCCTCGTCCAGCCGCTCCTCGAGCTGACGCTGAGCCTCCCGGACCCGGTCTTCGGCCGAGTCCTTCAGCTTCCTGGCGCGCTCCTCCAGGTCCTTCCGGGTCTCCTCGCCGGACCGGGGCGCGAAGAGGAGGGCCACCCCCGCCCCCACGAGGGCGCCGAGCACGAAGGCTCCGAAGCCACCGCCGGTCTCCCTTTCGACCACCACGTAGGGAAGGTCGTCACGCTCGCGCATCGCTCCTCCTCGTCGATCTCTTCGTTCGCGGTCACACGGGTCCCGAACTGGCAAAGGTACCCGCAGCGCCTCATACCCGCCACCGGGCCCCGTCGGTCCCCGCAGAGGGGGCGTCGTGTCCTTCCCGACCCAGGAGCCCGTAGGTGAGATTCTTGCCGAGCTCCACGCCCGGCTGGTCGAGGGGGTTCACCCCGTAGAGACCCCCGGCCAGCACGGTGGCGATCTGCAAGAGCATGAAGAGCTCCCCGAGGCCTCGGGCGTCGATCCGCTCGAGCTCCAGGGTCAGGCTCATCCGGCCGGTCCGGCGCAGGGCCTCGGTGGTCGCCGTGCGCTCGGCGTCCAGGAGGCGGCCCAACGTGTGGCCGCCCAGGTACCCCGTGGCCTCGACGCCGGGGTGGAGGTCGGGGATCTCCACGTCCTCCTCGGGAGAGGTCTCGGCCACGAAGCAGACGACCTTGTCCCGGGGACCTTCCATGAAGAGCTGCAGGAGGGAGTGCTGGTCCGTGGTGCCCAGGGCGGCCAGGGGCGTGGGACCCACGTGGACCCCCTCGCCCTCCCCTTCCGTCACCTTTCCCAGGGACTCGGCCCAGAGCTGCTGAAACCAGAGCCCCAGGGTGCGAAGGCGGTCGCCGTAGGGCATGAGCACGTGGATCCCGGCGCCGGCGTCCCGGTCCGCGGCGTGGAGGAGGACGGCGAGGAGCCCCGCGGGATTGTCCCGGAGCTCCGACGCGCGGCAGCGCTCCTCCATGGCCGCCGCCCCCGCGAGGAGGGCCCGGACGTCGATCCCGACCGCCGCCGCGGGAAAGAGCCCCACCGGAGAGAGCACCGAGTACCGCCCCCCGACGTTCTCCGGGATCGGCAGCGTCGGGATGCCCAGGGCGTCGGCGAGGCGCTGGAGCCCTCCGCCCTCGGCGCCCGTCGTGAAGAGGAGATGCCCCCGTGCCTCGGCTTCGCCCAGCTCACCCCGCAGCCACCCCTCCACGACCAGGTACTGGGCCATGGTCTCGGCGGTGGAGCCGGACTTGCTCACCACGTCGAAGAGGGTGCGCCCCGGCTCCACCCGCTCCAGGAGGGCGACGAGGGATCGGGGGTCGGGATTGTCCAGGACGTAGAGGCGGGGGAAGTGGTCCCGGTCCTCACCCGCGCCCTCGTTCCAGAGGGGCGGCAGCAGGGCCTCGGCGAGGGTCCGGGTACCCAGGGCGGAGCCCCCGATCCCCAGAACCACCACGTTCTCGAACCACTGGCCGAAGCCGTCCGCCGCCTTCTCCACCCGCTCCAGCGTGTCGGCGGCGTAGGGCAGGTCGAGGAAACCCAGCTCCCCGCCCTCCCTCCGCTCTTCGAAGGCCTCACGGGCCCCCTGGAAGCGCTCGGCCAGCTCCCCGTCCAGGCGGTCCGGATCGAGTCCGGCTCCTCCCAGCGCGGGAGCCAGCATGTTCCCGTACTCCAGGGTGAGATCGCTCATGCCTGCACCTCCACCACGAGTCCGTCGTACGCGGGCTCGATCCCCCGGGGAAGTCGCTCCAGAAGCTCTTCGTGGCCCACGTGATGCGTCATGTGCGTGAGATAGGTCCTCCGGGCCCCGACCCGCCCGGCGGCCGCCACCGCCTCCTCCACGTTGAAGTGGGTCGGATGCGGGTTTCCGTACCAGAGGGCGTTCAGCACGAGGACGTCCACGCCCCGGAGCGCCTCGAGGGTGTCCCGGGGGAGACGCTTCCCGTCGGTGATGTATCCGAGCCCGCCCACCCGGAAGCCGTAGACGGTCAGGGGTCCGTGGGGAACGGCGAGGGGACGGACGACCCGGCCCAGGATCTCCAGGGGCTGGCCCGCGGGGAAGGGCCGCAGGCGCACGTCGGGCTTCGACGTGCCGTCGGGCGGACGCACCGTCTCGTCGAAGATGTAGCGAAAGCGTCGAAAGAGGGTGTCCCGGTACGCCGTGGGCACGTAGACGGGCAGGTCCCGGCCCGCCAGCGCCGTGAAGACCCGGAGATCGTCGATCCCGTGCACGTGATCCGCGTGGGCGTGGGTGAACCAGACCGCGTCCACCCTCTCCACCCCCGCGCTCACGAGCTGGAGACGGAGCTCGGGCGGCGTGTCCACGAGGAGCCGCCCCTCGTCCAGCTCCACCACGGCCCCGTGTCGGGTGCGCCGGTCCCGGGGGTCGTCCGAGGTGCAGACGTCACAGCGGCACCCCACCACGGGGATGCCGAAAGAGGTGCCGGTGCCGAGGAAGGTCAGCTTCACGGATCCCGGCGGATCGATGGGATGGGCTCCACCTGGCTACAGCTGCTCCACGCGCACCGTGTTCGTGGTGCCCGAGGTGTGGAAGGGGAATCCGGCGGTCACGACGACCGAGTCTCCGGCCTCCCCCACTCCCTTCTCGAGGACCTGGCCTCGCCCGAACTCGGTGAGATCTTCGTAGCTGATCTCCTCCTGGGTCGAGAGCACGGGACGGACGCCCCAGACCGCCGTGAGCTGGCGTACCACCCGCGGCTCGGTGCAGACCGCGAAGATCGGGACGGGAGGTCGATAGCTGGAGACGAGGCGGGCCGAGAATCCGCTCCGCGTGATGACGATGATCGCCGGGGCCTCGAGCTGGCGCACGGACTCCAAAGTGGCGGCGGCCACGGCGTGCTCCCGGGGTGTGGCGCCCACGTGGACCAGCCCTTCCGGCTCCAGGTGGTAGCGGGGACCCTGGTCGAGGAGCCCGCTGTCCTGGATCTCCCGGGAGATGCGCACGATCGCCTCGAGGGCCCGGACGGGGTACTCGCCCACCGCCGTCTCGCCGGAGAGCATGACGGCGTCGGTCCCGTCGAGGAGCGCGTTCGCGACGTCCGAGGCCTCGGCCCGGGTCGGGCGGGGGTTCTGGATCATCGACTCGAGCATCTGCGTGGCCGTGATCACGGGCCGGCCCCACGCGTTGGCCCGCTGGATGATCCACTTCTGGGCCAGGGGCACCTGCTCGAACGGCAGCTCCACGCCCAGGTCGCCCCGGGCCACCATGACCGCGTCGGTGGCGGCCAGGATCTCCTCGATCGCATCCAGGGCACGGGCCTTCTCGATCTTCGCGACGAGGAGCGCCCGTCGACCGACCCTCTCGCGGAGGATCTCCACGTCCCGGGCCTCCCGGACGAAGGAGAGGCCCACGTAGTCCACTTCCTGCTCCAGGGCCCACTCCAGGTCGCCCTCGTCCTTCTCGGTCAGCGGGGGCTCGCGGATCCGGATTCCCGGGAGGTTGATCCCCTTCCGGCTCGAGAGGACGCCGCCTCGCACGACCCGGAGCCGCACCCGAGCGCCCTCGGTCTCCTCGCACTCCAGCTCCAGGAGGCCGTCGTCCAGGAGCACCCGGTCTCCAGGACCCACGTCCTCTGCGAAGGAGGCGTACGTCGTGGGAATCTCGTCGCCCTCGGCGGTCTCCTCGGGGGCCACGGTGACCCGGTCGTCGGGCGAGAGGGTCACGGGGTGGGGCAGCTCCCCGACCCGGATCTTGGGCCCCTGGAGGTCCGCGAGGATCGCGACGGGCCGGCCGACCTCGTCCGACGCCTTCCGGATCCTCTCGGTGATGAGGGCGTGCTCCTCCAGCGTGCCGTGGCTCATGTTGAGCCGGGCCATGTCCATCCCGCCCTCGACGAGCTGCCGGATCACCTCCTCGTCGGAGCTGGCGGGCCCCAGGGTGCACACCACCTTCGTCTTCAGCATCTCCGGCCTGGCATCCCCCCCGCAGGCTCCCGATTCGAATCGTCCTCCAGCGACGGACCCTCCCCGGGCGAAAGACTCCCGCTGCCCGGCCGGAGACCCCGTCGGCGGCATCGAGATGCAACGTGCCGGAGGCCCGTGCCCGGGGCAAGACGAAACGGCCGGGCACCCACCGGGCGGGGGCCGAGGCCGTCTCCACGATGGAACAGGGGAGGCTACTGCGAGTATCACAATTGCTTTGATTTTCGGAGAATTTCCGCCGCGGTACGTCCGCGAACCCCAACCGGGACCCGCCTTCGGCACCGTCGATGTCCATCACCTACGTCCAGGAGCCCGACAGGGGCGGGCCCCTCGCCCGGGCCCTCGCCTCACCGCGGATCGCCCTGGACCTCGAGGCCGCCGGATTCCACCGCTACAGCGATCGGATCTGCCTGGTCCAGGTCACGACCCCCGACGAGAGGACGTGGATCCTGGACGCCCTGGCCTTCGAGGTCGGGGACGTTCTCCGGCCCGCGCTGGAGGACCCGGGGGTGGAGGTGGTGATGCACGGGGCCGACTTCGACATCCGTCTTCTGGACCGGGACCTGGGGATCCACCTCACCGGGCTCTTCGACACCCAGGCCGCCGCCGCACTCCTGGGAGAGCAGGCGCTGGGCCTGGCGTCGCTCCTCGAAGAGCACCTCGGGGTGGAGCACGCGAAGAAGCACCAGCGCGCCGACTGGGCCCGGCGCCCGCTGCCCGACGACATGATCCGCTACGCCGCGGAGGACACGCGACACCTCTTCCGCCTCGCCGACCTTCTCCGGGCTCGTCTGGAGGCGAAGGGTCGGATCGCCTGGGCCGAGGAGGAGTCTCGCCTCCTCCAGGAGATCCGCTGGGAGGAGGACGGGGACGAAGACCCGGTGTCCGGGGTCGACGGCGCCCGGGATCTGGACGGTCGGGCCCTGGCTCGCCTCCGCGAAGCCCTGGACTGGCGGGACGAGATCGCCCGGGAGCGGGACCGGGCGCTCTTCCGCGTCGTCGGGGACGAGGCGCTCCTGGAAGCGGCGGCCCGGCGACCCCGCTCGACGGAGGAGCTCTCCCGGTTCCGGGGGATGTCCCCCGATCTCGCCCGCAGCCGGGGAAAGGAGCTCCTCGCTCGCTTCGATCGGGTGGACCGGCGCCCCGGGGAGGAGCTGGAGCCCTATCCCCGGGAGGCGTCCCGGGGTCGGGAGCGGCCTTCCCGGGAGGTGGAGGAGCGGGCGGGCCGGCTCAAGGCGGCCCGCAACCGCCGGGCCAGGGAGCTGGGAATCGACCGGGGCACCCTCCTCCCCAATGCGACGCTGGAAGAGATCGCCCGGGAGCGGCCCGAGAGCCGGGCGGCCCTCGGACGGGTCCCGGGCGTGAAGCGATGGCAGGTCCACGCCGCGGGCGACGCGGTGCTCACGGTCCTCGCCGGGAGCGAGGCGGCGTGAGTCGGCCCGGAATGCACCGGATCCCAGCGGGATCCCGAATCAAAGAGATCACCTCCCTCAACGACCGGAGGTCCAATGGCGTCTGAGATGCTTCAGAGGGACGACCTGTCCGTCTACGTGGTGGCCGGCGTCCCCAAGAGCTTCAAGAAGAAGCTGCAGAAGTTCGTCGACGAGGAGTCGAAGACCACGGGCGACGTCATGCTCCTCGACGAGGAGATGACGGAGTGGGTTCTGGCCCGTCTCCGGGGCGAGAAGCGGCGCGCCCACGAGCAGACCCCGGCATCGTCCGCCCTGTGGCGGGCCTACCGGGCGCTCAGCGCGGCCCGCTACCACCTGCAGGACCAGCCCATGGAGAAGAAGGTCCGGGACCTGCGTGCCCAGATCGAAGAGCTCTGGCACGACACCAGCCCCCTTCACGAGGAGGAAGAGGAGGACGCGGCGGACTGACGGGGTCCTCTCCGGGCTTCACCGACAGTCCCTCCCTGCGCAGAGAGCCCCGGCCGATCCGGCCGGGGCTCTCTGCCTGCGGGATCGATCTCTGCGCGAGGGCGACTAG
>JABAHQ010068077.1_pt4 | contig 19928 bp, 9 predicted proteins | sample 7062091 | NCBI WGS metagenome assembly JABAHQ01 (sample SAMN14534359, study PRJNA622989) | marine sediment metagenome | biome: marine biome [ENVO:00000428]; feature: marine pelagic biome [ENVO:01000023]; material: deep marine sediment [ENVO:00002113] | place: India: Gulf of Kutch | collected...
CGTTGCCCTGGATGAGGATGCCGGTAAGCTGGCTTCTCAATCGGACACTAATCCCGGGGTGGACATCGCTCCCGATAGCCAGATCTATGTGATTTATACCTCCGGTTCAACCGGCCGACCGAAGGGCGCCATGGTTCAGCACAGTGGTGAATTGAATCTGCAGGAATGGTATCTGGAGCTTCTGGGGCTGGATCAGCAGGACTGTACGTTGATGGTCAGTGCCGTTGGGTTCGATCTGAGTCAGAAAAACCTGTTTGCCCCACTGATGGTTGGCGCGTCCATCGTCATGCCGTCAATGGAACTGTATGATGAGCATGAACTGCTGCACCTGATTCGGGACCACAACGTAACCTGGGTGAACTGCGCTCCAAGTGCGTTCTATCCTATCGCGGAACTGGCGGCGACCGATGGTTACAAGGCACTGACATCACTTCGATACCTGGTGCTGGGGGGAGAACCTATTCGCTTGGCTCCGCTCTATCATTGGCTCACCAGCCCGAACACCCGCGCGCAACTGGTCAACAGTTATGGGCCCACGGAATGTACCGACGTGGTGGCTTACCATGTTCTGGATATGATCGAAAGTGATCACCAGATGATTCCCATCGGCAAACCTGTGTCGAATACGCAGCTCCATATCCTCAACGAAAACCTGCAACAAGTGGTGCCCGGTTGCGTGGGGGAGATCTGTATTTCAGGTGCAGGCGTTGGGCTGGGCTACATAAACCGTGAAGATCTAACCGCCCAGGCATTTGTGTCCACCGAGCTGTGTTCCGGCAAACTGTATCGAACCGGTGATCTGGGCCGATTGTTGCCATCCGGTGACATCGAATACATTGGCCGCAAGGATTTTCAGATTAAATTGCGCGGCCTGCGGATCGAGCTGGGTGAAATTGAATTTGCTCTCAAGCAATTGACTGGGGTGGAAGACAGCCTGGTTCTGGTGCACGACGAGCGCCTGATTGCCTACCTGGTGGCGGAGTCGGAGCCCGCCGGCTGGCGTGAGGCCTTACGGGATCATTTACCTGACTATATGATCCCGTCGCTGGTGATCTGTGTTAGTTCCTGGCCGTTAACGCCCAACGGTAAAGTGGATCGTAATGCATTACCGGACCCAGAACAGGCGGTCGCGGAACTCAGCATCTATGTGGCGCCCAGAACCGAAACTGAGCAGAAGCTGGCAACCATCTGGCAGGAAGTACTGCAACGCAGCAATATCGGCGTTCTGGATAACCTGTTTGATGTGGGTGGCAACTCACTTTTGGCAACCCGCATTGTGTCCCGCGTTAAGAAGCAGTTTGAAATCGCGCTTAGTGTCCGAGAGCTGTTTGTGGCACCTACCATTGCTGAGTTGGCGGTGGCGGTGGAGCGGGCAGCGCAAACCAAGAATATTCCTCCTATCGAGCCACTGAAAGAGGGTGCGCCGGTCCCGCTTTCCTATGCACAGCAGCGATTGTGGTTCCTTGATCAGTTGGAGCCGGGTAGCACCGCCTATAACATGCCCGGTGCCTTCCGGTTGTCAGGAAGCATCAATGTGCGGGCGTTACAGCAAGCTTTGAACACCATTGTGCGGCGGCACGCGGTCCTGCNNTGAACCGGTTCAGGTGATCGCCGATGCCGATAGTTGGTCTATGCAGCTGGTTGAGCTTGCATCGGCCACTGCTCAACAAAAACAAAGTCGTATCGATCACGAGGTGGAGGCACTTTACGGTCATTGCTTCAATCTTGGTGAAGGGCCATTGTTCTACGTTAAGTTGCTGGTGCTGGCGGAGGATGACTATGTTCTGCTGATCAATATGCATCACATTGTGACGGATGGCTGGTCCAACGGTATTCTGATGCGGGAACTGGGGCAGCTGTACGATGCCTATTCTCACGGGCGCGCATCCCCACTGCCTGATCTGAAAGTTCAGTATGGCGACTTCTCCCACTGGCAGCGTCAGTGGCTGGCCGGTGATGAGTTGGAACGTCAGGTTGGTTATTGGCGAACTGCGCTGGCGGGGGTCGAGGTACTGAACTTACCCACCAATCAGCCCAGAACAGTAGAGACCGGTTTCGCCGGCAACGTGCTTGGATTCCAGTTGGACGCGAATTTAACACGAAAGTTAAATCGTATGGCGAAGGTTCAGGGTGTCAGCCTGTATATGGCTACGATTTCTGCTTACATGGTGTTGCTCTCCAAATACAGCGGTCAGCAGGACATTGCCGTGGGCAGCCCAATAGCCAATCGTAATTTCGAAGAAATCGAACCATTGATCGGTTTCTTCGTTAATACGCTGGTTGTGCGCGGGGAACTGGATGCAGGCAGCACTTTCAGTGATCTGCTGAAGCAGGTTCAAAAGAAAACGCTGGACGCTTATGCCCACCAGGATGTTCCATTTGAGCGTTTGGTTGACGAGCTGGTCAGCGAGCGGGATATGCTCCATTCGCCGCTTTTCCAAGTGCTGTTTTCGCTGCAGAACGTGGGGGTAGATGCCAATGCATCCATACCCGGTATCGAACTCCAGAGCATTACCAATAATCAGGTGGTAGCCAAGTTCGATCTGGAGTTCAGCCTGATGGAGCAGGGTGATGTTATAGCCGGTGAGGTNNGTGAGGTAGTGTATCGAACCGGCTTGTTCGAGAAAGCCTTCATTCAACAGCTGATTGATCATTATATCCGAGTGCTCGAATGGGTGGTGGATGCTCCTGATGTGTCCCTTGATGAGATTGCGCTGATCACACCGGAAGAAGCGCAAAAACTTCACCGTTGGAACAGCACCGAACGGGAGTATGACCGCAACGCTACGGTTCATCAGTTGATTGAGGAACAGGTGGATCGTACTCCTGACGCGCCCGCTGTTATTCAGGGGGGCAAAACCTGGACCTATATTCAATTGGAGCAGCGCGCCAATCAACTGGCCCGATACCTGATGCAGCAGGGAGTGGCTCCCGGTGCTGTCGTTGCCATCATGATGGAACGCTCCCCGGAGCTAATGGCGTCCATTCTGGCCATTATGAAAGCCGGTGCGACCTACCTGCCGTTGGACCCATCCTATCCATCTGAGCGTATTGACTACATGCTGTCTGATTCTGATGTGTCAGTGTTGCTGATTGATCAGGTTGACAGGATCGATGAGTCGGTCTGTGTGGATACAAAGTTAGCATGGTCAGAGATTGCCGATGACCTGGATCAGCTTAACTCCGAGCGGCTTTCGTCCCAGGGTGATGCGGATACCTTGCTTTATGTGATATACACCTCCGGCTCCACCGGTAAGCCTAAAGGTACCGGCGCACGACATCAGGCGGAAGTGAACCTGCTGAACTGGTACTGTCGTGATTTTGAAATGTCACCTCAGGATCGTGTGCTGCTGATCAGTGCTATCGGTTTTGACCTGACGCAAAAGAATTTCTTTGCGCCGCTGGTGTCCGGTGCGGCTCTGGTTATGCCGCGCAGCCATCATTTCGATCCCTACGAGCTTTTGGAAGACGCCTCTCAACAGGCGGTAACCTGGATAAATTGTGCACCGAATGCATTTTATCCTCTGCTTGAAGAGGATCAGGGTTTCACCAAGCTGAAAACACTGCGTTGGGTCTTCCTGGGAGGAGAGCCCATTGATTTTGATCGGGTAGCAGATTGGATACGGCATGGCAGCGGTCGCCTGGTTAACAGCTATGGCCCTACTGAATGCGCCGACATCGCCACCTGTCACATTGTCGAAGGGGCGGATAAATACAAAGCTGGTAGCATACCAATCGGGTCAGCCATCGATAATGTTAAATTGTACGTGGTCGATGAACAGTTCAGGCTGGTTCCGGAAGGCGTACCGGGGGAGCTATGCATTGGCGGTGAAAGTGTCGGACCCGGCTATCTTAACAATCCGGAGCAAACTGGCGATAAGTTTGTCACGAATCCCTTTGTGGAAGACGGTGCTAAAATGTACCGCACCGGTGATCTTGCCCGCTATCTCAGTAACGGAGAGATCGAATATCTGGGGCGGATAGATTCTCAGGTGAAGATACGTGGTTTCCGAATCGAGCCGGGCGAAATTGAAATGTTGTTGCGGCAGATGGAAGGCGTAACGTCCAGCTGCGTTCTGGTGCGCGAAGATACATCAGGTCAGAAGGCCCTGGTTGCCTATGTCGTATCTGAGAAAGGCTATAGTCAAGCGGAATACAGGGCATTCTTGCAGCCGCAACTACCGGAATTTATGATTCCTGCTGTGGTCATGGCTCTGGAAACGATGCCGTTGACCCCGAACGGTAAGATCGCCAGAAACCAATTGCCTGCACCTGAGTTTGTGTCGGAGTCAGAACGCGAGATCGTTGCGGCTGAAACCGAGACAGAGCAGCGAGTACTTGAAATATGGCAGGCCATACTGCAGCGCAATGATCTTTCTGTAGAGGATGACTTCTTTGCCGTTGGCGGTCAGTCGTTGTTGGCGACACAGGTTATGTCGCGCTTACGTCGCGAGTTCTCAGTAAACGTACCTCTCAGATCCTTGTTTGAAGCCCCAACCATTCGCAATGTCGCCCATCAGGTGGAGTTGGCGCTGGCCAGTCAGAGCAGCATTTTGCCGCCCGTCGAAGCGGTAGACCGGAGCGCTCATCTTCCGTTGTCATTTGTGCAGCAGCAATTGTGGCTTTTGGATCAGCTGGATCCGGGAACCGCAGCTTACAATATGCCGGTGGCATTGCGCATTCACGGTGAGCTGGATGTAGAAGCCTTCACCCTAAGTTTCAACCGTATCATCGAGCGCCATGAGACATTGCGTACCAATTTTGATGTTGTGAATGGCGAGCCGGTGGCCGTTGTGCATTCAGCCCGCCAATGGGATATGGCGTATAAGGACTTTTCCGGGATGGATGCTATTGCCCGGGAACAGGCCTTACAGAACCTGATCCATGAGCAGATGGATCTTGGCTTTGACCTTAAATCCGATTCCCTGTTGCGCGGCGTTCTGGTTAAGTTGGTCGCCAGTGAAGCACAACAGGAGCACGCCTTTGTTGGGGCCATCCATCACATCGTTTCGGATGGCTGGTCTCTGAACGTGATGACCGCTGAGTTAATGGAGTTGTATCAGGCCTCAACGGAACAGCGGGAGGCCCGGCTGCCGGATTTGGACATCCAGTATATCGACTATGCCGCCTGGCAGCGTAAATGGCTCACAGGGGAAACCCTTGAAGAGCACCTGCAATACTGGAAAACGCGTCTCGATAATGATGGTCAGGTGCTGCAATTACAGACGGACTACCCTCGACCAGCGGTGATGACAAGCAATGGCGCCGTGGCGAAGTCTCACGTCAGCCCGGAGGTGGTTGAGGCAATCAACGGCCTGGCGAAAGAAGAGGGTGCCACCTTGTTCATGGTACTGGTAGCCGCCTATCAACTGCTGTTCCATAAATACACTGGTCAGGAACGTATCAATGTAGGGACGCCCATTGCCGGACGGGATTCCATCGAAACCGAGCGTCTGGTGGGCTTTTTCATCAATACGGTGGTGTTGTCGACTGAAGTCAACTCCGATGTCACCGTACGCGAACTATTACGTCAGGTAAGGGAGGTCACCCTGGGTGCCTACTCTCACCAGGCTCTGCCTTTTGAAAAACTGGTAGAAGAGTTGCGACCACCCAGGGATTCATCCCGTACGCCGTTCTTCCAGGCATTTATTAATTTGTTGAACCTGCCGCCCCAGGCAGATGGATCGTTCGATCTAAATATTGAGCCACTGCTCCAGGAAGATAATCACAGTCATGCCAAGTATGATTTTAACCTCTATGTGAGTGAAGAATCAGACGGCAGCCTTGACCTGGTGATGGTCTACAACACAGATCTTTATCGTGCGGATACGGCACAGAGCCTTTTGGATCATTTCTCTCGTTTGCTGGGCTCGTTTACAACATGTGCAGACAATAGACTGACAGATGTGCCGTTAACACAATCAAAACAGCCTGCATGGTTGCCGGATCTATCTGTTGCATTGCCGAAGCAGGAGTTTGCCAGCCCGGTCAATCAGTTCCTCGCGCATGCAGAGAACGGGTCGGATGCAGTTGCCGTGCGGTGGCAAAATAAGGCACTGACCTACGGAGAGCTCGAGCAGAAAAGCCGCAAGCTTGCGGCTGCACTGAGTCAGCGTGATATTGGTAACGGTGATGTCGTTTCGATACTGGCCACGCGATCACCCTCGTTGATAGTTTCCCTTCTGGGCGTGCTGCGTGCCGGTGGTGCCTTCAATATACTTGATACAGGTTATCCAAGTGATCGTCTCCAGCATATTGTGGCGGAGGCTCGTCCAACGCTGATTCTGAACTCGACCGATCAGGCATCGGGCTCTGAACAGCTAGAACAGATCTTTGGTGTTGAAACCGTCGAGCTTGCTTCAATGCTGGTAGAGGCCGATGATCCAGCTTTTACAGAAAAGCATGACCCCAAGGCATTGGCGTATTTGGCGTTTACCTCGGGCTCCACTGGCAAACCCAAAGGAATCAAGGCTGATTTCTGTCCGTTAGCCCACTTTGTTGACTGGTATAAGGCTGAATACCACATAACGGCCAATGACCGGGTCAGTATGATGTCCGGGCTTGCCCATGATCCACTACTGAGGGACATTTTTGTACCGCTTGCTGTTGGGGCGAGCGTGGTGATACCGGATGCTGAGTGGATGCTGAATCCGGAAGCGCTGTTTGCTTGGTTTGATGCAAACGATATCAGCATTGTTCATATGACGCCTTCCATGGCAAGGATGCTGGTGGATACCGCGCCTCAGGATCAAACGCTTTCATCCCTCAGGCTATTAGGAGTGGGCGGTGACCGTTTACCGCGAAACCTGGTTTCCAAGTTAATAGAGCTGGCACCAAGCGCCAGTGTGTCTGCTTTCTATGGGGCTACCGAAACGCCCCAGGTGATGGCAGCCTATACGGTGGCGGTGGATGCTGAGTTTGAACACTTGCCTGAGTTTATGCCGATTGGTACCGGAATCGATGGGGTTGATGTTCTTGTGCTGAATCAACAGGGCCACCTGTGTGCGCCGGGTGAGGTTGGCGAGATCGCCATTCGCACGCCATTCCTGAGTCAGGGTTATGTCAATTCAGATGATTCTGTCTTCTGTCTGAACAAACTATCCGGTGAGAGCAGTGATCGTATCTACCATTCTGGTGATAAAGGGCGATATCGAATTGATGGGGTGGTTGAGTTCCTGGGCAGGCTTGATCAGCAGATTAAGATCCGAGGGTTCCGGGTTGAGCCGGAAGAGGTGGAAGCGGCGATCACCGACTCACTTAGCTCTAAGGCAACTGCAGCGGTTGTGGGAGGTAAGGATCCCCGTGGTGATGACTGCCTGATCGCTTATGTAGTCACAACGGCGGAAGACTTCTCCGATTCAATCCGGCTGCAGCTGCGTAAAGTCCTGCCGGAATATATGGTGCCGTCTCTGTTTATTCAGGTCGAATCTATTCCCCTTACTCGTAACGGTAAAGTTAATTACAGACAGCTGCCAGATCCGGATGATCATTGGGTGGCTAAGGAATATGTAGCCCCGCGAACTGATATAGAGCGTGAGATCGCTGAGATTTGGCAGGCTGTGTTGAAAGTGGAACAGATCAGCGTGACGGATAACTTCTTCGATGTGGGAGGGCATTCGCTTCTTGCCGTGCAAATTGTTTCGCGAGTCAAAGAAAAGTATCAGATCGAGTTTTCCATGCGGCGACTGATGGAAATAGCGTCAATTGAAGGTATGGCCAGCTATGTCGAAAACGCGCTGTGGGTGCGTGGTACCGACAACCAGGACGAGGATTCTGATGAAGATTTCGAAGAGCTGGAAATATAACAACCATCATACAAATAAGAATTACCTTTTACAGGACTAGTTTCGCTTTATGAATGTGCTTGAACTGCTGTCGACCTTGCGCAAAGCCAATATTCAGATCTCTCTGGTGGATGACAAACTGAAAATTAAGGCGCCGAAAGGCGCTGTTACCCCGGAGATCAAGCAGCAGCTCAGCGAAGCCAAGCAGGAGATCATTGATTTTCTGCGTGAGGCTGCGGCTCCTTCAGAGGAGTCAGTGTCCATTCCTCGAGTCGAGCGTTCAGGGGAGCTTCCGCTTTCCTATACCCAAACTGCCCTGTGGACTCTTGATCGCATGAGCCCAGGGGGGATCGCCTATAACCTTCCAATGGCGTTCAAGTTCTTTGGTGGTCTTAATGCGGATTTATTGGAACGCGCCATCCAAACGGTTATTGAGCGGCATGAGATATTGCGCTTAGTGGTCAGAGAAAATGATTCGGGGGAGCCGGTAGCTGTTTTTTCCGAACCAGAAGCTTATCGTTTGCCGGTTCATGATTTTGTGGTGGAAGAGCAGGGAGAGCATGAATCCCAGATAAAAGGAGTGGTCGACCACTACGCCATGAAACCGTTCGATCTGGCGGAAGGGCCGTTATATCGATTCGATCTGGTTAAGGTGTCTGCGCCAGAGCAACCCTATGACCTGCTTGTGGTTTGTTTGCATCATATTGTTTCTGACGGTCTGTCGCAAAATCTCCTGGTGCGAGAAATCGCGATGCTGTACGCCGCATTTGTACAGGGTGCATCATCGCCACTTCCGGAGCNNGGAGCTACCAATTCAATATGCTGATTATGCAGCATGGCAACGTCAGCAGCTTACCGGCGAGAAGCTGGATCAGGAGATCGCATTCTGGAAAGATCAGCTGCAGGGTGTGCCTTCGTTGCTGGCATTGCCCACAGATCGCCCGCGTCCGCTGATTCAGACCAGTAACGGTGCCCGATATCATTTCGCTGTTCCGGAGAGTATCGCGACAGGCCTGATCGATTTTACGAAAAAAAGTGGCTACACCGTATTTATGGGGCTGATGGCCGCACTGCAGATGGTGCTTTCACGCCATGCTGGCCAAACGGATTTCTGTATTGGTATGCCTACGGCCGGGCGTCATCATAAGGAAGTGGAGAACCTGATCGGCTTCTTTGTGAACGGTGTTTTGGTCAGGGCCGACTTAAACGGAAATCTGACCTGGCGTAGCCATCTGACTAATGTAAAGCAACGGCTGATGGATGTACTGTCTCACCAGGAGACGCCGGCCCAATTGATCATCGATCACCTGGATATTCCACGAAACCCCAGTTATCCGCCATTGGCGCAGGTTGGTTTCCAGCTGCAGAATTTCTCGGGGTCCGTTCAATCCGATAACAATGAAGCGTTGATGCTGGATTCCTTCAGAAAGATGACCAATCTTTCCATGGAGCCGGTTCAGCTGGAAGAGGCTGACTCCAAGTTCGATATGATCGTCAGCGTAGCCCAGAATGACACCGAGCTCAGTGGCTACGTTGAANNATTGATGTCCCACTTGAATCATGCCTTGGAAAGTATGATTCAGTCCACAGATGAACGGCTGCAGAACCTTGAGCTTCAGGCAAGGGAAGAACTGGCATCGGCGTTAAGTTTGTCAGAAGGCGAACAGCTCGAGCGCCTCACCACCACTCAAATGGCCTTTGTTCAAGATATAGAGCTCAGACCAGAAACCCGTCAATATGCTGTGGGTTTCAACTATGCCATTAACAAACTTGTGGACCACGTGCTGTTGAAGCCATTAATCATGTGATCCAAAGCCATGCAGCGTTACGCGTACGGTTTGTTCGCTGTGATCTGCCTTGGGCAGATGCGGCGTACCAGGTGATTCAGCCTCATAATGCTATTAAACTGGAATTGATTGATGTTGGTCCCAGGGAGGATGCCGACGAGTTTGTAGCACAACACTTTGATCGCTGGTGTTATCGCACCCACGATATATTTAATGATCAGCTAACTCATTTTCAATTGATAGTAAGTGGTGATCGTTGCTGGTTGCTGTTGTCATGCCATCATATCGTTCTAGACGGCATGTCTGGTATGGCCATGCTGCGAAAGATTATTCAAGGCTATGAAGAGCGAATTAACGGAAATGCTTTACCGAAGTTCGAAGATGAATTCGTCGATTACATTGCCAGGCATCATGATTCAATAGACGATGATGATGCAGTCTCGTTTTGGACGCAAAAAGCAAATGAAGTCGCTCCTCTGGCTTTTTCGTTGCCCGCTGCCTGGCCATCCAATCAGGAATACCAGATCCTGACTCACCCCATAGACGATTCGCTGTTGGCGGCAATTAACACCTATTGCCGCAAGCAAAAGACGCATCCGAGTATAGTTTACCGTCTGGTGGCAGCCTTGATGATCAAGGAGTATTGTCGCCCGGAGGCTGACTTTGTGCTTTGGGATATCCAATCCGGCCGTAGTGCGTCTGAAGCGGAATCCATTGGGGTGTTCTATCAGCAGGTTCCCTACATAATCCCCCTGGAACTGCTTTCAGATGGTCATAAGGCAAGTGATTTCTTCGGTTACCAGCGTCGTTATCGGCGCGATATCAAGGGTAAAACCGAGCTTTCACTGGCTAAACTTAATACGCTGTTTCCTGCTGGTTCGTTGAGCTTCCAGTACAACTATTTTAATTTTCTTGAATCGGTTGAAATCGACGGCTCTTCCACGCTGCCATATACCTTTTCATCCCATGTGGACAATACCGTACAGGTCTTTGTAAAAGACTATGGGGATTCGCTGGAATTCGAGCTGTGGTTCGACGGTGCTGTGTTCGCCCCGCTTAACTTCCTCCCGCGGATGGAGCAAGTCACCCGCCAGTTGCTTGCTGATCTCGACACATCAATCGGTGAGGTGCGCTTCGATCTGCCGGAAGAGCGTCAGTCGCTGGCTGGGTGGAACGATAATGCACAGCAACTTGGGTATTCCAACATTGTTTCCTGGTATCACGAATCAGTGAAGACATATCCGGAAAACACGGCGCTGATATTCGATCATGTCTCATTATCCTATTCACAGCTGGATGCCGAAGTTAACAGATTAACCAACCTTCTTAAGGAAGAAGGTGTTGTGCCTCGCGATCGGGTGGGAATCTTTTTGGGGCGTTCTCAGTGGTCGATCATTTCTGTTCTGGCTGTTTTGAAATGTGGTGGGGTATATATACCGATAGAAGCCTCGTACCCCTGCGAACGGGTNNCGACTCCAACGCTCGCCTTCTGATTACAGAGTCCTGCTTGCAGGGTAAAGTTACGAATTTTTTGGCAGCCAGGATAGTCATCGATGAAGTGCAGTCGAAGCTGGAGTCTTGCTCACATGAAGCTACGATACTGGATATCTCTCCTGATGACCCTATTTATGCGATTTACACGTCTGGTTCTACCGGTAAGCCTAAAGGTGCTTTGGTCAGCCATGCTGGTGAGGTAAACCTTCAGACATGGTACACCTCGCTATGTGGCTTTGAGCCGTCAGACCGTACTCTGATCATCAGTGCGTTCGGCTTTGACTTAACGCAGAAGAACCTGTTTGCCCCATTACTATGTGGTAGCTCTGTAGTTATCCCGAGAATGGAAGAGTTTGATGGTGCTTTAGTCGCATCTGAAATCCAACGTCACAACGTAACCCATATCAACTGTGCTCCCAGTGCTCTTTATGCCATTGTAGAAAACTGTGATGAGCGCCGTGCTCAGCAATTGCAATCACTTCGCTGGGTGTTCCTGGGCGGTGAACCCATTCGTCTGTCTGCTCTGCACCAGTGGCTGCAGTATCCTGAAACCAAAGCGCAGATAGTCAATAGTTATGGTCCAACCGAATGTACTGATGTGGTGTCGTACCATGTGCTGCGGAACGTTTCGTCAGAGAACACTCTTATCCCAATCGGCAAGCCCATTGCCAATACTGAACTGTTTGTTCTGGATGATAACCTCTATCCGGCTCCCCTAGGAGCTGTGGGGGAGATCTGTATTGCCGGAGCTGGCGTTGGTAAAGGCTACATTGGAAGGGACGACTTGACCGCCGAAGTGTTCGTAGAAAGCCCTTTAAACGGAGCATTACTCTATAAAACCGGCGACTTGGGCAGGTTCTGCCCTGATGGCAGTATCGAATACATCGGCCGAAAGGACTTTCAGGTCAAAGTTCGCGGGCTGCGGATAGAGTTGGGTGAGGTGGAAAGCGCTATCAAGGCATTGCCCGGAATTTCGGATGCGGTGGTGCTTGTCAAGGACGATACGCTGATCGGGTATGGACTTAATCCACAGGGAGTACCGGTACAGGACTGGCAAACCCAGTTGCGTGCGAAATTACCCGATTATATGGTGCCTGCTCAAATGATGGTGCTGGAGCAGTGGCCATTAACACCGAATGGAAAAATTGACCGTAAAGCCTTGCCGGAGCCTGGTGCCGGTGGACGTGTAGTTGAATATATCGCACCGAGAACAGAGCTCGAAACCAGTATCGCCACCATCTGGTCCCAGGTGTTGAACGCCGATCAGGTCGGTGTAGAAGACAGCTTCTTCGACCTTGGAGGACACTCGCTGCTAGCCAATCAGATCGTGTCACGCATTCGCAAGCTATACGATATCGAACTGCCGATCCGTGATCTGATGCTGTACCCCACGGTAGCTCAACTGTCAGAACGGGTACTTAAGGCGCAAAAGAGTTCTCAGCTGGGAGCGATTATCAGCGTGTCTCGGGATCAAAGGCTACCTTTGTCTGCCTCTCAGCGTCGTCTCTGGTTGCTGGATCAGATAGACCCAGGCAATGCTGCATATCATGTACCTTCTGTTGTCACCATAAAAGGGCCTGTGCAAATTGATCTGATTCAGTCAGCATTTGCATCGGTTGTTAACCGCAATGAAGGCTTGCGTGCGCAGTTCAAAGAAGATGAACAGGGGCCCTACCAACGATTTCTTCCGGAGTCTGACTACCATCTGGATGTTGTTGACGCTACTGGTTGGGAAGACAGCGCGCTACAAAAACGTGTATTGGGCCTGGTTGTTAAGCCATTTGATCTGGAACAGGGGCCACTGTTTCGCGGAGGCATCTTCAAAAAGTCCGAAGGTGAACACGTACTGGTGATTGTGCTGCACCATATCGTGACGGATGGCTGGTCAAATGGTTTGTTGGTTCGTCAGTTGGGCGAAACATATATTCAACTGTTGGCTGGAAGCAGCCCGTCTGAGCAAAAGTCAGATATTCAGTATGCTGACTTTGCTGCCTGGCAGCATAACTACCTAATGGAAACCATGGAGTCCAAGGTTCAGTTTTGGCGCGAAGCATTGGATGAGGTGGCTGCGCTGGAGCTTCCCCTGGACTTTAAACGTCCGGCAGTACAGACATTCTCCGGGTCCAGTATAGCGTTCGATTTATCAAGTCATGCTGCACAGGCGATGACCAGTTTGGCCAATCGCTATCAGGTTACCCCATTTATGGTGTTGTTGGCTGCATATGGTGCTTTGTTGCAGCGTTATTCCGGACAAGAGAAGTTTGCGATAGGCACGCCGGTTGCCGGGAGAGATCGCCCTGAGCTGGAAGAGGTCGTTGGCTTTTTTGTTAATACTGTGGCTATTCCGGTTGCACCTGAACAAAAACAGTCATTTGCTCACTTACTGGAGCAGGTGAAGGAAACCAGTCTCAACAGCTTTGAGCACCAGGACATNNTCCCTTTCGAGCAAATTGTTGAGGAACTGAACCCGGTTCGGGATATGAGCCGCTCGCCGATATTCCAGGTAATGTTGGCTTATCAGGACTTGCCTCTTGGCGAGGGTGATGTCAGTGCCACGCAAATGGGTGGGATTTCGTTGGAACCCTATCAGCTGGACCTGAACACTGCGAAGTTCGAGCAGACCCTGACCCTATGGCCGACGACGGATGGTATTTCAGGGGCTCTTAGTTTTAATACAGATCTGTTCTCGCAACAGAGCGCCCAGCAGTTTGTCGAGCACTTTGTTCGTTACTGTGAGCACGCCTTCGCCGGTCCCGACACACCTTTGTATCGGATCGATATACTCTCCGATGCAGAACGTCACCAGCAGTTAGTGGCTTGGAATCAGTCTCAACGTGATTATACACCAGAGCGGGTTGAGAACAGCTTTATTCGAAAGGTGGNNAATCGACAGCTTAGCTATCAGGAGTTAGATACGGAATCGAACGCAATCGCGGGTCAACTGCTTTCTCGGGGCATTGGCCGAGGTGATTTCGTCGGTGTGGTACTGGATAGAAACATTAGCTTAATGAGTGCAATCCTCGGCATTTTGAAGTCAGGTGCAGTCTATGTACCCATTGATGCAGCCTATCCAGTGGAAAGAATTCGCTATATTTGTGACCAGTCATCGATCAAAGCACTGGTTTCATTACCGCATTTAACCACCAATTTGCCCCAGGATCTGGAAGTGTTGAACTTGGCTGAGCTGAAAGAGTGGATTTCTGCTGACTTTCATCCATCAGCGGTTCCCTATTCAGAAGAGGNNATCATCGCAGTGAAGCCAACCTGATTACCTGGTACACCGAGCAGTTTGAGATGACGCCAAACGACCGGGTGTTGTTATTAAGCGCCATCGGTTTTGACCTTACGCAGAAGAACCTGTTTGCGCCGTTGGTAACCGGTGCGCGCCTTGTGATCCCTGATTTCCAGGAATACGATCCCGCAAAGATAGTAGACGTGATCGAGCGTGAGGAAATAACCTGGATCAATTGTGCTCCCAGTGCGTTCTACCCCTTAATTGACAATGTAGATGACTGGTCCCGTTTGGGCACGCTCCGTTATGTGTTCCTTGGCGGTGAGCCAATCAACATGAGTCGCGTGACTCCGTGGTTACAGCAAACCGATTGTCAGCTGGTAAACAGTTACGGTCCAACCGAGTGTGCGGATATCGCCGCTTGGCACAAAATTGATCTGGTAGCTGATCTTGAAAAAGCGGCTGTACCCATCGGTAGGCCGAACTACAATGTACAGCTGTTTGTGCTCGGTGAACAACAGGAGCTTTTGCCACAAGGTGCGGTTGGAGAGCTTTGCATCAGTGGAGATGGTGTTGGGCCAGGGTACCTGAATATGCCGGAGCTAACCTCCGAAGTGTTCGTGGATAACCCCTATCTGTCCGGTAGCAAGATGTACCGTACCGGCGACCGAGTGCGGTATCAAAGCGATGGATCAATTGTTTACCTCGGACGTCGCGACCACCAGATCAAACTACGTGGTTACCGGGTTGAAGCAGGGGAGATACAGGCAATAATAAATCGGCACTCCAAGGTAAGAGAGTCTTTAGTGGATGTGCTCAAGAACCCCATGGGAGTTGACCAATTAGTCGCTTGGGTGGCTACTGATGAGCCTGAAACATCTTATGCTGACCTCATAACTGAATTAAAAGCTCTTACACGAGATAATCTGCCAGGTTTCATGCTGCCTGACTCATGGGTGGGAATTACATCGTTCAAGCTCACAGCCAACGGCAAGATTGATCGTAAAGCACTGCCTCAGCCAAACTGGGCGGACAGAAATGAGCGCTATGTGGCACCGCGCAATGAGATGGAAGTTGGTCTTGTTGAAATCTGGAGTCAGGTGCTGCACCTGGATCAGGTGGGAATACACGACAATTTCTTCGAGTTGGGTGGTCATTCATTGTTGGCTACTCAGGTGGCCTCCCGCGTAAGGACCAAGCTCAATAAATCACTCGCCATTCGGGAGCTGATGGCTCATCCCACAATTGCAGAGTTAGCCACAAGGCTTGAGCACTCCCAAGTTGATGATGAAATTCCCCTGGTGCGGGTAGACCGGGATCAACGGTTGCCACTTTCGTTCGCCCAGCAGCGGTTATGGTTGCTGGATAAGATTGACTCAGAATCTCTGGCCTATACTGTTCCTTCGATTATCAGGGTTAGAGGCGAACTTAATACCGGTTTGCTAGAAACAGCGCTTTCCAAGGTCTTTAATCGGCATGAAGGACTGCGTACTGTTTTCAAGGAAGATGATCTAGGCCCTTATCAGGTACTGCTTGAGGAAGCGGATTGGCCGTTGCCGGTTGTGGATGTTCAGCGAGAAGCCGACTCCAGTGATCCGGCTACCGTTCTGTCTGAATGTAAGCGGTTACTGGCAATAGAGTTAATGACCCCATTTGATTTGGCGGCGGGGCCTCTGTTTCGGGGTAAGTTGTTCCAGTTGGCTGATAACGACTATGTGTTTTTTGTCGTTATTCATCACATCGTAACCGATGGTTGGTCCATGAATCTTCTGATTCAGGATCTGGCATCCACTTACGTTCAGATGGACCTCCACGGTGATGCCTATTTCGAGCGAATGCCAATTCAGTATGCAGATTTCGCCGTCTGGCAGAGAAATCGGTTGGGTCAAGACCAAATCCAACAGCTTTTAAATTACTGGAAGAACAAGCTGGATGGCGTTGAGCCGCTCAGTTTGCCAACAGATTACCGTCGCCCCGGCCATTCAAACTTACCGAGGTAATACAGTTCGTTTCAGTGTGCCGGAAAATGTTAGTGAAGCCCTGCATCAACATGCAATTTCAAAGAATACTTCATTGTTTGCTTCGCTGCTGAGTGGCTTCTTCATTTTGCTGCGGCAATACTCCGGTCAGAATGATTTTTGCATTGGTACCCCCGTTGCCGGTCGGGAAAGGGCTGAATTGGAAAAAGTGGTTGGTTTCTTCGTCAATACACTGGCCATTCGAGCTGATATGACTGCGCGCGAGAGTTTCCATGATGTGCTGGATAAGGTGAAGCAAAGCCTGATGGATGGGCTTGCCCACCAGGAAGTACCGTTCGAGCAAGTGGTGGAAGAGGTGGATCCCTCCCGTGATATGAGTCGCTCACCTATATTTCAGGTGATGTTGGCTTACCAGAATTTGCCGCAGGAACAACAGACTTTGTCTGGTTCTGAGAGCCTGGGGGATATCGAGCTAGAACCGTTCGACCCCGGTGTTGATTCCAGTAAGTATGAGCTAACCATGACCCTTTGGGATGGTGACGGTGGCCTGGGTGGCTCGCTTCAGTACAACGCTGACCTGTTCCATGTGGAAACCATTGAGCGAATGGTTGGGCATTTTGTATCTCTGCTCAGCGAAGTGGCCGAATCCCCTGATGAGCCCATATGTGAGCTGAATTATTTATCTCAGCACGAACAAGAGCAGCAATTAATTGAATGGAACCTGACTGAGCGACCCTATGATCGAGAGCTGACGCTTGACCGTGCATTGTCTAACTCGCTGGCAGCGCATTCAGATAGTATCGCNNCGTTCACTGACGTTTGGCGAATTGGATCGTTTCTCCAGCGGTGTCGCAGCGTTGCTGCAGCGCAATAGAGTGAGCGTGGGTGATCGGGTTGCGGTCTGCCTTGATCGCAATCTACACCTTATGACCGTGTTGGTCGGTATCATTAAAGCGGGCGCGACCTATGTACCTTTGGATTCTACCTATCCGAAACAACGGTTGAGCTATATTCTTGAGCAGGCCGATATCAGCTTGGTGTTCACCCAAGATCATCTGCAGTCCATTCTGCCGAAAGCACCTCAAGTCCTGGTGCTGGAAGATGTTGTAGCGGATCTGGAGTCGTTATGTGGTGAGTTTGCACCGGTACAGGTGTCACCTGAGCAGTTGTTGTACGTGATTTTTACATCTGGTTCTACCGGAAACCCGAAAGGTACCGGTGCATATCATCGATCCGAGATGAATTTGCTGAATTGGTACATCGGTGAATTCAATATGATACCATCGGACAANNATCGGTGAATTCAATATGATACCAACGGACAAATTGATGTTGTTGTCCGCTATTGGTTTTGATCTAACCCAGAAAAATCTTTTTGCGCCATTGCTTGCAGGTGCCAGTCTGGTGATCCCTGATTTTAATGAGTTTGACGGTCAGCGGCTAAACAGCTTGATCGCCAAAGAAGGCGTGACTTGGGTTAACTGCGCGCCGAGCGCGTTCTATGCTTTGCAGGATGAGCCTTCAGAATGGACTAAGTTGGCATCTCTCCGATTGTTGTTTCTGGGTGGCGAGCCGATCAATGTTCCTCGTATTGCCGATTGGCTGAGGCAATCGCGCTGCCATCTGGTGAATAGCTATGGGCCAACTGAGTGTGCTGATATTGCCGCCTGGTATTCAGTTGATGTGGAGAGAGATTTTGATGCTCCAGCCTTGCCAATCGGTCGCCCCAACTATAATGTGCAGCTTTTTGTGTTGGGTGACGAGCTGGAGCTGCTTCCCACCGGAGCCATTGGCGAGCTGTGCATAGCCGGTGATAGTGTCGGCCCAGGCTACATAAATAGTCCTGAACAGACAGCACAGGCCTTTCTGGAGAACCCCTATTCACCGGACGGGTTACTGTATCGAACCGGTGACCGTGTACGATATCGCGCAGACGGTAATGTCGAGTACTTGGGCAGAAAGGATCACCAGATCAAGCTTCGAGGCTATCGAATCGAGGCGGGCGAAATCCAGTCTGTGATAAACCATGCAGAAGGCATTAANNTTAACGTGGTTAAGGACCAGGCTGGAGTACAGCGTTTAGTCGCTTGGGTGGTCACCGAGCAAACTCAAGCAGATTGGGAATCGAAGCTGAAACAGGCCTGTTTAGAGAAGTTGCCTGCGTTTATGGTGCCGGAACACTGGTTGCTGTTAACGTCATTTCCGCTTACGCCTAATGGAAAAGTTGACCGCAAGGCATTACCCAACCCAGAGGTGACCAACGATCATGAATTTGTTGCTCCTCAAACTGCTATTGAAACAAAGCTAAGCCAATTATGGGCAAACGTCTTGGGTGTTGAGCGAGTAGGGGTTACTGATAATTTCTTTTCTCTAGGAGGGCAATCACTGCTTGCCACACAGTTGGTTGGTCGTATGTCACGTTTAATGAGCATGACTGTTCAGGTGCGTTGGCTATTTGAAAACCCAACTATCAGAGCACTGTTGAAACGTTTGGAGAATGAAAGCTCTATCCAGGATCGACCGGCGATTGTTAAGCGTCCGAAAATGGATCAGGCCCCACTCTCTTTCGGTCAGCAACGACTGTGGTTCTTCGAACAGATGAACCCCGGCACCCAAACGAACAATATGCCTGTTTCCATTCGGGTGCGCGGTGAGCTAGACTACGATGTCCTGCAAAAGGCGTTTCAGGAGTTAGTTAGAAGGCACGAGTCGCTGCGCACCTGTTTTACTACCGATGAATCAGGTAACCCGATTCAGGTGGTTCAGCAGAAAGCGGATTTGCGACTGGATATAGTTGATGTGTCTGATGAGCCTGCTGGAGTGCGGGATGAACGATTACAGCAGCTAATCCTGGATAACAGTCAAAAACCGTTTTCACTGGATCAGGCACCTTTGATGCGCGCCAGCATTGTGGTGAGCCAGGATAAACCCCGTGAGCAAACCCTGCTACTGTGCATGCATCATATTATTTCTGACGGCGCGTCTCAGGTTGTGCTTTTCAGGGAGTTGATGACGCTGTACCTCGCCTTCGTTTCGGGGCAGCCTTCTCCGTTGCCTGAGTTGAAAATCCAATATCCCGATTTCGCTAATTGGCAGCGCCAGTGGATGGATGATCAGTCTCTGGAACAACAGCTTCACTATTGGGAGAAACGGCTGCAGGGTGCGCCGGCGCTGTTGGATCTGCCTTTGGATAAACCGCGCCCCCAGGTACAGACAACCAATGGCGCCACCTTCAACGCTCAATTTCCTACAGTATTGACAAGCCAGCTGCGCGCTTTGTGTGATACGCAAGGTGTCACTCCCTTTATGGTCACGCTATTGGCCTGGAAGATTCTACTGCATAGGTTCAGCGGTCAAGACGATATCCTGGTCGGTGTTCCTACCTTAGGCAGACATGCTCCTGAACTGGAAAATGTGATTGGGTTTTTCATTCAGAGCCTGGTATTGCGCGGGCGCTTTGATCACAACCCATTGCTCATAGATGCGTTGGAAGCCGAGAAGCATACTGTGCTGGAAGGCTTTTCAAATTCGGATGTTCCGGTGGATAAGATTGTAGAAAGGTTGGGAGTGGCTCGGAACCCGGCATACTCTCCATTGGTTCAGGTGGCTTTCCAGCTGCTGGATAATGCCGGATTCAATACGTCTCAATTAC
>JABAHQ010012702.1_pt1 | contig 19921 bp, 17 predicted proteins | sample 7062091 | NCBI WGS metagenome assembly JABAHQ01 (sample SAMN14534359, study PRJNA622989) | marine sediment metagenome | biome: marine biome [ENVO:00000428]; feature: marine pelagic biome [ENVO:01000023]; material: deep marine sediment [ENVO:00002113] | place: India: Gulf of Kutch | collected...
GGGCAGCCAGGCGTCGTGGCGCTGGTGGTAGGCAAGCACCGCGAGCGGAAAGCCACCACCCAGGGCCTTGGACAGCACGATCGCGTCGGGCACGATGCCCGCGATCTCGTGCGCGAACATCTGACCACTGCGGCCGAAGCCGGTCTGCACCTCGTCAATGACAAGAGGGACGCCATGGCGCGCGGTGATATCGCGCAGCCCGCGCAACCAGCGGGCCGAGGCGGGGATGCAGCCGCCTTCGCCCTGGATGGCCTCGACCATGACCAGGGCGGGCGGGGTGATGCCGCTTTTCGGGGTCGCCGAGCGCGCGGTCGAGGTAGCGCAGGCTCAGGGTCTCGCCTTCTTCACCGCCGACGCCGAAGGGGCAATGCCGCGCGTGGGGGAAGGGGAACGGAAAGAAGTGCACGCCGGCGCCCGAGTGCGGCACGGGCGTCTTGGGGCCCAGGTTGCCCATGAGCGCCATGGCACCGGCCGTCATGCCGTGGTACGCGCCGTGGAAGGCGATGACCGCGTGGCGCCCGGTGGCCGTCTTGAAGAGCTTGAGCGCGGCCTCGACGGCGTCGGCGCCGCAAGGGCCGCAGAACTGCAGGCGGCAGTCGCGCGCGAAGGCGGGGGGCAGGGTGCTCAGGAGCTGCTCGATGAAGTCCAGCTTGCTGGGTGTGGCGAGGTCGAGCCCCTGCTGAAGGTGGCCGGCGCCGAGGAATTCACCCACCGCAGCCATGACGGTGGGGTGGTTGTGGCCCAGCGGCAGGGCGCCCGCGCAGGCCAGCAGATCGATGTAGTCGCGGCCATCGCTGTCCCAGATGGTGGAGAGCGAACCCCGCGTGAACAGGCGGTCGAACGTGCGCGCGTAGGTGCGGGCGTTGGACTCGCGCTCGGCGACGAGCTTCAAACCCTTGCTGCAGGCGGTGGCGGATGGGGTCATGGCGGGCGGTGGTGGGAGGTGGCGGGGCCGCATTCGAGCACCCTGGCCGGGCACCGCCTACTACCTGATCGGGCAGTGGCGCGGCCCGCGCAGGGCACTCGCCCGTGCTCAGTGCAGCAGGCCCATCAGCACGGCCTTGACCACGGCCGCCGTCTTGTTGGCCACGCCTAGCTTGTGGGTGGCGTTCTTGATGTGGAACTTGATGGTGTTCTCGGAGATGGTGAGGATTTGAGCCACCTCGGTGGAGGTCTTGCCGACGGCGGTCCAGCGCAGCACCTCGCGCTCGCGCTCGGTGAGGGTGGCGCTGCGGGTGGGCCGTTCGATGCGCAGCATGGCGTCGTGGATGGCCTTGCTGACCAGGGACAGCAGTGGCTCCACGTGCTGCAGGTCGCCATCGTCGGGCGGCGGCCCCTCGCGTGTGAGACTGAAGATGCCGCGCANNGAGGGCACGGGGGGAGGACACGCCCTGCGCCCAGCCCGCGCCGTTGGCAGATGCCCGCCACACGAAGGGCAGGTTGGAGAACCGGCAGTGCGCGATGGCCGGATCGGCGTCGGCGCGGCTGAGGTCGTGCGGGGGCCGCGAGATCAGGTGGTTGTGCAGGGTGAGCACCACCGCCCGCGAGTGCAGCAGCCAGGTGCTTTGCAAATAGCAGAAGCGCTCGAAGCCGAGCGCTTGCGCGGCGTCGCTGGCGATCGACGTCAGTTCCTGTCGGTTCGTTGCGGTCTGTGCCCGGCCGAGCCAGTGCCTGTGCCATGCGTCCATGCGCTCGTCCCCACCCTGTTGCTTCGGGGGCGCAGTCTCGCGCAAGAGGCGCGAGCAATCATGACGGAGGTGTGATCACATGGCGCGCGGCGCCTGCGCAGAAGTCGGATGGATGCGCTGGATCGGCGCGGCGGCCACGGCCTCGCGGGCGAGCTCGCGGGCGCGGTGCATCAGGGCTCGCGCATCCCAGTCCACGGGCCAGCCCTGCCACAGGCGCAGGCGGCCCTGCACCAGCACGGCCTCGATCTGGCCGCGGTGGGCCAGGCGCACCAGCTCCCAGCCCAGGTCCCAGGACGGCGTGAGCTCGGGTACGTCGAGGTCGATGAGCAGGGCGTCGGCCGCCAGGCCCGGGGCGATGCGCCCGGTGACCCGCGCCAGGCCCGCCGCGTCGGCGCCCGCAGCGGTGGCCATGGCGAGCCAGGTCCAGCCGGCGCCGGTGGAGAAATCGCCCACGTCCATGNNGTTGCGCGGTCTCGGCCGCGTCCATCAGGCGAAAACCGTCGCTGCGCGTGCCGTCGGTGCCCAGGCCCATCCGGATGCCCAGGCCGTGCATCAGCAGCGCGGGCGCCACGGCGTTGCCTTTCCAGCTGCTGGCCACGGGGTTGTAGCTGACGGCCGCGCCGCTGTCGCGCAGCAGGGCGAGTTCGTGCGGCGTGACCATGGTGGCGTGTGCGGCCAGCAGCTCGGGGCCGAGGGCGCGCGCCTGGTGCAGCACTTCCAGCGGGCGCCGGCCGCGCGCGATGAGCGAGCGTTCGATGGAGGCCAGGTGTTCGTTGAGGTGCACCTGGAACACCGCGCCGGCCTCGCGGCACAACGCGGCCACGCGGGCCAGCATGGCGTCGCCGGCTGCCTCGGGGATGGAGATGGCCAGCGAGGCGTGGAGCAGACCCTCGGGGTGGTGGGCGCTCAGGTGGCGCTCGGCCTCGCGCACGATGTTCGCTGCGGCCGCCTCGTCCAGGCCGGCGTCGTTGCAGGTGCGCGCGAGCACGCAGCGGATGCCGCTTTCCCGCACGGCGGCCTCCAGCGCCTGCAGGCCCAGCTCGGATCGCGTGCCGGCGTCGCACACGGTGGTGAAGCCGCCGCGCAGCGCCTCCAGCGCGGCCAGGCGGGCCGAGACGTGCAGGGCCTCCTCACTCAGGTGCTGCTCCAGCGGCACCCAGATGCGGCGGAAGATCTCCGACGGCTCGCCGAAGGCCAGGGCCTTGCCGAAGGACTGCGTGAGGTGGTGGTGGGTGTCGATGAAGCCCGGCATGAGCAGGCGACGCGGCAGGTCGACGGGTGTGAGGCCGGGGTGGCGTTGCACCACCTCATCGGTGGGGCCGATGTCGGCGAAATGGCCATCGCGCAGCAGCACGGCCAGGCCGGCTTGCGGCACCTCGTCGATGAGGGTGAGTTCGGGGCGCAGCAGCGCTTCAGGGGCGCCGAGGGCGGTTCTCAGGTCCATGGCGGGCTTTCGTGGTCAGGCGAGAAGGAACCAGGCGCCGGTGGCCAGCAGCACGGCGGCCGTGGCGGCCTGCAGCGGCCGGGGGTTGGCGCGGCGCGCCAGGCGGCGGCCGGCCCAGGCGCCCAGCAGCAGGGCGACGGCGATGGTGGCGCCCAGGCGCCAGTCGAGCCGGCCAGCCAGGGCGTGCGCGCCGCTGGCGGCGACGGCGATGGGCAACTGGATGACCTGTGCGGCGACGATGGCGCGCGACAGCGGGCGTCGCATGAGCATGAGGATGGGCAGCAGCATCACCGGGCCGCCGGTGCCCGACAGCGCCGAGCCCAGGCCCACGCCCAGGCCCAGTGCGATCTGCCCGCCCAGGCCGGGCCAGGGGTGGTCGGCGCGGGGGTAGGGCCGGTGCAGGCGCCACAGCGCATGCGCGCCTGAGGCCAGCGCGAGCAGGCCGATCCAGCCGCGCACCGCGTCGCCTGGTGCCCAGGCGGCGAGCGCGGCGCCCGCGCCCGCGCCGAGCAGGGCCGTGAGCATGAGCGGCGCGTCGCGTTGCAGGTGCGCGAGCGCGCCCGAGGCCTTGCCTGTGAGCGCGTAGGCGCCGGTGACGAGAAAGGCCAGGCTGGAGGCGGCAATGGCCTCGGGCAGGGGCACGCCCAACAGGCTGCTGAGCGCGGGCACCACCAGCACGCCGCCGATGGACGTGGCGCCGATGGCCGCGCCGGCCAGCGCGATCACGGCCCAGGCGAGGGCTTCGGTGCCGGTCATGCAGGGTCTGTCATTCCGGTTTGATGTCGGCGGCCTTCACGGCGGCGGCCAGGGTCTCGCGCTCGCGCTTGAGCAGGGCGCCGAACGCGTCGCGCTCCACGCTCAGGGGCCGCAGGCCGGCGGTGTTCATCTTCTCGACCACGGCCGGGTCCTTGAGCACGTCGCGCAGGCCATCGGCCACGCGCTGCACGATGGCCGCGTCCGTGCCGGCGGGCGCGAACAGGCCGTACCAGGCGTCCACGTCGACCGATTTCAGGGCGGGGGTCTCCGCCAGCGCGGGGATCTCCGGCATGGACGGCCAGCGCTGGCGCGTGGTGACGCCGTAGGCCTTCACCTTGCCGTCCTTGATGAAGGGCTGCGCGAGCGAGATCGGCATGACCGCGAGTTCGATCAGGCCGGCCGACAACTCGGTGAGCACCTGTGGGCCGTTCTTGTAAGGCACATGCACGATGTCCACGCCTGCGCCGAGCTTGATGATTTCGGCCGTCAGGTGCATGGACGTGCCCACGCCGTCGGTGCCGTAGTTGAGCTTGCCGGGCGCCTGCCGCGCGGCGGCGATGAGTTCGGTCGTGCCGGCGGCGCCGAGCTTCGGACTGCCGATGAGCACGAAGGGCGAGCTGGCCACGGTGGCGATGGGCGCGAAGTCCTTGAAGACGTCGTAGCGGACGATGGAGGGCTTGACGACCGGTGCCACATTGATCGGGCTGGCCACGGCGAACAGCAGGGTGTAGCCGTCGGCCGCGGCGCGGGCCACGCGCTGGGTGCCGATGGTGCCGGAGGCGCCGGCCACGTTTTCGACGACGAACGGCTGCTTCATGCGCTCGCTCAGCGCCTGCAGGGTGAGGCGCGCGGCGGCGTCCACGCTGCCGCCCGGTGCGAAAGGCACCACGACGGTGACGGCGCGGCTGGGGTAGCCGGCGGCCTGCGCCAGGCTGGTGCCGGCCGCGCTGGCCAGCGCGGCGGCGAGGATGAGGCGGCGGGAAAGGGCGCGGAACGGGGTGGACATGTGAAACTCCTGACAAAGTGGAGGGGCACCCGGCGGGTGGTCGGATTCAACTTGATATAACAAGTCATGACAAGTGAAGCAAACACCGTTCCAGGATCAGCGACACCCGCGGGCAACGGCCTGACCTTGCGCGCCCAGGTTCGCGAGGCGCTGCGCACGGGCATTCTGCGCGGCGACTGGCGCACCCACGAGCGCCTGCCGAGCGAGAACGAGCTGATCGAGCGGCACGGGGTCAGCCGCATCACCGTGCGCCAGGCGCTGGCCGACCTGGCGGGCGATGGCCTGATCGTGCGCGTGCAGGGCAAGGGCTCCTTCGTGGCGCCGGCGCCGGTGCGCCAGGAGCTCTCGCGCCTGCAGGGCCTGTCGGAGGCCCTGGGCGGGCAGGGGCGCGAGGTGCTTACCCGCGTGCTCTCGCTGGGCCGGGCCGGACTTCCGGCGCGCGCCGCCCAGGCCCTGGGCCTGCCGGCGGGCACGCCCTGCGTCGAGCTGCAGACCCTGCGCTTCGCCGACGGGCAGCCGCTGTCGCTCAACGGCATCTGGATCGAACCCACCGTGGGCGACACGCTGGACGAGGCCGCGCTGGCGCAGACCGACCTGCTGACGATTTACGAGAGCGCGCTCAACCTGCGCGTGACGCGCGCGGCCGTGGACATCGGCGCGGCGCTGGCCACGGCGCGCCAGCGCAAGCTGCTGGGCCTGGGTGAGCCGGCGGCGGTGCTGCGGGTGGAGCGCACGGTGTTCACCACGGACGACCGGCCGCTGCACTTCGAGGCCAGCACCTACCGGCCCGAGGCCTTCAGCTACCGGCTGGAACTGGCGCGTTAGGCGGGGAGCGAGGGGAGCCGCGCCGTGCCGTCTGGCGGGATGCGGGGTGGACGGCGGAGGCGCCGCCCAAGTGGCCCCCTGCGACGGGCGGGCACGGAGCTATCGTCGCCCCTCCCGCCGCATGGCGATCCGCAGACAACACCCCGTTCACCCATGGCCCTTGGTCAGTTCGCCTACGCCAACAACAGCAACCGGTTCCTGGCCTGCGCGCCGCTGGCCGACCAGCCGTACGCGGTGTGCGGCATCCCCTTCGATGGCGTGGTGACCAACCGCCCCGGCGCGCGCTTCGGGCCTCAGGCCATCCGCTCGGCCAGCCTCATGCTGTGCGACGGCATCCACCCGGTGTTCGACGTCTCGCCGCTCGAGCACCTGGGCGATGCCCTGGACATGCGCCTGCCCAACGCCTCGCCACTGCCCGAGGTGCGTGCGCACATCGAGCGCCAGGCGGCGGAGTTGATGGCGAAGCACCACTGCGTGTTCCTGGGCGGCGACCATTCGGTGACGCTGTCGCTGCTGCGCGCGGCCAAGGCGCGCCACGGCGGCGAGCCGCTGGCCCTGGTGCACTTCGACGCGCATTGCGACACCTGGAGCGACCACTTCGGCGAGCCCTCGGGCCACGGCACCTGGACCTACGAGGCCATCCAGGAGGGCCTGGTGAGCGCGGCGCACACGGTGCAGATCGGCACGCGGTCCAGCGGTGAGCGCGCCGCGCGCGATTACGTGGCCGACCAGGGGGGGCAGATCTTCACCGCGCGCGAGCTGCGCGGGCTGGACGGAGCGGCCCTGCGGCCGGTGGTCACCGCCATTCGCGAGCGCCTGGCCGGGCGCCCCGTGTACCTCACGCTCGACATCGACGTGCTGGACCCGGCCTTCGCGCCCGGCACCGGCACGCCCGAGCCCGGCGGGCTGACGAGCTCGCAGGTGCTCACCTTTCTGGAGGAGCTGGCGCCGCTGAACTGGATCGGCATGGACTGCGTGGAGGTGGCCCCGGCCTACGACCACGCCGAGCTCACCAGCAACGCGGCGGCTTGCTTCGTCTGGACGTACCTGGCGGGTCGCGTGGCCCGGGCGGCAGCGTGATGTCCCTCATTGGCTCGGACACGCAACTGAATCAGCGCAGCTACTACGAGGCCAGCGTGCAGCGCGGCTCGGCGCGCGCGCCGCTGCAGGAGCACCTGAAGGTGGACGCGCTGGTGGTGGGCGCGGGCTTCTCGGGCCTGTCGGCCGCGCTGGAGATGGCCCAACGCGGCCTGTCGGTGGCGGTGCTGGAAGCCGATCGCATCGGCAGCGGCGCGAGCGGCCGCAACGGCGGGCAGGCGATCGTGGGCTACGCGAGCGGGCAGGGCCCGTTCGAGCAGCAACTGGGTCGCGAGGACGCCGAGCGCGCCTGGGCGATGTCGCTGGAGGCCATCGACCTGATCGACCGGCGCATCGCCGAACACGGCATCGATTGCGACCGCCGCTTCGGCTACGTCTACGTGGCCGAGAGCGCGCGCAAGGCGCGCGAGTTGCGCGAGGAAATGGACGGCCTGGCCGCGCGCGGCGTCGCGGTGGACTGGGCCGAGGGCGCGCAGACGCGCCGCCTGATCGGCACCGACCACTACGCGGCGGCGGCGCGCGAGCAGCGCAGCGGCCATCTGCACCCGCTGAAATACGCCCTGGGCCTGGCGCGCGCGGCCGAGGCCGCCGGCGTGCGGGTCTTCGAACACTCGGCCGTCACCGCGCTGCAGCGCGGCGACACGCTGATCGCGCGCACCGCACACGGCCAGGTCTCGGCGCGCTTCGGCGTGCTGGCGGGCAACTGCATGCTGCCCGAGTACGGCCCCGCCGTGGCGCCCGAGATCGCGGCGCGCATCATGCCCGTGGGCACCTACATCCTCGGCACGGCACCGGTGGCGGCCGACCTGGCCGAGCGCCTGATCCCCGGCGATGCGGCCGTCTGCGACAACAACTTCGTGCTCGACTACTTCCGCTTCAGCGCCGAGCGCCGCATGCTCTTCGGCGGCCGCGTGAGCTACACCACCATGACGCCACGCCACCTGGAAGAGACCATGCGCGCGCGCATGGCCGCCGTCTTCCCCGAGCTGCGCGCGGTGCCGGTGGAGCACCTGTGGGGCGGCTTCGTGGACATCAGCATGAACCGCGCGCCCGACTTCGGCCGCCTGGGGCACAACCTGTACTACCTGCAGGGCTTCAGCGGCCACGGCGTGGCGCTCACGGGCCTGGCCGGGCAGCTCGTGGCCGAGGCGGTGGCGGGTCAGGCAGGGCGCTTCGATCTGTACGCGCGCCTGAAGCACCGCCGCTTCCCCGGTGGCGCGCTGCTGCGCACGCCCAGTCTGGCGCTGGGGATGCTGTGGCACCGCTTGCGCGACGTGATGTGATTGGTGAAGTTCGCAGCTTGTGGGGTCACGACATCATCACGGCGTGCTGGCGTTGACCATCGAACAATGCGGGCATGAAACTCCCGCATCCGGTCCGGTTCGTCCTTCTTGTACTGAGCCTGTTCTTTCATTCCAGCCTCGCGCACGCCACCTGCCCGGCCCCCGTACTGCAGCAACTCGAAGGCATTCGATTCACTTGGCAAAGCGCCTGGGACGCCGAGTTCGCGCGCTGCCAGCGCCTGGGCAATGACGATGTGTGTGGCCACCTGCCGGGTCCCTTTCGCGTGGTGCAAGGCCCCGCCTCGGCCTGGTTGGCCTGGCGCTATTGCGACCCGATCGTGACCAACGGCGGTCTTTGCCGCGACGGCACGGGTCACGAGATGGGCTGCGTCTGCCCTTCGGGAAGCACCCTGTCACCGCTGACCAACAGCTGTGTGGCCGCGCTCCCGGGCGGGGGCCTCGCAGACGGCAGCGATCCGAACCACTGGGAAGAAGCCGCTTGCGCCGTGGGCAACCCCACGCTTGCCGGCCTTGGCGTCAAGGTCCATCGAGAAGGCATTTACGTCGCCGACTTTGCCTCGGCGCTGGTCTTCGATTTGCACCTACCGCTCGCGCCATTCGGCTCGCGCCCTGCTGCCACCGGGCAGCTGGCTGCACAGCTACTCGGCGCGCCTGCACATCGGCCCCTCGGACGTGCACGCTCTCGGCCCGGACGGACACGTGCTGCGCTTCATTCCAGGCGCAGCAGCCAACACCTGGGCATCGACCGAGTCCGCGGACACGCTCAAACGCATCGCCGCCAGCGACCCGGACGCGGTGAGCTGGGAGCTGCACCGCCAGCAAGACGACAGCCGTGAAACCTACGATCACAACGGCAAACTCCTCAAGATCACCGCGCGCAACGGCTGGGCGAGCCGCCTCGTCTACGACGACGCGGGGCGGCTGCAGGCGGTCTACAACGCCTTTCGGCGGCAACTGCGCTTGCAATACGACGCCAACGGCTGGCTCGCGGCCATCACCACCCCGGACGCGAACGTCACGCGCTTGAGCCACGACCCGCAGGGCAATCTGCTCGCCATCACCTGGCCCGACGGCAACGTCAAGCGCTACCACTACGAAGACAGTCGCTTCCCGAGGGCCTTGACCGGCATCACCGACGAGACCGGCCAGCGCATCGGCAGCTACACCTACGACGCCCAGGGCCGCGTGATCGAGACCCAGCGCGCCGGCGGCGTGGACCGCCTGCAGTTCAGCTACGGGCAGGACGCGAGCGGCGCGCCGCAGACCACCATCACCGACTTCGGCTCGGGCGCACCCAGCAGCCGCACGCACCGCTTCGCCCTGCAGGGCCGCGTGCTGCGCCCAGCCGGCGCCAGCGCCCCCTGCCCGCTGTGCGGCAACACCGCGCAGGCCATCGCCTACGACAGCGTCGGGCGCAAGCTGCGCGAAGTGCAGCACGACGGCAGCGTCGTCTTCCACCAATACAACGCGCGCGGGCAGGAGACCGAGCGCGCCAGCTTCCCCGCCAGCTTTGCCAGCGCCAGCACCCGCCCTGCGCTGAGCCACGCCAGCGCCGTCACCACCACCGAATGGCACGGCACCTGGAACCTGCCCACGCGCGTGGCCGAGCCCGGGCGCATCAGTACCTACGCCTACAGCGCCAGTGGCGTTACGGCCCACACCACGCAGGCCACCAGCGACCTGACAGGCGCGGCCGGCTTCAACGCCGCTCCCAGCGGTGCGCTGCAGCGCACCGAGACGCTCTACAGCGCCCAATCACTGCCCCAGCGCATCAGCGAGTTCAGCGATGGCGTGCTCGGCCAGCGATGGGACTACGGCTACAGCCCGCAGGGCGATCTCGTGAGCGTCACCGACGCGATGGCGCCCAGCCAGAGCGCCACGCTCGAGCACGACGGCAACGGGCGCCTGAGCCGTCTCATCGCCAGCAACGGCGCGCAGGCCAGCTTCACGGCCAACAGCCGCGGGCAGATGACGGCGGCCTATACGCCGGGCGGGAACATCACCTACGTCCACGACGCGCGCAACCTGATCAACGAAATCCGCTTCAGTGATGGGCGCTGGGTGCGCTACAGCTACAGCCCGGCGCAGCAGCTCATCGAGATCCGCGACAGCTCCGGGCTGGTGGAGCAGATCGCCAGCAGCGACACGGAAGGCCTGGACCCGCAGCGCCTCATGCAGCGGGTGGCTCAATGGTTGAGCGATCGGGGTGATCGCATCGCGCAGATGCTCTTGCCACCGGTCCACGCCAACCCGGTGCTGGTGCTGGTGCCGGCTGGTGTGGTGTTGGGAATCATGTCCGTGGCTGAAGCCAATCGCCTCAACGCTGCGGGTATCCCGGGTTCCAATGCGGCGGGCTGCGGAGCCAACTGCCAGGGCGGCGCGGGCCAAAGCGCGAGTGCATCAGGCTCCATTCCGTCTGTGGCCGGTATAGGATGGCTCACGCAGGTCGGCATCGTTCTCTCGGGGCAATCCCAAGCATCATCTGTACCTTCTCCCCCGACATACGACAAGGCTGGGCTGCTGGTTAGTCCGCAGTCGTGTGTGCCGCCTCCGGGAAATTGCACGCCTAACGATCATCGTCAACTGCAGGACCAGGTTGATCAATGGTGTAAGGCGGTCCCCAGAGCATGTCGAGCGGGAATGGTCAGAAGCGAACTGAACGAGAGACTGGAAAACGGAAGGGCGTGTGGGACTGCGCGAGACAAGCTAAATAAGAAGTGCTTTGCGGGGGGAGATGCGGACCACCGCAATGAGGCAGCTAAGGCTTGGAAGGCTGTCGCAAATTGTGAATCCATCTTGTCGAAGCTCCCATGAACTACGACATTTTTGAACGTGGTCGATACCCCATCGACCGACCTGCAGCTCAAGCATCACGCGTCGGAGACCGATGGGAAGGTGACGAGGCGGAACGCTTCTTTCGAGGGCGGCTTGCCAAAGAGGTCAACTACGAGTCACTTGCTAATGAGTACCGAAAGGACTGGTCGATTGCCCCTTGTCTTCTCAATGACGAGGCCTACGTGTTCTTTCTTCCCGCGTTTATGAAAGTGGCGCTCGAAGACTACGAACGCGGCGAAACTCCTACGTTGACCGTTACGGTGGTTAGCGACTTTTTGGAAATGGCAAACGGCGAGCTCGACAATCGTTTGTTGCCAATCCTGAGGACATTCAGTGCAGAGCAGCTCAGTTTCGTCGCGGACTATCTGCAGGAAGTCCATGATCGGTACTACCACGTGCTGGGGGATGACAACGACGCTGCGCGTGCGCTGCGCCTCTTTTGGCATAGATTCAAGAATCCTGCTCAGGATGCAGATGTGTGATGTGCTTGCAGCGTCGTAGTTCAGGGCGCAATAGGCCGGCTCGAGTGCCAGCATGAGCACGGGGACGACGGTGCTTGCGCGACGCGGTGTGACGCGGCAGTCTTACAAATCTGAAATTCAACTTTAGATTTGTAAATGATCCCGCGCCAAGGGGCCGCGGCGTTGCAGCGCCTGGCCCAAGGTTTCCCCATCGTCGCCCTCACCGGCCCGCGCCAGTCGGGCAAGACCACGCTGGCGCGCGCGGTGTTTCCCGACAAGCCCTATGTGAGTCTGGAGAACCCGGAGGAGCGGCAGTTCGCGCTGAACGACCCCAAGCGCTTCCTCGCGCGTTTTCCGCACGGTGCCGTGCTGGACGAGGTGCAGCGCTGCCCCGAGCTGCTGTCCTGGCTGCAGAGCATCGTGGATGAGCACCGACGCATGGGCGAGTTCGTGCTTACTGGATCGGCCCAATTCGAACGGATGGCGGGCATCACGCAATCGCTGGCGGGCCGGGTCGGCCGGGTGGAGCTTCTGCCGTTGTCGAACTGGGGCCGCAGCGCGCGCCCGCGCGCCTGGACGAGTGGTTGCTGCTAGGCGGCTACCCGGCGCTGCACGACCGCCCGCTGGCGCCCGGCGACTGGTTCGCGAACTACGCGGCCACCTACGTGGAACGCGACGTGCGCCAGCTCATCGAGGTGCGGGATCTGGGCCAGTTCCAGCGCTTCATCCGCCTGTGCGCGGCGCGCTCCGGGCAGTTGCTCAACCTGGCCGCACTCGGCGCGGAGGCCGGCATCACCGGCCCGACGGCGCGCGACTGGGTCTCGGTGCTGGAGACCAGCTACCTCGCCACCCGCCTGTTGCCGCACCACCGCAACTTCGGCAAGCGCCTGGTCAAGACGCCCAAGCTGTACTTCCTGGACACAGGCCTGATGGCCTGGCTGCTGGGCATCCGCGACGTACAGACGCTGGAGACGCATCCCGCGCGCGGCGCGCTGTTCGAGACCTGGGTGGTGAGCGAGCTGCTCAAGCGGCGCTACAACGACGGCCAGGCCAGCGACCTGTTCTTCTGGCGCGACCACATCGGCCATGAGGTGGATGTGCTGATTGAAGAGCCTTCGGGCCTGCGGCCGGTGGAGCTCAAGTCGGGCAGCACGGTGGCCAGCGACTGGTTCGATGGTCTGCGCCGGTGGGCGGCGCTGGCCGAGCAGCAGGGTGAGCGAACGGCCGCGCCACAGTTGGTGTTTGGCGGCGCGGGGCGCTACGAGCGCGAAGGTGTCGCCGTGAGCGGCTGGCGAGAGTTTGGCGGACTGGCTTAACAGGCCGAAGAATCTCTCGCCGGCGCTGCTCAGCGTCGTGGGAGCTGACGCTGGAATCCAGTGGCGCCACCTTGGAGTTCACCTGCGGGCGGAGGTCGGAGAGGCCAGCCGTGGTGCGTCGGGTGCAACGATGGCTTAGCCGGCACGTGCACTCTCATGAGCAAGCTTGCCCCGCAGGTCGTATGAGGCGCTCACAGCGGCCGCAACTGCTCAGCAAGACTTCGTGTCTTCTCGGTTGTGACATCACCGGTATGGAGCGTGGACTTGCGCTCAATCAGCATGAGAAGGCACTCGTGCTCAGCTACGGGATTGTGGCGAACGCCCTTGGGAACGATGAACATCTCGCCCTCTTTGAGTTCGATCGCACCGCTCTCCATCTCGATGCGCAGACGGCCCTTCAGGATGAGGAACAGCTCATCTTCGTTCTCGTGACTGTGCCAAGCCAGCGAGCCATGGATCTTGGCGACCTTGATGTAGGCGTCATCGACCTCACCGACGACCCGCGGGGACCACAGCTCTGTCAGTGACTCGGCTACTTCTTTGGGCGATACGGTGGGCATGGGCGTCTCCTGTGGGCTAGCGAAGAAATTCAGCGGCTCGGTTGCTGGGTCGCGGATGTTAGTACCACCCCGATCTACGACGGCGGGCTCAAGGCATCCACGGTCGAGCCGTCGCTCATGTCAAACGCTCTTCACCGCCGCCGCCACCACCGGCCCGCAGCGCCTGATCTCCTCCAGCGCCGCATAGCCGTAGCCGATCACCAGCCCGCGCAAATCCTGCCGCTGCAGGCAGTAGGCCGAGAGCGGGCGCACGGTGAGACCCTGCTGCGCGAGCTGGCGCGCCAGGGCCTGGTCGTCCACCGCCAGCGGCAGGCGCAGGCACAGGTGCAGGCCCTGTTCTGCGCCGCTGATGCGCGGCGCGTCGGGGCCGTCGCCCAACACGGGCCTGAGCGCCTCCAGCAGGCAGTGGCGGCGCTCGGCGTAGGTCTGGCGCGCGCGGCGCAACGAGCTGGCGAAGTGGCCCATTTCGATGAACTCGGCCAGTGCCGCCTGCGTGGGCATCTGCCCGGGGCGGTTGAGGTCGTAGTGCGCCTGGCGGAAGGCTTCCACCAGGCCCTTGGGCACCACCAGGTAGCCCAGCTTGAGGCCCGGGTAGAGCACCTTGGAGAAGGTGCCCATGTAGAGCACACGCCCGTCCGGGTCCAGGCCCTCCAGGCTGGACAGCGGCGGGCCGCTGAAGCGGTACTCGCTGTCGTAGTCGTCTTCGATGACCCAGGCGCCGTGCGCGCGTGCCGTGGCCAGCAACTGGTGCCGGCGCGCCAGCGACATGACCGCGCCCACGGGGTACTGGTGCGAGGGCGTGACGTAGATCAGGCGCGGCGGCTTCGCATCGTCGGCCGGCGTGGGACTGATGCCTTGTTCGTCCACGGCCACGGGGTGCACGGCCAGGCCGGTGGCGATGAAGGCCTTCATGGCGCCCCAGTAGGCCGGGTCTTCCACCCACACGGTGTCGCCGTGGTCGGCCAGCAGGCGTGCGCAGAGCTCAAGCGATTGCTGCGTGCCGGTGGTGACGATGACCTGGTCGGCGTCGAGCTGCACGCTGCGGAACACGCGCAGGTAGTCGGCGATGGCGCGGCGCAGCGGCGCGTAGCCGCCCGAGGTGTTGTAGTCGAGCATGTCCGGGTAGGTCATGCGCCAGTGCTTGTTCTGCAGCCGCTGCCACAGGGTGAGGGGGAACGCTGAGAAGTCGGCGATGCCCGGGGTGAAGGGCTGCACCTCCAGCGCCCCGGCGCTGAAGCTGTGCGCCAGCGAATGCCCGCGCGCGGACAGGCGCGCCGGCTGATGCTGCGGCGCCTGGCCCGGCGCGCGCGGGCCGCGCGAGAGGCCGCTGCGCGGCACGTGGTCGTTCACGTAGGTGCCGCTGCCCACGCGGCTGGCCAGATAACCTTCCACGCTGAGCTGGTTGATGGCCGCCACCACGGTGTTGCGCGAGAGGTTCAGGTCCTCCGCGAGGTCGCGGCTGGAGGGCAGGCGCTCGCCGGCACCGAGCTTGCCGTCCAGCATGGCGCGGCGCAGGGCNNGCTTCGTAGAGTTGGCGGTGCAGGGGCAGGGCGTCTTGCGCGCCCAGGCGGGTCATCTCGGCGAGCAGGTATTCGGACAGCATGTTGTACCGGGTAGGGGTAAGTGGCACCACGTGATGGGCACAACTGGCCCCCATTGTGATCCAATTCCCTGGCCACAATGCCTGGAGAAAGTGGAGAACCCATGAACAAGCCGCCATGCATGGTCTGGCTGCCAGCCGACCACCGACTGCTGGGCGACCACGGGCATCAGATGCCCTTTCTGCTGCTGGGCGACAAGTACGCGCGGGCCGTGAAGGTCGGCGCCCAGGCCCAGCCCGTGATGTTTCCTCTGGCCGAGGTCGAGCAGATCGACGAGTTGCTCGGCATGGTCGACGGGGTGATGCTCACCGGGTCGCCGTCGAACGTGCATCCCTCGCACTTCCAGGAGGAGGTGGCCGACCCCAGCCTGCCCCTGGACGCCGAGCGCGACCTGCTGACGCTGGCGCTGGTGAAGGCCTGCGTGCACCAGGGCGTGCCGCTGCTGGGCGTGTGCCGCGGCTTCCAGGAGATCAACGTCGCCCTGGGCGGTGCGCTCTACCAGCGCGTGCACCAGGTGCCCGGCATGAACGACCACCGCGAGCCCAAGACCGCGCCGCCCGACGAGCAGTACGCGCCGCGCCACCCGATCCGCATCGCCCCGGACAGCGTGATGGCCGAGTGGGCCGGCGGCACCGAGGCCGAGGTGAATTCCCTGCACGGCCAGGGCATCGCGCGCCTGGCCGAGGGCCTGACGCCGCTGGCCTGGGCCCCGGACGGTCTGGTCGAGGCCTTCTGGGTGAAGGGCGCGCGCACCTTCGCCTACGCCGTGCAATGGCACCCCGAGTGGCGCTGCTGGGAGACGCCGTTCTACGCCAACATCTTCGAGGCCTTCGGCCGCGCCTGCCGCCAGCGGCGCAGCCTGCGCTTGCAGGCGAACGACCTGGCGCGCAGCCAGCCCGGGTAGGTTCGATTCACGTACCCTGACACCCGAACCGAAACCAACCCGAGGAACCGGCCATGAGCGCCCCCAAGAACTTCAACGAGCTGGAGAGCTGGCTCAACGAACACCGCGTCACCGAAGTGGAATGCCTGGTGCCCGACCTGACCGGCGTGGCGCGCGGCAAGATCCTGCCGCGCGAGAAATTCACCGAGGACCGCGGCATGCGTCTGCCGCACGCCATCGTGGCCATGAGCGTGACGGGCGAGCAGCCCGCCAGCGGCCCCTACTACGACGTGGTGGAGCCGACCGACCGCGACATGCAGCTGCGCCCCGACCCGACCACGGTGCGCATCGTGCCCTGGGCCACGGACCCCACGGCGCAGGTCATTCACGACTGCTTCGACCACAAGGGCAAGCTGGTGCCCTACGCGCCGCGCAGCGTGCTGCGCCGCATTTGCGGCCTGTACGAGGCCGAGGGCTGGGACCCGGTGATCGCGCCCGAGCTCGAGTTCTACCTGACCGCGCGCAACACCGACCCCAACACCCTGCTGCGCCCGCCCATCGGCCGCAGCGGGCGGGCCGAGACTTCGCGCCAGGCCTACTCCATCGACGCGGTGAACGAGTTCGATCCGCTGTTCGAGGAGATCTACGAGTACTGCAACCTCATGGGCCTGAACGTGGACACGCTGATCCACGAGATCGGCGCGGGGCAGATGGAGATCAACTTCTTCCACGACCACCCCCTGGGCCTGGCCGACGAGGTCTTCTTCTTCAAGCGCACCGTGCGCGAGGCCGCGCTGCGCCACGACATGTACGCCACCTTCATGGCCAAGCCCATCGCGGGCGAGCCGGGCAGCGCCATGCACATGCACCAGAGCGTGCTGAACAAGGCCACGGGCCAGAACATCTTCAGCAACGCCGATGGCACGGCCTCCGACGAGTTCTTCCACTACATCGGCGGCCTGCAGCGCTACATCCCGGCGGCCATGGCCCTGGTGGCGCCGTACGTGAACAGCTACCGGCGCCTCTCCCGCCACACGGCCGCGCCGATCAACATCGAGTGGGGGCACGACAACCGCACCGTGGGCATCCGCTCGCCGATCGCCTCGCCGGAAGCGCGCCGGGTGGAGAACCGCGTGATCGGCGCCGACGCCAATCCCTACCTGGCCATGGCGGTGACGCTGGCCTGCGGCTACCTGGGCATGAAGAACAAGATCAAGCCCAAACCCGAGATGAAGGGCGATGCCTACCTCTCGCCCTACGCGCTGCCGCGCAGCCTGGGCGAGGCCCTGGACTGGCTGCGCCGCGAGCCCGACCTGCACGAGGTGCTGGGCCACGAGTTCGTGACCATCTACACCGAGATCAAGGAACTCGAGTTCGACGAGTTCATGAAGGTCATCTCGCCCTGGGAGCGCGAACACCTGTTGCTCCATGTGTGAACTGGAATTTCTGCGATGAACCCCAACCCCCTGATCGCTCCGCCTGCGCTGGTGCGCCGCGCCGAGCAGCACGACACCAAGGCCATCCAGGCGCTCGATAGCGCGCACTACATCCACCCCTTCACCGACCACGGCGACCTGGCCACGCGCGGCGCGCGCGTGATCACGCAGGCCCAGGGCATCTACATCTGGGACTCGGAGGGCCACAAGATCCTGGACGCCATGAGCGGCCTGTGGTGCGTGAACGCGGGCTACGGCCGCAAGGAGCTGGCCGACGCGGCCTACCAGCAGCTCATGACGCTGCCCTACTACAACAGCTTCTTCCAGACCACCAACGTGCCGGCGGTGCAGCTCGCGGCCAAGCTCGCCGCGCTGGCGCCCGAGGTGAAGGGCCGCAAGTTCGAGCATGTCTTTTTCAGCTCCAGCGGCAGCGAGAGCAACGACACCAACGTGCGCCTGGTGCGCCGCTACTGGGACCTGATGGGCCAGCCCCAGCGCAAGACCATCATCGGCCGCCACAACGCGTACCACGGCTCCACCATGGCGGGGGCCTCGCTCGGTGGCATGAGCGGCATGCACGCGCAGGGCGACCTGCCGATCCCGGGCATCGTGCACATCGACCAGCCCTATCACTTCGAGAACGCCAAACCCGGCGAGAGCGAAGCGGATTTCGGCCTGCGCGCGGCGCGGGCGCTGGAGGAGAAGATCCTCGAGATCGGCCCGGACAAGGTGGCGGCCTTCATCGCCGAGCCGGTGCAGGGCGCGGGCGGCGTGATCATCCCGCCGGACACCTACTGGCCCGAGATCCAGCGCATCGTCGACCAGTACGGCATCCTGCTCATCAGCGACGAGGTGATCTGCGCCTTCGGCCGTCTGGGGCACTGGTTCGCCTACGAGAAGTTCGGCTACCGGCCCGACCTGGTGACCTTTGCCAAGGGCGTGACCAGCGGCTACATCCCCCTGGGTGGCGTGATGGTGGGGGACCGCGTGGCGAAGGTGCTGATCGAGAAAGGCGGCGAGTTCAACCACGGCTACACCTACAGCGGCCATCCGGTGGCCTGCGCCGTGGGCCTGGCCAACGTGGAGCTGATGGAGCGCGAGGAGCTGCCGCGCAAGGTGCGCGAGGAACTGGCGCCCCATCTCGCCAAGCGCTTCGCCGAGATCGCCGAACACCCGCTGGTGGGCCTGGCCGAGACCTGCGGTTTCGTGGCCGGCCTGGTGCTGGTGAAGGACAAGGCCTCGAAGGCGATGTACGACCCGGAACTGGCCGTGGGCATGATGTGCCGCGCCCACTGCTTCCGCAACGGGCTGATCATGCGCGCCGTGGGCGACCGCATGATCATCGCGCCGCCGCTGGTGATGACGCGCGAGCAGATCGACGAGATGGTGGCCCTGATCCGCCGATGCCTGGACGACACACTGAGCGAATTGCGCCAGAAAGGCCTGCACGCATGACTAGAATGACCGCCGATCCCTTTTCTGGGGCACGGCGGTCGATGGAACGGGCTTCCCGGGTCTGGAACTTGCATGCCCTGGGCGGGTCATCCGCCGCCTGCATGAGCGGTTTTGGTCCCAACCCACCTCCCTTGGAGTGAGCATCACCATGAAGAAGCACGTTCTGGTTCTCGCGATGGCGGCCGTGATGGTCGCCGCCTGCGGCAAGAAGGAGGAGCCCGCTCCTGCCCCCACACCGGCACCGGTGGCCACCGCCCCGGCGCCCGCGCCCGCCCCGGCCGGCCCGGTGCTCGACGACGAGAAGGTCCTCAACGTCTACAACTGGCCCGACTACATCACCGAGACCCTCATCGCCGACTTCGAGAAGGAGTACGGCATCAAGGTGAACTACGACACCTTCGAGAACAACGAGGCCCTGCACGCCAAGCTGGTGGCCGGCAACTCGGGCTACGACATCGTGATCCCCACGGCCGGCTTCGCCAAGAAGCAGATCGACGGCGGCCTGTACCAGCCCATCGACAAGAGCAAGCTCACGAACTACGGCAACCTCGATCCGGACTTCATGGCCAAGATCGCCGGCGTGGACCCGGAGAACAAGCACCTGGTGCCCTGGGCCTGGGGCTTCACCACCGTGGGCATCAACAAGCAGAAGGTCGAGAAGGCGCTGGGTGGCATGGCCATGCCCGAGAACGCCTGGGACCTGGTGTTCGACCCGAAGTACTCGAGCAAGCTGCGCTCCTGCGGCATCGCCTACCTGGACTCGCCCAGCGAGATCCTGCCCGTGGCGCTGCACTACGTGGGCAAGCCCGCGTACAGCGAGAACCCCGAGGACTTCAAGGCCGCGCGTGAGATGCTGATGAAGGTGCGCAAGGACGTGCGCCTGTTCTCCAGCACCATGATCGACGACATCGCCAGCGGCAAGGCCTGCGCCTTCATCGGCTGGTCGGGCGACATCAACATCGCCGCCGACCGCGTGAAGGAAACCGGCGGCAAGGACGAGATCGTGCCGCTGCTGCCCACCGGCGGCGGTCTGGTGTTCATCGACACCATGGCCATTCCGAAGGACGCCAAGCACGTGAACAACGCGCACGTGTTCATCGACTTCTACCTGCGCGCCGCCAACGCCGCCGCCATGGCCAACGAGATGAACTACCCCACCGGCAACAAGGCCGCGCTGCCCGACATCAAGGATGAGGTGAAGAGCAACAACACCATCTTCCTGGGCCCCGAGGACACGGCGCGCCTGATCCCCA
>JABAHQ010020546.1_pt1 | contig 19899 bp, 25 predicted proteins | sample 7062091 | NCBI WGS metagenome assembly JABAHQ01 (sample SAMN14534359, study PRJNA622989) | marine sediment metagenome | biome: marine biome [ENVO:00000428]; feature: marine pelagic biome [ENVO:01000023]; material: deep marine sediment [ENVO:00002113] | place: India: Gulf of Kutch | collected...
CCTGCGCCTGCTCCCGCGATCCCGGTGAGAAATGCGGGTTAGGGATCCCTTGAACAGTCAGCACGGAGTGACCCGGCGCATGTATCTCTAGCTACCCGGCCCTCTTACGGCCGGATGAGCGTGAATCGAGCGGACCGGGGCTTGCAACCAGCCGCCATTTTGTGTCGGGAAACTTTACATTGTTGGGCCATGGCCGCACGGCTGGCTGGCCCTGGTGTCGACAAGCCGTTGTTTCCCGGAGATGTTCCGCGATTGGTACGTCTTATGCTTGACGTTAGGGCATTGTACGAATCGATAAGAGGATGGGGGGAGCCATGGTTCAGATGCACCAACAAAACGCTTCCAGGCAGGCCGATCCCGTGATCTGCTTTGCGGTCGAGCGCGAAGGATCGGGCACACAATACACCTGTGTCTTTGCGTCCGATGAAGCCTCCGCGCGGGCACGAGTTGCCCCTTTGTTTCCCGGATGCGACCTGATTCCCATTGACAGCTCGCAGGTATACGGCCTGCGCGGCTGAGCCGCCTGCAGCTGATTGGGGCTGCTTTTGCGTGCCGACGCGAAACGCACGCATTGCTCCGAATTTAGGCGGCGTCGTTTCACAACAGCGGACAGCACTTCTTGTCGGGCCGTCGGCAGCAGGCCAGCGCCGCCGCGACTCGCGGGGCCGTCTCTTTTGCTGCGAAGCCCGTCTTCCAGACTGGATCCGCACTTTGGGCAGACCGCGCCGAGATCCCCCGCCCCGATCCATTCGCCCGCCCAGGTTTCTTCCAGTAACATGGACCGGCACGCGCTGCGACGGCACCGAAACAAACTTTGAACTGATACGATGGAGGGAAGACCATGGCATCCAGAAATGCTTGCGCTTCAGTCACCAAAATTGTCGATGGCATCGAAAACAGTCATGTCAAGGCTGTGCTGAACTACCTGATTTCGGGTGCGGAGTCTTCGCTGGCTGAGAAGGACGGAAGCCGTGCAGTTGCGGCGCTGTCGCTCAACGCGATTGCGGACGTTTGCATGCTGCTGCCGGACGATATCGTTCCGGAAAACACGAAGGGAAACCTGATGAGCTCTATGGAGCACCTTTTTGCAAAGGAGCGAATGGTGACCTTCGAGTGGCAAGGGCTGCGGGATCACAGCTGCTGGGTCAACTGCCGCTGCGTTCAGGCTGACGGCGTAAACTGCTGGCGGCGCTTTTCCGCCGACGGGTGCCACTGCAAGACGTTGCCGCCGGGGCAGTTGCCCGAGTAACGGAGGCGTGCCCATATTGCCGGCTTCTGTCTAACCGAGAAACAGATCGAGCGGCTGCGGCTTTCCCAGCGCGAACCCCTGGGCGTAGTCAATGCCGATGTCTTTCAGCTTCTGCACGATCGCGGGACTGCTCGCGTGCTCGGCGACGGTCCGGATCCCGGCGGTTCGCGCCACTTCGTGGATGGCCCGGACCATGGAAAGCGCCACGGGATCGTCGACGATGCCCTGGGTGAGCTGACCGTCGATCTTCAGGTAGTCCACGTGAAGCTCGCGGAGGAATCCGAACGATGACATCCCGCTGCCGAAGTCATCCAGCGCGAACCGGCAACCTTTCCTTCGCAGCATCGCGATCAGGTACGCGGTCTGCTCCAGGCTGGAGGCTGCGGTGGTTTCGGTCACTTCGAACAGGATTGTTCCCGTGGGGATTGCATGGATCTGCAGCTGATGGATGATGAAGTCCGCAAGGTCCTCGTCTTCCAGGGCGGCGCCGGAGAGGTTGATGCTGCACTTAAGTGAGGAGGCTGGATCCGATTCGCGCAGATGCCGGCCGACGGCGGAGAGTGCCGCGCGAATCACCCAGCGATCGATGGCCGGCATGAGCCCGTAACGCTCGGCGGCTGGAATGAACTCGAACGGAAGGACCCGCCCGCCGTCGGTATCGAGCATCCGGACCAGTATCTCACCGAACACGGCTTCGCGCGCCCGGCGAAGATCAACAATGGGCTGAAAGTGCAGCTCAAAGCGATCGTCTTCGAGGGCCGCCGTAATCCGGCTCACCGATCGCATCTGGTCGTGACGACCCATAAGCTCCTGGTTCTCGCGCGTGTAGACCTGCACGCGGTTACGTCCCTTCTCCTTGGCCGCGAAGCAGGCGGTATCGGCCTCGCTCAGCGCATCGGCGGGGCTTGGGGTCTCGGCAGTCAGGGAAGCCACGCCCACGCTCGCCCCGACCTTGAAAACCTTGCCGTGCCATGTGAAACGCAGATCCTGGATCGCCTCTTGCAGCTCCTTGGCGATCTGCACGGCCTCGTCCGCGGAACAATCCTGTAGCAGCAATCCGAACTCGTCGCCGCCGAAGCGTGCAAGCGTGTCGATCTCCCGCATCCGGCTGTGGAGCAACTGGGCCACCCTGCGGAGCAGCTGGTCGCCGGCGGCATGACCGCAGGTGTCATTGACGATCTTGAATTGATCCAGATCCAGGTAGCACAGGGCGTGCGCCGATCCGTCCAGCCGCGCCCGGACCAGAAGCTCATGAAGCCGGCGTTCGAACTCGCGGCGGTTGATGAGCTTGGTCAGGCCGTCATGCGTGTTGTGATAGGAAAGCAGATGCTGATGGCTCGGGTGTTGGTCGCTGAGATCATAGAACACCAGCACGGCACCGACGATGGCACCCTCGCGGTCCCGGATCGGCGCCCCGGTGTCGCCGACCGGAATCTCGCGGCCGCTGACGTGAATCAGTATGGTGTCATTTTCCAGATCGGTCACCTCTGCGGTTCGCAGCGACACCTCGGCGGGATTGAGCGCGGGCTGGCGGGTGGTCCGGTTGATTACCTTGAAGACCTCCCCGATAGGCTGGCCCTGTGCCTTCTTTGCGGACCAGCCGGTCAGCTCCTCTGCAATGGGGTTCAGATACTCCACCCGTCCCTCTGCATTGGTAGTGATGACGGCATCGCCGATGGAATGCAGCGTGACCTCCGCGAGCTCCTTCTGGCGAAACAGCGCATTGGCCGTGTAGCGGACCTTTCCCAGGCTGAACAGCGCCAGGCCCCCCGCCACCAGCGCGACGACCGAGTAGAGCACGAGGGTGTGCGTCGCCGACTGCATGGCTGCCGCGGCGCCATCGGTGCTTGCCTGAGAGACAAGTGAGGAGAGCTCCAGGATCGAATCGATGGCCCGCGTGTATGAGCGCCACCAGTCGAGCGCATCGACGCCGTAGGCGCCGCCGGCGACTGCGCGATGGACCCGTGCACGCATCGGCCGCAGCCGCTGGCTGAACGTGATCTCGATCGCCTCCACGGCCTCCCGGATACGGGGGCCGAGTCGGGAGGTCTCGCGCTCGGTCAGGATTTGCTCCAGCTGGTGGTCCAGGATTCCGCGATGGAACATGAGCTCGTCCCGCACCCCCCGGGGTACGGGACTGCCTTGCGCCAGGTAGAATGCGAGCGTGCCGCGCTCCCAGCCGGCATGCTCGGCCGCCTGCCAGAGGCGCGGCTTGAGGCCCTGCTCGATCCAGGCCAGCGTCGGCGGCAGTGGGACGCGGGGGACCAACGCCTCGCGCAGGCGAGCGCTGACCGAAATGTGCCGTGTGGCGATCTCGAACCAGTCGCGGCCGGCGATCGGGGAGCCCCCCGTCTTGACCGCCCTGTCGATCTTCGCCCGCGCGAGCTGCAGCTCCTGGTGCGCGACCACCGCAGCCTCGATGGCGGCCCCGAACGCCGACGAGCCCTCGGGCAGGTCGGGGACCAGCTCGCGCGCGGTGGTCACGGCCGCCTGCCAGGCGACATCTCCGGAACGGCGGAGCTTGCGGATCCGGCGAAACGTAGGATCGGAGGACTTCAATTGCGCGCCGAGCGCCAAAGAGGTGAGCCCGCGCTCACGAGCCTGAATGCCCGAGGCCTTGAGGATGTTCTGTGTGACCTCCGTTACGCGAAGCACCAGCTGCGCGGCCTGGAACTCGGAATAGGCACGCCAGATGGCGCTCCCGGCCAAGGCCAGCACCAGCAACGCCAGGGCGATGATGGCAATATTGATCAGGTAACGGGGATCACGCACCGCTTGAATCGTTCTCCCTTTCTGCGTCCCGCAATGAACCCCCGACAAAGCCGTCGCCGATGCCCGGCGCTGCGCCTGAGACGTCGGAACCCATGCGAGATGTAGGTGAAAGAGTGGCCCGAACAGGGACTTACGTCAAGCATGATTTCGGCAATCACCTTCGGCCGGAGACCACATATTTCGGGTTAGGCATCTATTCGCATACGCCAAGCATAGGGCTGGCGGAAAGCCGCTGCAGGGACCGGCGCAAAAAGTTGATGCTAGTCAATAAGGACGAGGATCGGTGGACCTGGGCGCGACCGTAGCAAGCAAGGAGATCGTCTCGCAAGCCTCCCCTGAGACTCCACTACCGCCGCCGGGCCGCCGGCCGCAGGCCAGCATTCCTCCCGAGAACCCGCCCGACGGCGGGTTCTCGCACTTCCGGTCCGTGCAATACAGGGAAACCCGCAGCGTGATCGGAAATTGTTCGTATTCGGCTTTCCAGCGGACGTTTCGCGCAACCGCGATTTCCTTAATCGTTGTGTATTTTCTTTTCTCAATCATGACGCTCTAATACCAACTAGCGGCCGCAGGCCTTGTCCACAATTGGACGGACGAAGGAGAGACGAGCGTGATGGGTGCAGGGCGAACAGCGTCTGTCGATCCTCCCCGACCGTTCGGCCCTGGTGATGAGCCCTCGGATTCACGCCGCGAAATCAACTCCGGATCGTCACACCCGATGCTTCCGGTTTGCGTTCTTCAATCTCATCGACCCAGCGAATCCAGCCGGACCAAAGATGCCGAGGTGGGTCCGGCCATGGTGCCGTTCTGTTCCCGGAACGGGAGTCGGTGGGTTTGGCGTCACCACACGTACAAGCGACAGGAGGAATCGGCTATGAACCGAGCAAACACACTCTGGGCTGCCGCATTCGGCATGGCCGCGTTGATTCTGGTGCCGGGTCTTGCTGATGCGGGCACCAAGGTGAGCCGCGGCGCAATGCTCAGCAATTCCTGTGCAGGTTGCCACGGAACGGATGGCGTGAGCCCCGGCGCGATTCCGAGCATCGCGGGGAAATCTCCGGAGTTCATTGAGCAGGCGCTCAAGGAGTTCCGCGACGGCAAGCGTGACTCCACGGTCATGGAGCGCCACGCGAAGGGCTACACGGATGAGGAAATCAAACTGATCGCCGAATTCTTCGCGGCCAAGTGAGGGGGGCAAGCCATGAGCACGTTCTCGCGCAGAGAGTTTATCCGTTTGATGGGCGCCGCGGGCGCCTTCTCGGTCGCTGGTACCATGGGATTCCCCCTGGGAGCACTGGCGAAGACCAAGGGACGCGTCGTGATCGTCGGCGGCGGGTTCGGCGGTGCCACGTGCGCCAAGTACATCCGCAAGTTCGATCCGAGCATCGACGTGACCCTGGTCGAGCGGGTCGAGAGATTCGTGACCTGCCCGTTCAGCAACGCCGTGTTGGGCGGAATCCGCAGCATGGATGACATCAGCCATGGCTACGATGCCCTGATCAGCAAGCATGGCGCAAAGGTGGTGCATGACACGGTCACTGCCATTGATCCCGCCGCAAAGAAAGTGAGCTTGAAGGGCGGACAGACGCTTTCCTATGACCGGCTGGTGCTCTCGCCGGGCATCGATTTCCGCTGGGGGGCGATCGACGGCTACGACCAGACGGTCTCCAAGACGATCCCGCATGCCTGGAAGGGCGGGCCCCAGACCGTTGCGCTCAGCAAGCAGCTGAAGGCGATGAAGGACGGCGGCGTGGTCGTGATCTGCCCGCCCGGAAATCCCTTCCGTTGCCCGCCGGGTCCATACGAGCGGGCAAGCATGATCGCGCACTACCTCACGCAGCACAAACCGAAGTCCAAGATCCTGATCCTCGATGCCAAGGAGAAGTTCTCCAAGCAGCCCCTGTTCATGCAGGGTTGGGAGCAGCTGTACCCGGGCATGATCGAATGGGTCGCGGGCAGCGCCGGTGGAACCATCAAGAGAGTGGCCGCAAAGTCGCGCACGGTTTACTCGGAGTTCGGCGACAAGCACCGGGGCGATGTGCTCAACGTCATCCCGCCGCAGAAGGCCAATGCCATCGCGCACAGCGCCGGTCTGGTCAACAATGACGGCTGGTGTCCCGTGGACCAACGCACGTTCGAGTCGACCGTGCACAAGGACGTTCATGTCATCGGCGACTCCTCCATCGCGGGGGCCTTACCGAAGTCGGGCTTCGCTGCGAGCAGCGAGGCGAAGGTGTGCGCGGCGGCGATCGTCTCGGCCCTCAATGGCGAGCCTATGCCGGATCCTTCCTACGTGAACACCTGCTACAGCCTGGTCGGACCGGACTATGGGATCTCCGTGGCAATGGTCTATCGCATGGCCGACGGCAGGATCGCCAAGGTCAAGGGCGCGGGCGGTGTCAGCCCGAAGGACGTCGATGCCGAGTTTCGCCGCAAGGAGGCCGACTATGCCAAGGGCTGGTATGCGAGTATCGCCCGGGACGCGTGGGGCTGACGGCCCTCTCGAACGGGCAAGATGGGTGCGGGCTAGGGTTCGGCTCCACCTGCGCGCGGCTGCAGCGGAGTTCGAAACGCCCGGTCAGGCGCCTTCGGTTTCGAGCTCCACGAGGCCCATGAAGTCCAGATCCTCGGACTTCGTGGCCGCCGGCAGTGGCTCGTCGGTCACATCGCTCCAGGCCCAGTGCTCGAAGGCGTCGAACGCCCCGGGCTCGGGTCCGGCCGGCTCCTGGGGGGCGCGCAGGACAAACGCGAGGACCAGGACCGCGACGCCGGCGATGCCCGCTGCAAGCGCTGGCGCGCGGAGCCAACCAGGCCGAGCGGCGGACCGCGCCGGCTGTCGAGCCGGAAGCCCCGAAACGATGCGCGCCGCGAGATCTTCGCACGCCTGCCCGCTTCCGCGGCCGCGATCTTCGGCCAGCAGCTCATCCAGCGCCGCGGCCTCCTGTTGGAGCTTTTGCAGCGTTTTCGACCTGGCGATGCAGCCCAGCGCCGCTTCCCGCTCGTGCGCCGGCCAGGCCTCGGGTGAGCCGCCGTAGGCTTCCAGGAGCTCTCTCACGCGTGCTTCGAAAACAATATTGTGGTGCTCGATCATCGCTTGATTCCTTCCACCGCTTGCAACTTCTCGCGCAGGGTCCGGCGGGCCCGCGCGAGCAGGGATTCCAGCGCCTCGACGCTCGTCTGCAGCGTCGCCGCTGCTTCCTTGTTGGACAGGCCCTGATAGGCGCACAGCCACAGGGCCGTACGCTGCCGCTCCGGCAGGGAGCGGACCGCCTGGCGCACCCGTTGTTGACACGCCTCGTGAACCAGGGCGCTCTCGGGTGTGTGCTCGGCGACCCGGTGATCGGATGCTCCCGTCAACGGTTGCGACCTGCGCAGCTCATCGATGCAGAGGTGGTAGGCGATCCGGTGCAACCAGCTGCGTGGAGGCGCCTGTCCCGCCTGCCAGCGACCGGCGTTGAGCCAGACCCGCGTGAACGCCTCCTGGGCGATGTCCTCGGCGTCGGCATGGGTTCGCACGTAGCGCCGGGCGAACGCCAGGATGGCGGAGAGATGGCGTCCCAGAAACAACCGGAACGCCCGCTCATCCCCGCCGGCGATCCCTGCCAGCAACTCTGCGTCATCCGGTTCTTTGCCGATGGCCGGCACCTCGGGTGCTGCCGCGGTCCGAGCCGGATCCGGCTTCTTGCTCAATGGGGCCTCTTGTGCTCGCGATAGGCCTCCAGCTCGTCACCACTCACCACTCCGTCTTTGTTGGCATCGATCCGGTCGAACCACCCGGACCAGGCCTTGAGGCTTTCCTCGCGCGTGACCCGGCCGTCGCTGTCGCCGTCCAGGCGGTGGAAGATTCGCCGGCCCGAGAAGCGCATGTGGTGCGGCTTTGAATACTCATCCGCTTCGATCGCACCGTCTCCATCCTTGTCCATGCGTTCGAAACGTCGTTCCGCGTGCTGACGTTTATAGCTCAGATACTCATCGCGGCTGATTTGACCGTCCTGATTCGAGTCGATGCGTTCCCGCCGCGCCGCCCGCCGCTCCTGCGCGCGCTGACGGATGTAGTCGCGAAACTCCTCCTGCGTGAGTTGATTGTTCCCGTCGGTGTCCATGCGGGCATATCGCTTTGCAGCGGAGGCATTGAATTCGTCCCGGGTGACGAGGCCGTCGCGGTTGTCGTCGAAAAACCCCAGGAACCTATTGTGTCCCTTGCCCGGCGAGGCGACGGCAATGCTGGCGAGGGCCGTCAGCACCAGGGCCAAAATCGCGCTTAGTGACAGGCTCTTCATCGCTGGATCCTCTCTATGGCCGTTGGCCGAGGCGTTTCCTCGGCCCGCACCGATAGAACGGATGAACCCCGCCGATCTGTCGCCGGATTGCATACGGAAAATCGTCCGACTACCGCGGCCCTGCCGGAGCCAGCCGCCGGAATGGTCACTGGTTTCCGCTTCGTCGAGCCTTCGGACCGGAACGCACGGCGCCGCTTGTCGCTGCTCGCGGAAGCATGCGTACCTGCCGAAGGTGGCTGTCCCTACTTTGCGCGCCGCTTGCGACGCGCAGTGTACCCGCGCTATTGAGCCAGCAACGCGGCCCACGGAGAATATGGAGATAGGTTCTACGCAAGAAAAGGATTTTCAAGGCCGTGAAATGACAGCGATGGCCGGTGCCGGCGGTCAGATCTTTCGGCCGTACCAGACGACCCGTCCTACGATGGACAACTCAGCGGCGGAGCCCGGCGCAATCACCTGATCGGCATATGCATTGTTGTCGCAGCGGAGGTGCAGGCTGCCATCGTGACTCTTCTGAATGCGCCGCGGCACCAGGGCCTCGTCCTGCCGGATCACGTAGATCGCGTCCTGGCCTACCTGCCGCTGTGCGGTATCGACCGCAAGCAGGTCTCCGGTGCGGATCGTGGGTTCCATGGCATCGCTGCTCGTGTGCACTACCACGAGGTCCGGGGCATCGACCTGGAGCGCTGAGGCGAGCCATTCCCGGCGAAAGGCAAGATCATCGACCAGTTGGGGGCTTCTGAGGGGCGTCTGCCCGTCGGGTTGCGCGTGCCCCTCCCGCGGCGGTACGACGAACTCGCCGGCATCGTAGGCCGCCCGAGGCTCGCGCATTGCGTTGCGGCTCATCGGCTCCTCGCCGAGCAGCAGCCAGGAAGGGCTGACGCCGCAGGCCGTGCAGATTCGTGCCAGAAATTCCGCGTCGGGAAGGCGTTCCCCCCGCTCGTAGCGCCCCAGGGTGATCTTGTGCACCCCCATGGCCTCCGCGAACTCGTCGCGGGAGCGGGTGCCGCGCACTTGCTGGATGCGCTTCCCGATGTCTGTACCCTCCAGGCGTCGGTCGGCTCGTGCCGGAGTCGTCTTGCCCGCGGAGATTTGCTTTCCCTCGCTCATGTCGCCTGGGCGGGGGAGCTGCGGCAAAGACGCAAGGTGTGGGCGGCGTCTGCTGACCGAGGAGCCAGCAAGGTGGGATCTTGCGATCCGATCAGATACAATAATATCCGTACGGATTTGAAATCCACGGACTGCATTGCTATATATATCCGTATGGATACCATGGACAATTCGGATGTTCCCCGCAACCCGGAGCATCGCCGCGAGTGGATCAAGTATCAGCTGCGGCTCAGGGGTTACACCTTGAAGGCGCTGGGGCAGGAGCTACGGGTGTCCCGCCATGCTGTGAAGCTCGCCCTCATTAAGCCCTATCCGCGGCTGGAACAGGCCATCGCGGCAAAAATCGGCGTTCCGCCCCACTATATCTGGCCGGAACGCTACGACGCCGCCGGCCATCCCAGCCGGCCGAAGGGCAGGCCGCGCAACGCGTAAAGGGCCGCCCATAACCACAATTAAAGATCTACCTAACGGGATAGATTTAAGGATATCACCCGCTCCTCAGACCCCGCAATGCAAAGGATTACGAAGCTGCCCGCCCGAGCACCCCGCCGCGTGCCGTTCACGGTTCTGATCGTGGACGACATCACAACGGACCGATTCGTCTTGAGACAGTATCTCCTGCAGGACGGTTACCGCGTGTTGCTTGCGGAGTCGGGCCAGCAGGCCATTGAGCTCGCGCAGAACGATCGGTTGGACCTGGTGCTCATGGATATCGGCATGCCCGGCATGGACGGCCTCAGCGCGACACAGCACATCCGCAGGCTGTCCGACGGGCGCACCGTTCCGGTGGTTTTCCAGACCGCCTTCGACGACGCTGAGATGCGGGCGCGGTGCACGGTCTGCGGTGCGGACGGTGTGATCACCAAACCGTACTCCCAGCGCGAGATCCGGGAGCTGGTAGCCGGCATCCTGGGGGTCCCCAGGCCGTTGGCTTAAAAGAAATTTTTCTATTCGATTTAAAGGATTACAGTTCGAAAGAGGAATGGGACCGGGCGCCGCCGCCTTTCCGGGTTGCCGTTGCTGCCGCTTTGGTGGCAGTCTATCCCTCCGCGATCGAGCGCGCCTGCAGGCCATCAGCGCTCGCAAGCCGCAAACTAAGAAGGGGGAGCCCGGCGGCGGCCTTCGCCCGATGACGGAACAGACACTCTTTCTGCTTCTACAACTCACGGCCATCGCGATGGCGCTTGTGCCGTTCGGGGTATTGCTGCTGGGCGTGGCCATCTACCGACTCGTTCGGCGAAAGCCCTTGCATCATCACGTCAAGGCGGGGCTGCTGTTCGCGTTTCTATTTAATGTCCTGTTGTTTGTCTCTTCGAAGCTGAATCTCGCGTTGACCGCTGCCTTTGCAGGCATTGGTCTGGCGGCTTACGAGCGGGCGATCATCACAGCACTGGCCTTCGCGGCCGGCGTCCTTCTGTCCATGCCCGTTGCGGCGATGATCAGGCGCCGCAAGACGAGGGCCGAGGATGGCCCTGCGATTCCCGGGCCGCAGCACCTGCCGGTGTATCTGGCCGTCACGCTGATCGTTCTGGCGCTCGCCCACAAGGGTCCGGATCTTGCCGGCGTCCCGGACGGTTTCAGGCTGGATCGCCAGGCAACTTCCAGCGGCTGGACGGTGGTGACGGCGGAAGGATCCTACGCCGGCGGAGAAGCGGGCGGGTCCGGCCGATCCGCCCGGCTTTCGAGTTTCCTCTTCCCCCCCGAAGTGCAGCACGAAATGTATGTATCCGCAATGTGGTTCGATGGAAGCCTGGCCGTGCGCCTGCGCGATGAGCGGAGGCTGTATCGGATCCCCGTGGGCTACCGCGTCTATGAATACCGCAATGGCGAGTTCGTGCCGGCCGAGATGAACGTCAGCGCGGAACAACTGTACGAATTCCTGCGTCAGCCCTTGTTGTCCCACTCCGTCGACGATCTGGAGCGCTACGTGGCGAACGAGGGACGACCAACGCTGTCTCTGGGGCAGGCCTCACCGTCCCCGAACGCGACCCCCTGAATCGTTGTTCTTCTAAGGAAACCCCGATCAATCCGTATTGAACCGCCAAGGCGCCAAGAGCGCCAAGATTTATATTCCTAATTCAATAACGCTTTTCTTGGCGTCTTGGCGGTTAATCGAGGCGGATTCAACGCCCAAGTGCAACGCAATCGTTGCGGCGCCTTGCGGGGGAGGTCTGGCGGGACACGCCCCGATGACTCGCGATGTTCCGGGGGATGTCAATCGTTGCACTTCGCAGTCGAATCCAAGCGACTTATTCAGAGGTTCCCTAACCCGCATATTGCACCAATCGGCCACGGGCCGTGCACCAACTCGCTGAACGNNTCTTCACTCAAGTCGTAGCTACGGCTACGAGCGGGCACCCGAGGTTCCGTGGCTGCAGAGTGGCGTCCAGCCGCACCTGTCCTGCGCCGTCATCCCGGATACTGGTGCAATATGCGGGCTAAGGACTACGCGAACGAGGCTGTTTGATCCGCAGGGCGGATCGATAAAGACGGGGAGCATGGATTTTCGATCGCCGTGGTCTAGTCACCGCGCTGTCTGGTCTTCCCGGCCGCGGTTCGGTTAAACTGCCGGCGATTGCATATTGTCCAGGTTGGTTCGGATGGTCCCGCCCGCCTTACCGGTGTGAATGGCCTGGGATGATTTGCAGTCGCGAATTTTGCGTGACCGATTGACAGAGGTAATTTCCATGGCCACAGGTACCGTCAAGTGGTTTAACGAGTCCAAAGGTTACGGCTTCATTGTCCCTTCCGACGGCAGTCGTGACGTGTTCGTGCATTACTCGGCGATTTCCGGTAGCGGTTTCCGCAGCCTCCGAGAGGGCGAGACGGTCAGCTTCGAGGTCGAGATGGGCTCCAAGGGTCCCCAGGCAACTCGTGTTGAAGTCCAGCGTTAGAAGTCCGATAGAGAAGAGGCCCCGCCGGCGGCGCGGGGCTATCTGTTTCCGCCTGGTATGGCTCAGTGCAACAACGCGCGTAGCTTATCCAGCAGCGCCGGATCATCCCATTCCCTGCTTCCCACGGCCCTGTGGGTCACATAGCCGCGTGGGTCGATGACATAAGTGGTCGGCAGACCGATGACCGGATAGGATCTGATAACTTTTGCTTCGCGATCCACCAACAGGGGGAATTCCACCGGGTAGTCGCCGGTAAAACGGAAGATCGTGTCTTCATCCTCTCCAACGTTGACTGCCAGGATTACGATGTCCTCGCCACGGATCATCTGACGGGCGAGTTCCATGGAGGGCATTTCTTCGCGGCACGGGGGGCACCAGGTGGCCCAGAAGTTCAAAACGACCACCTTGCCGCGATAGTCGGAGAGGCGGTGGACTTTGCCATCAATGTCTCTGAGCTCGAAGTCCGGCGCGGGAAACGGTTCCTGGAGCGCGGGCAGCGTCTGCGGATCGGCGGGCGCCTCCGCGCGGCCCGTGCCGATGACGCACATGAACGCAGCTCCACAGAGGCAGGCGGCTGCAAGTGAACGGGGTTTCATAGATTGCCCGGCTCCGGATGGATGTCCGGCGCACATCGAAGATCCTCGATCTGCACCGTGTGGCTTTCACCATACTGCTGCCAGGAAAGCCTGAGATCAAAAGTCGTCCCGGGTTTCAGCCCGAAAACTGACATTCCCCAGTTGTAGTCGCCCGGCTGGTAGACCTGGTGCGTTGGAAACAGGGCCCATTCGAACGCGATCCGCGCCGCCTCGGGGACATCCCAAGCCTGCCACTGTCCCCGCCAGTCCTCGCGGGTTTTCATCGTTCCGTGATGCTCATTGTAGATGACCTGCCAGTTGCGCAGATCGTACTCAATGGGAGCGGGCGTCATCTGGTTGGAAATGTTTTTGAATACCGTCTGAAACACGCAACTCTGTGCGATCACTTCGGCCTGTTCGGGGCGAAAGCCCCGGGACATGAAGAATGCGCGGGTCTGATCGGGCAGGCGCTGCACGAAGCGGATTGACACACCGCGGTCCCGCAGCTGCCAGTACAGCAGTCTGGCCTGCTCATCGGTGCCGGTGGTAACTTCGGCGCCCAGAGCTTCAAGGGCCCAGAGGATTCCGAGCCAGGCGGCGCCGGCCGCGACAACACGTTGCACCAGGCGTACGCGCATCGGAGCTGTTTCTTGTTGCGAATAGGGGTTCGCCCACCCGCGTTCGGCGGGTCTACCGGATGCCGGGGCGCTCGACCATTACGGCAGCTTGATCTTTCCGCCGCCGCCCGGCAGATCGCCCGGTCCGCCCGGACCACCGAGTCCGCCGCCGCCCCCTTCCGGGATCACGATGGATGACGCCGCCTGGCGGCGGAGCTCGTGAACTTCTTCGAGTGTGCGGTCGACGGCCTCCTTGGCTGCGGAAGCGAAGCCGTCCACCGCCTCGTCCAGCGAGCCGGCGGGGATGTCAAAGGCCAGGGGCACACTGCCCAGGGATGTCATGAGCTGGGACTGTCCCACGTAGCGGACTTCGCGGCTGCTGTCCGTGGTCCCGTCGGCCTTGACGGGGGTGAGCCGCCGGATGGTCCCCACCCGCCGGTCCGTGAAGGTCTCCTCGCGGTAGAGGTCCCCAGCATTCATTTTCAGGTCGGTCTCGCGCGGTTCGGATTGCATCGCTTTGAGCCTCGGACTGTTCGTGAATCTCGAATGATGCAACAGGGTACCAAATCTCGACAGCGGATGTGACTGCACCCCCGGCATCCGGGGGAAAGGACCGACCCCGGCGGCGGGCTTGCGCGGGACCGGCCACGGCCTGTTTTCTGCACACGAGGCGGGGGCTTTGGTGCCGTGAATTTTCACCTTCCGGAGCGGGATGGAGTCACAGAAGAGCACGAGCGGCTGCGGCAGCCTGAGAATCGGGCGATACGAGAAGAGCCGCCCTCATCACGACCGAAGCAGCGCCAAATAAAGGAGAGAGTCATGGAAACCGCAGCTCAGATGGGTTACGAGACGCACGCGGCCCCTGAAACGGGTACCGGCACGATTTGCGTGGCCGTGGTCTACCTGAAGGAAGAAGGGGTCGCGGAGGACCGCCTGACGCAGATGATTCGCTCGGTTCACCGGCAGGCAGGCGTCCAAAGGGCCGAGCGCGCCCGCAGTCGTGCGAAGGTGGTAATGATCCGCTACGACCGTACGCAGACCTCGCCCTCGGAGATCGTCCGAGGCCTCGACCAGCTCGGCTACACGGCTGTGCTCGTCGGCTGTTGAGTTGCGCCGCCCGGTGCCGCAAGGGCCGTCCGCGGAGTTCAGCGGGACCCGGGCGGCCGGGACGGCGAACCGAAAACCGGTCGCTGCCGGACAGAAATTGGTATCATCTGGCCCCGAGGGGTTATGAACGACGCCGATCCCATCCAGCAATTCCACCAGTGGTACGAGCGGGCTCATCGCGCGGGCATCGCAAAGCCCAATGCCATGACGCTCGCCACGGCAGACGCCGACGGCCGACCATCGGCGCGCATCGTATTGCTCAGCAGCTTCGACGAGCGGGGATTCGTTTTCCATACCAATTATCAAAGCCGCAAGGCAGAGGAGCTCGAGCGCAATCCTCATGCGACGCTGGTGTTGTGGTGGGACGCTCTCGACCGGCAGGTGCGCATTGAGGGTCGCGTCGAGAAAACCAGCGCCGCGGAGTCGGATGAATATTTTCGAACCCGCCCAAGGGGCCGGCAGCTCGCCGCATGGGCATCGGACCAGAGCCGGTCGATCGAGAGTTGCGCGGTGCTCGACGATCGCATGCAGACCCTGACCGCGGAGCACGAAGATCAGCCCGTCCCGCGTCCGCCACACTGGGGCGGATACCGTTTGATACCGGAGAGCATTGAGTTCTGGGAGCATCGCAGGAACCGCCTGCACGATCGCATTTGCTACCGGAGGGAGAGCACGGGCGCATGGAGTGCCGAGCATCTGGCGCCCTGACCGGCATTCGAAGATCGTCCGGCGCACGATTCAAGATTATCCTTGCAGAGCCATAGGGCGGCCTTTGGCCGCCGGGCGCCGATGAATCGTACGACGGTGTGGGTGCGGCTTGCCGGACACGCCGTGAATACTTCCATGTAGGCTCGACGACAGCGTCCCTGCTGCCGACGGTCCTGCAATCCGCACCCCACACCGTCGTCGTAGGGAAGTTGTGGCGCGCAAAGCGCGCCCTATGACTACAGCCCAACGGTTAATAAAGCAATCTCGGATGGACCAGCTCGTTATTTCACCGGCGCTGCTGGCCGGAATTTTTTTTGCCGTTGCACTGGCATACTCCGCCGTCGGTCTGGGCGGCGGTTCGTCGTACACGGCGCTGATGGCGATCTTCGGCGTGAGCTACGTTGCGATCCCCACGATCGCCCTTACCCTGAACGTGTTGGTCACCTCCATCGGCAGTTACAACTTCATACGCCGGCGCCATGCGCGGATCCGGCTCATCGCCCCGTTTCTGATTTCCTCGATTCCGGCGTCGTACATTGGCGGAACCCTGCATCTTCCCGAGACGACATTTCAATGGCTGCTGGTGATTACTTTGATCTTCATCGCTGCCCGCATCTATGTGTGGGAGAGCGTTTCCTTTCGCCTGGAGCTCGGGCGGGCGCAACAAATTGGTCTGGCCCTGCTCGCAGGCGCGATCCTGGGGCTGGTCGCAGGAGCACTGGGAATCGGCGGCGGGATCTATCTGGTGCCCCTTGTTATCGTGCTGGGGCTGGGCACGCCCAGGGAGGCGGCGGCCTGCGGCGCCATCTTCATCTGGGTGAATTCGGTGTCGGGTCTCGCCGCACGGCTGAGGTTTCATGAGGTCAATGTGCCCGAGCTGCTGCCACTCATCGGGGCTGTGATTGCCGGGGCGGTCATCGGTTCCCATCTCGGTGCGGTGCGCCTGAAGCCGCGGATCATGGAGAAATGGCTGGGCGCAATCGTGCTGGTCGCGATTGCGCTGCTGGCGCGCACGCTTCTGCTGGCGTGATTCGTGCTGCGCGACGGAGGCCCGGTGCCGCGCAAGCATCCCGGACAGGCCCGCAGCGCGCAGCGCGGTATCCGGTGCTCCAGAACCGTTATTGGCGTCCCTGTCGTTGTGTTCGGCTGCCCGCCAAGGCGGTTGTCGCGGCCGCTTTCCTCCCGGCAGGCAGTGCTGTAGTGTCAGTGGGTAATGTGCACCCTCGTCATTCTTCGCCGCCCCGACCACGCATGGCCCCTGATCGTCGCAGGGAATCGCGATGAGATGCGGGATCGCTCCTGGGCGCCGCCCGGCCGCCACTGGGACGACCGGCCCGAGGTGGTTGCAGGCCTGGACCGGATCGCCCGGGGAAGCTGGCTCGGGGTGAACGACCACGGGGTGGTGGCGGTCGTGATGAACCGCGAGGGGAGTCTCGGCCCTGCGCCCGGCAAGCGCAGCCGGGGCGAGCTGGTCCTCGAGGCTCTGGATCACGCGGAGGCGGTGGCCGGCGCGCAGGCGATGGCGGAGCTCGATCCGCGCGCCTATCGAACCTTCAATCTGTTCATCGGTGACCCCCTGTCCGCCTTCTGGGTCCGCCACCGGGCGGACGACGGGTCCGGTACGATCGAGGTCACCCCGGTCCCGCCGGGGCTGCATATGCTGACGGCGGGCGATCTGGATGACCCGGCCTTGCCCCGGATCCGCATTTATCTCCCACGGTTTCGGGAGGCTGCGCCGCCCGATCCCAACGCGGGCGAGTGGAGCGCATGGCGCTCCTTGCTGGCCAGCCGCCTGTATCCCGAGGCGGAGGGTCCCCGCGCGGCCATGAATCTGGATCTGCCCGGGGGGTTCGGAACCGTATGCAGCCATATGGTCGCCGTGCCCCGGTATCCGGGTATTGACGGCAGGCCGCTGTTTCTCTTCGCCGGCGGTGCTCCGGATCGCATTCCGTTCGAGCCGGTGGATCTATGAGGGCCCGCGCGGGAATTTGTCGGTAGGCGGGCTAAAGTTTGTGGCCCGGGGGGCCGAAACCCTAAGGGGTGGCAGGTGTCGAATCGATTGCAGCCTTGTTGCAACGGAGGTTAATTGATGGACAGCCAGATTCAGGATCCGCATCAGAAGGCGCTGGCCGTCAACCGGGACCGCAGCAAGTACGGCACGATTGCAGAGATCGGCGCAGGCCAGGAGACGGCGCGCTGGTTCTTCCAGGCCGGCGGCGCGGCGGGCACCATCGCCAAGACCATGTCGGCCTACGACATGCAGTTCTCGGACGCGATCTATGGGCCGAGCCCGCGGTATGTGAGCCGGGACCGCCTGAAGGCGATGCTGGAACACGAATACGATCTGCTGCTCGAGCGCCTCGACCAGGCTCGCGGTGCCGAGACGGCGTTTTTCGTGTTCGCCAACACCGTGGCGGCGAGGAGCTATACCCGCAAGACCGACGGCCACGGCTGGCTTGGCATACGCTTTCAGGCCCGACCGCGCGAGGAGCCATCGCAGATCGACGTGCATGTCAATCTTCATGGCAAAAAGAATCTCCAGGACCAGGAGACCCTGGGCATCCTTGGCGTAAATCTCATCCACGGTGCCACACAACTGCATCAGGACCCCGAGGCACTGTTGCTTTCGCTTATGGATCAGCTCTATCCGGAGCTGGTCGAAATCGATATGGTCGACTTTTCCGGACCGGCGTTTGAACAGGTCGACAATCGGCTGGTTGCNNGGCCTGAGCAGTGCAGCCATGTTCACCGCGGACGGACGCGTCACGCAGGTGGCGGACGCATTGTGGAACAAGGCCGTGCTGGTTGAGCGCAGTCGTTTCCGGCCGCCGACCAAGTTCACTGTTAGCTTGCTGGACGCCGCCCAATCGGCTTTTTTGAGCGAGACCGACGTGCAGCCCGAAGAGCTCGTCGTGCTTTCGGAGATGACGTTGCGGAATCTCAAGAACGGTGAAGGCGGCGATATCGACGTGCAGGACTTCTTGTACCGGGCGGATATTCTCTGCGCGCTCGGGAAGAATGTGCTGATCTCCAACTACGGCGAGTACTACCGGCTTGCCCAGTACCTGTTCCGTTACACGACGCGTCCCAGCGCCATGGCCATGGGGATTCCCTCCCTGCGGGAGATCTTCAACGAGAAATACTACGAGCACCTGCCCGGCGGAATTCTCGAGTCCTTTGGCCGACTGTTCAAGCACGACATGCGGTGTTATGTAAGCCCGATGCTGGATCCCGAATCCGGAGAGAAAGTTGGCGTAAACGAGCTGCGCGTCGCCCACCATCTGCGCCACCTGTATGCCTACCTGCGGGAAAACGGCCTGGTCAAATCCCTGGATACGGTGAACGACGAGTATTTGCCGATTCATTCCCATGAGGTGCTCGACAAGATCCGGAAGGGAGAGCGGGGCTGGGAGGACATGGTGCCCGACCAGGTCGTGCGCATGATCAAAGAAAAGCAGCTCTTCCACTGGAAGGCCCGGGCGGAGGCGGAGGCACGCCGCGCCTGAAGCCGGATAGCCCTTCCCAATTCGGCTACAGGCGGGCGCAGCAGCGCACGCCCAAGGGACCGGTCCAGGTGATCGGAAATTCGGAACCCTTATTTAGCCTGCATTTGTGTCCGGGCGGTGGTGAAGCGGAACGCTTCCGACGTCAGCATGCGTTTGAGGCACGATACGCCGAAGGCGTCTATGCTGGAAGGAGGATTCCTGATTGGACCGAATCGATGGTTCGGCGCACGAGCTCTCTACAATGCCTCCGCAGCGGCGCGAAGCTCTCGGCCCGGATGAGACGGACGGCTGGAGCGTGCTTGCTCTGCGCTGCACTCGCAGGTGGAGGCGTAACCGCATGGGCAGAGGAGCATCCCGCCTGCCGCGATGTAAGCTTTCCGTATTCCGCGCGCACGGCTGGTGATCTGCGCGCCATAGCGGCTTCCTGCCGGTGGGACGCCATGGCGCAGCTCTATTACCACCGGGCCTACCACGCTGATCTCCTGGCAGAAGGGAATGCCCTCGCCGATTTGATCCCGTACACTCAAGGGGAAGGCAGTTACCATTTCCAATCCTATCGCATGTATATGGCGCTGATTGAGGCTTTCGCGCCCAACTGGTATTCCGACCCTGTCGAACGTGTTGGTTTTCTGAACGCCGAATACGAAAGACGCGCGGAGATCGCCGAGCTCAGGTTGCGGGGATACGACCGGCGCGCCGACCGCCTGGAGCGGCAAACCGCCAAGCCTTGACCCGTAGCGATGGTAAAGAGACGGGCACGGCCGCCGGACCTGATCTCTCATTCCTGACCCCGGTTGCGAAGCTCACCAGCGGCCGGAATCCCGGCGAGAAATGCAGGCTGTCCAGGGCGCCTGTACCATGAGCTCCGGGGCCACGGGCCCCTTCACGGAACCCGGGCATGGGCCGAAGCGACGACTACACGAGACCCGTGATGAGCTCTTCCATTGATGATCTCCTCGCCATTGTGGCGCGCCTGCGCGACCCCGAGCGGGGCTGCCCCTGGGACCGTCGAGCAGACCTTCGCCACCATCGCGCCCTACACCATCGAAGAGGCCTACGAGGTCGCCGACGCCATCGAGCG
>JABAHQ010024362.1_pt1 | contig 19874 bp, 17 predicted proteins | sample 7062091 | NCBI WGS metagenome assembly JABAHQ01 (sample SAMN14534359, study PRJNA622989) | marine sediment metagenome | biome: marine biome [ENVO:00000428]; feature: marine pelagic biome [ENVO:01000023]; material: deep marine sediment [ENVO:00002113] | place: India: Gulf of Kutch | collected...
GACGCCGGGCCGTTGAGTCTCCGCCACGTCTCCCCCCGCAGGCCTTTCGTGCCGTGACCGTGCCGTGAACCCGCTGAACCCGCACCACCCGCGCAAACCCGCCGCCACCCGCTGGGCGGTGGTGGCCGGCCTGATCTTCATGACCGGCCTGGGCATGGTGCTGCTGTTCCTGCTCACCCTGGCCACGCGCAACAGCGCCTTCTACGAGCGCAACTTCGAGCTGCTCGTGGGCATCAACGTGGCCGCTGCCGTGGGCCTGGGGCTGGTCATCGTGTGGCTGGGGGTGCGCCTGTTCATGCGCCTCAAGCGCGGCAAGTTCGGCAGCCAGCTGCTGGTCAAGCTCGCGGCCATCATCGGCCTCGTGGGCATCCTGCCGGGCCTGCTCATNNATACGGTTTCCTACCAGTTCGTCTCGCGCTCCATCGAAAGCTGGTTCGACGTGCGCGTGGAGTCCGCGCTCACCGCCGGCCTCAACCTCGGTCGCACCACGCTCGACACCCTGATGGCCGACGTGTCCAACAAGACCCGCCTGGCCGCCGACGGTCTGGCCCGCCAGAGCAACAGCGGGGCCGTGCTCGCGCTCGACCGGGTGCGCGAGCAGGTCGATGCGCTCGACGTCGTGCTCTTCAGCGCCAACGGCCAGCCGCTGGGCAGCTCGGGCAGCTCGCGCTTCGACCTCGCACCCGAACGCCCCAGCGCNNCAGCGCCGCCACGCTGCGCAACGTGCGCGCCAACCGCGTGCTCGCGCAGATCGAAGGCCTGGAAGAAGGCGAGGGCGGAGACCTGCACGCCGCGCTGGCCGCCGGGCAGGCGCGCATCAAGGTGCTGGCGCTCGTGAGTCCGCCCAGCTTCGCCGTCAACGCCGAGCCGCGCTACCTGCAGGTGTCCTCGCCGCTGCCCTCGGCGCTGATCGTCGATGCGCTTGCCGTGCAGGTGGCCAACCGCGAGTACCAGGAGCGTGCGCTGGCGCGCGACGGCCTGCGCCGCATGTACATCGGCACGCTCACGCTGGCGCTGTTCCTCGCCGTGTTCGGCGCTGTGCTGCTCGCGGTGCTGCTGGGCAACCAGCTCATCCGCCCGCTCATCGTGCTGGCCGAGGGCATGCGCGAGGTGGCGGCCGGCAACCTCGCGCCCAAGGCCGCGCTGCCCTCGCGCGACGAACTCGCCGGCCTCACCCGCACCTTCGCGCTCATGACGCAGGACCTGTCCGAGGCGCGCGAGGCCGTTCAGCACAGCATGGAGCAGGTGGACGCCGCGCGCGAAAACCTGCAGACCATCCTGGACAACCTCACCGCCGGCGTGCTGGTGTTCGACGAACAGGGCCGCCTCGTCACGGCCAACCCCGGCGCCGCCCGCATCCTGCACGCCGCGCTCAACGCGCACGTCGGCCAGCCGCTCGACCAGATTCCCGGCCTCGAGCAGATCGCCGGCGGCGTGCAGCAGCAGTTCGAGCGCTTCCTCGCCGAGGACTCGCCGCACGAGGGCGGCTACTGGCAGCAGTCCTTCGAGCTCAGCGCGGGCGAAGGTGCCACCGCCGAACAGGGCATCACCCTCATCGCGCGCGGCGCCCTGCTGCCCAACAACGAACGCCTGCTGGTCTTCGACGACGTGTCCGAAGTCGTCTCGGCCCAGCGCGCCCTGGCCTGGGGCGAGGTGGCGCGCCGCCTCGCCCACGAGATCAAGAACCCGCTCACGCCCATCCAGCTCTCGGCCGAGCGCCTGGCCATGAAGCTCGACGGCAAGTTGCAGCCCGCGGAGCAGGCCCTGCTGAACAAGTCCGTTCGGACCATCGGCGACCAGGTCGAGGCCATGAAGCGCCTGGTCAACGAGTTCCGCGACTACGCCCGCCTGCCGGCCGCCCAGCTCGCGCCCCTGGACCTCAACGCCGCGGTGCGCGACATCCTCGGCCTGTATGACCACGCGGCCGTGCCCGTGCGCTGCGAACTCGCCGAGGACCTGCCCAAGGTGCGCGCCGACGCCCAGCAGGTGCGCCAGCTCATCCACAACCTCGTGCAGAACGCGCAGGACGCCATGGGCGGCGTGGCCGGCGCCGAGGTGCTGCTGCGCACCCGCCGCTCCGACAGCGGCCAGTGGGTGCGCCTGGTGGTCATCGACAGCGGACCCGGTTTCGCCGAACCCATCCTCAAGCGCGCCTTCGAACCCTACGTCACCACCAAGGCCAAGGGCACCGGCCTGGGCCTGGCGGTGGTCAAGAAGATCATGGACGAACACGGCGGCCGCGTGGATCTGGGCAACCGCGTGACAGAAGGGCGCGTCATCGGCGCGCAAGTGTCGTTATCATTCGCAGTTGCAAATTGACAACAGGCACCGAGGGACTCCGCACGCAATGGCAACGATTCTGGTTGTAGACGACGAACTGGGCATACGGGACCTGCTGTCCGAAATCCTCAACGACGAGGGCCACGCCGTCGAACTCGCGGAGAACGCGGCGCAGGCGCGCTCGCTGCGCCAGCAGATGCGGCCCGACCTCGTGCTGCTCGACATCTGGATGCCCGACACCGATGGCGTGACGCTGCTCAAGGAATGGAGCAGCAATGGCCTGCTCACCATGCCGGTGATCATGATGAGCGGCCACGCCACCATCGACACCGCCGTCGAGGCCACCCGCATCGGCGCCACCGCCTTCCTGGAAAAGCCCATCACCCTGGCCAAGCTGCTCAAGGCCGTCGACCAGGGCCTGAACAAGGTGGCTCCCAAGGCCGCCGGCACCTTGGCCCCGGCGCTGATGCCCACGCGTCTCGTGGGCGCCGAGGTCACCGTCGAAGAGGCGATGACCCACCACCAGATCCTCAATGGCGCGGCCGTGATGAATGGCAACGGCCTCATGCCCACGCTGCCGATCGGCCCCCAGGCGCAGCAGACCTTCAACCTCGACAGCCCCTTGCGCGAGGCGCGCGACGACTTCGAGAAGGCCTACTTCGAGTACCACCTGGCCAAGGAATCCGGCTCCATGACCCGCGTGGCCGAAAAGACCGGCCTGGAGCGCACCCACCTCTACCGCAAGCTCAAGCAACTGGGCGTGGACCTGGCGCGCGCCAAGCGCGGCAGCCTGGGCTGAGGGCCCGCCCGAACTGCTATACTCCTGGGCTTCCCAAGGCCCGGTAGCTCAGTTGGTAGAGCAGCGGATTGAAAATCCGCGTGTCGGTGGTTCGATTCCGCCCCTGGGCACCAAGATTCCACGCCCAACCGCTCCGGTTGGGCGTTTTGTTTTCCGGGACTCCCCGCAGAACACCTGCCAGATCACCTGCCAGATGAACCGCTCCGCTTTGATCGACGGCATCAAGGCCCTGGCNNCTCATCGTGCTGCACCACCTCTCCCTCTATGCGCCCATGACCGACTGGATCGCGGTCGAATGGCCCCGACTGGTCCGTTTCCTCGTTGATGAAGGCCGCTACGCGGTGCAGCCCTTCCTGGTCATCGGTGGCTTCCTCACCGCACAGTCTCTGGCCAGGCGCCGCGGGCAGGCGCCAGCGCCGCTGATCTGGCAGCGTTACCTGCGTCTCGCGCCGCAGTTCCTGGTCGCGCTGGCGCTGGTGGTGCTCGCCACCGCGTGGCTGGGCCCGGAGCTGGCGCACGAGGACTGGGTCTCGCCCCTGCCGACGGTGGGCCAGTTTCTCGCGCACCTGTTCTTCCTGCAGGACGTGCTCGGCGTGCCGTCCCTCTCGGCAGGGGCCTGGTACGTCGCCATCGACCTGCAGCTGTTCGGCCTGTTGGCCCTTCTGGCCCACGGGGTGGCACGCCCGGCCACGCCCCTGGCCGACTCGCTCCTGCCGCCGGTGGTGGCTGCCGCCACGGTCGCGTCCATCGAGGTGTTCAGCCGCCAGCCGGCGTTCGACGCGTGGGCCCTCTATTTCCTCTCCGCCTATGGCCTGGGTGCCTTGGCCGCGTGGTCGCGCGACAGCGCGCGGGCCGCGGTGTGCTGGTGGCTCACGGCCGCGCTGCTGGTGGCGGACTGGTGGCAGGAACCCAGGGCCCGGCCCCTCCTTGCCCTGGCGACCGCGCTGGCCTTGTTCGCCGGTGGCTCGCCGCTCGGGTGGCGGTCCGTGCTGGCCCCCGCGCGCCGCTGGGTGGAACACCTCAGCGACGTGTCCTACAGCGTCTTCGTCTGTCACTTCGCCGTGATCATCCTGATCAGCGGCCTGTGGGCGCGGCTGGACTTCGCCGGCATTGGCCCCGCATGGCTGTGGACGGCCCTGGCCTGGGCCACCGCCATCGTGCTCGGCACGGCGGTGCAGCGGGTGTGCGACCGCTGCATGCCCCTGCTCACGCGCGCGCTGCCGCGGATGAAGCGCGCCTAGGCACCTTCGGCCGCTCGGCTCAGCGCGGTACTCCCCAATAGTGATAGCAGGGCGACCTGTCGCCGCGCGGTTTGCGCCCTGATGCGGTGCATTCAAGGACCAGCTTGGTGCATTTGCCGCCGGGACGCGCGGCATCCATCAAGATGCCGCGCCCGCGACCGATAAGCGGGACTGGGCCGAACCCGTCGAGGCCCGCCCCACCAACCCATCACCGTCCGCACAGGCCCGACGACCATGGCGCACGCGCACGACCTACCCACTTCCGCCGAGCACTGGCTGCGGCACATGCCCGGCGTCGAGCGCCAGCGCCAGGAGCTGCGCCTCGTCGAAAGCGCCTGGGACCAGCTCGCCTTGCTGTCCTCGCTGTCGCCCCTGTCCGCGCGCGCCGCCTCGGGCGACGACCTTGCGCAGGCACGCCGCGACTTCGCCGCGCTGTCGGACGAACTTCTGCAAGGCCTGGTGTCGGAGGCGCTGCAGCACCGCATCGACGACCTCGGCACCCGCGCCCAGGTCTGCATCGACGTGCTGGTGCGCAACCTGTTCGAGCGCACGGCCGACATCGGCTTCTTCGCCACCGACGTGGGCGTGGCCGGGTACCTGGAGCGGCCCGAGCCCGCGCTGCGACCGCGCATCGAACAACGCCTGCGCGCCTACGCCAGCAAGTACACGGTCTACCGCGACATCGTGCTGTTCGACGCCGAGGGCCAGCTGTGCGCGAGCCTGTGCGAGGCCGCGCACCCGCACGCGGACGCCGCTGCACAGGACCTGTTGCGCGAAGCCATGCGCAGCGGCGCGCCCTACGTGGAGCGCTTCGCCGCGCAGGGCTTTGGCGGGCGGCCCGGGCCGGCCCTGGTCTACGCGCGCCGCGTCGAGACCGAGCGGCGGCCCCTGGGTGTGCTGTGCCTGGTCTTCGACCTCGCCGACGAGCTGCCGACGGTCTTCGACTCGCTGCGCGGCGCGAACGCCAGCGAGGGCGAGGGCGTGCTGCTGGCCCTGATCGATGGCGAAGGCCGGGTGCTCGGCTCCAGCNNGGGCTGGCGCCTGCCGCGCGCCGGCGCGGCAGGCGCGCGCGTGGTGAACCACCTGAGCCGGCGCTACCTGGCGGTGGTGCGCGACACCCACGGCTTCCAGGGCTACGCGGGGCCGGGCTGGCGCGGCGTGGCGCTGTTGCCGATCGACCTGGCCTTCGACGAGCCCGCGCGCGGCGACAACCCCTCCGCCTTGAGCGAGGCCCTGGCTGGCCACGCCGAGGTGCTGTCGGCCGGGCTGCGCGACATTCCGCGCCGGGCCTCGGCCATCGAATCCGCGCTGGAACGTTCGGTGTGGAACGGCCTGCTGGAGCTGCGCCAGATGGACGACGGCGGGCGCGAAGGCGCGCTCGCGCCGCGCGAGCTGCTGTTCGCTCAGACCCTGCTGTCGGAGATCGGCGGCGCCGCGCGGCGCACGGCGCGGGTCTTCGCGGGTGCGCTGCAGGACCTCTACGCCATGGTCACGCGCTCCCTGTTGAGCGATGCGCAAAGCCGCGCCGCGCTGGCGATGCAGATCCTCGATCGCAACCTCTACGAGCGCGCGAACGACTGCCGCTGGTGGGCGCTGACACCGCAGTTCGCCAGCTCCTTGCGCACCGGCGAGACAGGCTGCGCGCGAGCGAGCGCCGTGCTGCGCGACATCAATGCGCTCTACACCGTCTACAGCGGCCTCGTGCTGTTCGACCGCCAGGGCCGCGTGGTGGCGGTGTCGCAACCCGAACACGAGCCGCAGGTCGGCGGGCCGATCGGTGATGCGCCCTGGGTGGCGCGCTGCCTGGNNAGCAGGGCTACGTGGTGAGCGACTTCGAACCCAACCGCTTCAGCGCGGCGCCTGCCTTCGTCTATGCGGCCGCGGTGCGCGGTGAGGGCGGCGAAGTGCTGGGCGGCGTGGCCGTGGTCTGGGACGCGGCGGCGCAGCTGCGCTCCATCCTCGACGATGTCTCCAGCGGCTGCGGGCCGCGCGACGCGCTGGCCTTCGTCGACGCGCGGAACCGCGTGGTGCTGAGCGTGGGCGCGTCGGCGCCGCTGCAGGCGGACGGTGTGGTGGAGGCCTGCCGCACGGGCGGGCGCCTGGTCAACGTCGCCGGCCAGGTGTTCGGTGCCAGCGTGAGCCGGGGCCAGGGCTACCGCGAGTACCGCGCGCGCGACGGCCACGACCACGGCCTGAGTTGCCTGAGCCTGCGCCACCTGTGCGAGCGGCGGCCGACGCCGCGCGCGGTGCCGCTGCCGCCGCCCGATGGCGCGCGCGAGGCCGGTGCGGCCCGCCTGCGCCTGGCCAGCTTCCTGCTCGGCGGCCACTGGCTTGCGCTGGACGCGAGCCATGTGCTCATGGCGGCGCCCGACGCCCCGGTGCTGGGGCGAAGCAGCGCACGCGCGCCGTTTTGCGGACTGGTTCAAATGGCGGGGCAGGTGTACCCCGTGGTCGATCTGCGGCAGGTGGTGGCGGGCCTGGACGCGCCGGCCGCGCGCGAGCCGGAGACGGAGCGCCAGCTCATCGTGGTGCGCGTGCCGCGAGCCGATGGCGTGGAGCGCCGCTTCGCGCTGCGCGTCGACGGCCTGGGGCCGATGGTGGACGTGGCGCCGTCTCGGCGGCAGCGCCTCGGCCTGGCCCCGGTGGGCGGGGGCACACCGCTGATCGACGCCCTTGTGGCGGTGGACGCACCGGGCACGGACGCGGGCTCGCGCGTGCTGTGCTGCATCGCGCGCGAGTGGCTGGAGCGCTGCGCGGAGCACGCGCTGGGCGACAGCGCCCCGCTGGATCTGGACGCCTTGCTCGCGACCGCCTGAGTCGCTGTGGCGGCGTGCGCGGCGCGGGACCTCAGCCGCGCGGACGCAGCGCCACCGCCTCGATCTCCACGCGCACCGGCGCGATCAGGCCGGCGATCACCGTCGAGCGCGCCGGCGCCGTCGCAGCCGGGAAGCGCTCGGCATAGGCCGCGTTGAAGCCGGGGTAGTCCTGCCCGTCCACCAGCCACACGGTGGTCTTCACCACGTCGGCCAGCGTGCAGCCAGCGTCGCGCAGGATGTCCTCGATCAGGTCGATCGTGTGGTGCGTCTGGGCCACGATGTCCTCGCCCGCGGGCTGGCCATTGCGCATGGGCACCTGTCCCGCGACGAAGACCAGGCGCCCGTCGGCCACCACGGCGGGCGAGATGGGTTGCACCACGCCGGCCCGCTGCACGGGCGGGCCGATGTGTTCGATGTCGGTGTTGTCCGGCATGCGCGCGATGAATCCGCCGTCAGTCCGGTTTGACGCCGGCCGTCTTCACGATGCCCGCCCACTTCCTGTTCTCGGCCTCGATGAAGGCCTTGTACTCGGCCGCCCCGCTGCCGCCCAGCTTGAAGCCGCGCGAGACGAAGTACTCCTGGATGTCGGGGCTGGCGAGCGCGGCGTTCACGTCCTTGTTGATCTTGTCCACGATGGCCGCGGGCGTGCCGGGCGGCGCGAACAGGCCTTGCCAGGAGAGGGCCTCGAAGCCCGGGTAGCCGCTCTCGGCCACGGTGGGCACGTTGGGGAACAGGGGGTGGCGCTCTTTCGAGGTCACGGCGATCGGCGTGATCTTCTTCGCCTCGATCTGCGGCATCACCACCAGCACGTCGCCGAACATCAGGTCGATCTGGCCGCCCATGAGGTCGGTCAGCGCGCCCGCGCTGCCGCGGTAGGGGATGTGCAGCAGCGCCGTCCTGGTCGCGAGCTCGAACATCTCGCCCGTGAGGTGCATGGAGGTGCCGGTGCCCGGCGAGCCGTAGGTGATGGACCCCGGCTTGGCCTTGGCGGCGGCGATCAGCTCGTTCAGGTTTTTCGCGGGCACGCGATCGTTCTTCACGATCAGCAGCGGCGCGCTCACCACCGCCGTCACGGGCGTGAAGCCCTTGATCGGGTCGTAGGGCAGGTTGGGGTAGAGCGAGCCGGCGATGCCGTTGCTGCCCGTCACGCCGATGAGCAGGGTGTAGCCATCGGGCGCGGCCTTGGACACGTGGTCCGCGCCCACCGTGCCGCCCGCACCGGGGCGGTTGTCCACGATGACGGTCTGCTTCCATTGCGCGGAGAGCTTCTCGCCGATCTTGCGCGCGAGCAGGTCGGTGCTGCCGCCGGGTGGGAAGGGCACGACGATGCGCACCATCTTGCTCGGGTAGGCGTCCTGCGCGGACGCGGCCACCGGCGCGAGCGCGGCCAGGGTGAGGGTGCTGGCCACGGTCAGTGCGCTGACGAGGCTTCTGCGGGTGAGGGTGATGCGTTTCATCGGGTTCTCGCTTTCAAGTGGATGGTTTCAGTGGCGTGGCATGGCCTCGCCCCACGCGCCTCCTCCGGCCGTTTCTATGACGAGCCTGTCTCCAGCGGACCAGTCCACGCGCGCCCGGGCGGGCAACGCGTCGACACGTCCATCGGATCTTTCAACGCGAGCGGCCGAGGGCGCGCCGTCGCCGCCCCCTTCGCTGCCGCGCGCGCGGCTGACATGGCGCTCGCCCCGGTAGGAGACGCTGCCCTGTCCTTCCAGCAATTCATACACCCGCCGCACCCCGTGGCCGCCATGGAAGCGGCCCGCGCCGCCCGAGGCCTCGCGGATCGCGTAGCCGTGCACGCGCAGCGGCGCTTCCGACTCGATCACCTCGATGGGCGTGTTGCGCGCGTTGCCCACGTCGGTGGAAACGCCGCTGGTGCCGTCGCCATGCGCGCTCGCGCCGGCACCGCTGGCGATGATCTCGGTGAGCAGCCAGCGCTGGCCGTCGGCCCGCACGCCGCTGAGCGAGAGCACCGTGGCCACGCCCGCGTTGGCCGCGAGCGGGTCGCGCGACGCACCCGAGGACCAGGCGCCGAGCATGGCGTTGCACGCGAGCTTGAGCGTGGCGGTGCGCGCGTTCACCGCGGCCGGCAGGGCCGGGTTGACCACGCTGCCCTCGGGCAGGACCCAGCTCGCCGGTGCCAGGCAGCCCGCGTTGTTGGGTGCCTGCGGCGCGAGTGATCGCATGAAGAACAGGATCGCCGACATCATGCTGGACGGCGAGGCGTTCACCGGCCCGCGCGTCTGCGGCGATGAGCCGGTGAAGTCGATGGTGAGTGCCTCGCCCTGTTTGCGCAGGCTCACCGCGATGCGCACCGGCGTGTCGCTGATGCCGTCGCCATCGAGCTGGTCCTGCCAGTGCCACTCGCCATCGGGCGCGGCGCGCAAGGCCTCGCGCGTGAGGCGCTCGGACTGCGCGAGCAGCGCGTCGCACACCGCCTCGAAGGGCGCACCGGTGCGCGCGCGCAGCGCGGCCATCTCACTCGCGCCCAGGCTCACGGCCGACCACTGCGCGTTCAGGTCGCCCAGCAGCTTGCCGGGCGTGCGGCTGTTGGCCGTGAGCAAGGCCTCGATGCCGGGATCGGGCTCGCCGTTCGCGCGCCAGCGCACGGGCGGAATGCGCAGGCCTTCCTGGTAGATCTCGGTCGCGTTGGGCGGGATCGAGCCCGCGGCGATGCCGCCCACGTCCTGGTGGTGCAGGATGGCCGCGGCCAGCGCGATCACCGCGCCATCCATCAGCACCGGCCGCACCACGATCAGGTCGGGCAGGTGCGTGCCGCCCGACCACGGGTCGTTCATCAGCCAGGCGTCGCCCTCGGCCATCGCGTCCACCGGGCAGCGTTGCAGCAAGCCGGCGATGGCGGGGATCAGCGAGCCCAGCAGCAGCGGCAGCGAGCGCGCCTGCGCGAGCAGGCGGCCGTCGGGCAGGAACACGGCGGCCGCGCAGTCGCCGCCCTCGCGCGCGATGGAGGAATAGGCCGCGCGCATCATGCGGCTTTGCATGCGGTCCACGATGCCCTGCAGCGCGAGGCGCACGGGCTCCATGAGGATCAGGTGCTCGCGGTTCATGCTTCTTCTTCCTTACGGTGCATGAGCAGCGCGCCGTCGGGTGCCAGCGTCCAGTGCCAGCCCGCCGGCACCCACACCGTGGTGGTGGCGGCGAAGATGGCGCGCGGGCCCGCGCCCTCGGCGGGGCAGCCGGCCCACAGCGCGGGGTCGGGGCGCAGGTGGTGGGCGTTGATGCCCGGCGCGGGCACGGCTTGTTCGAACACGCCGCGCAGCAGCAGGGCCCGCACCTCGAAGCGCGCGGGCAATTGGCCGCGCAGGGTTTCGTAGCGCGCGGCGAAGCGCGCGCGCAGCGTGGCGAGGTCGTCGTCCACTTCCCACGCCACCTCCACCGGGTTGCCCTGGCCCACGATCAGCAGCTCCAGGCTCCAGCGCGCCTCGCCTTCAGGTGCCGAAGCGTGCATCGCCTCGCGGTGCTCGATCAGCGCGGCCAGGCCGTTCGCGTCGAGCGCCAGCGCGCAGGAGCGTTCCACCGTGCGCGTGGGTGGCGAGGCCAGCAGGCCCAGCGCCGCGACCACGCCCGCGTGCGGGATCACGCGCACGCGCGGCACACCCGCGAGTTCGGCCACCTCGGCCACGTGCTGTGCGCCGCCACCGCCCGCCGCGACCAGCACGCAGTCGGCGGGGTGCAGGTCGCGCTGGAAGGCGCGCATCTTCACGCTCTCGGCCATGGCGGTCGCGGCGGTGGCGACGATGGCGCGCGCGGCGTCTTGCGCATCCAGGCCCAGCGGCCGGGCCACGTCTTTCTCGATCGCGGCGCGGGCGCGCGCGGCGTCCAGCGCCACGCCGCCGGACAGCCGCTCGGGCAGGCGGCCCNNCCGCCCAGGCCGTAGGCCGCGGGGCCGGGCCAGGCGCCCTGCGAGCGCGGACCCAGGCGCAGCCCGCCACCGGCGTTCACCGTGGCCAGGCTGCCGCCGCCGATGGACAGGGACTCCACGTCGGCGCAGCGCAGGCGCAGCGCGAGCTCGCCGCATAACAGCGTGTCGCTGAACAGCGGGCGGCCGGCGTCGAGCAGGCCGATGTCGGTGCTGGTGCCGCCCACGTCCACCGACATCACCACGCGCGCGCTGTCCTCGCTGTCCGCGGGCAGGCTTGAGGCCACGCCTTGCAACGCGGCGCAGGGGCCCGACATCGCCAGGCCGATGGGCCGCAGCGCCGCCTCGGGACAGGGCGCGATGCCGCCCTCGGAGCGCATCAGCGCGGGCTCGGGCAGGCCGCGCGCACGCAGTGCCTCGCCCAGCGACTGCAGGTAGCGCTGCACCATCGGCTTGCAGTAGGCGTCGAAGGCCGTGACGAGGAAGCGCTCGAATTCGCGTGGTTTGGGATCGACCTCGCTGGACAGCGAGACCAGCAGGTCGGGCTCGGCCTCGAGCAGCCAGTCGCGCACCTGTTGCTCGTGCGCGGGTCGCAGGTGCGCGAACAGCAGGCACACCGCCACCGAGGCGATGCCTTGCGCGCGCAGTTGGCGTGCGATGGCGATCACCTGCTCGCGCTCCAGCGGCTCGACTTCTTCGCCATGCGCGTCGATGCGGCCACGTATCTCGACGCGCAACTCGGCCGGGAACAGCCGGCGCTCGGGCGTTGGCGGCGCCACGGCGGGCGTGTACAGGTCGCGGCGGTCCTGGCGCGCGAGCGCGAGCACGTCGCGCAGGCCGGCGTTGGTGAGCACGGCCACCGGGCCTGCGCCCTGCTCGAGCAGCAGGTTGGTGACCACGGTGGAGCCGTGCACCACGCGCGCCACCTGCGCGGGCGCGATGCGCTGTTCATCGAGCAGGCGCTGCACGGCCGCCAGGATGGGTTGCACCAGTTCGCCGGCCTCGCGCGGGTGCTTGAGCGCGCGCAGCTCACCCGCGCTGGAGCAGGCCACCACGTCGATGAAGGTGCCGCCCATGTCCACGCCGATGGCCCAAAACGCTGTCATGCCGTTCCTTCAGCGAAAGCGTGACGCGCTGAAAGGTGAGAGGTCGACCTGCGTGGCGCGGCCCGCCACCAGGTGCGCGACCTCCCGGCCCGTGGTGGCGCCCATGCACATGCCCATGTGCCCGTGGCCGAAGGCCATCCAGGCGTTGTCCGCGTCGCGGCTGCGATCGATGACGGGCAGGCTGTCGGGCATGCAGGGGCGGTGGCCCATCCACTGCGTCACCTTGGAGGTGTCCAGGTGCGGGAACAGGCGCAAACCCTGGCGCAGCAGGGCCTGGGCGCGCGCGTAGTCGGGCGCGCGCTTGAGGCCCGCGAACTCCACCGTGCCCGCCAGGCGCAGGCCCATGGCCATGGGGTTGATCATCAGGTTGGCCTCGGAGGCCATCACCGTGTGGCGCAGCGTCAGGTTGGCGCTGCGCACCGTGACGTGGTAGCCGCGCTGCGTCTCCAGCGGCACGCGGTCGCCCAGTTGCGCGGCGAGCGCGCCCGACCAGGCGCCGGCCGCGATCACCACGCCGTCCACCGCCAGCGGCTCGCCGCTGTCCATGCGAAGGCCGGTCACGCGCCGGCCTTCGCGCTCGAAGCCGGTGACCGAGCGGTGGTCGTGGCGCGCGCCGTCGCGCAAGGCCTGGCGGCACAGGGCCTTCACCAGTTGCGAGGGGTCCCGCGTGGAGCCGTTGTCGGGCGCCAGGATGCCGAAGCGGAACTGGCCCTTCAGGTCGGGCTCCAGCGATTCGAGCTCGTCGCGCTCGACGTCCACCAGGTTCACGCCCAGCGAGCGGCGCAGGTTCATGCCCCACTTCCACTGCGCCGCGGCCTCGCGCGAGGAGTAGACGTACAGACAACCCGTGCGGCGCACCAGCTCGTTGGCGTTCGCGTGGTCGAGCAGCGGGCCGTAGCAATCGAAGATGGGGCGCAGCAGGGTCTGCAGCGCGCCCGCGATGCGCGTGACCTCTTGCGGCGTGGAGTGGCGCAGCATCTGCACCAGCCAGGGCAGCACGCGCGGCAGGTAGCCCGTGCGCACGGTGAGCGGGCCCAGCGGGTCGAGCAGCCACTTGGGCACCTTGCGCCACATGCCGGGCATGCCCACGGGCAGGCAGGCGCTGGGCGAGAGCGAGCCCGCGTTGCCGAAGGAGCAGGCCTCGCCCGGTTCGAGCGGGTCGACGAAGGTGACCTGGTGGCCGTCGCGCTGCAGCCAGGCGGCGCTGCAGGCGCCCACGATGCCGGTGCCGATGACGGCGATGTGCATGGAATCTGGGACGAAGGGAAGGGGATCGGAAGGTGCCGGGGCATTCTAGGAACGGCCTTACCATCAACCAAGCCAATTCTTTTGATGTATCAATCAGAGAACCTGATGGCGGTGCGCGTCTCGCACGCGTGCACCGTTGTCGATCACGGAGTCAGCCATGAACATCAGCCTGCGCCAGATGCGCGCCTTCGCCGCCGTCACGCACAGCGGCAGCTTCACTGGCGCCGCGCGCCAGCTCAACCTCACGCAGTCGGCGGTGAGCATGCTCGTGCAGCAGCTCGAACAGGAGCTGCGCCTGCAGCTCTTCGACCGTGGCCGCTCCGCCATCACGCTCACCGAGGCAGGACGCAACCTGCTGCCGCTGGCGCAGCGCATCCTGGAGGACGTGCGCCAGGTGCTCGATGGCGCGTCCGAGATCCGCGCCCTGCGCCGCGGTTTCCTGCGCGTGGCCACCTCGCAGATGATGGCTTGCACCTGGGTCGCCTCCATCCTCAACGCGTTCGGGGAACAGCACCCGCAGATCAGCGTGCGGCTGAAGGACGCCGTGGCCGACGAGGTGGTGGACACGGTGCGCCACGGCGCGGTGGAGTTGGGCATCGGCCCCGACCGGCTCACCGGCGACGACGTGACGCGCAGCTTCCTCATGAACGTGCCGCTGCGCTTCGTCTGCCCCCAGGGCCACCCGGCCTACGACCGCGCCAGCGTGGCCTGGAAGGACCTGCGCAACGAGCGCTGGATCGGCTACTCGAACGAGTTCACCCGCCACCTGGAGCGCAGCCTGCACGCGCACGGGCACGACTTCGCGCTCAACACGGTGAGCGACGTGGACTACCTCACCACCGCGCTGGCCCTGGCGGGGCATGGCATGGGCGTGCTGGTGGCGCCGGAGTACGCGCGGTCCTTCGCCGGCAACTTCGGCGTGCGCTTCATTCCGCTGCGCGGGCCGGCGGTGCAGCGCGAGTACTTCGTCTACCAGCGCAAGGGGCAGTCGCTGTCGCCGGCGGGCGCGGCCTTCCTGAGCCTGCTGCGCCAGCGGCATGGGGCGCCGCGGCGCAAAGTGGTGCGCTGACGTTGCAAAATGGTGCGTTTTTGTCTCAAACGCACCATTTTGGAATCCCCCCCGTGAAGACCACCACCGCCGAGCAGTTCCTGCACACCGTCGCCGAGCGCAACCCCGGCCAACCCGAATTCCTGCAGGCCGTGACCGAGGTGATGGAGAGCCTGTGGCCCTTCATCGCCGAGCACCCGAAATACGCCGAACACAGCCTGCTGGAGCGCCTGGTGGAGCCCGAGCGCGTGGTCATGTTCCGCGTGTCCTGGGTGGACGACCATGGCACGGTGCGCGTCAACCGGGGCTACCGCATCCAGCACAGCATGGCCATCGGCCCGTACAAGGGTGGCATCCGCTTCCACCCCTCGGTCAACCTGTCGGTGCTCAAATTCCTGGCCTTCGAGCAGACCTTCAAGAACGCGCTGACCACCCTGCCCATGGGCGGCGGCAAGGGGGGCGCCGACTTCGACCCCAAGGGCAAGAGCGACGGCGAGGTGATGCGCTTCTGCCAGGCCTTCATGAGCGAGCTGTTTCGCCACATCGGCCCGGACACCGACGTGCCGGCGGGCGACATCGGCGTGGGCGGGCGCGAGGTCGGCTTCATGGCCGGCATGGTCAAGAAGCTCAGCAACCGCGCCGATTGCGTGTTCACCGGCAAGGGCCTGAGCTTCGGCGGCTCGCTGATCCGCCCCGAGGCCACGGGCTACGGCACGGTCTACTTCGCCGAGGAGATGCTCAAGACGCGCGGCCTGTCCTTCCAGGGCCTGCGCGTGTCGGTCTCGGGCTCGGGCAACGTGGCGCAGTACGCGGTGGAGAAGGCCATGGAGCTGGGCGCCAAGGTGGTCACCCTGTCCGACTCCAGCGGCACCATCGTCGACGAGGACGGCTTCTCGCCCGAGAAGCTCGCGATCCTGATGGACGTGAAGAACCACCACTTCGGCCGCGTGAGCGACTACGCCTTGCGCACCGGCGCGCACTTCGAGGCCGGCCGGCGCCCCTGGCACGTGCCGGTGGACGTGGCGCTGCCCTGCGCGACGCAGAACGAACTCGACGCGAACGACGCGGCCACGCTGATTGCCAACGGCGTGAAGTGCGTGGCCGAGGGCGCCAACATGCCCTCGACGATGGAGGCCGCCACCGCCTTCGAGAACGCGGGCGTGCTGTTCGGCCCGGGCAAGGCCAGCAACGCGGGGGGCGTGGCCACCTCGGGCCTGGAGATGAGCCAGAACGCGCTGCGCCTGTCCTGGCCGCGCGACGAAGTGGACGGCCGCCTGCTGCAGATCATGCAGGGCATCCACGCCGCCTGCGTGCGCCACGGCCGCCGCGCCGACGGCACGGTGAGCTACGTGGACGGCGCCAACATCGCCGGCTTCCTGAAGGTGGCCGACGCGATGCTCGCCCAGGGCGTGATCTGAGGCATCGCTGCAGGCGGCGCCTCAGCGCCAGCCCGAGGGCTTCGTCAGCCGGAACCGGAGCTCGGGGTCGGGCGAGTCCGCGCCGGTGGCGGGCCGGCGCGTCCCCGTGATGGTGAGGCGCCCGCCGCAGTCTTCGGCCACGCCGTTCCACACAGCCGCCATGTCGACGCCGTCCTCGGATTCGTCGAAGTGGAATTCGCCCTCGGTGACATCGCCGGAGACGATGGAGCGGCGCATCTGTCCGCCCGTGCCGCGCAGCAGCTCGCCGCGCACGCTGCCGGCGTACTCGGGATGGCGCTCCAGGCTCAGCACACCGGTGTCGAGCGCTCGCTCGGGCGAGCCGCCCTCATTCCAGAACCGGACCGTCCACTCGCCGCTCAAGCGCGCGGGCGGCACGTGGTCGGGCACCGTGCAGGCGCTCGCGTTCTGCGCGGCGGCCCAATGCGGCAGGGCGGCCAGGGCCAGGCTCAGCAGCGCGCGCCGCATCACGCCTGCGCCTTCTGCTCGGCCGCGCCGTCCTGCGCGCGTTTGGCGAACTCCGCGCGCAGGGCACGCAGCTTCTCGCGCGGGTCTTCCTTCACGGTTTCCTTGTCCAGCGCCATCTCGGCGATGAAGCGGCTGGCCGCGCCGGGCACGCTCTCGCGGCCCTTCTTGCGGCGCTTGAGCCAGCTCACCGCCAGCGTCCGCTGCGCGCGCGTGATGCCCACGTACATCAGCCGGCGCTCCTCCTGGATGCGCTGCTGCTGCACCTCGCCGCCGATGTCGTCGTCGTCCACCTTGAAGGGCAGCAGGCCCTCGTTCACGCCCGCCAGCGTCACGTGCGGCCACTCCAGGCCCTTGGACGCGTGCAGGGTGGACAGCGTCACCACGTTCTGGTCCTGTTCGCGCTCGGACAGCGTGGAGATCAGCGCGATGGTCGGCACCACCGCGAGAAGCGTCTTGCGCTCGGTCTCGGTCTCGGTGGCGGTGCCGGCCGCGTCGTCGATCTGCCCGCCACAACGCCCCGCCACCCAGTCGCAAAACTCCATCACGTTGGTCCAGCGCGCCGCGGCCACCTTTTCGTTGTCCTCGTTGTCGTACAGGTGCTGCTCGTAGCCGATGTCCTTGAGCCATTCGGTGAGGAAGGCGCGCGCCGCTTCGTGCCCCACGGTGTGGCGCGCGCGGTACTCCAGATCGTTCACCTGGCGGCCGAACTCGTGCAGGGCGCTGATGGCGCGGCCCGACACCGCGCTGGGCAGCGAGTGCGAGAAGAGCGCCGCGAACAGGCTCAGCTTGTACTGCGTGGCGAAGCCGCCGAGCTGCCCCAGCGTGGTGTGGCCGATGCCGCGCTTGGGCGTGGTGGCCGCGCGCAAGAACGCCGGGTCGTCGTCGTTGTTGGTGAGCAGGCGCAGCCAGGCGCACAGGTCGCGGATCTCGGCCTTGTCGAAGAAGCTCTGTCCGCCCGAGACCTTGTAGGGCACCTGCGCGCGGCGCAGCGACTGCTCGAACGAGCGCGCCTGGTGGTTGGCGCGGTAGAGGATGGCGAAGTCGCGCCACTCCTTGTGCTGCGAGTTCGCGCGCAGACTCAGGATGCGTGCCACCGCGCGCTCGGCCTCGTGCTCTTCGTTGTCGCAGTCCACCACGCGCACGGGCTCGCCTTCGCCCAGCTCGCTCCACAGCGTCTTCTGGAACAGTTTGGGGTTGTGGCCGATGACGGTGTTGGCCGCGCGCAGGATGGCGCCGGTGGAGCGGTAGTTCTGCTCCAGCTTGATGACCTTGAGCTCGGGGAAGTCCTGCGGCAGGCGCTTCAAGTTGTCCAGCGTGGCGCCGCGCCAGCCGTAGATGGACTGGTCGTCGTCGCCCACGGCGGTGAAGCGCGCGCGCTCGCCCACCAGCAGCTTGAGCAACTCGTACTGCGTGGCGTTGGTGTCCTGGTACTCGTCCACCAGCACGTGGCCCATCTTCTTCTGCCACTTCTCGCGCACCTGGGTGTGCTCGCGCAGCAGCTTCAGCGGCAGGGCGATGAGGTCGTCGAAATCCACCGCCTGGTAGGCCACCAGGCGCTCTTCGTAGCGCTGCATGATCAGCGCGGTGCTGCGCTCGTTCTCGTCACGCGCCTGCGCCAGCGCGGCGGCGCTGTTGAGGCCGGCGCTCTTCCAGGCGCTGATGGTCCACTGCCACTGGCGCGCGGTGGCGGCATCGGTGGTGGTGCCGCAGTCCTTGAGCAGGCTGGTGATGTCATCGGTGTCGAGGATGCTGAACTGGGGCTTCAAGCCCAGTGCCGCGCCGTCCTCGCGCAGCAGGCGCACGCCCAGCGCGTGAAAGGTGCAGATCAGCACTTTCTTCGCCTCGCGCCCCACCAGGTGGCCGGCGCGCTCGCGCATTTCGGCCGCGGCCTTGTTGGTGAAGGTGATGGCCGCGATGCGGTTGGCCTCCAGCCCGGCCTGGATCAGCCGCGCGATCTTGTGGGTGATCACGCGCGTCTTGCCCGAACCGGCGCCCGCCAGCACCAGACAGGGCCCGCCCAGGTGGTTCACGGCTTCGAGCTGGGCGAGGTTCAGACCGGCGGACATGGAAGGCGGCGAGGCAAAGCGGGGGATCATAGCGGGCGGGGGTGTCACGGCCTGACACAATGCCGCCCGTGCTGCAGGTCCTGCTCATCACCTTCCCCTTCTTCGCGCTCGTGCTGGCCGGCTACCTGGCCGCGCGGCGGCGTCTGCTGCCGCTGGAGGCGATCCCCGGGCTCAACGGCTTCGTGCTGTTCTTTGCGCTGCCCTGCATGCTCTACCGCTTCGGCTCCACCACGCCGATCGCGCAGTTGCTGGACGCCAAGGTCGCCGGCCTGTATGTGCTGTGCGGGCTGCTGGTGGTGGCGGCCACCATCGCGCTCACGCTGAACGCCCGCATCCGCTGGAACGACGCCGCCTTCGGCGCGCTGGTGGCGGCCTTCCCCAACTCGGGCTTCATGGGCGTGCCCCTCATCGTGGCCCTGCTGGGGGATGCAGCCGCCGGGACGGTGATCCTCACCATGGTGGTGGACATGGTGGTCACCAGCTCGCTGTGCATCGCGCTCTCGCGCCTGGACGGTGCCCAAGGCAGCGGCGGCGCCGCCGTGTTCGGCGCCGCGCGCAAGGCGCTGCGCGGCGTGCTCACCAACCCCATGCCCTGGGCCATCGGCCTGGGCGGCGTAGCCTCGGCCTGGGCCTTCCAGTTGCCGGGGCCGGTGGAGAAAACGGTCTGGCTGCTGGCCGACGCGGCCTCGCCGGTGGCGCTGTTCACCATCGGCGCGGTGCTGGCGCGCGCGCAGATGACGGCCAACCATCCCATGCCGGTGAGCGACTACCTGCCGGTGGCCGTATTGAAGCTGGTGGTGCACCCGCTGCTGGTGCTCGGCGCAGGGCTGGTGGCCATGCGCCTGGGCCTGGGGCTCACCAGCGCCGCGCTCACGGTGGTGGTGCTGACGGCGGCCTTGCCCAGCGCCAGCAACGTTTCCCTGCTGGCCGAGCGTTTCGGTGCGGACAACGGGCGCATCGCCCGCATCATCCTGGTCACCACCGCGGTGGCCTTCCTCACCTTCTCCGGCGCCGTCACGCTGCTGACCTGAAGCCCTGCTTCCATCAAGGAAGCCCCGCCTCCGCTCAATAGTTATGAACTATTGATGATATGCATTCAATTGCGTAGACGTTGGAAGGGTGGCTGAACAGAATGCCAGCAGTCGCTGCCAGGCGTTGGCACGGCAGCGACCCATACCAACCCGCCCCACCAGGAGACGACCATGTCAGAAGCCAAGTGTCCCTTCCACGCCCCCGCCAGCGGCGGCACGTCCAACAAGGACTGGTGGCCGAACCAGTTGCGCCTGGACCTGCTGAACCAGCACTCGAGCCGCTCCAACCCCCTGGGCACGTCATTCAAGTACGCCGACGAGTTCAAGAAGCTCGACTACAAGGCCCTCAAGGCGGACCTCTATGCGCTGATGACCGACTCGCAGGACTGGTGGCCGGCCGACTACGGCCACTACGGCGGGCTGATGATCCGCATGGCCTGGCACAGCGCCGGCACCTA
>JABAHQ010002144.1_pt1 | contig 19856 bp, 22 predicted proteins | sample 7062091 | NCBI WGS metagenome assembly JABAHQ01 (sample SAMN14534359, study PRJNA622989) | marine sediment metagenome | biome: marine biome [ENVO:00000428]; feature: marine pelagic biome [ENVO:01000023]; material: deep marine sediment [ENVO:00002113] | place: India: Gulf of Kutch | collected...
AGGAACACCTTCAACGAAGAGAGCGGTCTGTTGCGAATGGCCCAGGAAAAAATCCAAGCAATCGCCAGAAGCCGCTTAAATCAAAACCCACGCCGGGGTTTCCTTCGGGAGGCCCCGGTTTTTATTGATATCAACTCATCGTTTTGGATAGGGAGACCAAGTAGGGCTAAACCCACCGTTCGGCAGAAAAGTCAACTGCCGACTTTTTTTTCCACCGACACGCTGGATGTGAATAGAGGTTTCCCCTCCACGTGAAAATTGAAAGGCCAGGAACCGGCCATCCGGCGACCAAGTTGGTTTTTCCTTACTTCCCGCTCCCTTTGTCAACTGAATCGTTTCACGGGTTTCAGGGTTATAAATCTTGATTTGAAAGGTTGACACCACCATGGAAGTAAAGGCAATTTTATCCCCATCAGGCGACCAGGCGGGGTTATCGTTGTATCTTGAATCGAAGGTGATTCGCTGGACCCCCGTGCGATCTCCCTCCTTCGCATCCATGATATAAATCTGGGGCCGTCCCGTTCCAGAGCGGTCCGACGTAAAAGCAATCTGCTTGCCATCCGGGGACCAGGTCGGCGACGTGTCAATATTGAAATGGCGCGTCAGGCGGGTGAGTTTCCGCCACCGGTTTAACACATATATTTCGGAATTCTGATCCTTACTGAGTACGAGGGAAATCTTTTTCCCATCCGGGGACCAGGCGGGAGCGGAGTTGATCCCCGGAAGCTTCAGCAAAGGTTGGCGGCTTTGGCCGCGGGAACCCAGCAGTATCAAGTCGGGATTGCGTTCCTTATACGAGGTATAGACGATGGATTTCCCGTCCGGCGACCAGTCGGGGGATAAAATAACGGACTGCTCGTCGGTCAATTTTTGAACGTTCGCGCCGTCAAAATCCACCGCATACATTTCCTTGCCTTCGGGACTGCGGGAAAGGAAAGCCAGGCGGGTTTCCGCCACTCCCCGTTTGCCGGTCAACTCCTCCATCACCTCATCCGCAAACCGGTGCATGATCTTCCGCGAAAAACTTTTTTTCCCCTGATAACGCTTTCCCAGCAGGAACTGCTGGTTGACCACATCATACAAACGGAATACAAACTTGACCTTATCTCCACGGATGCTTTTTTGAAATTCCGCTTTGATCAGCCACTGAACGCCAAGCCCGCTCCAGGCCTGGTAATTGATCTTCCCNNAAGTCCGCATACACCTTGGGATCGACGGGAGAAAACAATTCAAACAAACGGAGGTCATTGACCAGGGTTTCCCTGTTTTCATTTCCGATTTTCCGGTCGACCTCATCATCTGTCGGCAAAAACGGCGGAATGGCGATGCGCACCTCCTGCTGGGTTTCTTTGGCCAGATCCAGCATGATGTCCGACTGGCCCCGGGCGGAATCCGCCCCCGCCCATAGGGAAACGATCGACAGAATTAGAAAAACGAGAAACTTATTTTTTAGGCACATAGGAAAAATTCAAAACCAGAGGCAGATTGGGTTCTTTCAACTCTTTGGGAAAAGGGGGAAAGGGCTGGGCATTTTTGACGGCCAAAAGCGCCAGGTTATCCAGTTTGGGGTCCCCGGACTTCTTCAAAATTTTCGGCATCGCAATGTTACCCTTGGGAAATATGGAAAAGGACACTTGAACCTTGCCGTCGCCCCCGCCCAGCGGATCTTTCCAATGTTCAAACACTTTGCGGTACACCAGTCCCAGGTACTTTTGAAGCATATCCGCACCGGGTTCTCCCGGTTCTCCTGAAGTGGCGGGGGTGGGAACACTTTTATTGGGAACCTTTTCCATCAGCTTGACACTGCGAATTTCCGACTTGAACTTTCTGGAATGTTCGGACGTCACCCGCTTAAGATCGATTTTGATCTGCATTCTGCTGTCTTTAATCGAATCCAGCCGCCTGATCAGTTCCGTTGATTTCCGGTGGGTCTTGTTCTTCACAGGCTTGGGAACTTCCAGGGCGGCGCTGGCTTTTTGATTCAATTTCGCCAATTGATCCAGGTCTTTCATCAACTGGGAAGATTTTCGCGGCTTCTGCTTGGCTTTATTCTCGGCCGTACGGCTGGACAAATCCTTAAATTTTTTCTCCTTCATCGAAAGGTCTTCTTTCGATTTTCTGGAAAACTTTTTGACCGCGGGAGCTTTCTCCCGCATTTTGATCTTTTTAAAATCTTCCAGAACGTTTTGCTCGGGCCTCGGTGCTTTGATGGTGTTTTTATCAACAGCGGTCTTGCGGGGAGTTTTCTGCTCTCGAAACGTGTCGTCCAATATCGGCTTTTTCGGGGCAACGACCTTTTGTTTTTCAAGTTTGGCCAGCTGGTCCAGCTTGGACACCAGGGCTTTGGACGCCTTCGGTTTTTTGGGAGGCGGGGGTTTTTCAGCCACGGGTTTCGGCTTCTCCGCCACGGGCCTGGGTTTCTCCGCCACAGGTTTCGGTTTCTCCGCCACGGGCCTGGGTTTTTCCACCACCGGTACCGGCGGCTGGTCGAACCCCTGGGGAATATCGACTATTTTCACTATAAAATCCGGTTTAATAATTCGGGGAATGTTCTGCGAATGAGGCAAAAACATTAAAACGGTAAACAGGAAAAAATGAAAAAACACCGAGACGACCAGCATCCGGTTGAAATCGATGGGAGAAATCCGGGATGTTCTCATTGATTGGGGTCGGTCATCATTCCGATATTCTGGACGCCGGCCCGCCGAATCGTAGCCATGACTTTAATCACGTATCCATAATCCAGACTGGTGTCCGCCCGGAAATAAACCGCTCCATTTTTATGCTTCGTTAAATATTCCCTGAGTTTTTCTGTCAGGTTAAGCAGGGTGCTCATCTTGGTCTGGTTCCAGTAGACCGTTCGATTACTGCGCACCGAGACGGTGGGGACGTCTTTCACCTCGACCGCGTCGGTACTTTCCTCCGGCAACTGCAAATCCATGCCATGCTGCATCAACGGCGCGGTGATCATGAAGATCACCAGCAACACCAGCATCACATCCACAAAAGGGGTGACGTTGATATCCGCCATCAACCGTGTCGATTTTCTCCGTTCCACTTAAGGCATTTCCTCCATTCGAACGGGATCCGGTGCGGAACTCATGAAATCCTTCTCAATCATGTAGATAAAATCGCTGGAGAAGTCCTCCATTCGATGATTGAAACCGTGGATCCGGCTGTTCAGATAATTGAAAAAAACGACTGCCGGGATCGCCGCGACCAATCCCGCCGCGGTGGCGATCAACGCTTCCGCAATTCCCGGAGCGACGCCGCCGATACTGGCCGAACCCTTGACGCCGATCATCCGAAACGAATGCATGATCCCCCACACCGTCCCAAACAGGCCGATAAACGGCGTGGTACTGCCCGTGGTCGCCAGAAAATCCAAACGATGCCCGAGCTTTTCCACTTCATGATTGGTGGATTTCGTCAAAGCCAGTTCGATCCCCTTCAGATCTTTGGGGGAAACCATCATCTGCTTCTCCGCGGCTCCGCTGCCCCGTTTATCACTGATTTCCTTGAACACGTAAAGCTCATGGTAACCGGTGAGAAACACCCGTGCGATCGGGCTGAATTTCAGTTCCCGGGCGAAGTTATAAATATTGGTCAAACTGTCGCTTTTGAAAAAAATCTTCAAAAACATTTTATCTTCTTTCCGCGCGCGCCGATAAACGAAAAATTTGGTGATAATGATGGCCCAGGAAACCACTGAAAAGATCAGCAGCAGGAGAAGAACCCCCTTGGCAACCGGCGTGGACTTGGTCACCAGTTCGAGAATGCTTAATGGATCGGCTGGGTTGGCGGCATTTTCCATGGAAGATGTCCCTAAGAAGTTAACGGGCAGGAAGATTTATGGCAACTCTGAGCTATTCAATAGCATAACAAAACAATATATTTTAACCGTTTAGCCCTGTCAATTCAATTGCCGGAGGACCAAAACTAGCCTTCGCCTTTTCAGGTCATTTGGGATTCACACCCCCGGCAGGGGCTCGAGGGGAATCTCAGCGACGCGGAAGGAAAGAAAAACCGTTTAATTTTTGACCCGTTCGAGATATTCACCCGAGGTGGTGGAGACCCGGACCTTCTCGCCGATATCCACAAACTGGGGCACCGTCACCACCAGCCCGGTTTCCAGCGTCGCCGGTTTGCCGCTTCCCGAAGCGGTGGCGCCCTTCAACTGGGGCTCGGTATCCTCCACCGTCAAGTCCACCGTTTCCGGAAGTTCGAGGCCAATGGGTTTGCCCTCATGGAACTCCACCGTGACTTTGATGTTGGGAAGCAGGTATTGCTTGGCATCGGCGATGATCTCATCGTCAATGAACATCTGTTCATAGGTCTCGCTGTTCATGAAACAGTAACCCGAAGCATCCGAATACAAGTATTCCATTTCGGCCTGCTCCAAGGTGGCGCGCTCGACTTCTTCGTCCGCCCGGAACTTGACCTCGGTCTGCGTTCCGTTCTTCAGGCTCCGGAGCTTGGCCTGGCAAAAAGCCCGCTTGTTGCCGGGGGTGCGGTGCTCGGACGTCATCACCCGGTAAAGTTCCTTATTATAAACAATGACATATCCCGGACGAATCCCGTTGCCACTGATGTATCTTGCCATGCAAACGCCTCCATATAAAGGAAAACCATCTCTCCAGTCAAATTATCACAAACCCTCCCTAAAAAAGAAGGGGAAAATTCCCTCCAAAGCTTCACACGGAGGACCGGCCTGAAACGGACCGATTTTTACCCGCAATTTTTTTCAAACCCGCGGGCAATCCGGCCGGGATTGTGGCACAATTTATGGTATGAGTTGTCCACTGTGCTATTCCCCGTCCGAGTTCTTAATCAAAGTAGACCGGCGCGAGTATCAACTCTGTACCTTCTGCCGGCTGATTTTCGTCCCCTCCCGGTTTTTCATCACCCCGGAAAAAGAAATCGAACGCTATCTGGAACACGAAAACAGCCTGGAAAACGAAGGCTACGTCCAAATGTTCCAGGAAAAAATAGAGTGCATCCGGGAATACTGCCCGGACGTCGAAACCGTCCTGGATTACGGATGCGGCTACGAACCCGTGCTGAAAACCCTGCTGGAAAGGGCCGGCTACCAGGCGGACGGTTATGATCCTTATTTCTTTCCCGATTTGAAACCGGACGCAGGCTACGATCTCGTCATCTCCACCGAAACCTTCGAACACCTCAAACAACCGGGCGTGGAATTGTCCCGCATCCTGAGGCTGTTGAATCCCCGGGGCTGGCTGGGGGTGATGACCCAGTTTTATCCCACGCAGAACGGCCTGCCCGACACCCCGAAATTTATGCACTGGTATTACCGGCGGGACCCCACCCATATCTGCTTTTACAGCGCCAAAACTTTTGAATGGATTGCACGTCACCATAATTTTGATATGATCCATAATAGCGGCAGGGATTTCGTCATCCTCCGGAAAAACCCATCTTCATAACCCTTACAAGGAATACTCAAAACCGATGGCAGGCGAATATATTTTTTCCATCAGCGGGCTCAGCAAAACCTACGGGTCCAAAAAAATTTTTGAAGGCATCAACCTGTTTTTTTATCACGGCGCGAAGATCGGCATCGTGGGCGAAAACGGCACCGGCAAATCCACCCTGCTCAACATCATGGCCGGGATGGACAAGGAACACGACGGCCGCGCCGAACCGCTGAAAGGCACCCGCATCGGCTACATGCCGCAGGAACCCCGGCTCGATCCGGATAAAACGGTGCGCCAGTGCGTGGAGGAGGCGTTCGGGGAAATCCAACAGATGCTCGCCGAGTTCAACGAGGTCTCCGCCAGCATGGCCAACCCCATGTCCGATGACGATATGGAAAAAGCCATGGAGAAAATGGGACGCCTGCAGGACGCCATCGATTCAGCCGACGGCTGGGAGCTGGACCGCCAGATCGACGTGGCGATGGACGCCCTGGTGCTGCCGCCGGACGATCAGAAAACGGACACCCTCTCCGGCGGCGAGGCGCGGCGTGTCGCCCTGTGCCGCCTGCTGCTGGAAAAACCGGACATCCTCCTGCTGGACGAACCCACCAACCATCTCGACGCGGAAACGGTGCAATGGCTGGAGGACACCCTGAGCGACTATCCCGGCAACGTGATCGTCTCCACCCACGACCGCTACTTTCTCGACAATATCACCAAATGGATTCTGGAGCTCACCGGCGGCAAGGGCCTCCCCTTCGAGGGCAACTACTCCGCCTGGCTGGAAAAAAAATCGGCTCAGCTGGCGCAACGGGAGAAAACCCAGTCGAGCCTGCAGAAGCGGCTGGCGAAAGAACTGGATTGGCTGAAATCCACCCCCAGCGCGCGCCGCACCAAAAACAAGGCCCGCATCAATGAATATGAAAAACTCTCGGCGCAAAACATAAAGGTCGATGAAAACTCCCTGGATATCCAGATTCAGCCCGGTCCACCCCTCGGCGAAAAAGTCATCGTCGCGGAAAAACTGAAAAAAGGCTATGGCGACAACCTGTTGATCGACGGGCTGGATTTCGCCATACCCCGCGGGGCCGTGGTCGGCCTCATCGGTCCCAACGGAACCGGCAAGACCACCCTGTTCCGCATGATCGTCGGCGAGGAGCAACCGGACGGCGGATCGCTGGAATTGGGTTCCAGCGTGGCCCTGTCTTACGTCGACCAGCACCGGCACGATCTGGACCCGGACAAAACGGTGTATGAGGAAATTTCCGGGGGCGACGACCGGATCGAAATCGCCGGCACCAACCTCAACGCCCGGTCCTATGTGGGACGGTTCAACTTCAAGGGACCGGATCAGCAGAAAAAAGTGGGCAAACTCTCCGGCGGGGAACGCAACCGGGTACACCTCGCCAAACTGCTGAGGCGCGGCGGCAACGTGCTCCTGCTCGACGAACCGTCGAACGATCTCGACGTCACCACCCTCAGCAATCTCGAAAACGCGATTCTCAATTTCAACGGCTGCGTGATGGTGATCTCGCATGACCGGTTCTTCCTGGACCGCATCTGCACGCACCTGCTGGTCTTCGAAGGCGACAGCAGGGTGCGGTGGTACGAGGGTAATTTCGAAGCGTACCAGGAAACGCGCAAGCAGGAACTCGGCGGGCGGGAGGAAAACCGCCGCTCCAAATACAAAAAACTCACCCTCCACTAGCGGCGTGCCTCCGCCCGCAATTTAAAATCTTTCAATTGCGCAAGGGGATCACCGCTGACCGGTAACGGCCCGCCAGATAAACGAACAGAACCTCATTAACCGGCGCAGGATGCGCGCAAAGTCATCCTGTCCTGCAAATTCGAAAAATGGCGCTCGAATCATTAACGCGGCCCGGACATGGCCGGTCTCCCTGCGACAAGCTCAGGGTGACCGGCTGTCATACTGAGCCTGCCGAAGGATGGCGGCCCCTCCGGGAGGTTTGCGCCAAATCGTTGGAGGATCTCCTTCAACGAGGTGATGAAAATCCCCGGAGGTAATGAATCATTTTCCAGATGTCGTTCGGCGGGGTATCCGTATAGGCGGGCATGGCGGTGTTGGGCGAGCCGTTGCGGATGATCCAGAACAGTTGCCCGTCGGACAAGGAGTTCATGGTCCTGCCGCAGGCGAAATTACGCGCGGGGGGCGTGCCGGCAAAATCCGGGGCGCCCCGGCCGTCTCCCTTCTCCCCGTGACAGAGCTTGCAGGCCAGGGGTTGGACTTCACCCTGATACAATCGCCGGCCCGCCTCGATATTCTCATCCGTCGGGCGCAGGGGGTTGGTCAGGTTGTACACGGCCGGCGGGGCCAGGGGTGTTTTACGAATCTGCGGACAATTTTCTGGAGCGCCGGGTTCAGAAAGCACCTGGGAACCCCCGCCGATCTGAACCAGGACTCCCAGGACACAAAGACATTTTAGGACCTTCATTTTAATTCCGCCGTCCCCTGTCAGGGTGCGGCCTCGCCGGAGGATGACTCCGGCGCTCCTTTAAACGTGGCCCGGAGATACGCGATCAGGTCCGCTAAATCCTGCGGCGGCAGGGTGAGACCCCAGTCCGGCATGTTGGGAGATTTGCCGACGGCCTTACCCCCGTAATACACAATGTTATAAAGATAGTCCTCCGGATAAATGTTTAACGGAAGGTCGGCGTGCACGGCCGGCTTGGGATCGAGCCCCGCGGCCCCCGGCCCGTCGCCCCTGCCTTCCATTCCGTGGCACTGCGTGCAGTAAATCCTGTAAACCTTCGCACCGCGCGCCGCATCCGCCTGCTGGAAATATTCCGATTTCCAGGGCTCGTAATAGGTGTGATCTTCGACGCCCAGCGTCATCAGGTAACCGACAAGGTAACGCACCCCCAGGCCGCTCAAATCCGCCAGATATTCTCCGCTGTGCGGGGTGAAGTCCTGCGGGTTCAGGGCAAACCGGTATAGCCAGTCGACGTTGTAACGGTTGCCGGAATCGTAGAGCTTGACGCTGATGGCTCCGCCGATGATCTTGCCGTCCTCCTTGATCTGGTGACATCCCAGGCAGGAGAAATCCTTGTAGATTTGCGCGCCGAAATCACGTTCCTGCCGGGTGAATTGAGACAGATCGATGGCGTTCTTTTTCACGCGGTCGTCGTTCAGGCGGGCCTCAAAATAATCCGCCACCGCCACGGCGTCTTCCTTCGACAGAGTCATGTGTTTTTGAGCTCCGCCGGGTTGATCCCACCGGTAACCGTTGGGATACAGATTTTCCTCCCGGCCCTGAAGCCAGCGCTCCAGCCAGGCTCTTTGATATTTCCGGCCACCCCACATCAGATCCGGAGCTTTTAATTTAAACTTGGATTCCGGTTCACCGGAAAACCTGTGACAAGTGGAGCAGACTCCCTGCACGAGTTTTTCGCCCTGGCCGCCGCCCTGGGCCTGGGACTCATTGCTGTTAACCGAAGCGGCACATCCGGCCGCCAGAAACAATAACAGGACCCAACGCAGGGGTCTCAACCTGGATTTCCTTGTCCAACTCATGATCCGCCTCCAATCAGGTTTCCCCTCCCTGAGGATTCACAATCACTTCTTTTCGAATTGCCGGATATATAAAATCAGTTTCCAGATTTCGTCTTCGGAGAGAAATTTGTAGGCGGGCATGCCGGTGGCGGGCGAACCGTTCCGGATGATCCAGAACATCTGTCCATCGGAGACTTCCTTCATGGTTTGCGCGCAGGTGAAATTGCGGGGCATCCCGCCCAGGCCCTGCGCCATCATTCCCAGCCCGTTGCCGGCCGGGCCATGGCAGATTTTGCAGGGGTTCGGCTCCGCGGTCCACTGGTAGAGCGATTCTCCCTTGATATAGTTTTCGCGGGTCAGTTTCAGAGGATTTTTCAGTTGCGCGATCTTGTCCGGGGCCTGGGGAGTGGCCCGGGTCTGGGGACAAACGCCCTTTCCGCCGCGCCCCATCCCATGATGAAGCTGGTGCCGCTCGTGACGCCCCCCATGGGCCCGCCCCTGGTGCATGGCCAGTAAGGTCGGATCGGATGGGGGCACTTCACCCGCCTGCCGGGTCTCCGGTACGGCGGTTCCGCCAATCAGCCACAACCCCGAAAAAAACAGAAATAGATTTCTGGAAATACTCATGCCGCCTTTTTCTCAAGAAACCGATTCATCCTTACTTGGAAAAACTCCGGAGGTACAGAATCAACTGCCACACCTGATCATCTTCAAGGTAATCAAACGACGGCATGGCGGTTCCCCCCGAACCGTTTTTGATGATCCAGAAAAGCTGACCGTCGGGAATATCCTCCATCGTTTTATAACAGGTAAAATTCCTCGGCTTGGGCTGTACCCGTTTGAACAGGATTCCCAGCCCATCGCCGCTGATCCCGTGACACACCCGGCAGGCGCTGGGTTTGGCATCCATCTGAAACAGGGTTTTTCCCGCCAGAATATTCTGAGGCGTACCCTCCAGCGGATTTTTCATTTTCCTAAAACCCTCGGGCGCCTGGGCGGTTTTCCGGTGTTGCGGGCAGACCCCGTCGATTTCCTCATGTTCCTTTTTGTGCTTGGCCTCCGCGGGTCCGCAAAGAACCAGTCCGGCCAACACCAGTCCCAATATCAGGATCCGCGCCGGACTCCGTCGCTTCCAAACTTTCAATCGCATTTCAACTCCTCACTTTTCGTTGGCGTCCGTCATGCCGGGTAAAGCGGGCATGGAAACCTTCAGGGGTTCGCCTTCCAGCGCTTTCAGAAACTCGACCAGGTCCAACACCTCCTGATCATTCAGGCCGAGCGGTGTGATCACGCCGGACCTGTTTTCCGCCACGTCGCCGCCGCGGTTATAGAAATCGACCACATCCTTCAGAGTGGCTTCACTGCCGTCGTGCATATAAGGCGGGCTCAGCGAAACACTTCTCAGACCGGGTGTCTTGAAAGCGCCCTTGTCAGCCGGGTCCTTGGTAACGTTGAAACGTCCCAGGTCCTCTTTCAGGGGCCCTTGCTGTTTCACGCCGATATTATGAAAACCGCTGTCGGTAAACACCGGGCCATTGTGGCAAACCACGCACATGGCTTTACCGAAGAATAAATTCATGCCGCTGACCGCAGACGCGGACATGGCGCTCTTGTCTCCGGCCATGTATTTGTCGTAAGGAGAATTTGTGGAAACCACCGTCCGCTCGAATGCGGCAATGGCCTTGGCGATGTTGTCGAGGGTGATCCCCGATTCCCCGAACACCTTGCCGAACTGTTCCTTGTATTCCGGAATAGCGTTGAGTTCTTTAACCAGTTCCTCCGGATTCTGGTTCATCTCACCGGGGGCCTGAATGGGCCCTTTGGCCTGTTCTTCCAACGAAGGAGCACGTCCGTCCCAGAATTGGACGGCAAAATAACCGCTGTTGATCACCGTGGGAGAATGCCGGCCCAATTCCTTGCCGCCGAAGCCGATGGCCCGCGGTTGGCCGTCGCCCCAACCTTTATCCGGATGGTGACAGGTGGCGCAACTGATGGAGTTGTCGCCCGAAAGCCGCGGATCGAAATACAGCATCTTGCCCAGTGCCACTTTTTCCGGAGAAGAAGGATTGTCCGCCGGATGGGCCATGGCGGGAACCGCCTCGTAAGAAGAAGTATCCATATCGGGTTCAGCGGTTTCTTCCGTCGCGGGGCTTTCCACCGCGGGTTTATCCGCAGGCTTTTCCGCTTTTTTTTCATCCTGACCGCAAGCGGCCAGTAAAAAAATCAATAGCAATAAACCGATGATCCTCATAACCTGGTCTCCTTATTTTTATCAAGGTCCGGCCTTGCAACAGATCCGGGAACGGCTGGGAAAAATTTTCACCTTACTGATAATACCCCCCCGTTAAAACTTACGCAACCCGGGTAAAACATCCTGTTGGGAATCGGCCGGAAACCCTGATCGAATTGAGAAACATCTTTGTTTTACCGTTCCTCACGAAACGTCCGGATAAACTGGATGACTTTCCAGCCCTCTTCTTCAGAAATCACGACCCCCACCCGGCGCGGCATGCCGGTGCCGGGACTGCCGTTTCTCAGCACCCACATCAACTCGCCGTCGGTACGGGCATCCTGCCATTTGGGGTCCGTGAAGTTCCGCGGCGAATGGCCCGGCATGGGCTTTCCCTTCCCATCCGCAAGGTGACAGGATACACACAGACCTTTTCCAAAAAATATTTGTCGCCCCGCCTCAATATTTGCCGGGGTGTTTTCCAGCGGGCTTTCAATTTCCTGAATTTCCTCCAGGTGCTCCAGAGGTACGCGTGGCGTGTACATGCTGGGATGAAAAGCCCGGGCTTTCTGTCCCGCCAGGAATATCAGGCACCCTGTCCCCGCCAGAAATAAAACAAATCTCCGCATCCTTGTCGCCTCAAAGGGGTCCCTCTGTCTACCGGAACTGAGAGACCGGTGAATCATCGGCTGATTTTACCATGCACGGCGGCTCAATAACCATCCGGGCAGGAAGCCTGGAAAGTCTTAAAAATAAATCCGGCCCGCTCGCCATGGATTCACCTTTCCCCTTAAACGCCTCTGGAAATTTCTCAAGCAACTCCCTTCTACGAATCCATGAAAGAAATTACCGGTTTTCGGGCCGGCGAAACCTTTTGGCCGAGAATCAAAATACAATATTGGCGATAGGGGGACTATCGTGGTCGCAATGGTTTTAATGTCATGGCTGGTTTGACATCCGGCAGGCCGTCCGGCACCCTTAGAATTAACTTAAGAGCTTGTATTTAAAAGCGTAGTGGGTTATCTGGGCGTTGGTTTTCAGGTCCATTTTTTCCAGGATGCGGGCCCGGTAAGTGCTGACGGTGGGGACACTGACCCCGAGTTCCCCGGCAATGGCGGACACGGTCTTGCCGGAAGCGATCAGGATCATCACCTGAAACTCCCTGGGGGAAAGGGTCTCATGGGGCTGTTGATCCTTATCTCCTGCCAGATCAAACACCAGTTTTTCCGCCAGGGCGGGGCTGACAAATTTGCCGCCGGTGGCAACCTTGCGAATGGCCTGGACCAGTTGTTCCGGAGCGCTGGACTTGGTCAAATACCCCGCGGCACCGGCTTTTAAAAATTTAAGGGCGAAATCTTCTTCCGGAGATATGCTTAACACCACCACCGGCAATTTGGGAAACTCGGTTTTGAGTTGAATCATGACATCCCAGCCGCTTTTCTCCGGCATGTTGATATCCATCAACACCACCTGCGGGCGCAACTCCCGTATCTTTTTCAGCAGGACATGGCCGTCCGGGGCCTCCGCGATCACTTCCAGGTCGCTGGTTTCGGAAATGATCTGAACCAGCCCCCGGCGCACGATGGCGTGGTCGTCCGCGATGACAATTCGAATTTTTCCGGAAGATTTATCCTTCATGTTTTTTGGTGGGAATGCGGACGAAGACCCGCGTCCCCTGGTCCGGCGTTCCCTGGATTTGAACCTCTCCTCCCCAAACCATGGCGCGCTCCCGGATACCGGCCAACCCCAGGGATTGCGTATCCATGACGTCCTGTTCCGTTATCCCCTGTCCATCATCCACCACCTCCAGTTCGATGCCATCCGAAAACTGTTCGCACCGGACGTCCACCCGGCCGGCCCCGGCATGGCGAGCCACATTGGTGAGCGTTTCCTGATAAATACGAAACAGGGTGATGGACCGGTCCGCGTCCAGATCCAGCGAGTCCGGGCGAAGAGTCAGTTCACATGTTATACCGGTGCGTTTTTCGAATTGCCGGGTCTGCCAGCGCAGGGCCTCACACACTCCCAGCACATCGAGAATCCGGGGACGCAACTCCGTCGCTATTTTCTGGACCTGCTCGATGGTGCTTTCGATCAAAGAGTACATGGCGTGAATTTTTTCGTTGATTGGCTCCGGCGCCTCCATATGACGCTCCACCCAGGCGAGATCCAGTTTCAGCGCGGTCAACGCCTGCCCCAGCTCGTCGTGGACCTCGCGGGCGATTCGGGCTTTCTCCTCCTCCTGCGCCGTCTGCAACCGGTTGCTGAGATCGCGCAATTGCAGGGTCCGCTCTTTCACCTGTTCTTCCAGGTGATCGCGGTACCGGATCAGCTCCTGTTCGATCTGCTTTCTTTCAGAAACTTCCTGTTCCAGCGCCGTTTGATGTTCCAGGATCTGTTGTTCGTTTTGCCGCCTGACGATCGCGTCTCCGACCAGGCCGCCGATGGACAACAGCACCTCCTGACTGTGACGGTACCAGGACGGGTTGATGCGGGTATACAGAAACATGACCCCCACCAGCGTTTCCCGGCTTTTAAGAGGAATGATGTAATGGCCGTGGGCCGTCATATCGGTGAAGGTGCGCTCGTGCCGGACATCGGTATAGCAACTGTCGCTGGTCAACAATTCCCCGGAAACCGCGACCCGGCCGCAAAGGCAGTCGCCAAAAGGCACTTCCTTTTCCTTTTCCAGAAACTCCTCGGTAAATTCTCCTACCGTGGTATACAGACGCAAAACCCGTTTCTCCGCATCGGCCAGAAAAATCCCGGCCTTATTCTCTATCTTCAATTCCTCGAATTGAATCAGAGTTTTCATCACCTGTTTCAAAATGGATTCCGTTGGGTCTGAGGATTGCAGAACTTTCGCTACTTCGTGCAGAACCTGGTACTCCCGGGCGATGGTGTTCAACGCGCCGGACGGGGTGGGGGATTCCATGTCGACCTTCAAGTAAACACGGGAGGGTTTTAAGAAACCGGGCCGCGCACCGGACGCAGAAAGGCGTCGGTGCCGTTAATCTTATCCTGGTAAGCCTGGCCGCCTTCATCTTTGTAAGACACGACGATGGCCTGACGGCCTTTTTCGGCGCTGGTCCAGGTTCCCCAGCCGGCGCCCTTGGGAAAAATCGTGTCGATGAATATCTTGTCGCCGTCTTTATCGATGTTGCGCTTGCGCCGGTCATAAAGCATTTCGGCTTCTTTGGGGGTGGGCAGACGCCAGTCCTGATAACCGGCGAATCTTTTGTTGTTCATGCGCTGGACATACTCCACGGCGGTGTACCAGTTCACCCATTTCTTCTCGGCCTGCCAGTAATCCTGCTTCATCCACATGAGGTTGGATTGGGTGTCGAGAATGGTGTTGTCTCCAAAATCCAGAAAACGCCGGTCGGCGGATTGCGCCACGGGTTTTCTCTGTGACTTATCATCCGCCGTCGCCGGAACCCAACCGGATAGATGGAAGCCGATGATCGCCAGAATCATCATACCGAGGGTGGTTCTGAATCCGCGCATGAAATACCTCCAAAAAATTAAAGTCAACCCGGGCTGACAGGGTGACCCAAGTTTACAAATTCTGGACCGGCAAGTAAACGGGTAATTGGCTTGACAGGTGCCGGGCTTGGGGTAAAATCAATTTCATCACACCGACCCGGAGGCGTTCATGAGTCTCACCATCCTTAAAAAACCATTTTTTCTCAAAACCTTATCCCTGTGCCTGCTGGTCACCCTGATGTGCCTGCCGGACCTGGAAGCCAAACCGCGCGACCAGGAACGCTGGAATAAAAAATACAACACGGAAACCTTTATCTTCGGTAAAGAACCCGTTCCGTTCCTGAAACAAAACCTGCATTTGCTCCCCAAAGGCAGGGCGCTGGACATCGCCATGGGCGAGGGAAGGAACGGCGTCTACCTGGCCACCCGGGGCTATGAAGTGATCGGGCTGGACATCTCTCCCAAAGGCCTGGCCAAGGCGCATCTCCTGGCCAAACAAAATCAGGTAACAATAGAAACGCAGGTGGTGGATCTGGAAAACTATCAGCTAAAAAAAAACGCCTACGATGTGATCCTCCTGATGTATTACATGCAACGGAACCTGTGGCCGCAAATCAAGGAAGCGCTCAAACCCGGGGGCATGGCGGTGATCGAAACCTATAACGTCGACCACCTGAAATACTCCCGGTTCAATCCCAAGTGGCTGTTGCAGACCAACGAACTGCTGGACGCCTTCAAGGACATGAAGGTCATCCGCTACCAGGTATACGACGACGGCAAGCAGGCCTACTCCAGCATCATCGTCCAGAAGCCGGGCAGGGCCCGGAGCAAATTTTAAAACCTTTTGACCGCGCCACAGGGCTATCGCCAGCCATACACGNNCCGGCGCTACGCCGGCCGGGCAGGGCCCGGCCAGCGTGCCGCAGAACCCAACGGGCTATCAGCTACCTGTTTACGATGATCATTGAGCGCATTTCAACGTATTGAATTTATCTGCGGAAGTACTCCGCCCCCCGTCTTACCGGAGAATCTTATCTGAGCAGAACTGAGACATTTTTCACCGCGCTTGCCAATGCGTTCCCGGTGTGGGTGGTGCTGGGCGCGGGTCTGGCGCTGTGGGAACCAGCCACCGCCACCTGGTTCCGGCCCACCTGGATTCCCTTTTTCCTCGGCATCATCATGCTCAGCATGGGGCTGACGCTGACCGGGCGCGATTTCCTGCGGATTCTCGAAATCCCCGGCACGGTTCTGCTGGGAGTGGTTCTGCAATACAGCATCATGCCCCTGCTGGCATTGGCGCTGGCGCACGGGTTTCATCTGCCGATGGATTTTGTCATCGGCCTGGTGCTGGTCGGCTGTTGTCCCGGCGGCACCGCGTCCAACGTGGTGTGTTTCATCGCGCGGTTGAATGTGGCCCTCTCCGTCACCCTCACCACCTGTTCAACCCTGCTGGCGGTCCTCATGACCCCGGTGCTGACCACCTGGCTGGTGGAATCGATTTCGGAGACGATGACCGGGGCGGCCATCGAAGTGGATACCCTCGGCCTGTTGGTCAAAACCTTTTACGTGGTGATCCTGCCGGTCACCGCCGGGATTGGGCTCAATCATTTTTTCCATCGCGGGGTGGCCCGCATCACTCCCTACACTCCCTTCCTGGCTGTGCTGTCCATTGTGTTCATTGTGGATTATATTCTCGCCGCCCGGAAAACCGCCCTGCTGGAAAGCGGAGCGGGGTTGCTGCTGGCTGTGATTTCCCTGCATACCCTGGGATTTTTGCTGGGTTACGGTTTGTCGCGCCTGATCCGCGCCGGCGACCATAACGCCCGCACCCTCTCGGTGGAAGTGGGAATGCAGAATTCGGGGCTGGCGACGGAGCTGGCGCGCAGTCATTTTCCGGATTTCGCCCTGGCCACGGTGCCGGGCGCCCTTTCCGCACTGACCCATTGTATTCTGGGCAGTCTCGCCGCCGGCCTCAGCCGCCTGTGGCCCTCCTCCCCGGAGGGGGAAATGGCTGACGGACAACGGCAATAGATAACCGCCGGGCGCAATCCAGGGTTTTAAAAATTGCTCCGGCCCCAGGCCGGCCGCCTCTTTATTATGGTAAGATACAGGCATTCTGGGAATAATGACAGAAGGAGGAAAGAAGGTTGGCGACATTCAATGTTTTGGTGGCAGCGGAACTGGACGGTCTTGAGGATTCCCTGGCGGAGGAAATGTTTCTGCGGCTGGAGGAGGCTTGTTTTGAACGTATCCCCACGCTGAAAAGCGCCTGGGAAATCACGCTGGATGCGCCGGACGAAGCAGATGCCAAAAACGAAGCGGTTGAAAAATTCGTCAACGTCTGCCGGACCTATCCTTTCGAATTGCGGATGCTGGTTCACGCGGGCACGGGTCAGATTCTCCGTCGAAGGAAAACCTTCGAACCTTAAGGTTCGATGAAGGAGGTTCCTTCCTTGTCGCCCTTCGACGGGCTCAGGGTGACCCTTAAAGAGGTCTTATGAACGTTATCTTAAACAGTTATTGCAATCTGAAATGTAATTACTGTTTCGCGGACGAATACATGGACGAAACGGTGAAGACCCCCGGCAAGTCCATGGACTTCGATTATTTTGAGAAGGAACTGCTGCCGCGTATCGAATCCGCGCCGGTGATCAACTTTATGGGCGGGGAACCCACCCTGCATCCCCGCTTCAACGAATTTCTCACCCGCACGCTGGAAGTCATGCCTCCGTATTCCAACCTGGGAGTCTTCACCAACGGTTTGATGCCGGACAAGGTTCTGGAACGGATGGAGCGAACCATCGGGACCGAGGGCAGCATTCAGCGCAAGATCACTTTCTCTGTATTACTCAACTGGCAGACCCGGGACAACATCTCCGAAAAAAATCATCAGCAATGCCACAAGGTGGCCCGGCGGCTGTTGCGGCAAAACGGATACGGCGTCACCTTCAGCATCAATCTATACTCCAAAGACCAGGACCTGGAAACTCAGTGCGCGGAAATCGACGCTATTTACCAGGAAATCGGTTTGCCGCCAGACCAGGGTTACCGCATCCGGATCAGCCCCGCCTTTCCCATCGTCGGCGAAATTGAAAACATCTATCTGCCGATCAGGGATTTCCCCAAAGTGGGACGGAAAATGCTGGATATCCTCCATCAATTTCCGCAAATGGATTTTCGTTTCGATTGTTCGTTTCCGCCCTGCTTTATAGACGAAATCCGGGAGGATGAGTACGACCTGGTTCCCCGCTTTTATTATCACGGATTCAAACAGGTGCCGAATTTACTGGATTGGAAAGGCCGGCAGTTTTATTTCGGATGCGCGGACGGCAGTCCCATGGATATTGACAGCAAGGGGGATTGCTTCAACTGCTTCCCGTTTCACAGTCTGAAGCTGGGGAACATCTCCGAATTCAAGGAAGTCAATCCCATCAGCACGGCGCGGATGGGCTCCCGGTTTTTGAGTCACGTGTTCGAAAAAACCCAGGTGAAGGAACCCTGCGCCTCCTGCCCGCATTACATGGTGCGGTGCTCTTCCGGATGTTTCGCGTACAATTTTGTCGAAGACGAGGTAGCCCCCGCCGGCAATTTGCTGACCGTAGACCACAAGCGGTGACCGCTGGGCGCCATCAAGAATTATCCGGATGCTTCGCGTACAATATTGTCGAAGACGGGGTAGCCCCCGCCGGCCGGGCAAGGCCCGGACCCCCGGCGGGGGAAGCAACTTGTTAACCGTTATCGGCAGGCATTGATCCACCGGCACAAACGGGTATTAAATTTTGCCCCGGGCCTGTAAATGCGGTTCATAGGAAAACCGTCAGCAAATGGGGTCCAGCGTCACGCTGGCCGGCTTAAATCGCGGAGCCGGTGAATTCCGTCGACCGGTCGGAACCGAATTCGTTGCTGATCATCACCAGGTGAAACCCTTCGCCGGTTTGCAGCGGGCCGAATACTTCTCCCTTGTTGAGGGTCAAGTCCCGGATGCCCTGCCGGATCGCTTTTTCCAAATCCGGATTCTTCAAAACCGGATCGTAATCCTTGATGCGCGGATCGTCCGACGACAGCTCGATCCATCCGAGGTTCCCGCCGTCCTCTTTCGAGGAACAGAGACTGTACTTTTCCGCCAGACGCATCAGGGTTTTCACTCTTCCCGCCGAAGACTTGACTTCCTCAATGGTCTCCTTCAGCAATTGGGCGACTTCTTTTTTTTCGACGACAATGTGGCGCACCTGAATCTGATGCGAAAAACCTACCATGAACAACCTCAAAAAAATGCCGGCAGCCGACCGCAAACCGGGCGTTCCGCTGACGCTTGATGTATGATTGGGGGACAGTCTAAAATAATTTTCTAAAAATTTCCAGATGTGAATATGAATCGGTCCCAGCCCAAATTGATCCTGGCGTCACGCTCTCCCCGCCGGTCGGAGCTTTTGAAAACCCTGGGGCTGGAATTCGAAGTGGTCCCCTCCGCCGTCGAGGAAATCCTGGACCCCGGACTGTCGCCGGAGCAGAACGCCCTGGCCGTCGCGCGGGAAAAGGCCCGGGCGGTCGCCCGCCAATATACCGGATGCCATGTCCTGGGAGCCGACACCATGGTGGTGCTGAACGGGGAAATCATCGGCCAACCGGCGGATCCGCAAGACGCTTTGCGAATACTCCAGCAACTGGCGGGGCAACAGCATCGCGTCATCACCGGAGTGGTTCTGGTCGATCCTGAAGGCCGGGAATTCGAAAGCGTGGTCACCTCCCTGGTCGCCATCAAAACTCAGCCCCTCCAGAAACTGAAGGCCTACATCGAGACGGGGGAACCTCTGGATAAAGCCGGCGCCTACGCGATTCAGGGGGAGGGTTCCTTTCTGGTGGAGTCCTGGGACGGTTCGTTTTCCAACATTGTCGGCCTGCCGCTGGAATCCCTGAGGGAACTTTGTGAACAGGCCGGGCTCCCTCTTCCCCGGACATAGCATTGAATGTTTCATTTAAATTTTTTTCCCGCGGCGTAGATCATTCCCCTTTCGAAAGGGAAGGAGAAACCGTATCCAAACCGTTTCATTCCGGGCGCCTCACTTTTGAAGCTAAAGAAAACACTTGACAAAAATGAGTTTATGGAAATTCAAAAATAGCGGTTTTTCTAAAATTTGCTTGCAGACTTTTGAATTTTGTACATACTATGAGAAATCGAAGACTATTTGAG
>JABAHQ010005997.1_pt1 | contig 19855 bp, 24 predicted proteins | sample 7062091 | NCBI WGS metagenome assembly JABAHQ01 (sample SAMN14534359, study PRJNA622989) | marine sediment metagenome | biome: marine biome [ENVO:00000428]; feature: marine pelagic biome [ENVO:01000023]; material: deep marine sediment [ENVO:00002113] | place: India: Gulf of Kutch | collected...
CGACCGACGATCGAGAGATACAAGGCCGGGGAGATCGAGCCCGAGGGGTCGTCGGCCGCCGCGTCGGGGCCGGGCTCGGGAGGCGGCGAGATGACGAACCGGGAAGCCTACGCCCACGGGCTCCTCGGCCGCGCCCTCGACCCCGCGACCCAGCCCGAGGCGATCCGGAACTTTCTCCGGGAGGAGGAGGCGCTGCTCTCCGTGCTGGTGCCGGCCCGGGGCCGCGTCGTCGACTTCGGATGCGGCATGGGCCGGCACCTGATCGGATGGGCGGATCGTATCTCCCTCGGGGTCGGTCTCGACTACGAGCCGACCTACGTGGCGGAAGCGAGCCGGCGCGACCGCCACGACTGGATCCACTTCCTGGTGGCGGACGCCACCGCGGCTCCGCTGGCGCCGAGATTCGACGCGGCCGTGTGCCTGACGAGCACGTGGGGAACGATGAGCGACAAGCTCGCCGTTCTCGGGGAGATGAAGCGGCTCGCCCCCGAACCCGGAACCCGGCTGATCACCGCGTATTCGCCCGCGTCGATCGCGCCCCGCACCGAGTGGTACCGCCGCCTGGGAAACGAGGTGACCGAGGTCACCGACCAGTGCATCGTGGCGGACGGCTTCCGCTCCGAGCACTTCTCCGAGGCGCGCCTCCGGAGCCTGCTGGGGCCCTGCACCCTTCACCGGCTGGCCGATATCGGGTATCTGGCGGTCGTCTAGACGCCGAGCCGAAGCGGCGGTCACCTGAGCGGAGGCCGGAATCCGATGAACTGGGAAGCGACGGCGGCGATCGCGGAGCTCCTCGGCGCCCTCGGCGTCATCGCGTCTTTGATCTACCTGGCAAGCCAGGTCCGGAGCAGCGGGACCCAGGCCCGCCAGGCGGCGATCCAGTCGGTCGTGAACAAGATGAACACCATCTACGACCACCAGGCCGCCGACCCGGACCACGCGAGCCTGTGGGTCCGTGGCTCCCGGGGACTGGCGCACCTGAAGGACGAGGCGGAGAGGGTGCAGTTCTCCGCGTTCCTGTGCAGCATCTTCAAGCCCTACGAGGAGATCTTCCACTACCACCGGACCGGGATGGCCGACGATTGGACCCGGGAGAGCATCGATCCCGTCTGCCACGCCCTGATGAGCACGCCCGGCTTCCGGGAATGGTGGACGCTGCGGTCCGACTGGTTCTCGACGGAGTTCCGCGCTCACGTCGAAGGGATTCTGGAAGGGGAGCCGGAGTACCGTCGCTTCGATTCCAGCAACGTGGGGGGGACGACCTGACCGGGGCCCGTCGGTCGTAGCTGGCGACGGGCTCCACGCGGCACTTGGGGGCCGAGCCCCGGCGGTCTCTGAAGCGGGAGGTGACGCCGATCGAGATTCTGGCCCTACCCTTCGTCCTGATCATCTCCGTGCCCGGCGGAGCCTTCCTGCCCGCCGGGGCTCTGGCGATCTGGGTCGGACGTCGCTGGTCAAGCCTGGGTGGCCTGCGTCGGGGGATCGCCGGCGGCTCCGTGATCGTGTGGATCGCCTACGCCTCGTACGAGACGTGGATGTACTTCTGGATGCAGTCGGTCGTCGCGCCGATTCGGGTGGACCTCCTTGTCATCGTGCCCCTGCTCCTTGTCGCAACGCTCGCAGCCCTCATCGCGTGTTTCGGACGGGGGCGGCAACCGTGACCCGGACGTCATCCGCTCCGAGGTCGGAGGGCGTGATCGGTGCATCCGGCCGTCCCGGGGCGCGGCCTGGGCGGATGTCCTGGAGGGTGACGATCCCCATGCGCGCGCCGAAAGGACATCCCGGTTCGCTCCCCGAGCCGAGCGGGTCGACCCGGGTGCTGGAAAAGGTGGGGATGACGTTCGTGGAGAGGTGCTCGATCCCGAGGACGGCCCGGTCTGGCGCTGGCAGGTGGACGTCGCGGCCGCGGGCGAGCCGGTCGATCGTGCCCCGCATCCACCGCAGCGACGATGAACGGGAGGCGGATCCTGCCCGGGGGCGCCTGCGCCGGAGCGGTCTTCACCGTGGGCGGGGCCCGAAGCTCCCACATACACCCTCCGGAGGTACGGCCATGTCCGATCCCCGATTCGTAGACCGCATGAACCGGGAGCACTTCGGCGGGACCCTGCCGCCGGGCTTCCTCGAGGGCGTGCGGGAGCTGCCCACCGAGCGCGACGACGTGAAGGCCTTCGTCGATCGCATGTTCCGCTTCATGAACGCGGCCGAGATGAGGGCCCGGGATCTCTCGGTCCTCCAGGGGGAGATCCTCGGATCCCTCCTGGCCCGAATCCTTCCCGGCGCCTGGCAGGGCCGGGTGCCGCCGATCACGGTGAAGGGTCGTCACCGCAAGATCGACGAGCTCATCCGGGACAACCGCTACCTGGGCCGGAGGCCCTCGGGCTCGATGCTCGACCTGGGATGCGGCTTTCCCCCCGAGACCACGATCGACAGCGCCGATCGTCTCGAGGGGTGGAGGATCCACGGCTCCGACCCGTCGATGCCGGCCTTCATGGTCCACGACCCCGAGGGAGCGTACGCGACCTTCGACTCCCGGGGGAAGATGATCTACTGCCAGCCCTCGGCGCCGACCGTGGAGAGCTGGAACGCCCTCCTCGCCGACCCCGAGGAGACGGCCCGGCGCTTCCGGATGATCCGGGAGCGCTTCGGGGACGCGTCCCCCGGTTTGACCGAGGGGTCCGACGGGAGCCGGCTCTTCGTGGATCCCGCGCGATCGTTCGAGCGCCCGGGCCTAACCTTCGGCGTCGGCGGGATCGGCCAGGTGGAGACCTCCGAGCAGGACGTGGTCCGCTGCTTCAACGTGATGTACTACTTCGACGACGAATTCCGGGAGAAGGCCCTGGAGTGGTTCGCCTCGATCCTGGCCGAGGGGGGGATCCTCCTGGTCGGCGGGGACTGGGCGTTCACCACCGAGTGCCGGTACTTCCTCTATCAGAGGGAAGGCGGCGCCATGCGCCCCAGGGAGTTCTCCTTCAGCCTGGACAACGTGGTCCCCCTGGGCCTGGTCCCCTTCTTCGCCCTCCACGAGCGGGACCGGGGGCTCAACCTCCTGGCGCGACTCGTCCGGACCCTCCGGCGGGACGCGGGATTCCTGGCTCGGTACTACGGGGTGACCGACGGGCTCCGGGCCGAGCACGAGATCTGCCCCCGGGGAGCCGACGGCTTCTACGGATCGGTGGATCCGGAGATGGACCCCGGAGAGCTCTGGAGCCGGGCCGGGGAGATCAGCGACACGATCGGCTCGGAGCTGGGGGCCGACGCCGTGGCCGTCCTCGAGGGAGCCGGCTGGGACGCCGGGCTGAACGAGATCGGCCTGGTCTCCGTGTCCCTCGAATCTCCGCCGGCGTAGCCATCCCGGTGGAAGGCACGCCGGCGACGGACCGCTCCGGGAGACGGCCGGAATCTCGGCTCGTCCGCTCCCTCCGGGGGATCGTCGTCGTGGTTGCCAGCATCCTGGTGGCGTTCGCCCTGGATGCCTGGTGGGATGCGCGAGGCGAGGTCGCGGCCGAGCTGGAGATCCTCGAGGCCCTGCGCGACGAGTTCAGCGAGGCCGACACCGGGTTCCGCTTCGCCCGAGACGTCACCGGCCGCGTGCTGCGGGCCTCCGAGGGCCTCTACGAGACCCTCGAGGCCTCCCGGAGCGCCGGCGTGGCCGCCGTGCCGGACACCTTGCTCCTCCTCGCCCTCATCGCCCCCACCACGGATCTCGGCCTCGGGACCCTGGAGGGTCTTCGCATGTCGGGGCGGATTCAGACGCTGACGAACCTCGAGCTGCGGCGGGCGCTGAGCACCTGGAAGCTCCTGCTGGAGGAAGCCGTGGAGGAAGAGCGGCGCTCCCGCCGGCTGGTGACCGAGCAGCTCGCTCCGGTCCTCCGGAGGTCGGTCAGCCTCGGTTCGGCCTGGGTGGGGGAGGAAGAATTCAGCCGAGTGGAGGAAGCCCTCCAGCGGATCCTGGAGCTCCTGGACGGCGCCATCGAGGAGCTACGCTAGTCCGGCCCGGGGGCTTCGACGGTCCCCCTCGTCGGATCCTCCTCCCCGACCCATCCCATGGGACGGTAGGCGCCCCCGGCGGAGATCTCTTCCTCGACGACCCCGCGGAACTCCGGGCTGAACCATTGCTTCCGCCCCTCGAACCAGCGCCGATACCCCGGGGAGAGGACGACCTCGCGCCTCGAGGCGACGGTGCTCTCGTGGAGGTAGCCGTCGACCCCGCCCTCGAGGCCGAGGAAGTACATCCGCTCCCAGAGATAGGTGAGGTGGAGAAGCAGGGCGCCCAGCCGCACCCGCTCCTCCGCCTCCAGGGTCCCGGGATCCAGCATGCCCCTGCGCCAGATGCGAGCCAGCTCCCCGTCGCTCGCCACCAGCTTCACGAAGTCCGTCGTCCGGTCCATGGCCTCCCGTCCGGCCCGGAGCTGACCCTGCCTCCGGTTGGCCCGGATCTGGGACGCCAGGTATCCCAGGGTGATGATGACCCCGGCTGCGCCGAGGATCTCCCCGATCGCTCCCACCATCTCCCAGTTCATCGGTCGATCCGGCCCAGGGTTGAGGTTTCGTGGTACGGCCACGGTGAGCCCGGCGTCGACGCCGCGCAATGACTTCGTGCGGTTCTTCTCCCGACCCCGGCGTCGCCGGGAGAGCCGCTGCCCTCGGACGCCGTCCTCATCCGTATCCGTTCTCGCGCCGCGCGCTCACCGACGACAGATTGGGGGCCTTATCGGATGTGGCACGCGATCCTCGGCGCCTGAGCCACCACGCGACTGTCCGTCCATCCCCCAGGCGTGACACCCCTCCGACCCCGAGAAGGACGCCGAATGCCGAACGCAGCACCCCAGGAGCAGATCGTCGCGGCCCGGGCCTACGAGGATCTCCACGTCCCCGCGCTCTTCGGAGCGTGGACCGAGCCGGTCCTGGACGCCGCGGACATCTCTCCCGGACAGAGGGTGCTCGATGTCGCTTGCGGCACCGGGGTCCTCGCCCGGGCGGCCCTGGAGCGCGTCGGCCCGAGCGGTGCGGTCGTCGGCGTCGATCCCAACCCGGGCATGCTGGCGGTGGCCGAGGAGCTGAACGGAGCCGTGGAATGGCAGAAAGGAACCGCCGAGGAGCTTCCCTTTCCCGACGCCTCCTTCGACGCCGTGGTCAGCCAGTTCGGCCTCATGTTCTTCTCCGACCCGTCGGCCGCGGCCCGGGAGATGGGCCGGGTCCTGTGTCCGAGCGGAGCTTTGGCGGTGGCCGTGTGGGACGCGCTGGAGAACTCGCCGGCGTATGCCCTCGAGGTGGAGCTCCTCGATCGCCTGGCGGGTCCGGCCGCCGCCGACGCCCTCCGGGCCCCCTTCGCTCTGGGAGACGGCGACGAGCTGGCGGCGCTCTTCGAGGACGCCGGGCTCTCCTCGGTCGAGGTCCTCACCGGCACGGGACGGGCCCGCTTCCCCAGCGTCCGGGTGATGGTCGAGGCGGACCTGCGCGGATGGCTCCCCGTGATGGGGGTCGAGCTGTCGGACGAGAAGATCGAGGAGATCCTCACCGAGGCCGAGGCCGTGCTGGCTCCCTTCGTGACCGACGCCGGCCGGGCAGAGTTCGACCAGCCGGCCCACATCGTGGTCGGGCTAAGAGGGGCCGAGGGGGAGGACGGGGCGACGTAGGAGATCGACTACTCGGGCGCGGGCCGCCCGAGGGCCAGCACCGCGTCCACGTGCTCGCGGAAGGACTCGCCGGTGAAGTGCCGCCGGTTCTCGGTCCACCCCCAGAGGGGTCGCCGCCGGGCTTCCTCCGTGAACCACGCCTCCCATTCCCTCCACGCGGCTTCGTCGAGGATGCCGTCGGCGTGGTAGTACCACCCGATCTCCCAGCTGTCGAAGAAGTCGTGCTGGTAGGTCAGGAAGCGGAGCCGGTCCGCTTCCGAGAGCTCGTCGGGGTTTGACTGCGCGACCACCAGGATCTCGGCCAGGCCGGGGCTCTCGATCAGCAGCCGGTTCGCCTCCCGTCCCCGCTCGAAGAGCACCACGTCCGCCTCCCGGCTGCTCATGGTGGTGGTGCGCCGGAACTCGTAGCCCACATAGAGGAGGGACACGATGATGGCGAGGGCCGATACGACCTCCGCCGCCGACGCGTAGGCTTGCAGCTTCTTCTCGTTCATCAGATCTGCTCGGGGCGCGCGTGACGATCCCGGGAAGATCGGGCGAAGAGCGCGCCCGCGACATCCTCGGCGTGGAGGATCGGCGTGGTCACTCCTCGAATCCGATCGCCTCCGCCGGAACGCCGGCGCGCAGCTGCTCGTGCCAGCCGGTCGTGTATACCCAGTCCCGGAAGAAGGGGCTCAGGTCTCGGGGGGAGTGGGCCTGCAGGTGATCGAGAAGGCCTTCGAAGGTCCCGCCGCGCACCCGGCTTTCCTGATAGTAGCCCCCCAACGCCGCGTCGAAGCGCTCCGCACCCAGCGCCCGGTGGAGCGCGTAGAACATCAGGAATCCCACACGATAGGAGAGGTCGGTGAGGCCGGCTTCGCCGTAGCGGATGAAGGGCACGGTGGCGATCTCGGGGGTGCTCGACGCGGCTGCGATCAGCCGCTCGGAGATCCCCGTCACGGCATCGTCCATCCCCTCCCAGCCGTCCAGCTCGACGGCCATGCGCCGGGACAGGAAAGTCGCCAACCCCTCATTCCACCGGGCAGAAGGCCGGTCCAGGTCCGGGGCGTTCCACAGGTGGGTCAGCTCGTGGTACAGGGCGTACATGCGCCCGGGCTCCCGGAACGCATCCGCGGTCTGGATGATGCCTCCGGTGAGGCTGGCCTGAGAGCCCCACATCTCGGGGATCTCCATGATCGCCAGCTCCGGGTCCACCCCGAGGGGTCCGAACCACTCCTCCAGAAGCGCCAATCCCTCGGTGGCACTCGCGCGAATGCGACGGGCACCGACGGAATCGGCCGGAAAGTAGTAGACACGGACGCCCGAGCGGCTCATGACTGCATAGTCGGCCACCGGCAGGTTGAGGAAGGGCGCCGGAGCCACGCTCTCGTAGACGAAGGTGGTGCGCCCGTCCTCGGTGGAGCGCTCCACGAGGCGTCCTCCGCTGGCGACGGTGTATCGCTCCGGCACCGTGATATGGGCCTCGTAGGGAAAGTCCGGCCGCGGCGCGGTCCGGTTGACCCGCCTGCTCAGCGTGCCCGGCACGGGCCACGCGAAGGCGTCCGTGCGGAGGATCGAGAAGCTCTCGTCCACCTCGTCCTGGATGTAGAGCGATCCCGTCTCGGTGTATCCGACGAGATATCCGCCGTACTCCAGGCGCAGCGTGACCGAGGCGCCCGGCTCCAGCGCAACGCGCAGGGACACCACCACGTGGTTGACCTGGCGCTTCGGGGAATCCTCGAACACCGAGACGTCCTGGGTGAAGCTCAGGGCCTCTTCCCCGGGGCCGCGCGCCGCCCCGACGGTCATGAGCCGTCCGACATTGAAGGGCACTTCCGAGACCGGCTCGTCGGAGAGGTTCGTGATCTCGTACGACGCCCACCCGGACAGCGAGCCGTCCCCGTAGTCCAGATCCAGGTGCAGCTCGAGCCGCGTCATCGCCAGGCCGAAGGCTTCCGGGGGCCGTGCCGTCAGAGGCGGTGGAGCGACCAGCGAAGCGACGACGGTGAGGGCGACGGCGTGCGGAACTCTCACGGACTCCTCCTTGCAGGAAATGGCCCGCCGAGGACGGACCCGAGACACGGCGGCGAGGTCCTCTCGCCCTTTCCCGTTCGGACGTGACAAGACTTCATAGGGTTTCCATCTCCCCGGCGCGGACGGGGAGTCCGGTGTCGAGAGGCGGGAGACCTCCTGGAGGCCCGCTCAGGAAGCCGCACGCGGACGAGCTCGCCCCCCACGCAGGGCGCCGGGCGTGGATCCCACGTATCGGCGCACCCACCGCCCCATGTGGCTCTGGTCGGCGAATCCGGCCCGCAGGGCGACCCGGGATAGGGGCTCGTCTTTCTCCCGGAGCGCGCGGACCGCCGCCGCCACCCTGATCCGCCGCAGATACTCGCCGGGGGTCATCCCCCAGCGCTCCCGGAACGCCCGGCTCAGATGGGTGGGATGACGGCCCACGTGGGCGGCCAGCTCTCCCAGCGAGATCGGCTCCCGGTAGCCCTCCCGCAGCCGTGCCCGGGCCAGACGCAGCCAGTCCCCCTTCGCGCGCGGCGGCTCCCGGGTTCCCGCCGAGGACGTGTCGCCGGTCGGAGCGCCGCCTCCGAGCTCCAGGACGAGGGATTCCAGGTGCAGGCGGTCGGCGTCGTCCCGGCGGATCCCGGCGAGGCCTCGGATCGCCGCCCCGATCTGCCACAGCACGCCGATCGCCAGCGGGTCGAGGGGGTCGGCCCAGCCCCGACCGGAAGGGTCGGTGAGGTGGAGGACACGAGCGCCCCGGGTGCCCGTTCGGACCGCGTGGCGGGATCCGGCCCCGTAGACCAGGCTGACCCCCGTGGTGACCGACCGCCGTCCGGTCCCCGTCGGCCAGTCCTGGTATTCCCCGTCCGTCACCAGGCACAGATAGGCGGCATCGTGGGCGTGCGTGTCGAATTCGGTCCGAGGCGGATAGCGCACCTCGACCACGCCGGCACGGGACAGGGCGCATTGGAAGGTGACGCTCCGGGGTCCGGCGTCGAGGGAACGGCTTTCGGGGTCCATCCGGGTCCCTGTGCTAAGAGCGTTCTATACCTCGGCGGCTTTCCGGGCTCTCGTAGCTTTACCGCTGGAGACTTCTCCTGCCAAGGCTGGAGGGCTCGGTATGCACGACGGCGAAGGCGAGCGTCGAGGAGACCGGAGGAAGGGGATCGTCACGGCGCTGGCGAGCCTGGCGCTGGCCGGGGCGCTGGGCGGGTGCGGACAGGCCGAGGCACCCTCGCCTCACGGGTTCGGCGAGGTCCTCCGTGTCGGGGAAGGGGACCGAGACGTGGTCCTGATGCCCTGCCTCGGGTGCGACGCCACCGCCTGGGACCGGTTCATGGAGCGCAACCGCCACCGGTATCGCATGGTGGCCGTGACCTGGCCGGGCATGGGATCGACCGCGCTGCCCGACGTGCCCCAAGCTCCCCGGGGTACCCCCTACTTCGACCACCTGATGGAGGCCCTCGAGCTCCTCATCGAGGCCGAGGGCTTGGACCGTCCCGTGCTGGTGGGGCACTCGGCGGCCGCCGTCGCCGCCGTGCGCTTCGCCGCCGAGCACCCGGTCCACGTCTCCGGCGTGGTGAACGTGGACGCCATCGTGGCGAACGGCGAGACCTACGGATTCCGGCCCGACCAGCGCCGGCGATGGGCCGACTCGGCCATGGCCACCGTTCTCGATCGGTACGACGACGACGAGGCGTGGGCCCGCTTCAACTCGGCGCCCACGCGCATGTCGCCGGAGCGGGCTGCCTTCTATCAGCGGATGTGGCGGACGCCTCCCAGGCGGCACGTCTTCGCGTACTGGCGGGACTGGCTTCGGACCGACGCCGGCGCATTGCTGCCGAGCCTCCGCCCGCCCTTCCTCGCGATTCACGCTCTTCCCGCCGACTCGGCCGGGGCCGCGGAGAAGCGGGCCGACCTTCAGGCGCGCTACCTTCGTGCGCCCATGCCGACGGGAGGTCGCGTCGTCTACGTCGAAGAAAGCGGCCACACGATATGGGAATACCGCCCGGACGCCTTCGATCGAGCGCTGGCCGGTTTCGTGCTGGGCACCACGGACCAGACCTTTTGAAGTAGGCCGGGGACGCGAGCGATGATGATCGAGGCCGGCGCGGTCGCGCCGAGTGAATCGGTCTGGCAGCGGACGAGCCTCGCGCACCCCGCCGGTTGTCCACATTTTGGAGTTAGAGGTCGCGAATCGGCCGTCCGCAGCCCACACCCGCCACGGAGGTGTGAGAAGATGAGCCGAAGAGGACGCGGACCCCTGCCTCCAGTGCTCTTCCTGGTCGCTCTGCTGGCTCAGGCGGCGCTCCACGTCGTCCTGCCGGTCTTCCGGGTGATTCCGCCGGCCTGGGGCTTCGCCGGGATCGCCGTGATCCTGATCGGCCTGGGCGTCATGGTGGCGGCCGACCGCCAGTTCAAGTCGGCCGAGACCGCCGTCAGCCCCCACAAGCGGCCCTCCGCGCTGGTCACCGACGGGGTCTTCCGCTGGAGCAGGAATCCCATGTACCTGGGCATGGTCGTCACGCTGATGGGCGGCGCGGTGGCCTGGGGCACCCTGACCCCCTTCCTCGTCCCCCCGGCTCTGGCCTGGATCCTGTCTCAGCGCTTCATCCAGTCCGAGGAATCGGTCCTCAGCGACACCTTCGGCCCGGACTACGAGCGCTACCAGGGACGGGTGAGGCGGTGGCTGTAGGGTGATCGCCCGGTCGCGTCGGACGCTCCGGGTCTCCGCATAGCACGTACAGCGCATGGGGCGAGCCACCCGCCACGCCCTGGCGATCCTGCTCTTGCCGGGGACCGTCGCGGTGCTCGTCCCGCTTCTCATCGCCCGGTTCGCGGGCACGGAGCTCGGCCTGCCGGAGTCGTGGCCCGGGTGGAGCGCGTGGGGGACGGGCCTTCTCGTCCTCGGCTTCGGCGTGGGCCTCTTCACGGCCTCCCTGAGGCGCTTGGGCGGTGAGGGCCGGGGCACCCTGGCCCCGTGGGATCCACCGGAGCGACTCGTGGTCCGGGGACCCTACGCCCACGTGCGAAACCCGCTGATCTCCGGGGTGGTCCTTGTCCTCCTCGGCGAGGGCCTGCTTCTCCGGTCCGTTGCGCACCTCGGATGGGCGGGGCTCTTCTTCCTGGCCAACGCGGCCTACATTCCCCGGGTCGAGGAACCCGCCCTCGGGGCGAAATTCGGCGAGGCGTACGAGGAGTACGCCCGCAACGTGCCGCGCCTGATTCCACGGATTCGGCCGTGGAGGCGTGGCAACGCCGACGCCGACCCCGGCGGCCCCCCTCCGTGACCCGTACGCGGCTCCAGCCGCGGGGAGAGATCGATGGCCCCTGCTCCGACCCCCTCCGGACGGCTCTGGCCCCTTCTGCTGGTCGCCGCGACGGCGTGCGCCGCTCCGGCGACCCAGAACTTCCACAACGACGTCACGTCGTCGGCCAAGCCCTGGACCCACGACGACTTCGACGCCGAAGAGGGGAAGTTCACCTTCGCCGTCTTCTCCGACCTCAACGGCGGCGAGCGGTCCGGCGTCTTCAAGGTCGCCGTGGAGCAGCTCTCGCTGCTGCGGCCGGAGCTGATCCTGAGCGTGGGCGATCTGATCGATGGAGGCACCGAGGATCGGGAACGGCTCAGGAGGGAGTGGGACCACTTCGACGCCCGGGCCTCGCGAGCGAGGGCCCCCGTGTTCCGCGTGGGCGGGAACCACGACCTCACGAACATCACCATGCGCCGGGTCTGGGCCGAGCGACACGGTCCACGCTACTATCACTTCGTGTACGGGAACGTCCTCTTCCTGGCCCTCGACTCCGAGGACTACACCCCCGAGCGGTTGCGGGAGATCTACGACGCCCGGGCGGCCTACATCGAAGCCCAGGACGCGGGGGCCGACGGGCTCGAGGAGATGGAGTACTACCGGATGCCCGAGCGCCTGACCGGCGAGATCGGCCCGGAGCAGAGCCGCTACTTCCTCGACGTCCTGGACCGGCATCCCGACGTGCGCTGGACGATGCTCTTCATGCACAAGCCGGTATGGCTGGGAGACGCCGACCCGGAGTTCGTGGCGATCGAGTCCGCCCTGGCGAATCGTGCCTACACCGTGTTCAACGGCCACTTCCACAGATTCTCCCACACCGTGAAGAACGGCCGGGACTACATCATGCTGGGCACCACGGGCGGCGGTCAGGGTCCGTCGCGGCCGGAGTCCTTCGACCACGTCACGCTGGTGACGGTGGCCGGAGACGGTCCCTCGATCACCCACCTGAAGCTCGAGGCCATCCTGGACGAGACCGGCCGAGTGCCCGCCGGAGGCGACACCCTCTGCTTCCAGGCGTACGAGTGCGGATGAGAGACGAGGCTCGGCCGGGAGGTCATCGAGGCCCGGCAAAGAGGATCGCAGGCCCGGCGATCTGCCGACGGACCGGGCGATGAAGATCCTCGTACTCGGCGCCTCGGGGCGCTGCGGAAGCTGGGTGGTACGGCTCGCCGCCGGGCGCGGCCACGACGTCCGCGCGGTGGTCCGACCCAGCTCTTCGTACCGTCCTCCGCCCGGGGTGGCGGTGGCTCGGGGCGAGGTCCTCGACCCACGCTTCGTCGAGGAGATCCTACCGGACCATCCACTCGTGATCTCCTGCATCGGACAGCGCCGCGCCAGCCCCAGCCCCTGGTCCGCGCTCCGCTCCCCCCCGGATCTGGTCAAGAGGGTCATGACCAACGTCGTCCGCGCCATGAGCCAGAAGCCCGGTCACCGCATCCTCTGGATCAGCGCCGCCGGTGTGGGCTCCAGCCGCGCCCGGACCACCCCTGCGGTGCGGAGGATCATCGACCTGGGCAACATCGCCGTCGCCTACCGGGACCTGGAGGCCGCGGAGCGGGTGACCGACGGGGCCGAGGTGGAATCCCTGGCCGTGCGTCCCGTGACGCTCCGACCCGGCTCCCCCGGGGGAGACGTCGGCCCCGTCGATCGCTACGGTCTGCTCTCCACGATCCGCCGGGGGGACGTGGCCCGCTGGATCCTCGACGTGGCCGACGGCACCCGGGCGTTCCAGGGGAGGACCGTCCTGCTGGGCAGGATCCGGACCCGGGTCCTCGAGCCCGTCCCCTTCCTCGGGCGGGGGGTCGAGGTCCAGGAGTGCTGAGTGGTCGACGCCCACGCCCATCTCGACAAGTACGGCGAGGACTTGCCGCGGGCCCTGGATCAGATCCGGGCGCTATCGGTGCGCACCCTGGCCGTATCCATGGACGCGGCCTCCTACGAGGAGACGGTCCGGATCGCCGATCCGGAGCCCCTGATCGTCCCCTCTTTCGGGATCCACCCCTGGGAGGCGCCTCGCTTCGGCGCGGACCTGGACGCCCTCGCGGCTGCCCTCGACGATGCCCCGGCGATCGGGGAGATCGGGCTCGACCATCACTTCGTGGAGGACGAAGGGCAGTACGGGACCCAGCGCGCCGTCTTCGAATTCTTTCTCGACGCGGCGGAGGGATCGGGACGGCTCGTGAACCTCCACACGACCGGGGCGGAAGTCGACGTCCTCGAGTGCCTCCGGGGGCGGGCGCTCCCGGCCGTGATCGTGCACTGGTACTCGGGTCCACTCGAGCTGGTCGACGAGTTCCTCGAGCTCGGCGCGTACTTCACCGTGGGCGTGGCCGTCCTCCGCTCGAAGCGCATCCGGCGCCTCGCGGCCGCCCTGCCGTCCGACCGGCTCCTGACCGAGACCGACAACCCCGGCGGCTGGAAGTGGATGACGGGCGAGGTGGGATTTCCCGAGCTCCTGGAGCGTGTGGAGGACGCGCTGGCGGAGATCCGGGGCGTCGAGCGCCCCGCCCTGGCGGAGCAAGTCGGCGCGAACTTCCTGCGGGTGACCGGGGCCGGGGGAATCGCGGTCCCGCCACCCTGAGCCCCGGAGGAGTCTGTCGATGCCCGAGGAAACCGAGATCCGAGCCGCCCTGAGAGCCGGGCCCCTGGCGCCCCGGACGGAGGAGATCGCCGCCCTGGCCCGCCCCTGCGTGCACCTGCTCACCGACCCCGTGACGGTCTCCGCGCTTTCCCCGGCAACCTCCCGCATCGGAGGAGTCCCTGACCTCCCCCCGGGGGTAGAATGGCCGCGCTGGAAGGGGGAGCCCCAGTCGTTCATCGCCCAGCTGGACCTCGCGGATGTCGCCGGGCTCCCCGGGACCCGTCTGCTGCCCGGGGCGGGCTCCCTGGTCTTCTTCTACACCGCGAGGCAGGACACCTGGGGGTTCGATCCGAGCGATCGCGGGAGCTGGAGCGTGATCCACGCTCCCCCGGGCGCCGACCTGACACGAACGGAGCCCCCGGGGCCCGTGCCCGACGGCGGGCGCTTCCGGTCGTGCGCCGTGACCTTCCGGTCCACGCAGAGCCTGCCCGCCCCCCTGTCCAAGCAGATCGAGGGGTTGAACCTGGGTCCCGAAGAGGAGGACGCGTATTTCGAGGTCTTCCATGCGCTCACGCCGGAGGACCGGCACCAGCTCCTGGGCCACCCCGACGCGGTCCAGGGGGAGATGACCGAGGAGTGCCAGCTGGTCTACCACGGGCTCTACGCAGGGGACGAGAGTGGTTGGAACGACCCGAGGGCGCCCGAGCTCCGGGCAGGCTGGTCCGACTGGCGCCTCCTCCTCCAGGTCGCCTCGGACGACGCCCCGGCGATGATGTGGGGCGACGCCGGATTCCTCTACTACTGGATCCGGGACGAGGACCTGGGGGAGCGGGCCTTCGATCGAGCGTGGCTCATCCTGCAGTGCGCGTGAGCTTCGAGGCGCGGGCTGGACCTCGGGGGGTCCGCGTCGCAAGCCTCTGCTCAGCGATTCGTGGCGCCGCCGCCCCTTCTGCACTCCGAGGACCTTGATCATACGAATGACCCCGTGGATCGGCGTCGTCTGGCTGGTCGTCCTGCCGTCGGCCTGCACTTCCGACACCGCGCCGTCGGAGTCCGAGCGGAAGGCGGCGGTCGTTTCGACCGTCGAGCGCGGCTGGAATCGAGGCGAGGTCGAGGCGTTCCAGTTGGCGATGGCGGACTCGGTGATCTTCAACTACGGGGGAACTCCCCGGCCGATGAGCCTCGATCAGATGGGCGCCGCCGTCCTCCGCTGGCGGGAAGCGCTTCCGGACCTGGAGATGGAGATCGAGGAGCTCGTCGCCGAAGACGAGATCGTCGCCGCCCGCCTCACGCTCTCCGGTACGCACAGAGGACCGTGGAGGGGCGTCGAGCCCACGGGCAGGCACGTCTCCATGGCACTGATGATGTTCTTCCGCTTCGAGGACGGGAAGGTGGTCGAGCTCTGGGAAGTGGACGACCAGCTCGGATTCCGGAGGCAGCTCGGGATCGAGCCTTGAGCGACCGGACGAGGGTGGTGAACCCCTACGACCGGATCGCCGACGCCTTCGAAGCCGCCCGGGACGGCTTCGAGGAACGTCGCTTCGTGGACGCGCTCCTCGAGACTCTCCCCACGCCGTCGAGGATCCTGGACCTGGGATGCGGCACCGGGACCCCGATCACCCGATATCTCCTGGACCGGGGCCACCGGGTCACGGGCGTGGACCTCTCCGCGGAGATGCTCCGCCGGGCGCGTCGCAACGTGCCCGACGCCCACCTTCTCCGGGGCGACATCGCGACGGTGTCGTTTCCGCCGGCGTCCTACCACGCCGTCGTAGCCTGGGACTCGATCTTTCACGTTCCCCGCGCCGAGCACGAAGACGTCTATCGACGCTGCCACGGCTGGCTCCGGCCCGGCGGCCGGCTCCTCCTCTCCTGCGGAGGGAGCGAATGGGAGGGCACCTCGGAGATGCTCGGCGAGGAGTTCTTCTACAGCGGCCTGGACCCCCTGGACGCCAGAGCGCTCCTCGAGATGATCGGCTTCCGGGTCGAGAGGTGGGAGGTCGACGATCCCTCCTCCCGGGGGCACATCGCCGCGATCGTGACCAGGACCTGAAGCGGCGGACGGGACGTTCCGCGGCCTCTTCGGGCCCCCCTTCCACGCCGAGCACGTCCGCTCGGGTGCCCACGAAACCCTGGACTTGCCCGGCGGACCCGTGCTTTCGTTGAAAGTGAGGCCGCAACCGCTGCCGCGAGCCTCTCCGACGACGATTCTTCAGGGCGACCTCCACACGCCGGACCCCCAGGCCCTCTGGACCGGGCGCGCCAGTGCGATCGAGCCGCGCCTCCGGGTTGCCCGACTCGCAGGGACCCGACAGGAAGGGAACCGTCATGACCAGGATATCCGCGTTGGTATCGGTGGTGTCCATCTCCCTATTGCTCTCGAGCTGCACCGTGAGGTTCGTGTCCCGTGATGAGAACGGGACGATGGGCCAGGGACAGCAGGACGCCGTCTGGGTCTGTCACGGAAACCAGAATCCCCGCTGGCACGCCGTCGCCGAGCCCGCGGCCGACGCCCATCGCCGCCACGGAGACGCCGTCTCCGACCGGCCCAGGGAAGAAGGCTCGTCCTGCGGGAACGTGGACCGCAGGACCGACGACGACCGCGGCGGGGACGACGATCACAACGGCAACGGCGGCGGTACCACGACGGTCTGGGTCTGCCACGGGAACCAGAACCCCCGGTGGATCAGCGTCGCCGAGCCCGCGGCCGACGCCCATCGCCGCCACGGTGACGCCGTCTCCTCACGCCGCAGGGCGACCAACTCGCCGTGCGGCGCCCCCGACCGGAGGACGGACGAAGGTCGGGACCAGGACGAGGACGAGGACCGGAACGACGGTCGGGACCAAGGCCGGGACGACACCCTGTGGGTCTGTCACGGGAATCAGAATCCTCGCTGGATGAGCCTTCCGAGCTCGGCCGCCGACGCGCACCGCCGCCACGGGGATCCAGTCTCCGCCCGGCCCCGGGACGGGGGCTCCCCCTGCGTGAACGGAAAGAGCGACAGGAATCGGAACGACGACGAGGCCCGGGGCCAGGGCCAGGACAACCGGCCGGACCACGCCCAGGGTCAGGGTCAGGATCGGGGACGAGGTCAAGGTCAGGGTCGCGACGAGGCCCGGGGACAAGGTCAGGACCGTGACCAGGGCGACGATCGAGGACAGGGTCGGGGCCGCGACGAGGCCCGGGGCCAGGGCCAGGGCCCGGGAGGCGGGCAGGGTGCCGGTCCCGGTGACGCGCCCGACGAGGCCCGGGGCCAAGACCAGGATCGAGGACAGGCCAACGGCCAGGCAGGAGATCAGGGCCGGGAGCAGGAGGAGGCACGAGGCCAGGACCAGGGTCGAGGCCAGGGGCAGGGACAACCCCAGGATCGAGGTCGTGACCAGGGTGCCGACGAGGTCCGCGATCGCGGCCAGGGGAACGCCCCGGATCGGGAGGAGGCGCAGCGAGGGAACCAGGACAGGGAGCCCGACGAGGGCCGGGACGAAGCGGAGCCGGCGGACGACGAGGAGAGCTTCGTGTGGATCTGCCACGGGAACAGGAATCCCCGCTGGCAGAAGGTCCTCGCCGCGAGGGCCGACGCCCACCGTCGTCACGGCGACCGGGTCTCTTCCCGGCCCCAGGAGGACGGCGCCCGATGCCAGGAGCGTCTCCACTAGGCCGACCGTCGAGCGCGCTGCTGTCCGGAAGTAATCGCCGGTCCGGAGGAGTCGGACCGGCTCGTCCGCTCGACTCCCCCCGGAGGCCCGGGACCGCTCGTTGACGACTCCGGGCTCACTCCGGGAACGCCTCGTCTCGGCCCTCTTCCGGGACGTGTGGCCCCGGCGGAGGGGGATCTTCCCCCTCGAGACCGAGGTCCGGGGAGCGCGCGACGCCCACTCCCTCCTCGCCGACATGGGTCTCGTTCCCCATCGCATGCAGCTGATCACCGTTCTCTGCGACGTGACGCGGGAGACCGACGGGACCACGATCCAGAAGCACTCCCTCTTCTTCAGCGATCTCGACGGAAGGGACGCCCTGTGCCAGGTGGACGGGGCGTCGGGACACGTCATGTGCACCGGCCCCTACCCCACGCCGCCGGGTGTGCCGGAGCGCTCACCTCTCGACCTTTCGAGGGTGCGCGTGGACGCGGAGGCGGCCGTCGACGCGGCCGGGGCGTCGGTCGGCTCGACCGTGGCCGACCGGAGGGCGCCCGACCTGCTGATCGGCGCCCTCCTCCAGAGCGGCGACGAGGGTCCGGTCTGGGAGATCTCCTTCGACGTCTGGCTCGACACGGGGCCGGTGACCGATCAGACGGTGCGGCTGGACGCCTCGACCGGCGCGATCCTGGAGCACCGCATCCTGGGAGAGCGGCGGGGCTGAGCGCCGATCCCACCGGGCCGAGCCCACCGGGAGGGATGGGCGATGCCCGGCACCGTCGCGCGACCCCTCCACGATCCCCATCTTGTAGTCGGAGCGACTCCGGGAGCCGCCCCATGCAGCGGCCCTTCCGGTGATCCTGGCACGACGTCGGCGGAGACCAGCCCCGTGACCGAGTTCAATGGCGTCTCACCCTCCCTCCGAGTGACCGATCTCGACGCGTCCCTGGCCTTCTACACGGACGTCCTGGGATTCGTCGTGGACACCCTCTGGCCCGCGGACGCGCCGACCCTGGCCATCCTGGACCACGGCCCCGTCCACCTCATGCTCCGCACCGAGGGATGCCACGAGGACCCTTCCCCGGCCTTCACCGGCGACCTTCGCTTCGACGTGGCCGGCGTCGAGGAGCTGGCCTCGGCGCTCCGGGGGCGCGTCGAGATCGAGTGGGGCCCGGAGGTCTATCACTACGGCCGTCGGGAGTTCGGGGTGCGGGACCCCGACGGATACCTCCTGATCTTCAGTGAGCCCGCCTCGCGTCCTGCGGGATGACCGCCTCCCACGACTTTCCCGTGGAGGGCGTCGAGCTCACGCTCCTCCTCGTCGTGGGAGACCTGGATCGATCGCGCAGGTTCTACACCGAGGTCCTGGGGGCGGAGCTCTTCCGCGAGTACGGCGGAACCTCGGTGGTGCTGCGATTTCAGGGAAGCTGGATCCTCCTGGTGACCGGAGCCGGCCCCACCGAAGACAAGCCGGGCGTCGTCTTCGAGCCCCCCGCCGATCCGAACCGCGTGAGCCATCAGCTCACGATGCGGGTGCCGGACTGCCGGGCGGCCTACGAGATCCTGAGGTCCAGAGGCGCCGAGTTCCTGACCCCGCCGGTCGATCGAGGCGGAGAGGTTCGCTGCTTCTTCCGGGATCCCGACGGGCACATGCTGGAGATCAGCGAGGTCACTACCTGAGCACCGGACGCTCGCCGCCCGTCGATGATCCTCCGCTTCGTCGCCGTCGCCTTCGGGGCAACCTGGGTCGGGGTGGCTCCCCTGGCGCTCCAGGGCCTCGGCGTGCTCTCAGGCGTACCGGAGTGGCTCCACGGAGCCGGGGCCCTGGGACCGCTCCTCGCCGCCCTCTCCGCCGTCCGCGCAACGGATTGGTCGGCCGGGCTCCCGGCTCTCTACGGGAGGTGGGGCGAGCCGGGGATGACCCGTGCCTGGACGGCGGCATGCCTCTCCACGCCCGTGATCTTCGGGGCCGTCGCCGCGGTCGTCGCCGTGGTGGGTGGGGCGGAGCTGGTCGGGAGCCCGGGGCCCGCGCTCCGGGACGGCGAGTGGCTCCTCGGCCTCGCAGTCGCGGCGGTCCTGTACGGGCTGGGCGAGGAGCCGGGCTGGCGGGGCTGGCTCCTCCCCCGACTCCAGGCCACCCGCTCGCCGGTCCGGGCGACCCTGATCCTGGCCCCGATCTGGGCGGCGTGGCACGCCCCCTTCTTCCTCTATCGCTACGACTTCGGGGGTGTGGGGACGCTCGTGGGATTCTTCGTCGGGCTTCTCGCCGGGGCCTTCTGGCTCACCTTCGTCTTCAACAGCACCGGCGGGAGCGTCCGCGTGGTCGCTTCGTGGCACGTGCTCTGGAACGTGGCGAACCTCGTCCTGGCCGAGGTCTCGTCCCTGGCGGTCGCCGTGCTCAACGTCCTGATGATGGCGCTGGGATTCGGAGTGGCCGCATGGTACGGCCCGAGGGGGCTCCGGGTCGGGGACGCGCCGATTCCGACGAAGGAGGGCTGACGGAGCAGAGATTCTCCGGTCGAGCTCCATGCCCGAGAACGAGGTATCTTTCCCCTGGTCGTTCTGCTCCCGACCCTCGGGTCGTGAGAGCGCTGCCCTCCCCGTGACCCGGAGAATCCGATGAGTCGACCTCCGACCCCGAGCCGCATCATGGAGACCGCCACCGCGTTCTGGGCCTCAAAGGTCCTGCTCACCGC
>JABAHQ010003537.1_pt1 | contig 19832 bp, 18 predicted proteins | sample 7062091 | NCBI WGS metagenome assembly JABAHQ01 (sample SAMN14534359, study PRJNA622989) | marine sediment metagenome | biome: marine biome [ENVO:00000428]; feature: marine pelagic biome [ENVO:01000023]; material: deep marine sediment [ENVO:00002113] | place: India: Gulf of Kutch | collected...
TCACAGTGGACCAAGGAAAATGGTCAGGACTTAAACGTTAAAAATAAATTGGACTGACCCATGGGGAAGCGTTATCCAAATCCCCAGCGGGTGAAAATTCATCGGAATTACACGGTGGAAGAGGTGGCCGACCTGCTTGGAGTCCACAAAAACACCGTGCGGCAATGGATCAAACGAGGGCTTCCGGTCATTGAGGACCAGCGACCGATGCTGATCCTGGGTCCAGACCTTGCGGCCTTCCTGCAAGCCCAGCGCGTTAAAAACAAAAAGAAGTGCAAACCTGGGGAAATGTATTGCTTCCGATGCCGGGCCCCGAAGTCACCCGCCCTGGATATGGCGGAATACCAACCCAAAACTGAATTTTTGGGAAATCTGTTTGGGATCTGCCCGGATTGCGGTGGTGGGATGAACCGCAACGTTAATCCCGCCAAACTGGAGCAGATTCGAGCAAAATTGGAGATCACTTTTCCGGAAGCGGTTCGACGCATAGTTGATTGTGAACAACCCCCCGTAAACAGTGACTTCAAATAGGAAGCAGCAGACTATGACAAAACACAATGCCAATAACGAACGAATCAAACGCCAATATTTTGCATACCTGAAAGAGGCGAAACGGCACAGTGAAACGACGGTGGACGCGGTTGCGGCAGCGATTCACAGATTTGAGGAATATACGAAATTCCGAGATTTTAAAAAGTTTCATGTCCAGCAGGCGATTGGGTTCAAGAAGCACCTGGCGGAGCAAAAAAATCAACAAACCGGAAAGAAGCTCAGCAAATCCACCCTGCATTCGACCCTGGGGTATCTGAAAAACTTTTTTCACTGGCTGGCGGGGCAACCGGGTTACAAATCCCGGCTCCAGTATTCCGACGCGGATTATTTCAATATCTCGGAAAAGGAAAAGCGGGTAGCCACGGCCCGGAGGGAGCAGAAAGCCCCGACTTTAGAGCAGATCAAGCATGCTCTTTCGAAAATGCCAGAGGATACGGAAATCGAACGCCGAAATCGGGCTCTGTTCGCCTTCACACTCCTTACTGGAGCGCGGGACAGCGCGATTGCCTCGATGAAACTCAAGCATGTGGATTTGGTGGAGAGATGCGCTCATCAGGATGCCCGTGAGGTCTGCACGAAATTCAGCAAAACGTTTACCACTTATTTCTTTCCTGTGGGGGATGAAATCCGGAAAATTGTCGAGGATTGGGTGAACTATCTGAGGGAGGAAAAGCTCTGGGGAAATGACGATCCCCTGTTTCCCGCCACGCGGATAGAGCAAAACTCTAAATTGCAATTCCAAGCGGCCGGATTGGCTCGGAAGCACTGGAGCAGTGCCGCGGCCATCCCCAAAATATTTCGAGAAGCGTTTGAGAATGCTGGCCTGCCTTATTTCAACCCGCACAGTTTCAGACATACATTGGCTTTGCTTGGGGAAAGGATTAGCCAGAATCCGGAGGAATTCAAAGCCTGGAGCCAGAATCTCGGTCACGAGAAGGTTTTGACTACCTTCAACAGCTATGGCCAGGTGGAACCGCGACGGCAAGCGGAGATCATCAAAGAGTTGTCTAAACCACAACAAACCGTCCCGACGGACGTGAGCCAACTGGCCAAGGCCATCGTCCAGGAAATGGGACGGTCTGAAGACAAATGAGAATCAATCTGATTCCGTACTTCTAAACTGTTAGTTATTGGCCTCTTCATCCTAAATCAGAAGGGTCGTTGAAAATGAAACTGACCGCCTGTAGTTGACTGATTATTTATATCCCAGGAGAAATCGATTATGGACAATAAGGAAACGGAAGGGAGAGGAAGATTTGAGAGTTGATCCATAAGTTGAATTATAGATTTGCTCCATTCCCCTGCCGTCATTTTATTCAAAAAGTAGTTCCAATACTCTTCAGGGCCTAAAACGATTAAATGTGGGCTCTGTGCCTCCAAAGTAAATCCAAAGATCTGCTCAGCTTCCTGTTTAATGGCTTCCTGATTAGCCTCGACCATTGCACAATAGGCTAGCCCTTCAAGCAAAGCTCTTAATGGAGTATCTGGTTTCCCTCCGCTATCCTGATCTACTTTTAGTTCGATAACACTGGGAATAGCTTGATCTATGACTCCAAACAGATCAATTTTTCCTATTCCCTTGTCGTCTTGCCGAGCTTTAAGAGGAAATTGATAATCTATAATCTTTAGTTCTTGATTGTCTGGGAGAGCAAAACAATTTCCAACTTGGCAATAATTGAATAGTGCGCCGGCCAGAATTTCTTCTTTTCGGTTAGACCCTTCGTTGGGTTCAAATCGTTCATGTCCCACAAAATACTTTTTCCCAGTCTCATGACGTCGAGGGGCATTTTCTACTAGATCCTGATACTTTTGGACAAGGTTAGAAATATCTAAATTTCTAGCAACCTCGGCAAATTCTGAAACTCTGTTCACCGACGGAAGGTTATAAATTTCAATTAGAGAAAAGTCCTTCAATTTATCTCCCACCATTCACAATCTTTTTTAAATTCCAACCTTGGAAAGATAGTTTCGAATCCCTTAGGATGAAAGGTATGAATCGGGACAAGAACCTTAGGGTTGATGGCCTTGGCAAAGCGTTCCAAATCCTTTACTGATGCATGGCCAGAGGTATGAATCTTAGTTAATGGAATTTGATTTCCATCCATCCAATGTCTAAAGGACCTTTGGCTATCCATGTTCAAATATCCTTCCCAAAGGGAGTAAATTAAACTAGCTTTTTTGAGGCAACCAGTTTTTTCCAAGTCTCCAGCCATTTTGGGTCGAAACAGCAAAACGGAGTTAGCTGCTTCCTCCGCAAGGTTTTCAGGATATATTCGATTGATTCTATATCTATTGACCTCCTCGAAGATACCTTTCCTTTTGACGTCTCGCCGCTGGTATTCAGTTAAAAATAATTTTACACCTGCCCAAGTACCTTGTGGAATTGCTCTATTCCCCGTGGCCCGAAGGATTTCGGCGGTATATAGATCCATGATAAGTCGCCTGCCCTCCATTTTGCAGGCTTTATATATAGTTACAATCCGGTCAATATTTTGGCTGGAAGTCCAAACCATACAGAGTCCTTCGGTATTTTTAAAGACATTTTGAAATTCCGAGATAAGATCATCCTCAGTTGTGGGTTCTTTCTTACTATTTCGGCCTATGATTGTTCCTTCCATTAGTAACACATCAATATCTTTCGGCGGCTCTTTAATAAGCTTCTCAAAAAGATTGGCCTTCCGACCATGAGCCCTGAAATCTCCACTATAAAATAGACGCTTTCCTCCAGCCTCGACCAAAATTGAATAGGCATCATACGCTGAATGATCCACTAAAAAAGGAGTGATCCTGAAAGGACCAAAAGTGAGGGAATTCCCGTTTTCTAGGGGGAAATTATTTTTAAAAGAAGCTCCAGCGGGAGAAAAGTGAGCGGCGATTTCGAGGATTCGGGTTGCGGCCGAACCAATAGCAACAGGAATCTCAGATCTCAAATAGGTAGCGAGGCCAAAATGGTCTTGATGGGGATGAGAAATTATAACGGACAACAGAGAATCGTCTTTTTCTTTAAACCCTTTAACCCTTGGCAATAGGTTCCTTTTATCATCGCATTCCCCAGCGTCCAAGGGCAAGCCAATATCCAACACAATCCTCTTTCCATCTTGATCTAACTCAATACAGTTTCCACCAATTTCTTCTGTCCCTCTGTGAATACATACTTTCATATTAAATTCTTATATATCTTGTTTGAATTATTTTGTTGAGCCCTTCTTCATTCCTAACACTTTCAGGAAAATTGTCAAAACCCTTGTTCAGAAGTGAACTTCAATCGGAGGTATCGAGAGATACTAATCAGGGGCAACTTTGGGGGCATCTCGGAAAAATCCAACGGCGCAAACTATTTGATAATAAGGGGTATCCGGATTTGTTCAATTCCCCCCGCCACCAGCCGGGCAAGGCCCGGAGCAATGAACAGGGTTTGAACATTCAATGGTTGCCGCCGGTTTCGGGCCACCTTGGAGGCCAATTCGGGACGGTTGTCCGGGCGAATAAAACCGGGCATCCCCCGATAAATGAATAGATGACTCAACGGTTCCCATACATCCTGAGAACGAAGCTGTCTCCTACCTTGATCGCTAGACAGTAATAACGATAGATCGGCATGCAGGGCCTATTACCGCATTATTGCTATTCGTTAATTTGACCTGCTTCCGGAAGCAAGGCCCTGCTCGTATTGCCTGCAAAGTCTTCTGTCACAATTTCAAATTCGGGTATGTTTTTCGAGGGAATTTTGACCGGCACCGCATAAAGGAAACGGCGTTTCTTCCGGGCGGCCGATTTCACAATTTGTCCGTCCAACGTCTTCAGTTCGCCGAGAAAATAGATTTCATGAACGCCCTCCATGTAGGACGGGTGAGCCAGGGCATCGAATTTAAAATTGAAGATCGTTTTACCTTCCTGCCGGACCTGCAACCTGTAAAGGGATTGGCGCCAAAAATTTCCGGGCGCGGTATCGTACGCATCGATCACCAGAAAATATTTCCCTGGCGCAGGCTCATCGACTTCCACATATTGGTCGCCCACGGGCCGGGCCCACCATGTCCGCGCAATGGTGGGGGCTGCCTCGTCACCCAGATCGCCCAGCGCAATTAACGGGTTGAGATAGCTCTCCTGGTCCGATAGCACATTGATGTGCAGATGGGGTTCAAGACCCATCTCCGAGGCATCATAGATTCGGCCGACAAAAGTTCCTGCCGTGATCTCGCCACCCTCCTCGGCCAGGCGTTCGATTTCGGCCGGAATGTCGTCCGGATCAATGTGGTGTAATTCCCACCGCTCGCCATCTGATGTGGTGATTGCAATTTCGTAGGTATAGTCGGATTTGCGTTTGTAATAGTAGCCGGTCTCGACCACCCCGGAGACCGGTGCGACCACGGGTGTTCCGGCGGCGGCGGCCAGATCGAGCCCATGGTGAAAGCCCGGCTTCGGCCCATAGAATTGAAGGGTTGAAAGTGTATTGATGACCACGGCGGGCTTGTCGGGAAGCGGCCATACCACATCGGCCCCCGCCCGTCCTGCCGGAAGAACTGCAAGGGATAATGTGATCAGAAGGAACCAACCAATCTTCACTGGACTCTCCTTTTGCTCATGGGTAGCGGGGCAAACTCCATCTGTTAAAATCGTTCCATCAAAATAACGGTTTTAAATCCAGAATTCCATTTTAACCATAGCCTAAAATTGAAGAGTTCCAAGCGATGGAAGGAACTATTCCGCTTGAACTGAATAGGGGACAGCCGGGTTTTTGAATTGGGAAAGGTGATAATCGCGTTCCGACGAGGTTCCCGATAAGCACAAAAGGCCCCACCACGTGGGCGGGGCCCTTAACAATTCCCTCCTGTCATTAATCACCACCACAGTACCTATCAGGCACATCGATAATACCTTCAAGAGGACCACAAAAGGGCCATGGGTCCGGAGGCTCAGCGTATGAGATGGACAAACCGCCTGCAATTAAAGATGCAACCACAATAACCGTTAAAACGAGTCTTTTCATAATTTGTTCCCTCCTGTGATGTTAATTTCTTTTTGAGAATATACAAAAATTTAGGGGGGATCAACCGTATAAAATAGTTTCTTCAGGCGGCCCCGGTTTTCAGGCCCCACTTTGCCCTCCCAAAAAAAATTGAGCGTTCCAGGCGTTCGATGATGATTAATCACAATTCTTCAATTGTTTCCACCAGGCCCATCAAAATCTTGTTTGTTCATTTGGCAAATTTTTTTAACTTGGACTTTCCAGGTAACAGTGGGGGGGGGATTAGCCACGGCAAGGAGGCTCCGACCGGGGGCTCTCTTCAGGGATACGTGGGGATGCCTTGCAGGCGCGAGGGGCAGGGCCCCTGAGCAGAAGTCCAGCAGCCGGAACGCCGGCCGCTGTCCAACGGAGGGCTCCTTTTGTTTCCTGTCAGTTCTGCAAAAGTGTATAGTCCAAATTAAATATCTTAAATGGGTTGTCCTATTCCCGCCGCCCTCAGCTTTTCTTCATTGATTCCCTGACGGCAACATTCCGCCAACTGACCGTCAATCACTACCGCAGGAACCGAACGGACCCCAAGGGTTTTTGCCTTCTCGGAAATGTCCGGTCGGTTCATATCCAACACCGTCACCTCGCAAGAATCGCAGGCGAGGCGATTGACCAGAAAAATAGCTTCCTCACAGGCCGGGCATCCGGCACTGAAAATTTCAATTTGACGTTTGTTTGTCATGATTTTTTCCTCCCTCATAACAGGGTTATGGTTGTATGCAAGCGGGACAGGCAACTTCTTTGACCTTCCGCCGGGGCCAGACGTTCCACAAAAATGAGTTCAATATTTTTCATGGGCCGTTTGACTTTTCTATATCCCTTCCATACACTAAATATAGAACCTGTAGTCACTACAGGTTCAAGGGGTTTTCAACCATTTTCTGAAAGAGTCTTATATGAAAGAGCCCATGACTATTGGAGGCCTTTCCAAGGCGACGGGTTGCAAGATTGAGACAATTCGGTATTACGAGAAAATCGGAATGCTTCCGGAACCTCGCCGGACGGAGGGAGGACATCGTCTTTACCGGGACGAACACTACGGGCGTCTGAGCTTTATTCGGCGTGCCCGCTCGCTGGGGTTCACGTTGGATGATATCAGGAACCTTCTGGCGCTCTCGGAAGGCAAAAGAACTTCATGCGGCAAGGTCAGGAGGGTTGCCCTTACCCATCTGGAAGAAATTCGGTCTCGGATTGCGGACCTGCAAGCAATGGAAGCCGTGCTCGATGACCTGGTTGACCGATGTCAGGGAAAAGTGGCTCCTGATTGCCCGATTATTGAAAGTCTATCCAGATAAGAGCGGTCAACTCTATCTCCGCCCAGCGTGCCGGGCAAGGCCCGGAGCAAATTTCGCTGGAACTGGATCGCGCGGTTCCGGCTTTTTTGTAGCCGGATTCGGTTTCTGTCCGGCTCAATGAACAGGGTTTGAACATTCAATGGTTGCCGCCGGTTTCGGACCACCTTGGAGGCAAATTCCGGATCGTTGTCCGGGCGAATAAAACCGGGGCCACCCTGGGGACATATCAGGCAAGCCGTATCAAAAGACCCATTCAACATCCCTGTTCAGCAGTCACGGGCCACAAGCCTTTGACCATCGATGGTAACGCCCTGTTATCGCCGCCGGCCGGCGAAGACCCGGTATACTGAAATTTTAGATACCCGTACGATTTCCAATGAGATGGAAGAAACGCGATTATTTTTTATATTTAAACCACTCGCGTTCATTTAAGAATTTCTTCCAGGCCTTGGTCCTTTTGTATTTTTTCCCATGTTTCTTTCTAAAAGCTTTTCGCTCTTTTCTCCAGACTTTGTTATAGGGCCGCGTGGATTTTTTCAGATACAGTTTGGGACCCTTTTTCTTTTGTTTGATTTTCCAGTTCTCAATGAGCAAAGGAGAGCTTTCCGATTTTGCTTTCTGTTTTTTGCGCTTTTTAATATGTTCCAGTTTCTGGTCCATATTGTCTTCGGTCCAATACGTCTTAACCTGATGGACCTTCTTCGCCCGCTCCTTAAAATCGAACTTATATTTTTTATCCACCGAAGGCTTAAACGGGGACTTGGGGTGCAGGTGGCAGCGGGTGCAGACATTGGAATAATCCCAACGTTGGCCGTGTTTTTCGGTATCCTCCTTGGTAAACTTTCCCTTCGTATTTTTCATTACTTTGCGAATCTCCGAACCGCCGGCCACCGTATGGCACATCTCACAACCCACCTGTTCCTTGTTGGGTTCTTCGGGATCAATAGGGGTCGGTTTTTTGGAGGTTGCGGGCCGGTATCCGCCGCGCTGCCGGTACCCCGTGGTGTGGCACCTTAGACAATTGGGATCCGACGTGTAATCCTTTTCCGCATCGAGGCCGGCCTTTTTCTTTGCTTCAGCCCGGGCGCCGGGTTTCAAAATGTCGAACGCCTTGCCGTGCCCCGTATTTTTCCAGGCCTGATAATAGGCGTCGTGACAACTGCCGTTGCACTTGGTGGCGCCCACATATTTCATTTTATAATTGTTGGGCTTTTTTTTCCTCGCTTCCGCATGGATGGGGAATATCGAGAAAATAAGGATATATATAATGAATATCGTTAGAAAACTTTGGTTTCGCTGATACATTCCAGACTCCTGATAAATGAACTATGTGGGAATCAATTGTTGATTAAATAATTTCTTAAACCGGCCGGTTCATTCTGATATTCGATGAACTCCCTTGCATCCTGAAACCCGATATTCAGCCCTTCCTTAAATTCACTCTGATCGGATGCAAGGTATTCAACCACCTTTGCGAACAGTTCCTTTCCTTCAGCTCCAAATACAATATCGATCACCGCCTGCAACACCAGAATTTGAATTCGCTTATCTTTCTGGCGCGTGGCCTCCCATACCCCCATAACAAATGCGGTAATATAACCCAGCGCAAAGGTTCCTTTTATTTCCGACTGCAACCTCTCGAAACCCAAATCCATGCCCTGAACAATCTGTTTGCAAAGCAGGCTGGCTGACTCCGAACCGAGGGCGTCCAAATGGTCGTCACAATTTTCAGGCAAAAGACGCTGATAAAGATCCGCCAGCACTTCTTCCACCTGAAAAGGGATTTCCCTGGAATTCACAGTTTTTAAATGCGCCAAGATCATGCAAAGTGGGCCCACTGGAATCAAAAAAATAAATTTATGTTTACACTGTAGTAAATTCTATGATTAATTAAAAATTAATATTAATTAATGTTAATATTGAATAAAAATGAACTGACTAGAGGACTGTGTCATGAAGAACCGGATTAATTTCAATCAACTGTTTTACTTTTGGAATATCGTCCAGGAGGGTTCCATCAAAAAGGCCAGCAAAAAACTGAATCTAACACCCTCCGGCTTAAGCGGCCAGCTCAAGCAACTGGAGGAGTTTTTGGGGAATAAACTGTTTGAGCGGAAATCCCGGCGGCTGATATTGAACGACATCGGCAAAATGGTATTCGATTATGCGACTCGCATATTTAAAACGGCTGAGGAGTTGACCAATTCCGTCAGTCAGTCGAAGCCCAAACAGCAAACGCTTATTCGGATGGGGGTCCTGCCCTCTTTATCCAAAAGCCATATCCATGAGTTCATTTTACCTTTGCTGCGGGATAAAAATATCGTCATTAAAGTAATGGAAGGAAGCCTGGATGAGTTGAACTTTCAGCTGGAAAATCAAAATCTGGAAATCATTTTACTGGATCGTCCGCCGCTGATTAAACGCGTCGGCATGAAGCTGTTTCGGTTACGTCCCAATAAAATTATTGCCGTCGGCACGGAGAAGTTCAGATCCGCAAAACAAAACTTCCCAAACTCCCTGATGGACCTTCCGATCATGGTATTGACCGAACACAGTCACCTGCGCGGGGAAATTGACGAGTTTTGGAAACATCATGGCATCAATCCACGAATCATCGGGGAAGCGGATGATGTCACTCTACTCCGGCTGGCTTCTGAAAAGGGAATTTGTATTTCCATCCTTCCCCAAAATGCCGTTCAACAATCCATCTCCAGTCAATGCCTGATTAAAATAGGGGAGTTGAGTGGTATCAATTCCGATATGTGGGCCATTGTTAAAAGAAAATCCAAAGAATCGGATATTCTTGAAAAAACCATCAATAAATTTCTTGTTGCCTGACTGTAAATCTTTGCCCCGCACCTTTAACGGACGGCAATAGCGCGATTTCTGCAGCCCGCCCCTTGTTTCATCAAATCGCCGCTAAATCAAGGGTTCTCAGACCCATCCATGGCTATCCATCAGTTTAACTTAATATAAAGACTAACTTTTATTGATTTTAAATATACGTCAAATTCAGCCATAATGATTTATTAATAAATAGTTATCCAACGGAAAATTTTCCTAACGCTTGATTTTATTTCACCTGAGCCTCTCGACTGATTTGATCCTGTTTTCACAGTTACCCGCTATTTCACAGTTCCGATGTGGCCTTTTATTAGTTGAAATCTGATATGTGCGGCATTTGCGGCGAAATTCGATTTGATGGTCAACCCATTGACCCCAAGATTCTTGGAACCATTACCGATAAAATGGCTCCGCGGGGGCCGGACGGGTCGGGTCTTTATATTCAGCGCCAGGTGGGGTTTGGACACCGCCGGTTGAAAGTCATCGACCTTTCCGAAGCTTCTCATCAACCCATGATCGATTCGGAACTGGGCTTGATGGTGGTGTTCAACGGGATCATTTACAACTTCAAAGAACTTCGCTCCCAATTGATCAAAAAAGGATACCGTTTTTTTTCGCAGGGCGACACCGAGGTGGTTCTTAAGGCATATCACGCCTGGGGTTCGGAATTCGTTCATCGCCTTCAAGGTATGTTTGCCATTGCGATTTGGGATCGGAAAAAGGAAACGCTGGTTTTGGTCAGGGACCGGCTCGGGATCAAACCATTATATTACACCGAAGCGCGGGGATGTTTCCGATTCGCTTCCTCGTTGCCCGCATTATTGACCAGCGGTCAGGTCGACACATCGATCAACCCGATCGCTCTCCACTTGTACATGAGTTTTCACGCCGTAGTGCCTCCGCCCCATACCATTTATCAAGGTATCCACAAACTTCCGCCCGGTACCCTGATGACTATTGACTCGAAGGGCAAGCGGCACCAGGAAACCTACTGGACACTGTCCTTTCCCGAATCTCACGAAACCTCCTCATACGATATCGAGGAATGGCAGGACCGGTTAATGGAATCACTGAAAACCTCGGTGAAAAGAAGACTTGTTTCGGATGTTCCGGTGGGAGTTCTATTGTCCGGCGGGCTCGATTCCAGTTTGATTGTGGCCCTGCTGCACGAATTGGGACAAAAACATCTCAATACCTTCTCCGTAGGGTTCGAAGACGCCGGCGGCGAAAAAGGCAATGAATTTAATTATTCCGACGCCATTGCCCGCAAATTTGAAACCGACCATCATCAGATTTTCGTGAAAACGAGCGAGGCCTTGCCCGCCTTGAGGGAATGCGTCGGCGCCATGTCGGAACCCATGGTCAGTCACGACAATATCGGTTTTTATCTGCTATCCCGGGAAGTGTCCAAACATTTAAAGGTGGTCCAAAGCGGTCAGGGCGCTGATGAAGTTTTCGGCGGATATTTCTGGTATCCCCCTTTAATGCACAGCAAAAATCCGGTGGACGATTATACCCGCCAGTTTGTTGATCGCGACCATGAGGAGTACTCCCACGCCATTCATCATAAATACATCTCGCGGGATTACAGCAGGGAGTTTATTGAAAGCCGTTTTTCCAAAACTTCCGCCCGCCATCCTGTAGACAAGGCGTTGTGGCTGGACACCACCGTCATGCTGGTCGACGATCCGGTTAAACGCGTTGATAACATGACTATGGCCTGGGGCCTGGAAGCGCGGGTCCCGTTTCTGGATCACGAATTGGTGGAATTGGCCGCCCAAATCCCTCCCGAATTGAAGGTGCAAAACGGAGGAAAATATATTCTGAAGGAAACGGCTCGCCGCTGTTTACCCTCCATGGTGATTGATCGGCCCAAGGGTTATTTCCCGGTACCCGCATTGAAATACCTGCAAGGGGAATACCTGGAATTTGTTAAAGAAATTTTCAGCCAAACCGCCGCCAAACAAAGGTCCCTTTTCAAAAAGGACCACTTGGACCTGCTGTTCAAGAACCCGGAACAACACATCACACCGCTCCGGGGTTCAAAGTTATGGCAAATGGGGCTCCTCGAGCTATGGCTTCAGACTCACGAATAATAATTAGATGGATGAATCATCCTCATTTTTGATATGAATACACAATCTCAAGTTAATCCGAAAAAATCAGCATTTTCATCCCTGCGCGGCCTGATCGAATCCAAGATAGGGAACCGCCACAAGGGCCACTATGAAAATGTGATATTGAACTGCGGCTGGGGACGGCTTTTATTTGCAAACACGTTCACCAGCCACCATGAGCTCGTCCGTGCCCTGCATAACGAACAACACGGACAACGCGATATTGCCTTGTACGTCCAGGACCCCCAGGTTTTACTTTCTTTAGCGCCCCAGGAATTGTTTCTGGATCCTTCTCACACTCTGCGATTGTACATGGAGAATTACAAAACGCCTGAAAAAGCACCGTCCGGTTTCAAAATCCGTTCCATTCAAAGCCAACGGGACATCGAGGAAGCCAACACTATTTATAAATCCTACAATATGGTTGAAATTTCTACCCAGTATGCCCTGGATCATATCCATTCAGACGAGATCATCCTCCGGGTCGCTGAAGAAATCCGAACAGGAAAAATAATTGGTATCGCCCAGGGCATAGACCATGCCAAATCATTTAATGACGATGAAAACGGGTCCAGCATGTGGTCGCTCGCCGTCAATGCACAAGCCGAATTTCCCGGAATTGGCATGGCTCTGGTTAACGATCTGGCCCTTACGTTTAAAAACGCTGGGCGACACTTCATGGACCTCTCTGTGTTGGACAGCAACAAAGAAGCCATGCGTCTGTATGAGAAATTGGGTTTTGAGGTGGTAGGGCAGTTTTTTATCAAGAGAAAAAACCTTATCAATGAAAAACTGTTTATTGGGCATCCCCCTGAGACCCAAATGAATCCCTATGCCCAAATCATCATTGATGAAGCGCGCCGCCGGGGTATTGGCGTGGATATTATCGATGAGGAATCCGGGTATTTCAGTCTCGCATTTGGAGGCCGGTCTCTGGTGTGCCATGAATCGTTAAGCGAACTCACCAGCGCCATCGCCTTTAATATTTGCAGCGACAAGGCCATGACGCGACGCCTGCTGACCCGGCACAATTTGCCCTGCCCGGATCAGATTGTGGCCGGCGACAAAAGTATAAACGAATCCTTTTTTAACAAGCACAAACATATTGTTGTTAAACCCGCGGTAGGCGAACAGGGCAAAGGCATAACGATCAATCCCAATACGGCGGTCGATTTGAACCATGCCGTAGAAAAAGCCCAACAGGTTTGCGAACAGGTCCTGCTGGAGGAATTTATTGAAGGCGAGGATCTGCGAATTATTGTGATTAATTTTGAAGTGGTCGCCGCCGCCATCCGAAGGCCCGCCCAGGTCATTGGGGATAATGTTTCCACTGTAAAAGAGCTTTTGATCAAACAAAGCCGGCGCCGGGCCAGCGCCACAGGAAACATAAGCAAAATTCCCATGGATGATGAAACCAAACGATGTATTCATGCAAAAGGCTACCAGCTTGATTCCATTGTTCCTCAGGGTGAAATCATCCCGGTCCGGAAAACCGCCAATTTGCATACGGGAGGCACCATCACGGACGTCACTGCGGAATTACACCCCTCACTTGCCGAAGCGGCGATCAAGGCGGCTGAGGCCATCAATATTCCGGTGGTAGGGTTCGACTTTATGGTTTACTCAGCCAGCCAACCACGCTATACCATTATTGAAGCCAACGAACGCCCGGGGCTGGCCAATCACGAGCCCCAGCCGACGGCCGAACGATTTATCGATTTATTATTTCCACAAACCAAATTCAATCCGGTTCTCAATACAAGAGCCCTCTGACCCTTCGTCTGCCATCGGACCCTCAAAATATGAAACCACTCAACATAGACCAGAAATACCTGAACAAAATTCTTTTTCAATTGCTGGATATTCCCAGCCCGACGGGTATGACCGATGCCGCGGTACATTTTGTATGCGAAGAATTTTCATCATTGGGTATCCAGCACGAGTTGACCCGCCGCGGCGCCATCCGTGCAGACTTGAAAGGCAAATTGGAAAGTCCGGACCGCGCTATTGTGGCTCACCTCGATACCCTGGGAGCCATGGTCAAAAACTTAAAAGATAACGGCCGTATGGAAATCGTTCCCATTGGCACCTGGTCGTCGCGTTTTGCGGAAGGGGCGCGGGTCACCATATATATGGATGACCATAAAACCTGCCGCGGCTCCATCCTGCCCCTTAAGGCTTCCGGACATACCTTTGATGATGAAATCGATCATCAACCCATTGCCTGGCCCAATCTGGAATTACGTGCAGATATTGCCGCAAGCAGCCGCCAGGACCTGGAACACGGGGGTTTTAATGTCGGGGACTTTGTGGTCATAGATGCCAACCCCGAACAGATCGATAATGGATATATCGTTTCCCGTTACCTGGATGACAAGGCGGGTGTTGCGGCTGTTATGGCCGCGGCAAAGGCTATCGTGGAAAACAAGATTCCGCTGGAAGTGGATTGCCATTTATTGTTTACGATTTCCGAGGAAGTCGGCGTGGGCGCTTCCCATGTCCTTCATGGGGATGTGGCCGAGCTGGTTTCGGTGGATAACGGTACCCTGGCTGAGGGCCAGAGCACCAGTGAATTCGGCGTCACTATTTCCATGCAGGATTCGAGTGGACCGTTTGACCGGCATCTGACGCAAAAATTAATTCAACTTTGCCAGGAATATAAGATTGAACATTCCCGGGACGTGTTCAACCATTACCGCAGTGACGCGGCGGCGGCAATGGAAGCCGGCAATGATATTCGCACATCGTTGGTCTGTTATGGGCTCGACGCCTCACACGGCTATGAGCGCACGCATATCCATTCCCTCATGGCTTTGTCCCAACTGCTGTCCCTTTATATTCAAAGCCCGCCGACCTTCATACGCGACCGCAATCTTTTGGCGCCCCTCGGCGATTTTCCCCAGCAACCTGAACCCGCACCCGTTCTGGAAATCCCCTTCAACCCTTCTGAAGACGGCAAAGACAGCCGCTCACCCTAGTTCATTTTGGACGTCCCTTCCGAATTGCAGCCCGGCATTCCGCAACTGACCGGTCGCGCCATCGTCACCGGTATGCTGCTCGGCGCTCTGCTGGTCCCCTGCAATATTTACAGCGGACTCAAAATCGGCTGGTCGTTCAACATGTCCATCACCGCGGCATTATTGAGTATGGCTTTTTGGAAAACCTCCGAACGCATCTTCGGAACCTCTCAGTGGGGCCTTTATGAAAACAATATCAATCAAACCACCGCCTCGGCCGGGGCGTCCATTATTTCAGCCGGATTGGTGGCCCCCATTCCCGCGCTAACCATTCTCACCGGCCAGCAGTTTTCCTGGAGCTTTCTCGCGGTATGGACGTTCTGCGTGAGCCTGATGGGAGTCGCCATGGCGGTCGGGCTGCGCCGGCAAATGCTCGAAGTCGAGAAGCTTCCCTTTCCATCGGGGGTGGCAACCGCTGAGGTTATGCAGGAAATTTACCTCCACCACAAAGAAGCTTTTTTACGGCTTAAGGTTTTGATCCTCGGTGCGCTGACCGCCGCAACCGTTAAAGGGATTGATGGGTTCCTGGTCCATATTCCCAAGCTGGGTTTGCCCGGTTCCGTGGACTTGCCGGAGGGCCGTCTGCAGGAAATAGGGGCCGGCAAAATCACCCTCAAAAAACTGGGGTTTGCACTGGATCCCTCTCTCCTGATGCTGGGCTTTGGCGCCATCGTTGGGCTTCGAATTGGAATATCCCTGCTTTTCGGAGCCATCCTCGCCTGGCTGATTTTAGTTCCGTGGATTCTGGAACAAGGCTGGATTGAAATTCAGAATCCGGGATCACATGAATTCCTGTTCAGCCCTATGGTGCAGTGGTTGTTATGGCCCGGAGCCACTATGATGATTACCGGCTCCCTGAGTACCTTTATTATCGTTTTAATCAATTGGGTCAAACAGTTCAAAGAAAAAAAATTGAAAGAAAAATCCGCCACCGGCGTTCCGTCCTTTCATTTTGGAATGGGTCTGACTGTCTCCATGATATTGGCCGTGACCGCCCAGGTTTATTTTTTCGACATCAAAATATTCATGGCGATTGTGGCCGTTGCGCTTACTTTCCTGCTTGCCGTAGTGGCGGCGCGAGTGAGTGGAGAAACCGGAATCCCGCCTATCGGCGCTTTGGGAAAGGTGACGCAAATGACCTTCGGGGTAATCGCTCCTGGCGAGGTCACCACCAACCTGATGTCCGCCAACGTCACAGGAGGGGCCGCGGGACAATGCTCCGACCTGCTCCATGATTTTCAAGCGGGGAGATTGATAAAAGCTTCCGCCCGCTTGCAGAGCATCGCCCAGATATTCGGCATCCTCACCGGGGCTCTCGCCGGCAGTGCCGCGTACCTGATCATCGTTCCCGATCCCCAGACCATGCTTTTGACATCCGAATGGCCCGCCCCCGCGGTGGCCACGTGGAAAGCGGTGGCCGAAGTGTTTCAAAAGGGATGGGATTCCCTTCCCGCCGGAACGCCTGGGGCAATGCTCATTGCCGGAATTTTTGGACTTTTGATGGGCGTTTTAGAAAAAACCCTCCCCAGACAATGGATCACTTACTTTCCAAGCGCCGCCAGTCTCGGGTTGGCCTTTATTATTCCCGCATGGATTTCGATTTCCCTGTTTATCGGCGGGGTAACCTCGTATGCATTGAAACATTGGTTTCCCCGCTGGCACCACCGATTCATGATCGTTTTGGCGGCAGGGCTTATCGCAGGGGAAAGCCTTATGGGCGTCTCTCAGGCCATATTTCAAATGGTATTCAATTGAAACGGGCTTGATCTGCCATGGCGCCCATGATCATGCGGGACATGTGGAATATGCGAATCGAATTTTCAGCCTGGGCGATGAACTGAAAGAAGTGCCGCAGGAAGGCGCCTTGGCGCGCAAAGTCCATCTGAAAACCGGCGGACTGGACAGTATTCCCGAAACCGTTATTCAGCATTTGTCCGGCCAGGCCCGAAAGCGGGATACATTGATGGACCGCCATCGCTATCGGGCGGGTTACCGGCCGTCTTCAGACGCGCGTACCGCCGGCGGAATGAAACACAGCGCTCGCCTCGTTGAGGCGGTGCAGCTGAGCGGGCGTCAGCGTCAAGTCCCCGGCGGCACAAAATTCCTTCACCTGATCCACCTTGGATGACCCTATCACCGCGGTGGTGATATTCTCTTGCTGGATCACCCATGCGAGCGCCACGTTGATGGGGGCCGTATCGATTTCCCGGGCCATTTCATTAACCGTGTGGCGCACGATTTTCGAATCATAAAAATAAGGCTGACGATACAGGTAATATTCCCGGCGGGCAGGCGTGTTCAATGCCTCTTCATCGAAGCGGCCGGCCAACAGACCGCGGGCACTGGGCGAATACGCCATGTAACCGATGCCGTCCTTTTGACATTTTTGTAAATGCTCGCCTTCGTACTCGCGCTGAAGCAGGTTATAAGGAATCTGATTGACGGTGAACAACGAGGAGGCGCTTTGCATCAGGCCGATGTCCCTCGCCCGGAAATTCGAGATACCCACGGTACGGGCCTTGCCGCTTTCTTTGAGGGCGGCCATGATGTCGCACATCTTCCCGGTCTTTACCATGGTGTCTAAATACATGCCCGGCCAGTGGACCATATACACATCGACATAATCCCGGCCCAGCGCTTTCAACGTGCCCTCCAGGCGCGACTGGTAAGCCTCGAGCGTCAATTCGGCATCGGGCCAGATTTTGGAAACGATGAGGACCTCGTTTTTGCGCGAGCCCAGGGCCTTGCCGAGGCGGCGTTCGGATTCCCCGTCGCCGTAACCCTCGGCGGTATCAAACGCCCTGATGCCGCCTTCCAGCGCGGTCTTCACCACCCGGTCGGCGTCTGCCGCCGAACACCGGTCCCCCCAACCTTCGCTGGGGGCAATCTGCAAACAGCCCAGGGTGAGGGCCGTCCACGGTATATCGAGTCCTTCTACTTTTTTCGAACGCATTATTTCACCCTTTAAGTTAAACGCCGGTAACTGCAACCCGGACTGTCCCGGCGGAGTTCATCCACCGGGAGTTTGGTTTCAGGTTCAATGGAGTCCCCGGTCACAGGCCTCTGGAGTTTCCAGAAGTGGAGTTGTCCATTTGATAAAACTTGGGCCATGCCACCCGCCTCGCTTGAGTGAGGTTTTCACTGGCCGTCCATTTTTTTCTGGAATTGTACACAATAATTTCACGGATTAAAAAAATTTGTTCACGCCTGCGCCTTCCCTCAGGTTCCGCAGAACGTTTGATAAGGTATATCCGTGACCGGTGCCGGCAAGGTATAAGCTTCGTTTCCGGCGGCCTCGTCGAAGGGACGGCTCACAGCAGAGAGCAGTTTCGAGAACGGCCCCATGTCTTGGTGCTGCACCGCGGCGGCCAGCGCTTCTTCGACCTTATGGTTGCGCGGGATATAGATCGGATTGACCCGGTCCATGGCCTCCGCTTGGGTCTCCGGTGGAATTCCCTCGCGTGCCAGACGTTTCCGCCAACGCCGGGCCCAGACCTCGAACGCGCCCGACTGTTCGAGCAGCCGTCCCGCCGCGCCGCTTTCCCCGCGCAAGACCCGGGATAGACGGCGGAAGAAGAGGGTGAAATCCGCCTGTCCGTCTTTCATCACCCATAACAGATCGTTGACCAGATCCAAATCGTCCGGTTCTTCCGTCGTCAAACCGATCTTGGACCGCATACCGGCCAGCCGGTGCGCCTCATAGAGGGGTTGGACCTGCTGGATCGCATCGGTCAGCAGTTCGACGGACCGGTCTTTGACCGGATCGACCAGCGGGACCAGCGTTTCCGCAAAACGGGTCAGGTTCCAGGACAGGATCGCCGGCTGATTGCCATAGGCATAACGGCCCTGGCGGTCGATGGAACTGAACACCGTGCCCGGCGCGTAGGTATCCATAAAAGCGCAGGGTCCGTAATCGAGGGTCTCGCCGGAGATCGCCATATTGTCGGTGTTCATGACCCCGTGAATGAAACCGGCATTCATCCAGCGCGCCACCAGGGACGCCTGGGCATCGGCGACCGCCGCGAAGAATGCCAGGAAAGGATTTTCCGCCTCAGCGAGGCCGGGATAGTGCCGCGCAATGGCGTATTCGGCGAGATCACGAACTTTGTGGACGCCCCCGCGCGCGGCGAAAAACTGAAAGGTACCGACGCGGAGGTGGCTCGCCGCCACACGGGTAAGGACCGCGCCGGGCAGAGGGATTTCCCGGTAAACCGCGTCTCCGGTGGACACCGCCGCCAGGGCGCGTGTCGTCGGGATGCCCAGCGCATGCATGGCCTCTCCGATCAGGTATTCGCGCAACACCGGACCCAGAGGCGCCTTGCCGTCTCCGCCGCGAGAGAACGGGGTGGGCCCCGATCCTTTGAGCTGAATATCGCGGCGGCGTTGCCGGGTATCGATCACCTCGCCCAGCAGAAGCGCGCGTCCATCGCCCAGTTGCGAGGCATACCCGCCAAACTGGTGGCCGGCATAAGCCTGGGCCAGGGGTTCTGCGCCCTCGGGTATCGCATTCCCGGAGAAAATCGCCAGTCCCGCTTCCGAATCGAGGGCCGCCGCATCCAAACCCAGCTCCTCGGCCAGCGCATGGTTGAGTTGCAACAGTTTCGGAGCGGCCGCAGGGTCTGCCCGGCAGGACACATAAAAATCTTCAAACGTTCGGGCGAAACTGTTGTCGAAGTTGAAATGCGGGCGCTTCTGGTGGGTCGCGCCCATGGTTTCAGTTGGTTTTTCCACCGATATTCTCTCCGTTTTGCCGGCAATTAAATACTCAGGTTAAGATGATCAAATCCGGAATTTGATTCTTTTCATACCCCCGAAATCGGGTCCGGGGGTTCTGTTAGGATTTGGACCTGAAACCTGGAGACTTTAAGGAGAGAAATGCCAGGGGAGTCGGCCCCGCTGAGAGCCATAATCCGGTGTTGGCAGGGCCGGCCATTTGGGGGGCCTCTAAGAAATTTCGAACGCTGTAACCCATTTTAAATGAATAAGATAT